>Ga0233425_10006797_pt1 | contig 16579 bp, 7 predicted proteins | sample Watercolumn_Towu_2_FD_181712 | JGI IMG/M metagenome (GOLD analysis project Ga0233425, IMG submission 181712) | Freshwater microbial communities from Lake Towuti, South Sulawesi, Indonesia - Watercolumn_Towuti2014_140_MG | ecosystem: Environmental > Aquatic > Freshwater > Lake | place: Indonesia... | reverse complement strand
CCTCGTCCGTGCACACGTTTGCATCGCTGCACGAGGCCGCGTTGTTCGTGACCTTGCAGATCCCGTCCACGCACTGGTCATCGGTGCACGGGTTGCCGTCGTCGCACACGACGAGCGCTCCTGCCAGGCACTTGCCGTTCTTGCAGAAGTCGTTGACCGTGCACGCGTCCCCGTCGGAGCATGCGACCGCGATGTTTTCGTGCGCACACCCACCGCCGGGCAGGCAGATGTCCTTGGTGCAGGGGTTCTTGTCGTCGCATTCCAGCGAGCCGGAGCCCTTGCACACGCCGTTGGCGCAGACATCGCCTGTGGTACACGTGTTGTTGTCGTCGCACGGGCCAGCGTTCATGGTGAAGGTGCAGCCTGCCGCCGGGGTGCACGAGTCATCGGTGCACGGGTTTCCGTCGTTGCAGACGACCTGGGCAAGGCCGGCGCACTTTCCGTTCCCGCACTTGTCCGAGGTCGTGCATGCGTTGGCATCGTCGCACGGTGCGGTGTTTGCCAGGTAGATGCAGCCCGAATCCGGCTGGCAGGAGTCATCGGTGCACGGGTTGGAATCGTTGCAGGGGAGCGAGCCCTGGCCCACGCACGCACCGGCCGAGCACAAATCACCGACGGTGCAGGCATTCTGGTCGTCGCAGGGCTGGGCGTTGGGGCTGAACACGCACCCCTTGTCCGGGAGGCAGAGGTCATCGGTGCACGGGTTGGAATCGTCGCATTCCACCTGGGCCTGGCCGGTGCAGGATCCGGCAACGCAGATGTCCCCCAATGTGCAGGCGTCCTGGTCTCCGCACGACAGCCCTTCGTGAGCCGGGACGAACGTGCAGTCGCCCGTTTCCGGCACGCACGAGGCCTTGAGGCAGGCGGCGTCCTCGCCTTCGGGTTCGGGGCAGGTCACCTCGGTTCCCCCCTTCACCGCGCACTGATAGGGCAGCTTGGTCTTGTCGCAGAAAAGCGTTCCGTTGCAGAGGTTTCCGTCCTCGAGCTTGGCGCAGTCGGAATCCTCCTGGCAGTCGCAGGAGACCGCGACTCCGGCGCATTGGCCGGCATCGCACTGGTCCGCCACGGTGCAGGGGTCCTCGTCGTCGCACTTGGCCGTGTTGGGGGTGAACTTGCAGCCTCCCCCTTCTCCGCAGGAATCATCGGTGCATGGATTGTCGTCCTGGCAGACCACCGGGGTACCACCGCACTGGCCTCCAGTGCAATGGTCGGCCACAGAGCACGGATCACCGTCCTGGCATTCGGTCCCATCTTCAGCGGGCTCGTTCTTGCACCCGTCGGCTCCTGCGCAGGTGTCGACCGTGCACGGGTTCCCGTCGTCGCAGAGGTTCACCAGGTTGCCGCCGTCCTGGGCCGGCTCATCGATATCGCCGTCGCAGTCGTTGTCGGTTCCATCGCATGCTTCCTCTGCGGGAATGGGCGCATCGCAGGCGGCAAGCACTGTATCCCCGCAGACTCTCTTTCCCATGCAGGTACCCCAGTCGTTTTCCACGAAGCACTCGGTCCACAGCTTCTTCTCCACGGCCAGGTCGGTGCAGGGGCACTCGGCATCGAGGCGCACGCACTGCTGGACATCGATCCCGTCCACGGTCTGGACCGGCTGGCAGGTGTAGCCGTCCGGGCAGAACCCGTCTTCATCGCAATTACCGCCGCAGAAGCTCCCCTGCGGTCCGTACTGGACGCAGTAGTCCTGGGCACCGCCGACGCTTTCGCAATCCGCGGCCACGGCACACGGCTTGCACAGGTTGGCGAGCTTGGAGATGCAGGCGAACATGATGTCGACCCCGGTATCGCCGAGCTGTTTGCACTCGAACCCGTCGGGGCATTCCTCGACGCAGGACTGCGAGCAGACCCCCTGTCCCATGTGCTCGATGCACCCTCCGCTCAGGCACTGGGAGTTTTCGGTGCACGGGTCGAGGAAGCACCCCGTCCCAGGCTGGCACGCGGGCTGCCCTCCCTGGTCGCCGGCATCGGGAGTGACATCCGGAATCCCGGGCAGCTCTCCTGCTTCCGCAGCAGGCTCCACGGTCTCGAGCGGGCCATCCGTCCCGACGGTCTCGACCGCATCGGCTCCGCCGAGATCCTGCGTAGTCACGATTCCCCCTCCGCACGATGCCAGCGCGGTCAGCACAACCAGGCAGATACCCGTTCGTGTCATTGCACTCATTCCATCCTCCAATGCTCGGTCTGAAACGACTTCGAGTCCGGGCAGCAGTGTAGTTCCGGGAGGGGGCCGATGTCTACTGGCAAGGCACGTTGGTGTTGCGGGGGGTTCCGTAGGTTCCGGTGGCACCGATGACGTACACCGGCTGGTTCGGGGTCGGGCACCAGTTGAGCTCGTTGTCGTTGCCAAAGGCATCGGTCACGCCCGACTTGAGCTGGTGGGACTGCATCGCCTTGACCGAGTACTTGGCCTCGTCGATCACGAAGGTCCCCTGCCGGATCGTCGCGGTCGCCTTGGAATTCTTCAGAGCGAAGCTGCCGAATACCATGTCCGCCTGGCCGAGGCCGGCTCCCAGCGGCTCCTTCTCCGCCGCGGCCATCATGTAGATCGAAGGAATGGCGGGGATGCAGTCGGCGCTGTCGAACTTGCCCTTGGAGCTGCCGTCGATGAGCAGCTCGAGGCCGTTCAAGTGCTTGCCCGAGGCGGACGGAGCCACGAAGATTTCGAGCCACTCCTTCCCATTGGCTCCCGGGTCGGGCATGAACTCGGTGAACACCAGGTCCCCTGCTCCCAGCGCGGCCACGGGAACGCAGTTGTCACCGGATGCGCACTGGCCGATTCCGCACGCTGCGGGGCATGCCTGGTTGCCCTGGCCCGGAGTTCCGTAGGTCTTCACGCCGCCGGGCGTGGTGTACAGGAGCAGCAGATCGTTGGTCGGGGTCGCACACCAGGCGGTTGCCGTGTCGTTGGCGCCCGGGTCGAGCGACTTGGGCGAAAGCTGCCACGAGATCCCCTTTTGCGCATTGTAGGGAGCGGCGTCGAGGAGCGTGCCCGCAAGCTTGAACTCCACCATCGTGCCGTCCTCGTTGGGCAGCACCATGCTGGTCAGCTCCGCGGTCGGAACCAGCATCGGTGCCAGAGTGGTCAGCGCCAGCTTGTTCCTGGCAATCCAGAAGTACTGGCCGGCCGGAGCCGAGAGGCACGAACCGTCCGCAGGCGACAGCTTGCCGCGGGACTTGCCGCCGGAGAACATCTCTATCCCGTTCATGTGCTTGCCCTGCGCGGTCGGCGACACGTACAGCTCCACCCACTCCTCCCCGTCGTCCGAGTCGGGGTCGGCCATCACTTCGGAGATGGTGATGTCACCCACGGCAAGCGGCGTGATGGTCTGGCACTGCCCGTTCCCCATGCACTGGTCGGCCCCGCACACGAGCGGGCAGGCGTAGTTGCCGTACGACGGCGTTCCCCAGATCGTCAGCGTCTGCCCGGAGACCTGGTCCACTCCTTCGACCTTGTAGGTGTCGTTCTTGGGCGTCGGGCACCAGTTGGCCGCGGAATCATTGTCGATGGGGCTGAGCGCTGCCGCACTGAGCTGGTAGGACACGGAGTCGTCCGACTGGTAGCTCATCGCGTCCACGAGCACGCCGTTGCTGTACACCTCGATGGTCTTGCCCGAATTGGCCAGGCTGAGCGAGGGAAGGACGGCAGCGACGGCAAACGGCGGGGTCGTGCCGAGCGCTTCCGCACTCTTGGCGACGAGGTAGTACTTGCCCGCCTCGAGAGCCACGCAGCCCGCTGAACCATCGAGCAGGAAGCCCTTGCTGTCTCCGCCCACGCGCACTTCCAGGCCGTTGAGGTTCTTGCCCGCAGCGGACGGGAGCGCGTACAGCTCGAACCACTCCCCCTTGTCCTCGTCCGGCGCATCCGCCAGCACCTCGGAAATCACGAGGTCACCTGGAGCGGCCGGCGGGCACGACTCGGTCTGTCCGTCCTCACCCTCGATCACGTCGCCGCTGCCCCCGTTGCACTGAGAGTTGGCTGCCCCGGGCGTCCCGAACTGCTCGTCGTCGAATTTCTCCACCCCTTCCACGGTCCAGTTCGAGGGGAACGCCTTGCAGCTCTTGTCGCGGCAATGCCCGCACAGCGAAAACGACTTGCCTCCGACCGGGTCACCGAGCAGTGCACCGTCAGCAGCATTGTCCGAGTAGGCGATGGAATCCACGAGGATCACGCCCGACTTGAGCTCGATGGGAGCCGAGGTACCCGGCAGCTTGATCGCATCGTTCACGTAGTCCACGTACTCGTGCTCTCTGGAGCCGAACACGAAGAACTCCCCGGCCCCGATGCAGGTCGGCGGCTCGAAGGGGACGGTGAACTTGTTGGTGTCGAACTTGCCGGCCTTGATGCTCAGGCCGCCGATGCAGAGCTCCTTGTCCGTGGTGTTGTACACCTCGAACCAGTCATCGTCGGCCATCCCCGTGATCCCGTTGTCAGGCATGAGCTCGGTGATGATCAGCGCCCCTTCCGGAATTCCGGTCGGCCCTGTCTCTTCGCTGCTTCCCGAACCGCACGCCGATACCAGCACGACCGCTCCTACCAGCCACAGCAACTTGTTCATGTCGTCCTCCAGGCATTCCCGCCGGTTTCCATGGCCGCCAATCTACCCAATCGAAGGCAAACTGGCAAGGACGGCTTGCGCGCCGTGCCGGGGTCGAGTAATCTCCTTCCGGATTCCTTGGAGGACGGTGCGGGCATGTGGAGCCGGCCTTTCCCTCTGTTGATGTCGATGGTGACCGTGGCGGTGGCCTGCTCCGCCCAGCCCGACGGAGACGCTTTCCATGTGGTTCTGTCGGCGACGGCCGGCAAGGTCCCCGCACGATTCGCACTGACCGTGGCCTCTCCGGAAGGGGAGGTGCGGACCGTCGAGTGCGGTGCCGGGCTGCCCGCCGTGTACGGCCTGGAGTGCCTCGACGGCGGCGTGCGCGTGGAGCTGCCGATTTCGCTGGTGCAGCTCACCGTCCGGGCCCCGGGATTTGCGCCGACTTCGCAGGAAGTGGAGCTTCGTCCCGCCGGTTCCGATCCGGTGTCGGAGGTCACCCTGCCCATCGACCCGCTGCCCCCGTTCGAGCAGACCGCCGACTACTCGACCGGGCTCGTCGAGGAGGACGGGGCCACCCGCTTCGTCGAGCTGGCCTCGGGATCGTCGAGCGAGCTGGGCCCCGCCCATGCCCTCAAGTTCTTCATCCAGGATCTTCCCGGGGAGCGGGCGGTCTACCTCCAGGACACGGGGAAGCACCCCATCCACTACGACTTCGCGCACGACGTGCTGGGGCTCCCCTGGACCGCTATCGAGTTCAGCGAGCATACCTACATCGGGGAGGACCGGGATTGCCTGGCCGGGACCCTCGTGTTCTACCCGGACCTGCGCGTGGATTCCGAGCGGCTGGGTGGGACCGTCGATGCCCCCGTTGTGCTGGAGTTCTTCCCGAGCGATGACATCACGCCCGCCCAGGTCGAGCTGGCCCTGCGTCTGCTGGAGCCGAGGCTCGGCTTCCTGCGCCTCTCCGGGACGGCAAGCCGCCTCGTCTACGTGCCCGCCGGCGCGGTGCAGGAACAGGAGTTGCTCGCCACTCCCGAGACGCTGGAGCAGCGCGGCTTTCTCTGGATGACTCACGAGGAGATCTACCAGGGGCTCGGTATGCAGCTCCTGAACCCCGGAATCGCCTACGGGACGCTGCGCCTGCTCTCGCCGGAGGAGTTGGAAAAGACCGTGGTCTCCTACACGGATATCCTCCTGCTCACCCGCCTGCCCATCGAGCTTCCCATCGTCGGAGGGACGATCACCGAAGAGCTCCAGACCCCGCTGGCGCACGTCAACGTTGCGGCCCGCACCCGGGGAACGCCCAACCTGGCCCTGCCCGGCGCCAGCTCCATGCCCGATATCGAGCCGCTCATCGGCAAGCTGGTACGCTTCGAGGTCGACGCAGCGGGGTACTCGATCGAGGAAACCACTCCCGCCGAGGCCGAGGAATTCTGGAAGTCCCAGCACAAGGAAGCCAAAGTCCCCCAATCGGACGATGAGCGGGATGGCCTCCCGCTGTTCGCCGAGATCGGGTTTGCCGATTCGGACTCCGTCGGCGTGAAGGCCGCCAACCTGGCCGAGCTGCACAAGCTGCTCAAGGACAAGGCCCCCTATGGATTTGCCGTGCCATTCCACTACTACCTGGAGTTCATGAACGGTGCCGTGCTGGCTCCGGAACTGTGCGACGGTGCCAACTCGGATTGCCTTTCGGAAGGCCGCGACGAGGTCGTCTGCTCCAAGGCCCTCCAGTTCTGCAAAGCCGGCCTGGCCGCGACCGGTGACTCCCCTGACGGGGACGACGGTTCGGACAGCGAGCCTGCCGCTGCCGGCCCCGAGACCCTCTGGCAGTATGCCGCACGACTGGTCGGTGACGATGCGGTCCGGGCCGACTCCCTGGTTCGGGAGGCCGTACTGGACGGGTTCGTCTATCTCATCGGCCACGTTCCCGTCGACCCCGCGTTCGGCGCAGAGCTGGATGCCCGTGTTGCCGAAGTGTTCGGCAACCTGAAGGTCAAGCTGCGGTCCAGCACCAACACCGAGGATCTGGAGGATTTCTCCGGAGCCGGCCTTTACGAGTCGTACGCAGCGTACGCATCGGGTGACAAGGCGGCATCGCTGCGCATCCGCAAGGTGTGGGCATCGGTGTGGGCTTGGCGGGCGTACGAGGAGCGGGCGTTCTGGAACATCGATCACCTCGCGGTGCGCATGGGGGTCGCAGTCAACCAGGCCTTCCCGGACGAGCAGGCCAACGGCGTCCTGATCACGCAGAACATCGTGGACCCGCTCGTCGCAGGAATGTACGTGAACGTGCAGTTGGGCGAAGTCCCTGTGACCAATCCCGAGAACGGCGCCTTGCCCGAGGTCTTTTCCATCCTGCCCAAGCCGGGTGGGGGGATCCAGGTCGCGCGCCAGCGTTTCTCGTCCCTGTCACCGGACAAGCCGATCCTCGCGGACGAGGAGGTGATCTCGCTGTTCCTGACTTCGGCCAAGGTGCACAAGCATTTCGCGTTCCTGTACCAGGAGCCGGAGCCGGCAATCGCCATGGACCTGGAATTCAAGTTCCACGGGCCGGAGCGGGCGCTGTTCATCAAGCAGGCCAGGCCGTTCACGGACTGGTAGGAGAGGGTGGGTGGATCGGAGCGGCCGAGAGCGCCCTCCGACTGAACAAGGGAGGCGACGAGAATGAGACCGACCTTCAGAACGGTGGTGAACGTCGTGGGAGCACTGGCTCTGGCCGCATGCTCGGGCGCAGGAGACAAGGATACCGGCGGCCAGCCCGATGATGTCCGGGTCGAGGACCAGGCGGTGACGGACCTGGTGCAGGATCTCTCTCCGGACCTGCCCGAACCCGATGTCCCCGAGCCGGACGGTGTCGCGCCGGATCAGGCCACGCCGGATGTCCCCGCACCGGATGGCATTGTGCCGGACCAGGTCACGCCGGATGCTCCCGAGCCGGACGGCGAGCCCGCCAAGGACTTCGGGTTCGACATCCGCCTGCCGCAGGACCATTCGGTCACGTGCAGCAACTACCCGGAGGGGTTCCCCGAGGACCCGATGGAGCAGGCCGACGTGGACTGGATCTGCACGTTCGACTACGGCGACCAGCACGGGCACGTCTATGTCCAGGCAACGCCTGTGGACTGCACGTTCGCCATGATGTCCGCTCTGCCGGTGTTCGAATGCCCGGCCGGGTTCGTGTCGCTGAACGGCAAGGTCGAGGAGCTCTCGAATCCGGCGTACGACTGGGGCGGGAACCACAACAACGACTTCCTCGAGTTCGACTGGCAGGGCAAGCACTTCAAGTACTACCACTCCTCGTTCGGCTTTGGATGGCGCGCCTGCCAGCCCATGGATTGCATCCAGGTCTATGAAGGGGGCAAGTTGACAGAGGACGGCTGCAAGCCCAAGGAGCGCTCGCTTCCCGCAGTCTGCGTGCCGGTGGGGAAGGACGGAACCTACCCCCCCTTGGAAGACAAATTCGCCCCGTGCAACGGGGACGACGACTGGCTCTAGCCCCTTCTCGAAACTCTTTGCCAGCGCGCCCGTAACACGCTACCCTCTTCTTGCTTCGCAACGTCGGAGGTCGCCATGAGGGAAATGCTGCTGGCTGGATGGAAGTGGGTTCTGCTGGGATCGATCCTGGCGCTGGTTGCGGTGCTGACCGTGGTCGGGGTCGGACGTCGCCGGGGCACGAGAGCCTACGCCTGGCGCATGGCGCTGCTGGGAGTGGCCGTCGCCCTGGCCGCAGGGAGTGCTGCGGCGGTGACCGCCTCCACGGGAAGCTCCAAAGGCAAGGCGGCCAAGGAATCCTCGGCGACCGCGGCCGTCGACGTCGAGGACGAGGACGACAAGCCGACCGTGACCTGCTACAAGCCGGTCCCGCCCCCTCCGCCTCCTCCCGAGCCGACGGTCAAGTGCTACGATCCCGCGCCGATCGTCACGTGCTACGAGCCGGTCGCGGTCGTGCCCCCGGTCGACCCGGACAAGGATGACGACAAGGACGGCAAGGATGACGACAAGGACGGCAAGACCGACGACAAGGATGACGACAAGGACGGCAAGACCGACGACAAGGACGGCAAGACCGACGGTGGAGTGATCCTCCAGCCCGACCCGATCAACCTGCCGACCTGCTACGCCCCCATGCCGACCTGCTACGAACCCCTCCCCGAACCCACCTGCTACAAGCCCGTGGCACCGGACGACAAGTAGGGGCGTTCCCTTCCCTGGACTTTGAACCCCGCCCCGCAGAGACTCATCGAGGCCGGTCCGGCTGCTCACCTTTTCCGTTGCCGGAAGACCGAGCACAGGGCCGCAGCGGTGGCAGCGCCGGCGGCAACCCGCAGCGCCACGTGGAATGCGGAGTAGTCCGGAGTTGCCCAGAGGTTTCCCGACTGTCCACCGGCCAGCAGGAAGATGCCGGCTCCGGTGGCCGTTCCGATGAGCATGCCCAGGTTGCGGGACACCGCGAGCACAGCGGATGCTACCCCCTGCTGGTGCCGGGTTGCCGCCCCCATCAGGCTGCTCGAATTGGGGGATATGAATATGCCCGTGCCCAGCCCCGCCAGGGCCAGGAACAGCCCGGCCAGGAGCAGAGGAGAATCGGGGCCGAGCGTGGACAGGGCCGCAAGGCCGGCAGCCATCACCGCCATCCCCGTAATGCAGAGGTTGCGCGTACCGAGCCGGTCCGAAGCCCGCCCCGCGGAAAACGCGACCAGGGCCATCATCGCCGGCTGCGCGGTCATCAGCAACCCCGCGTGGGAAGCATCCAGCCCCCGGCCTTCCTCGAAGTAGAAGGGCATCAGCAGGATCAGGATGAAGAGCGCAATGTAGTTGAACAGCGCGGCCGCGACGGAACCGGTGAACTCCCGGTTTCGAAAGAGCCTCGGGTCCAGGAGCGGATGGGCGGCCCGCAGCTCCACCAGCGTAAACGCCGCCACGAGCAGGAACCCCGCAATCCCGACCAGCGGCAGCCACGATGGTGCCTCTCTTCCCCCCATCGCCAGCGGCAGCATCAGGAGCGGCAGCCCCGCCAGCAGGAGCACGGCCCCGGGAACATCCATCTTCCCGCCCTCCCGAGGCGTTGGACTCGGAAGATGGCGATGCGCCAGCACCAGCACCAGGGCGGAGAAGGGCACGTTCACCAGGAACACCCCCCGCCAGCTCACCCAGGTGACCAGCAGGCCGCCGATGATCGGGCCGGCCGTGAGCCCGGCGTACGTGGCGGTGCTCACAGTCCCCAGCACCCGCCCCCGCTGCTGCGGCGGGAAGTTGGTCGTCAGCAGCGCCGGGCCAGCCGCCATGACCAGCGCTCCTCCGATTCCGTGCAGCGCACGGGCCGCAGCCAGCGCCGGAAACACCGGAGCCAGCCCGCACAGCAGGGAGGCGAGCGCAATCACCCAGAACCCGACGAGGAATACCTTGCGCAGCCCGAACAGGTCGCCGAGACGCCCCGCCACCAGCATCACGGAGGACGAGGCCAGCAGGAATGCCAGCATGACCCAGCGAGTCTGGCCGATGGTGAGCCCGAACTCCCTGCCGATGGCCGGCAGCGCCAGCGTGATTCCCGACATTCCCAGGGTCGTCAGGAGCGTCGATACTCCCACCACGAAGAGGACGGTCATGCGCTCCCGCTCGGCTGCCGAATCGGACCCGGGCTGAGCTGAACCTGTGGCCTGCACCTCCGCCGCGGACATCGCACCCTCCGACCTGCTGCGGCATGATAGCCCGCACCTGCCGTCGTGTCCATCGGTCAGGCGTGACGTCGACGATCGGCAATGGTACACTCCGCGGCGGGCCTGCCGCGTTTGCTCACGAGGTCGAACGCCATGAACAACCTTTCGCTGCTTCTTGCCTCCTTCGCTCTCCTGCTGATTGCCGCCTGCTCGGGGAAGGATGCTCCGGCCGATCCGGATTCCACTTCAGACCTGTCGGCACTCGACGGAATCGGGGAACTCGGGGGCGGTGATGGAGCAGGCGAGCTGCGGGGGGATGGCCTGCCGGGCGACCTGGACGAGGGGGATGCATCGCCGATTCCCCCGGGCCCCTATGCGGCTGTGCTCCAGTCTGCGGAGGACGGCATCATGGGGATCGATTCCGTTGGACGCAAGGGGGATCTGGTCATCGGCAACGGGAAGCTCGAGGCCGTGATCGGCGGCATGGACCATTCCATCTGGGGACCTTACGGCGGTGGCGTGCTCGACTTGTCGGTCCCGGGCGGCGAGGACGGGTTCGAGGAGATGTTTGCGACTGCCGGGTTCCTGCGCGGCGTGCGGGCCTCGAGCATCGAGGTGGTGAGCGACGGCAGCAACGGTGAGGCGATGATCCGGGTCACGGGCAAGGATGGGCCGGTCCCGCTCGTGGCTGCAGTGGTCCCGACGCCTCCCGCGGGAATCGACGTGGTGGTCGAGTACGTGCTCGACACGGATTCGAATTGCCTGGAGATCCGGACGACGGTCACGAATCCGTCCGGCAACCCGATCAAGGCCCCGGTCGGGGACGGGCTGGTTTTTTCCGAGGTGGGGCGGACCTTTGGGGCCGTGGGAGGCTTTGATATCGACAAGGTGATTGCGGCCGGGGATGTGGATTTCCTCGGGTCTGATGTCGCCACCGTCTCCTACCTGATGGCCCCCGCCTCCGGGAAGTCCGTGACCGTCGCATTGTCCGAGGAAGAGCTCAATGCCGTCACCTACGAGACGTTGAGCCTCGACCCGGGGGAATCCCGCACCTCGAAGCGGTGCCTCTATGCCGCATCGGGCCGCAGCATCGCAGTGCTGGAGCGCTACTGGGAAGACCGGAAGATCCCGACCGTGGACGTGGCCGGGAGCATCGACATCAAGACTCCCGGCTACGACTTCAGCCAGGTGGCGCTCGACGTGACCGACGGCAATGGCGGCTTCTTCGGGTCGGCCCAGCCGGATGCGGAAGGGATGCTGCGGTTCCGGTTGCCGGTGGGGAACTACTCGGTTACGGTGTCCGGCCCCGGGCTGGAGACGTTCGTCGTGCCGCTGGATGCCGTTGCCACGGAGGAAGGCCGGAGGGATGCAAACGGGGAGCCGCAAGGAAACGGGGACTTGCCGCAGGGGGAAGCCGACGGGGAGCCGCGGGGAAACGGGGACTTGCCGCAGGGGGAAGCAGACGGGGAGCCGCAAGGGAACGGGGACTTGCCGCAGGGGGAAGCAAACGGGGAGCCGCAAGGAAAAGCGGACTTGCCGCAGGGGGAAGCAGGCGGGGAGGGGGACCGTGCCTGGCAGGGGGTGCTGCTGGAGCTGGATCCGCCCGATCCCGGCCGCATCGACGTGCAGATCGAGGACGGGGAGGGAAAGCCCGTGCCTTCCCGGATCATGGCCTTCCCCGGAGCCGACCCGGGCATGGACCCTCCACGCCTGGCGCTTCGGCCCGACCTGGAAGGAAAGGCGACGCTGTTCCTGCCCGCGGGCGAATACACCATCCAGGGTTCCCGTGGCCCCGAGTGGAGCTATTGCCGGGCCGCAGTCGAAGTTGCTTCCGGCGAGGCGGTCAAGGCAGGTTGCTCGATCGCCAGGGAGCTGGACGTTGCCGGCTGGTACCCGGGGGACATGCACACGCACTCCGAGTTCTCCATCGACAGCCAGATGCGCCGCCACGTGCGGGTGGCATCGGAAATGGCGGAGGGGATGGCGTTCTGGGTCGCTACCGAGCACGATGTGTTTGCAGACTATGCCCCGGTGGTGGAGGCCCTGGGGTTGACCGGGACCATCCTTCCCTCCGTGGGCAACGAGGTGTCGCCGGTCGGCCGCCACTTCAACGGCCTGGGATGTACTCCCTCCGCCGAGCAGAAGCAGAAGTACTTCGTGGTACCCTGGGTGTCGTTCACCGACGACGGGGAGGTCGCAGGCTTCCGGCCCGCTCCGGCCGTGTGGAAGAGCATGCACGAGGACTTCGGGTGCACCGTGGTCCAGATCAATCACCCCCGCGACGGCCAGGGGTACTTCGACTTTGCCAAGTATGATCCGGCCGTCGGCCCGTCATCCGCCAAGCCGGGCGAGCTCGACCTCACGTTCGATGCCATCGAGGTCTGGAACGCGAGCAACGACCGCTCCCATCTCGAGGAGAAGACTCTTCCCGACTGGTACAGCTTCCTGAATCGGGGGCACCGGAAACTGGCCACCGGGAATGCCGACACGCACGACCTGTCGCAGTGGGTGGGACAGCCTCGAAACCTCGTGCCGGTAGAGGGGGCGCTGACCGAGGCCGCGTACTACGAGTCGCTCCTTGGCTCGCGCAGCCAGGTCACCAGCGCACCGCTCATCGAGCTGACCCTCGACGGCCAGGGGCTCGGGGCCACGGTGACCCCCGCGACGCCGGGCGGGCCGGTCACCGCAGCGCTTCGAGTGTCGGCCGTCTCCTGGGCCCCGCTGTCCACGGTCCGCCTGATCGGTAACGGAGAGCTCGTTCAGGAGTGGGATGTGTCGGGTGAAAAAGGGCTGGTCCGCCTCGATACCACCGTGGAGCTGTCACCCCAGGTCGATACCTGGTACCACGTCACCGTGTTCGATGCCGGAGAGGGGCTGGCACCGGTCTACCCGGGGCGCACCTCGGGCGGCCTGAGCAACCCGATCTGGGTCGACCTGGACGGTGATGGCTTCGATTCTCCCCTCAAGGATTGACCCCGGTCTCCGACGGCTTCATGGAGAGGCCGATCCGGCCTCGCTTGCGGTCCACCTCGACTACCTTGACCGTGACGACCATGCCGGGGCGGCAGACCTCGAACGGGGACGCAATGCGGCGATCGGCCATGCGGGAGACGTGGACCAGCCCATCCCGGTGGACACCGATGTCCACGAACGCACCGAAGTCGGTCACGCTGTTGACCTTCCCCGGAAGCACCATCCCTTCCTGGAGGTCCTCGATCGTGTGTACCCGTTCGGAGAACCGGAACTCCTGTCGTTCGCCACGAGGATCCCGGCCCGGACGTTCGAGCTCGGCCAGGATGTCGGCATAGGTCTCCTGGCCGAGGCCGAGCGCATCCGCCGCCACGTCCCGGCGCAGCCTTGCCACGTGGGGAGTGCTGCCCACCAGCTCCGCAGCCGGCACTCCCAGTATCCTCGATGCCCGCTCCACCGCCTCGTACCGCTCCGGGTGGATGCCGGTCCGATCCAGCACATCGGGGCCGTCCGGAATCCGGAGGAAGCCCGCACACTGCAGGAATCGGGCCGGGCCGATCCCCGGGACCTTGAGAAGTGAACACCGCCGGGCGAAGGGACCTTTCGAATCCCGGTGAGCCACGATGGCCTTTGCCGTTCCCGGGCCGATTCCGGCCACGTGGGCCAGCAGGGCGGGAGAGGCAGTGTTCAGCTCGACGCCGACACGGTTGACGCACTCTTCCACCACCGCTGCCAGTCCGTTTTCCAGCAGCGCCTGGTCCACGTCGTGCTGGTACTGCCCGACGCCGATGGACTTCGGCTCGATCTTGACCAGCTCGGCCAGCGGATCCTGGTACCGGCGGGCGATGGACACGGCCCCCCGCAGCGTGACGTCGAGGCCCGGAAGCTCGCTGACGGCAAGCTCCGAGGCCGAGTACACCGAGGCCCCTGCCTCCCTCACGGCCGTCACCTGCACCGCTTGCGGCCATTGGACCGATGCCAGGAACGTCATGGTTTCCCGGTGTGCGGTCCCGTCCCCGACCCCGGCCACGTCGAACCGGTGCCGACGGGCCAGCTCGGCAAGCTGGCTCCGCGCCTCGGCCGAGCGCTCCTGGGGGGGATGGGGATACACCACGCCGGTCCCGAGCACCTTGCCGGTGGCATCGACCACGGCAAGCTTGCAGCCGTTGCGGAAACCAGGATCCACACCGAGCACCACCCGTCCCCGGGCCGGCGGCTCCATCAGGAGCGACCGCAGGTTCTGCTCGAACACGTTCACCGAGGAACGGTCTGCCCTTTCTTTGAGCTGAGCCAGGATCTCCCGTTCGACCGACGGCCAGAGAAGACGCTCGAACCCGTCCGTGACCGCCTCCTCGAAGTCGGTGGCAAGGAGCTGCGGTACCTTGCGGAAGAACGGAGAGGCCACGAGGGCCTGGGCCCGACGTTCGGGGACCTCGACTTTGACGGAGAGGGCACCGGCCGTCTCGCCGCGCAGCATCGCGAGGATTCGGTGTGCAGGGATGTCGGCAACCCGCTCGCTGCGATCCAGGTAGTCTGCGAACTGGGCAGCTTCCTCCTCTCCGGCTCCCCGCTTGCGGGTGCTGCAGATCTTCCCGGTCGTTCCGGCCAGGTCCCGCACGGCCTTTCTCGATGCCGGGTACGTCGCAACCGTTTCGGCCACGATGTCCCGGGCACCGGCCAGCGCCGCGTCGGGTGAGTCGATCCCCGGTTTGTCCCCTTCTGCGGCATGGACGAAACGGGCAGCGATGGAGAGGCGGCTGCCGACCGGGCAGGGGTCGAGCCCCAGGATGATCCGGGCCAGCGGCTCCAGCCCGGCCTTGCGAGCAACGTCGGCCCTCGTGCTCTTCTTCTGTTTGTAGGGAAGATAGAGATCCTCCAGCTCCTGTCGGTCCTCGCACTCCTCGATCTGCCGCCTCAACGCATCGGTGAGCTTGCCTGCCTTTTCGATGGCCGCCAGCACGGTCTTCTTGCGGTCGTCCAGTGCGTTGACATACTCAAAGGCCTCCTGCACGTTGCGGATGGCGGTCTCGTCGAGCCCCCCCGTCTGTTCCTTGCGGTACCGGGCGATGAACGGGACCGTGTTCCCCTCGTCGAGAAGCCGGATGCACCCCTCCACTCCACGCTCGGGAAGCCCGCACCTGCCGGCCACCCGTGATGCCAGACTCTTTGCCATCGGTCCCCCTCCATGGGCGAGCATCTCTCGCGACCGGACTCGGCCGCGATTCAGTTTTCCAGCGTATCGATGACCCAGTCCTGAGCCGTCGAGCTCGCCACCAGGTCCCAGTGGTTCAGCAGGGGGAAGTGCTTGGTATCCTTGAGACCCGGAAGCATGGATGAAACCTCTGCACTCTTGCGGAACACGATGCCGTCCGACGGGCCGGTGGATTCCCAGGCGATTCCGTTGACGAGAGGATTCCCGCCCGACGCAAGGTGGACCGGGATGGCCGCGGGCACATCGTGCTTCGTGAGGCCGGCCATGAAGTTCCCGCCCTGGTCGATGGCAGCGGCGATTCCCAGCGAGTGGCTGACGAACCCCTGGCCGCCGTAGTAGGTGGTGTACCAGTCCTGCTCGAACATCGACAGGGCATACTCCTCGTCCCAGGCGACCTGGAGCTGGAGCATGCCGTCGTAGGCTCCGCCGTAAATGCTGTCTGCAAAGGTGTCCTTCCACACTCCCCACTCCAGCACCTTGTCCCAGGACGAAGGCATCGACAACTGGAGGTACTCGGCCGGGAAGTTGAAGGCCGGATGGCGAAACGAAAAGTCGGTTCCTCCCAGCGGAACGCCGAGCAGCACCAGCCGGTCCACGTCCCCCTGGAAGGTCAGCCCGACCTCGCTCCCGAACCCGCTGGCCAGGGTCACGGCCACCACTCCGCCCTTGGAGTGGGCGACCACGGCGAGCCCGTCCAGCCCGGACAGCAGTCGGGCCTGTTCGAGCGCTGCTGCCAGCTCGATGGCCTGGTTGAAGTTGTTCCCGAACGGGTGAGGAAACGTCACCGCAAGAACGCAGTGACCGGCCTTCGTCAACGCCTGGTATAGCCCGGAACCCAGGATCGAGGGCTCCACGAAGCTCTGCATCGCGTTGCTGCCGGCACCATGCAGCAGCATCACTCCGCTTGCAGGGCTGTCCGTCTCGGTGCATCCGGTGCCCACGTGCAGGACGAAGCGGTCAGGCCCCGGCTTGGTCTGACCGTTGAACAGAGCCGCCACGTCCGGATCTGACTGCGCAGTCTGGTCCACGAACTTCTCCGCCACCAGCCCGGGATGGCTGACGCTGTAGAGCCGGCACGAGGCGAAGGGGGCACAGGTGCCTGCGGCCACCAGCTCGGTGTCAAACGCCGGGGGAGTGTCGGACGTGTCGGACGGGTCGGACGGGTCGGACGGGTCGGACGGGTCGGAGGTGTCGGA
>Ga0233425_10006796_pt1 | contig 16579 bp, 12 predicted proteins | sample Watercolumn_Towu_2_FD_181712 | JGI IMG/M metagenome (GOLD analysis project Ga0233425, IMG submission 181712) | Freshwater microbial communities from Lake Towuti, South Sulawesi, Indonesia - Watercolumn_Towuti2014_140_MG | ecosystem: Environmental > Aquatic > Freshwater > Lake | place... | reverse complement strand
ATAATCGATGTCATAATGTCAGGCATGGGTTGGAACGCTGGCTCTGCGTCGAGTGCATCTTCAAGTTGGCGGCTTCATGCAGTTTCCGACGAAGCGGAACGGGTGTTCCATTTGAAGGAGCCGCACACCGCCGCTATCGGGCGCGATCCTGATCGGGACATCTCCCTTCCGCAGCAAAAGGTTTCGAGGCTTCATGCCGAGTTGCACTGGGCCGCTGCCGCAGGCGGTGAGCGTGGTCATTGGCGCCTCCGCGACTGCGGGTCCACCTGGGGAACGCTCTTGAATGGAGTGCGACTGACTGCGCAGCAGGAGGTTCGGCTCGCGCACGGAGATGTGATTGAAATCAAGCCCTGGACCCTCACGGTCGCGGCACCATCGCTCGCGCAGTCGATGGACCTCGGTCAGACACTGATGGCCGACGATGATCGCGATGACTTTGTACCGCTCGGCGATGTGCAGGGGCCGGCGGAACTGGCGCAGTCCATGCTTGTTCGTCTGCTCGCTGCGAGCGAGGCAATGGCAGTGGCAAGCGATGAGCAAACGACGGCCAGTGCCGCAGTCGAGGCACTGGCGTCCGCTACTGGATACGCAAATGTCGCCCTGCTGAAGGCGGGCGCAGATCCTGCCGCGGTGGAAGTGCTTGCGCAGGCAGGCGCGATTTCGGGAAGGAGCGGTGAGGTGCAGGTCAGTCGAAGTCTGCTGCGGCGCGCGCGACAGGGCATCCATGTGCACCGCTCCGGAGGATCCGCCGTGTCGATGGCCGCGAGCATCGAGTCGCTCGCGATTCAAGATGCGATTTGCGTTCCAGTGGAGGCTGGCCCGGTGTTTTTCGGCTGGATTTATCTCGACAACCGCCGCGGTACAGCTCGCCTCAAGCCCGCACCGGAGGCGGAGGTGGCTGGGTTTGCATCCGCGATCGCGCGGCTTGCAGGACTGTCGCTTTCCAACATCGCACGCGCACGGATGCAGCAACGCTTCGACCTCGAGCAGCAGCAGATGTTCGGCGGAACCATGCGTGCGCTCATCTCAGCGATCGATGCGAAGGATCCGTACACGCGCGGGCACTCTGATCGCGTGAGTGCGTTCGGTGTGCTGCTCGCAAAGGCTCTCAAACTGGATGTGGGAACGATCGAGCAAGTTCGTCTGTGCGGACTGGTGCATGACATCGGCAAGATTGGGATTCCAGAAGACATCCTTCGCAAGCCATCGAAGCTTGATGACAACGAGTTCGCACGGATTCAGCGGCATCCCGAGATTGGCGCGTCGATTTTGCAGGACATCCCGCAGATGCGCGAACTTATCTGCGGTGTCGTCGAGCATCACGAACGCTGGGACGGGCGTGGCTATCCGACGAAGCTTGCGGGCGAGGGCATTTCCAGGCTCGGGCGCATTTTGTGCATCGCAGACTGCTTCGATGCGATGACGAGTGCGCGTTTTTACCGACCTGCGCGCGAAGTGCAGGAGGTGCTTGCGGAGATCGAGCGCTGCCTCGGCACTCATTTCGACCCAACCTATGGAAAGGCGTTCCTTTCGATCCCGGTTGGGGAACTCACTCCGCTGATAAGCACCGCCGCGCCGCCCCCGACTTGATCGGATGGGTCGCGTGCGCAGCGGGGGTTGTGGCGCCCGAATCGTGTGTGCTCGAATCACTTCCGACCGAAGTCAGCAGGGTTTTCGCCGCGGATCTTCACCGACCAGTAGGAAAGCCGGCGACTCCAGGCGGCGCGGTCGCAGGACGCGAGCCACTGCTGCGCACTCGCAAATTGAAGCGCGAAGAGTTGATCGCACGCACTGTTTACTGCGATCGATGTGCGGATGTGGCCCTTGGTGACCCAGCTGATCGCTGTCCGCGAGTCACTGAGCAGCACGGTGCAGGCAATCTCGCCGCGCTCAATGCGCCGCATTGCATCCACAATGGCGAGAAATTCGCCCAGATTGTTGTGCCCGCGTTCAAAGCGTGGACTGTGGAACACCTCGCGCCAAGTACCTGACTGCCGCAGCATGCCGCGCCATTCGGTCGGACCAATCAGTGATCGACCGAACTTGCTACAGTCGACCACGAGTTCTCCGTCGACCCCGCGCGACGATGAGACAGTCGAAGACTTTGACTTTGCAGCCGACTGCCCGACTGGTTTCGTCTGATGTCGATCGGTCGCCCTTGAGGGAGCACGATTCGCTGCGGCAGAGCAGTCGATGCCGGCCCCTTGAAGCACTTCTGCGATGCTGCGCGCAGCGCTGCCTTGCGGAACAATTCGCACGAGCCCCTTGCCGTTGAGATGAATCTGCAGTTTTCCGGACTTCTCGGTGCCCTCGAGGACTGCATCGAGACGCCCCCACGAGCCTTCATCGAGCACCTGAACCTCACCGATCAGAAACCCGCCCTGCGCCAGCGCGCCCTCGATGTTCGCGAGCTCACTCTGCAGCACCTTGGTGACTTCGCCGCGTGGGGACTGCGCCTCCGCTCCCATTCCCCGCGATTCACTCACTTCAGTTCCTTCAGCTCAATGTTCTTGAACCACACGCCGTGTCCGTGCCCGAGGAAGCCGATGAATCCGCTCTGCCGCTGCAGCCCGGGATGGTCCTTGCCATCGGGCGTGCCGCCATCAGCGAGCGGCTGCACATCCGCATCGACAATCGTCACACCATTCAACACCACTTTCACATTCGAGCCCCGCACGATCACTTCCTGAGCGTTCCATTCACCCACCGGCTTCAGATGTCCACGCTTTGCAGCGACGACGCCATAGATAGATCCGTGATACTGCCACGGCTTGAGGTTCGCATACTGCGGATCGCCATCGTCGAGAATCTGAATCTCCATTCCTTCGTAGGCAGCGTCGCCTCCGCCCGGCATTCGAATGCCAAGACCGTTGTTGGCGCCGGGCGTCAACTTGAATTCGAATCGGAGGTGAAAATCGCCAAAGCGATCAGTGGTCCAGAGATTCTTGCCCGCGGGCGTGCAGTGCAACTCGCCGGCCACAACCGCATAGCCGTTCGTGTCACCTTGCCAGCCAGTCAGATCGGTGCCATTGAAAATCTTGCGAAACGAACTGTTCCGTGCCGGTGCAACCACACGCTCGTCATCACCATCGTCGGTCGCTACTGCGTCGATCGCGTCCGCCCCGTGCACGGGCCGAGCGACTGCTGAGCCGCTCAACACGGCGCTGCAACCGAGGAAGATCACAAAAAGGAGGCGCATGCGTGCAGGATACGCCGCAGGTCGTGGATGGGCTCTGCCTACACTTCCAAAATGCTGTCTCCCACCATCGCTGCCGTGCTGATCGCGCTCACGCTGCCCGCACCGGAGTCGCAGGCATCTGCATCACAGGCACCGTCCGCGAATCCGAAGCAGGGCGCAAGCGGCTCTGATGCGGGCGACATTCCAAAAGTCAGATTGCAGCGGATGTGGGCGAAGGCCAAGCTGACGCGTCCCGTGCAGGTCGTCGCGCGACCCGACTCGCCCAATCTTGTGTATGCGGTCGAGCAGGCGGGTCGAGTTGTCGAGCTCGATCTCACGAACGCGGATCACGAGGGCAGGCTGGTGCTCGACCTCACGGGACCCGTTCACGACCAGTTCAATGAGCAGGGGCTGCTGTCGCTCGCGTTTCATCCGCGCTTCGCTGAGAAGCGCCAAGTCTTCGTCTGGTACACGGCGTCCAAAAGCGGGAAGGATCCGGCGCGCGAGGTGCTCGCACGGCTCACCATGGCGGCGGATGGAACGATCGACCCGTCGACACACGAAGTCCTGCTAACGGTTGAAGACCCAGAGTGGAACCACAATGGCGGCACTGTGCTGTTCGGTCCAGATGGGATGCTGTATGTGTCGAGCGGGGATGGCGGTTCAGGCAACGACCCGTGGGGCAACGGACAGAACACGGCGACGCTGCTCGGTTGCATTCTGCGGCTCGATGTGGATCGCACGACCGATGGCGTCCTGTACTCGGTACCGAGCGACAACCCCTTTGTCGGGAAGCCAGAAGCTCGACCTGAGATTTATGCCTACGGGCTGCGCAATGTGTGGCGGATGTCCTTTGATCGAAAGACAGGCGAGCTGTACGCAGGCGATGTCGGACAGAACGCGTGGGAAGAGATTGACATCATTGTGAAAGGCGGCAATTACGGCTGGCGCCCGCGCGAGGGGTTCCATCCGACGAATGGAGTGCCCGACGCAAGTGAAGCGAGCGAACGATTCATCGAGCCACTCGTTGAGTATCCGCGTAAGGATGGCGTCTCGGTGACGGGTGGCTACGTCTATCGCGGCAGCGAATATCCGAAGCTTGCTGGCGTTTATCTCTACGCGGATTATGCGTTCGGAACCTTTTGGGGACTGCGTGCAGAGAGCGGCGTGCTAAAGGCGCAGCCGAAGGTCGTGGTGAAGAAGAGGGGCTTCTGCCCAGCGAGCTTTGGCGAGGCAAATGATGGCACAATTTTCGTTTGCGGAACAGCGCCCGGACCCGACGGCCCTGGCATGATTTTCAAAATCACCTCGAGCGATTGATTCATGGTCATGCAGCATTAGTTGCGCCTCTCCCCAGCAGTCGTGTCCCGCGTTGAACCTCAGTGGCAAATGACCCTCGGCGGCTGCTTGGTCTGCCGCCAACTACGAGTATCCTTCGCCTGAACTAGCAAACGAGTCTCTCCCCAGCCGTATCGCCCGCGCTTTGCGGCGCAGCCGCACCCATCGGAGCACCCCATGCCCTGCACCTCACCAACGTCTTTCCGCACCGTGTTCTCACTTTTCTGTCTCGGAACCGCAGCGCTGTTCTCAGTGAACGCGGCTGCGCAAACGCAGGCACCACCCCCGGCGGCGCAGGGTGCGAGCGATCGTCCTGCGGCGCCGCCACAGGGTGACCGTGGTGGCGAAGGGCAGCGTGAACGGGGTCGGGACGGTGGCGGTGAACGGCGAGGCGGTTGGGGTGGAGGTGGTGGTGGCGGCGGCGGTCGCGGCATGGGTGCGTTTGCCTCGTTCATGACGAGATTCCAGCCGGACTTCATGCGCCGCGATGTGCCGCTCTTTCGAGAGCAGCTCAACTTCGATGATCAGCAGATGGAAGTCGTCGAGGCGCTCGTGAACGATTACGACCTGGCATTTGGTCCGGCGGCGGAGGAGTCGCAGGCCAAGATTCAAGAAGCGGGCATGCGCATGTGGCAGACTTTCATGCAGGGCGACATGCGCGAGCGCATGCGTGGTGTTCGCGAGTCCATCGAGGCAGACCTCGAGCAAATGGAGATCGAGAACGGGGCGCCGGTGACCGAAGAGGCGCGCCGCGCGTTCTGGCGGCAGCGGATGGAGAAGGTTGGCAATGAGATGATGGAAGAGCGCAAGGCGACCGGCGCTGATGTGGAGACCAAGGCAATCCTCGAGGAGATCGTTGCTGAGGTGAATCGCTGGACTGGCGAGAAGGCGCGCATGCGCAAGGATGTCGTGTCGTCGATCGAGGTTTTGCTGACAGACACGCAGAAGGCGAGTTTCCCGAAGTTTGAGCGTTTCCTGCGCCGGGAGAAGACGATGGCAAATGCCGCACTCTCGGGCGAGGGGACCAACCTCTTCTTGGTGATCGACGAAGCGGAACTGTCACAGCCGTCGATCGATGGCGCTTCAAAGATTCTTGATATGTATGAAGTGGAACTCGATTCCGCTCTCGTGGCTCGCGATTCCTTCATTGAGCAGAGTGAGCCGAAGATGATGCGGCTCACGCTCGACGGCAACGCAGATGCAGCCCGGACGATGGCTCAGCGGCAGATTGCGCTGCGCAAGAGTGTGCGAGATGTCAACGACCGTTTCATCACGCAGATCGCAGAGTCGATGTCGCCGGAAGAAGGCGCGAAGTTCAAGAAGGCAGCGATGCTCGCGGCTTACCGCCGGGTGTTCCGCCAAACGCGGTCTTCGGAGGCTTTCGAGAAGGCACTGCAGCTCCCAGACATCACGCCGGAGCAGACAACCGCGGTGACTGCCCTGCAAGCGGAGTACGAAGGTCAGTTGGCTGCAATGAACGAGAAGATCGTCACAACGACGCGCAAGGAAGAGCCAGAGCAGCGACTCGAGGAGTCTGAGCGATTGATTGGCGTGATGGCCGGCACAATGCCGCCAACGATGATGATGGGTCGTTTCATGGGTGGTATGGGCGATCCCATCGGCGATCTAATGGACGAGCGTGGCAAGATGGGAACGAAGTACCTTGAGCAGTTGCGCAGTTTGCTCACGCCCGCTCAGCAGGAGCAGCTGCCGCGCGGTCGTGATGGTGGGCGCAACGCCGGTGCCTTCGGCACGGGGAAGATTTCAGATCTGCCTCCACAGTTCCAAGAGGCAGCAAAGATCGCGGACAAGAACAAGGACGGCGTGATTGATGAGGACGAGCGAGAAGCTGTCTTCCGCAACATGCGCGGTGGTCCCGATGGCCCCGGCGGAGGCCGCGGCGGTCCGGGCGGTGGCGGTCCGGGCGGTGGAGGACGCGGGAATCGACCGCCTCCTCCAGGCACGAACTGACCTCACATCACTTGTCCGCTCGGCACCCAGCGGCGCGGAGAATTTCGCGGAAGATCCGTGCGTGGATCAACGAGCAGTTCTGCGCAAGGATTTGCGTGCAGAGTTGCCGGACTTCCGCTCTGATCGCCGCGACGAGTCGCTCCGCGCCACAACAATCTCGTTCTTTCCCGGACGCACCGTCGAGTGCGATGGCACGCTCTCCTGGACCAGCACGCTCGCGGCAATGGTTGAATGACTTCCGATGATCGTCTTGCCGCCGAGAATGGTTGCGTTCGCGTAGACCGTGACTCCATCGCGCAAAGTTGGATGCCGCTTCAGTCCGCGCCGTATCGCTCCGCCCTTCGTGCGGTCAAAGCGCCGGGCGCCTAGTGTGACACCCTGGTACAGCGTGCAGTCGCAGCCGATCACAGTGGTTTCGCCGATGACCACGCTCGTCCCGTGGTCGATGAAGCAGCCAGCCCCGATTGTGGCGCCGGGATGGATGTCAATTCCTGTTGACGCATGCGCAGACTCGGTGAGCATGCGCGGTACGAGCGGCACACGCTGCTGATGGAAGTGGTGCGCTATGCGGTAGATGCACAGAGCGCGGATGCCTGGGTACGCGAGAGCAATCTCGGTTCGACTTGTCGCAGCAGGATCGCGCTCATATGCCGCATCCACATCGAGCATCAGCGTGCGCTGAACCCGCGGGAGCGCGGCCATCAGCGACCGAACGCAGCGACGCGCACTCGCCAGAGCTCGCCGTTTGCTTGAGCCCGTCGCTTCGAAAGCTGCGCACAACTCTGGCTCCAAGATGTCGATGCAGTCGTCGATCAATTCGGCGCGGGACTCGCCAGCGATGCCGTGCAGTCCGAGCAAAGCACCGCACAAGCGGCTGCCTGCCCACGCCACCGCAACATCACTCGGCAGACTGCGATGCCGACGAAGTTCGGGAGCGAGTTGCGTGGAGATCGCACGCGCCGCGCGGGCGCTCGCCCTTCGAACGCGAGTCATCTGGTTTGGGACCACCACGCTGCGATGGTAGTTGCCGTGCGTTTCACGCGCCGTCTGTTGGGTCGCCATCGCGTATGCGCAGTCCGCGGGTTCTCAACGAGTCGTAGATGCTCGCGAGTAGTCCGACGAGCGGGAACTTGCCGCCGAGCGGACTTGCGCCCAGACGCCGCAACAGTGCGTGAGGCACATGCGCGTGTGCAGGTCGCGCCAAATAGTCGTGCAGTCGACGCCCAGGTCGCCAGAAATCCTCGAGCTGGGATGTCAACGGCGGCGTGAGCGAAGTGTCGGAGGCCACAGTGGGCAGTGGGTGCGCGTGGCTCTCTCCTCGTGCCGAGAGTGTGCGCCGTTCTTGTATCCGCTCGATGACTTGCTTGGGCGGCATGCCGCGCAGCGTGAAGAGCAGGAGTGGTTCGGTCTCCAGTCGCTCCACAAGAATGTGCATTGCGGCGACCGCATGCTTGCACGGTTGCGACTCGCCGCAGGTGCAGGTGATGAAGGGATCGTGCGTTGCCTTGCCGCCAGGCTTTGATGGAACGAGAGGCGCACCGAGTGAGAGCGACTGAGCAAGCGTTGCAACGCCGGGTGGCATCTCATCCACGAGGAAACGCGCGGAGTACTGCGCTTCCGTGCTGAGCGCGGTGATCATGCTGTCCCATTCCTCCGGAGTCCATGTGAGGAAATGAAACTCCAACTGATAGGGGCGAGATGCTCGGCCCTGCACGCCCGCAGCGACCTTGCCAGGCGACACGATCATGGAGGCGGTCTGACCAGCGGCGGCGTAGCGATTGCCTTCCTCGGCTACCTCCGGGGGTGCAGCCATCAGAATCGAACGCAGCAGCGGATCGGCGTACCACGGGAAATTCTCGATGCCGCCCTTGCGTTTGAAGCGGAAGCCACCGATGACGCGGCGTGGATTCTCTGGTTGCCGCTGACGGCTCTGGTCAGGGAGTTGCGTCATTCACCACCCTCCATGCCTGTTCGGCGCAGAGAAAGCAGATCCTTCAACTGACCAGTCGAGAGCTCGGTCAGCCACGAATCGCCCGCACCGATGATGTTCGCGGCCAACTCGGTCTTCTGTTCGATCATCTGATCGATGCGCTCCTCAAGCGTTCCCGTGCAGACATATTTGTGGACATTCACAGTGCGAGTCTGTCCGATGCGGAACGCACGATCCGTCGCCTGATTCTCAACCGCGGGATTCCACCAACGATCGAAGTGGATGACATGATTGGCCGCAGTGAGATTCAGTCCAACGCCGCCTGCCTTCAGACTGAGCACAAAGATGGGGGTGCTTCCATCGGCGCGCTGGAATCGCTCCACCAGTTCGTCGCGGCGTCCCTGCGGTGTACCACCGTGCAGGAAGAGCGCATCCACATCAAGCACTTGACGGATCATCGCCACGAGCAGGTGTCCCATCGCGCGGTACTGTGTGAACACCAGCGCTGAGTCGCCCGCAGCCACGATCTCCTCAAGCATTTCCATGAGGCGCTGCGTCTTGCCGCTGCGCGAAGGAAGAAGTGTGTCGGGGGGAAGCACAATCGGACCTGCAGGCTCATCCGAGCCGTCGAGCGACGCGAGCGACTCGTTGGTCGGCTTGTCCGCGGTCTTGGCAGCAGCCTGTTTCCTCGGCCTCTTGGAGGATGATTTCGCTGCCTTCTTGGCTGCCGTCGTGTCTGTCGCCGATGGTGTCGGGGCTACCTCGGCGAGATAGTGAGCCGGATGATTGCAAATCTGCTTCAGCTTCACCAGCGCGCTGAGGATGAGGCCGCGGCGGCGAATGCCTTCGGCCTGATCGACCTGCTGCAGCATCGTCTTCACCACCTGCTCGTACAAGCGCGTCTGCTCGTCGGAGAGTGTGATGTGCTGGCGTGCCTCCACCAGCGGCGGCAGATCCGAGATGACCGTGCGGTCCGTCTTGAGCCGCCGAAGCACGAAGGGGCGAACAAGATGTCGAAGGCGTTCACCGGACTTTGGATCGCGGTTGCGTTCAATCGGCACGGCGAAGCGCCGCCGAAAATCAGGCTGGCTTCCGAGATAGCCCGGGCAACAGAACTCCAGAATCGACCAGAGTTCGGCGAGGCGATTCTCGACTGGTGTTCCCGTGAGTGCGATGCGCGACTGCGACTGGATCGCACGGATTGCAGCAGTCTGCTTCGTGGGCGGATTCTTGATGTACTGCGCTTCATCGAGAACAACGCGCCTCCACGGGATGTCTTGCAAGTCATCCTTGTCGCGCACAGTGATGGCGTAGGTGGTGAGCACCACATCGGCAGATTCTGCAGCGCTGCGGAGCCGCTCGCCCGCGGGTCGATCGAGCCCATGCTGGACATGAACGCGGAGTTCCGGCGAGAAACGCTGGAGCTCGCGTCGCCAGTTGCCCATCACGGACATCGGTGTGATCAGGAGGGTCGGCCCGACCGCCTGTCCGCCGCTGACAGCGCGTTCATGTTGCAGCAACGCGATCATCTGGATTGTCTTGCCGAGACCCATGTCGTCTGCAAGGCAGCCTCCCAGCCCAAGCCGATCGAGAAACGCGAGCCAACTGAGCCCTGCGAGTTGATAGGGACGAAGCGTGCCCTTGAATGCTCCCGGCGCTTCGGTCATTTGAAACGCTTCCGAACTTTCGGTTCCCGAGATGAGTTGGCGCACCCAGCCCGTCGCCTGAATGCCCGCCACAGGCAGTGCCTCGGGCGGGCCGTCAATGCCGTTGGCCATGCGCAGTGCCTCGATCAGCGTCATCGTGCCGCCCGGGTGTCCGCGAAGAAAACGCAGCGCCGACTCGATGTCCCCCGGACGCAGATCAATCCACTGTCCGCCCACTCGCGCGAGCGGCGCCTTGTTCGCCGCAAGGCGTTCAAGCATGTCGACCGAAACGGTCTGCGAACCAAGCGTGACTTGCCATCGGTAGCCGACGAGCGACTGCAATCCGCCGCCGATCGCCCCGCCGCGCCCACTCTGCGCCATCATCGGCGGGAGTTCATCGGGCGAGTCGATGAGCAGATGCGCATTGATGCGACTGGTTGACTCGCCCCACCACGCGGGGATCTCGACGACGAAGCCCGCTTCGAGGAGGACCGGGCGCATCTCACACATGAACTGGTAGGCGCGGCGAGTATCGAGATCGATTCCAGTCGGGCACTCTTCTTCGAGCGCATTGTCCAGTTCCGTCCAGATGCGGCTCGCTCGCGCGAGTTCCTGCAGCAGGAGCCCCGAGAATTCTTCATCGCGGGCCTGCGCCGTGCCACGCCGTCGCCCCTCACCTCGGCTGAACAACGCAGATGCGTCGATCACCGTCTCATTTGTTTCCGAATCGACGAGCGAAAAGTGAACGCGCCATGTTGCATCGATGCCGGAATCCGCTGCATCGAGCGCAGGCTCCTCAAGACGGAGGCCGAGAGAGAGCGCGCGCGATTCGCGGGCATCGTCGAGCAGTCCGAGCCACCCGCGCGCACCGCGCAGCAGATCGAACGCGCCGCCGCGCCCGGTTCGGATCGCATCGGTCGAGCGCACAAGACCAGAGAGCCATGCCACATGTGGATCTGCAGCCGGATCGCACTCCTCGATCGATTCTTCGTAGGTCTCCGCCACGAGCGAGTCGCGCACCATCGAATCTGTCGCTGCAGCGAGGAAGCCGTCAACGATCGGCCATGCCTGACCATCCACACCGACCACCGCTCGCACAACGGCGGGCATGCTCGCCATCAAGTCTGCCACGGACTGGGTTGTCTCGCTGTCGTTCAGCCACGGACGCCACTGTCCGCGGAATGCGCCACTTCGCTCCTGAATCACGGTCGGTACCACTCGCTGATCTGCGACAGCGTTCATGCTGAAGTCCGCGAGCGCATACCACCACTCCAGATCATGTCCGGCGACGATCGTGTCGTCCGAACTGCCGATCGCATCGCGCAGGCTTCGCAAGCAATCGAGCGCTTCGTGTGCCGCAACGCGGACACTTGGCACCGTGCACTGCTCAAGCGTGAGAGACTCTGCATCATCGTTCACGCGACCGAGGAGCGCTGCCAACTTGCTCGATGGCAGTACCTGGGGCTGCGAGCCAGCGAGATGAGGCAGCAAGAGTCGGATCGTGTCAGGAGTGCCCGCGCCGAGTCCCTTCGTTCGGGCATCGAGAGCGTTCGACAGATCCTTCGGTGACACAGCCCAGGGATGTCCGAGCGAACGAGCCGCCCTCGCGTCGCTGCGAGCCGCGTCCAAAGATTCGCCCCAGAGGTGCAAAGCGGAACCGGCCCAGTTGGCGTGCAGAACAAACATGGGGGCTGCGGGTCAGGAAGGGGAGTGATTGCGCTGGGGATCGAACCCAGGACCTAGAGGTTAAAAGCCACTTGCTCTACCAGCTGAGCTACGCAATCGAGAGGCCGTGTGGCGGATGGACAAGTGTACCGAGGCAATGCCGCCCGCCACCGCCGCGGCAGAAGGGGGTCGCGCTGGGCCTCTCATTTCGGCGCGAGGGGCCGCCCGAGCCCCTCGCAAGCCGACGAATCGGTCAGATTCCCCGTGATTTCTGCTGCCTTTCCCTTTATCGGACGAACATTATTGTCGAGCGCACGGAACGCCGATAAATGCATCCGTCGGGGGTGGGCAGGGCGTTCTGTCTCACCCGACATCAGTCGCGACGGGTCCGCACGAGGCGGGCGCATCGCAGGTGGCGCAATCCAAAGGGCACAAGCATGAGCGCGACGGTTCCACTAATCGACAGGTTCCTCTCCTATCTCATCGATGAGCGGCGCTTCAGTCCTTACACATCGCGCTGTTATGGGCTCGATCTGCGTCAGTTCGCGGACTTCCTTGTCGCCGAGTACGACCTGAAGGTTGATGATGCGCGCGAGAAGCAGGTGACAGAACGGCGCGATGGGACGGCGCTCGACACCGTCTGCGGGCACATGCTCAGCACCAACATCGAGTCGATTCGAGGTTTCCTCGCGCATCTTGCGGAGCAGAGGTACTCCGCTGCAACCACCGCAAGGAAAATCGCAACACTTCGGTCGTTCCACAAGTGGATGGAAAAGGCTGGGTTCACTGCCAACAATCCGATGACGCTCGTCAAGACGCCGAAGCAAGCGCGTCGCTTGCCGAAAGCGATCACCGTCGATCAGGTCGAGAAGTTGCTCGCCGCGCCGAGTGACAGCGACATGCTCGGTGCGCGCGACCGAGCGATACTTGAGATGCTGTACTCCACAGGAATCCGAGTGAGTGAAGTGGTGGCGATCAACCGTGGAGATCTCGACCTTGAAGCCGGGCTGCTGAAGGTGAAGGGGAAGGGGCGCCGTGAACGCGCCGTGCCGGTCGGATCGCATGCGCTCGGTTCCGTGGCGCGCTACATCCTGCGTGCGGAGTCGGAAAAGGTGCCAATGGGCGGTGAAAATGCGCTGTTCGTGAACAAGCTCGGTTCGCGCCTGTCGAGTCGTTCGGTTCGGCGCAAGGTGTCGAAGTACCTCAAGATTGCGGGGCTCGATCCCGACATCTCGCCGCACACCATCCGACACTCATTCGCGACGCACCTCCTCGACAACGGTGCGGATCTTCGAGCAGTTCAGGAATTGCTCGGTCATCAATCGCTCTCGAGCACACAGGTTTACACGCACCTGACAACGGCGCGCATGCGGCAGGCGTACGACCGCGCGCATCCGCGGGCCGAAGCATCCTGAGCATCGCATGCCCGACCAAGCGCCGGCGTGGCGGCTCGAACAGGCTGACTGCCTTGCTGCGCTCACAGCACTCCCGGCAGGGAGAGCATCGCTGATCTACATCGATCCGCCATTCAACACAGGTGTGCGTCGGCAAGGTCGCGGCGGACTGGCGTTCGCCGATCGATTCGACGATATCGGCGCCTGGCGTGCGTTCATGGCTCCACGACTGCGTGCCGCGCATCAGGCGCTTGCCGTCGACGGATCGATCCTGCTTCATGTCGATTGGCGCACCAGTCACCATGCCCGCTTCCTGCTCGACGAGATCTTTGGGGAAACATGCTTCGTGAACCACTTGGTGTGGTCGTATGGACTCGGCGGCTCAGGCCCGCGCTCCTTTGCCCGCAAGCACGATGACATTCTGCTCTACGGGCGCAGCGATGCGTACTGGTTCGAGGCGCCGCGGGTTGCCGCGCGCAGCGCCCGCCTGCGGGGGCGCACGAAGAAGGCGACGGATGTGCTCGACATCGCTGCGCTCAACAACATGGCAATCGAACGCACGGGCTGGCCCACGCAGAAGCCGCTTGCACTCCTCGATGTGCTTGTGCGTGCGTGCTGCCCTCCGGGTGGGCTCGTTGTTGATCCCACCTGCGGCAGTGGAACGACGCTGGTGGCGGCCGTCCGAAGTGGACGGCGTGCGCTCGGTATCGACATGAGTGGTGATGCACTTTCCATCGCGCGCAAGCGACTCGAGGCCGAATCAACGCGCCTCACGCATCCCACGGAAGCGCGAGCGCCAGTTCGGCAGCGGCGCGCTGAAGTGCAACGGGGTCTTGCCCAGTCAGCGTGACATGACCGACCTTGCGCCCTGCACGCGCACTCTTCCCGTACAGGTGGAGATGCGCGCCAGACTGCGCAAGCACGCGCGATGACAAAGGAAGTTTCCCGACCAGATTGAACATGATGCTCGCGCCGCGCGCGGTCGTTGATCCAAGTGGTAAGCCTGTCACCGCACGGAGGTGGTTCTCGAATTGGCTGGTCTCGGCGCCGTCGATTGTCCAGTGCCCAGAGTTGTGGACGCGCGGCGCGATCTCGTTTGCAACGAGTAATCCGCCTGCCACAAAGAACTCAACGGCGATCACACCGACATAATCCAGTTCATCCATCAGTCGCGCCACATGCGCGCGCGCCGCTGCCGCAAGTGAACCGTTCTGATCGCAGGGTGCCGGCGCCTGGCTCTTCCACAGGATCCCGTTTCGATGCTCATTTTGAGTCAGCGGCCAGAACGCATGATTCGCGCCGCCACCGGCGCGGCGAGTGCGCACGGCAACTTGGGAAACTTCTGCATCGAAGGGTACAAACGCCTCGAGAATGCAGGGCACACGACCGAGTCCATCCCACGCCTCCATCACGCATGCAGCGGCATCCGTGGATGGACGAAGAACGCGCTGTCCCTTCCCGTCGTAGCCCATGCGACGCGTTTTCAAGACGGCCGGCAAACCAACTCGCTCGATGGCGGCTGGAACATCGCCGGCACTTCCGATGGACGCAAAGGCCTGCACTGGGATATCGAGATCGCGCAGAGTGGTCTTCTCGCGGATGCGGTCCTGCGCGACTTCGAGTGCGCGCGAACCCGGCGCGAGCGCAACGCGCTCCTCGAGCCACCCAGCGGTCTGCGCCGGCACATTTTCAAACTCATATGTTGCGAACCCGAGATCTTGTGCGAAGCGTTCAAGTCCATCCGGATCGTCGTACGGAGCTCGGATGATTTCACCAAGCCGCGATGCGGGGCAATCAAGGGAAGGTTCAAGAAATCGAAAGTGCATTCCAAGTGGAACGCCGGCGAGCCCAAGCATTCGTCCGAGTTGTCCGCCTCCGACGATGCCGACTTTCACCGCGAGGCCCCTCGGCGCGCACCACGCTGCGATCTCTTCTGCGCGCGGCGCCGCGGGGCGGGTATCTCGGCAGAGGGATCGGCGTGTGCAAGCACCGCCTCCGTTTGTGAAGTGCGGAACGCGTCGAGTGCTGCGCGGATGCGCGTGTCGCTGAGCGCGAGGATCGCAGCCGCGAGCAGCGCGGCGTTCACAGCGCCTGCCTTTCCGATGGCCAGCGTGCCCACGGGGATTCCGGCAGGCATCTGCGCAATCGACAGCAGCGAGTCGAGCCCGCGCAGCGCTTTGCTTTCGATAGGTACCCCGAGTACCGGCAGCGGGGAGCGGCTCGCAGTCATGCCGGGTAAATGCGCCGCGCCACCGGCACCTGCGATGATCACCCGAATGCCGCGCGCGCGTGCTGCGTCGGCGTATCGAAAGAGACGCGCGGGCGTGCGATGGGCGCTGACCACAGACTGTTCGTAGGGAATGTCGAGCAGCGCAAGCATCTCACACGCATGACGCATCGTTTCCCAGTCGCTACGCGAACCCATGATGACGCCAATGAGAGGGCGTTGCCGAGCCATGGCGACATAGTAAGAACTGCCGCGTGGTAGCGTTCCGCGCATGAACATTCGATGGAATCACTGTGTCCCGTGCTGGCCGATTGTGCCGTGCCTGACTTTGGTGGCGGCAGGAATTCTGTTCGCTGGCTGCGCATCGACTGGGACAGGCAGCATGCCTGCACCCGGTGGCATGTCGCGCGAAGAGGCGGTCGGTACATGGAGCATCACCGATAGCGACAACGAACTCTTCAATGTCGTCGTCGCGCCGGATGGATCTGCCGTCGACACCTATTGGAAGGGACCGGCTGGTGCCAAGGGAGAACGCGGCCGATGGGAATTGGTGAACGGCTGCCTCGACATTCGATATGGCAGCGGTTGGCGGGATCTCATTTCGCGCAGCGCGCTCGGCCACCGAAAGCTCGGATATCCGCCAAGACTTGCGCCAGGCTCCGGTTCGCAGGATCAGCCTGAAAACGATGGCAGCGCCGTGAAGGTGATTGGTGATCGGTTGCCGTTTGTTGGCGTGTGGACTGTGCCAGGGGGCGGCGAAACCACACAGTATGAAGTCACCATGGCGCTTCGCTCCGACGGGATGGCGATGAAAACCTGTGCCGCATATGACCCGGGGACATGGCGTGTTGACAATGGTGTCGCGATCATCGTTTGGGCCGATGGATGGCGCAGCACTCTTGAGCCCGCTGCGAGCGATGAGTGGTTCTACCGAGTCTGGCGACCGGGCATGGCGCCCGAGGAGATGCCCACAGCATCGGGCAAGGTGCGCAAGGTCGTGCGATAACGCGTCTGCACCGCGCGTCAAGAACCGTACTGAGTGAACGCCGACGAGCCGAAGCCCGGCTGCATGCCCGCGTATGGATAGTCCGGCTCCATGACGGTGGGATCTTCGCTCCAACGCTCATCCATGTTTGTCGTCTGCAGATCCCACGCTCCCGTGTACTGCGATGAATTGTTCGCAGCGTGCGAAAGCCGCGCAGAGCCTCCCGTTGTGTTCATCGGGTCATC
>Ga0233425_10006795_pt1 | contig 16580 bp, 13 predicted proteins | sample Watercolumn_Towu_2_FD_181712 | JGI IMG/M metagenome (GOLD analysis project Ga0233425, IMG submission 181712) | Freshwater microbial communities from Lake Towuti, South Sulawesi, Indonesia - Watercolumn_Towuti2014_140_MG | ecosystem: Environmental > Aquatic > Freshwater > Lake | place... | reverse complement strand
CTGGCCAAAACTGTCAAACGTTCTTCGCTCCAAACGCTGCTCTGCTCGCAGTCGCAAAGCCTCGAACAGCGGACTCAGAAGAAACGTCGCCAGGATCAGGAAGACGTAGATCACGAGAACAGCCGTGCCGACCAAGAGCCAGCCCTCGGGTGAGAAAAGCAAGAATTCTGTTGCTGAGTGCGTTCTTGCAGGGTCGAAGCTGCCAATCCGAACGCCGTTGCTCGTTAATTGGACTGACTCTCCCAATCCCTGCAGCAGCCACAGGACAGGCGTATTCCAGAAAGTGATACGGTCTACGCTTTGGCTCCCTTGTCCACCGAGCCAGTAGCTCGACTCTGGCGAGACCAATAGTCCGACGAGACGCGTGAGTGTCAGGATCGCCGGCTTTGCCAGGATGATGGCCAATACCAGATTCAACCAGTGCAGCAGGTTGCCGCCAACTCGCGGCCGAAGGTGTAAGAACGGAGTGCCTACGGTGGCCCAACTGAGAAGGCCTCGCAGGGGACGGCCTTGGAGCACCCCCAGACGCAATGCGTTCCAGATGACGGATCCACCGTGACTGTGGCCAATCAGGTGATAATTGCAGCCCTCACTTTCCAGTCCGCGCAAATAGGCCACCAATTCCCCGGCCGCCTTCATCCGAGCCCGCTCACTGTTCTCCCCAGACCAGTGAAACGGCTTCCCCGACGGAGGTGGCACTACGTTCGACGGCACTCTTTTCCGCAGCTCGCACCACGTGCGGCTGCCCAGTTGCCACCAGCTCTTTCCCTCGTCCTCGGCACGTCCCGCGAACGTCCCGTGCACCAAGACCAGGACTTCTCGGCGGGGTTTTACTCCAGTGGCATTCATCTTCAGGACGGTATTCGAATTCGGATCGTGACAAACAGTCGGTGCACGCAGTGCGTTGTCGTGCTAGCACGGGAGGTGGGCATATTTCTCCTAATTTGCGCGGCGAGTATCTCGCTAATTCTTCGGGTTCTGTCCAGGTCAATCTTGAGTGGCTCTCCGTCCGTGCGGGTCCTCGTTCGCGTTTTGGGTGACCGGCGGTTAGCACCTTTTCGGCTGTCCAAAGTGCTCGCCTGCTCTCCGAGTGTTGACAGGACCAACTGCTTTCGAGAGGTTGTCCATTGGAGTTGGGGGAGGTGATTCGATCAAATCGACGCCACCGAAGGGCTACCGGAAGCGCAGCCGCTTCCAGGGTCCCGTGGGGCCAAGTGACAGATTGTGCGGAGTCCGGGCGTGCCAGCGACGTTCACTGGCTTCGATTTCTGTCGTCCAAGGAACAATACGCATGTCGGGTGAACTGCTTTACGGTCTGAACCAATGGTTTGTGTTTCTCGTCACCGTCGGTCTGCTCTACCTCAGTGCCGAAGTAGGCTTCCGCTACGGACGCCGGTTCTCGGCGCTTGTGGATTCCGAATCGCACGGGCACGTCGCCACGATCGAAAGCGCCCTGCTCGGCCTGCTGGCGCTGCTGTTGGGATTCGCTTTCGCCATGGCGATGACTCGATTCGATGCCCGTAAACAGGTCGTCCTGGAAGAGACCGACGACATTGAAACGACGTTCCTGCGTGCCCAGCTGCTTCCGGAAAAACACCGCGATGAATGTTCTCGGCTGCTTCGTCAGTACGTCGATTCGCGTCTGGCGCACTATAAGGCTGGTGCCGACCGGGAGAAAACGAACGCCGCGCTGAATTGGACGAAGGAGTTACAGTTCCGGCTTTGGGCGGAGGCTGTCGCCGCAGCTCAAGAAGACTCGGATGAGGTCAAGACCGGGTACTTCATCGAATCCTTGAATGGCCTGATCGACGATCACACCAAGCGGATCACCGCCATGGAGAACCACGTCCCGGAGTTCATACTCGTACTATTGTTTGTCGTGGCCACCATGACGATTGCCGTAACCGGTTATAGTTCCGGACTGAGGCACGCCCGGTTGAGAACCCTGCGGTTCATTCTGGTATTCCTGGTGGCGGCGACGCTGCTGGTGATCGTGGACTTGGACCGACCGCGCCGGGGACTCATCCAAGTGAGCGAAAGCGGCATGCAGCAGTTGCGGGAGGAATTGGATCAGTTCGCGGCAGCCCTTGGGCGCAAGCCCGACGTGCCGTGACCCAGGTTTGGAAGGGCCGTGATACAATCCAGCAGTCGGAGCCGATCGTTGACGTACATCGAGACATTCGTGAACTGATAAACACGACACGGTCATCGCTGGTACCGCGCGGCAGCTGACTTACCCAGTAACGCAGCTCATCCCCCCCCGGATCGCGTCCCAAAAAGATCTCGTACATTCGAGTGACGTAAACGTCGGGGTTCTGCTTGCACGCACCGTAGAAATAGGTGTCCGCGGCCACCATGCGGATCTGGCTCTCCAGCGGGCCTTCCGTTCGCGAAATAATCGAGTAGTAGTTGACCTCAGCCCCCGTCGGTGGACGGCCGTACTGGTCCTCAATAACCGCATGCAGGAATTTGCTGAGGTCCGAGCCGAGTACCGGAAACACGGCCCAACCCATCAATAAGACGGCTGCCCAAGCAGCAAGTCGGATACTTCGGCGCATCTCAAAATCCTCCGTTATTTCGAGTGCGTGGGTTGTGCTACGGCCCTCGTTTGATGGCCCGCAGAATAACCAGCAGCAGAACGGCGCCGACAGTCGCGCACACCAGGCTGCCGATCAGTCCTCCCGAGGAGACCCCGAGTAACCCAAACAGAAATCCACCCAACACGGCGCCGATGACGCCGACGATCAAATCGCCAATCAGTCCAAATCCACCACCTTTGACGAGCTGACCGGCCAACCACCCCGCGGCCAGTCCAATCAGGAGAAACCAGACGATGTTCATGAAGCTTCCCTCCTATCCGGTCACTGCCGAGCGATCCACACCATTACGACACGAGTACTTCGCAGCCGCTGTATTCTTCCGACGAACCGTGGTCGCGACAAGGCGTTCCTCGGCCAACTCCTCCGCTACCTCAAGAAATGGGTGCCATGCCACTTCTTACGGCAGTACGGGTAGATTAGGCAAGTCTCGCTCGTCGCATGATGATGGAGCATGCGGCGTATGTGTCGATACTCATAGGGTTTCTGCCAGACTCTCGAGGGATGGTCGTGCGGAAATTGGGTTCTGCTCAAGGCGGCGGCTTCATTTCGTCAACGCCGACATGCGAAATGACCGCTGGCCGGTCCCAATCGCCATGTCGTCAACAACGTGCGCAATGCAGGGGCATGGTGCAACGTCAGTTTTGGAATGAGTTCAAGTAGCGGAATATGGTCCTGGCCTTCGCAGTCTGCGACAAGAAGTGGCATGGCACCTTCTTGTACGTCGATCCGGAACTGGCCAAAGAGCTTGCCGATGTCCGAAGAGTCCTTCAAGTCGCCCCGTTAGCGTTCACGGGTCGGTGGGGGATTGGCGCGTTTTTCGGTGTTGACGGTATGCCGTCAGTACCAGACCTTGTCCGAAAACATGGGCGGATCCCCGTCTCTTCACCGGCCCGTGAACGCTTACAGTCGCCCCTGATCTGCGCGAATTCCGGGTCGCTTTCGGAGCCACGGCGGCAAGACCGAACGAGATTACCATATTGTCGCGGTCTGTTATCCGCATCCTATCGGAACTGGCGACTTACGTCGAAGTGCCCGTCGATCACCTGGTTAGCGGCAAGGCTCCTCCTATCGGCGAGCAGGAGAACGACCAGCCACCGTTTCGGGTGTTTAGTGGTTGCCAAAGCCCCTGCGATCCCTTCGTTGCGGTCTGCTATGAGGGCCGTTGGTTCTGGGTCGAGAAAGATGATCTTCGCTCCAAACGCACGATGACCCATCTCCTGGTGCTCTTGGCCTTGGCGGACACGGGTCCGAAGGAGAATCTCCCGGTAATCACGATCCAGGCAAACTGATTTTGGTCACTTCGGCTCTTCGAAAACTGCTTCGATCTTCCCGTCCTGGATCGCGCGCGTGAGTACGGCGTGGTCCTTCTCGTTCTGATCGGCGTAGGCCCTGGAGAAGTCGGCGATCGCCTTGTCAAACGCGTCACTCTTGCCCAAATACCCGCTGATCATCGCAGGTTCCCCGGAGCGGGCGTGGGAGAGTGCCAGTGAGTAGCCGCACCAATCGGCGAAGATGGTCATCTCGGCCATCCCGAACGTCTCGACGGCGGGTTTGATCTTGACGTCGCGGAGCTGGCGGAAATAGTAGTGACGGCCTGTCTTTCCTTCGGTCCAGCCGAGGAACATGTCGCTGGCAGGCTGCATCAGCCGGTGGCCGTTCACGACACGCTGCCCATGATTCGCAAAGGCGCTCTTGCCCGCATAGGCTTCCAGGACCGAGGCCCGCGCCTCCTTGATCTGGAGAATGAGAGGCTCCCCGTCGCCAGTCATCAAGAAGACCACCATGCAAGCGGTGCCCACGCTCCCAACACCAACGACCTTGATCGCGACGTCTTTGATTTCGTAGCGGTCGAGCAACAGACGATGGGCGGGCAGCAGGGTCTCGCGGTACTGGGCGAAGCCCTTCCGGAGAGCCTCATCGACCTCCTCGGGGGCATGGTCCTTCCAGTGGAAGATCGCCGGGAGCTGGTCCTTGATGCGCGGCAACCCGCCCGAATCGTCGATGAGCTTCGGAAAGATACCCTCAGAGGTACTGGTCTCGCGGGCCTTCGCCAATCGCTTGATTGCCCGGCGACGGATCGCCGGATCCTCGATGGCCGAGATCAGTGTCTCGAACTCGATCGCGTGATACCACAGGTCGAGCACGTTCATCTCGCCGAACTCGGCCATGTGTTCGCGGTAGGACCTGATACATTGGAGGACGGTATCCTTGGCATCTGCATCGCCAATGCCGTTGTCCCGGCAGGCGATCACGAAGCTCGTCGCCAGGCGCTTGAGGTCCCATTCCCAAGGTGCCGGAAGCGTCTCATCGAGATCGTTGATGGCGAAGATGACCTGGCGTTCCGGCGTGGCGAGGGCGCGGAAGTTGACCAGGTGGGAGTCTCCGCCGCACTGCACGCGAACGCCGGTGGCCGGTGTGCCTGCCAGGTCCACCGCCATGGCAAGCGCCGAGCCCCGGTAGAAGGTGAAGGGAGAGACCGCCATACGCCCGTGTCGAAGGGCCAGAAGTTCGGGAAGTCGCCCCTCATCGGCCTTCAGCACCAGACTGAGCGGGTCGGGCCGATCGGCTGCCGGTTCCCAGGCCGCGTGCGAGGATCGCGGGCACTTCTCGCGCAGGGCTTTGCCCGCCGCGTGGAGTTCAGCCCGTCGAGGATGGCAGTCGAAGGCCTTCGTACTTGCAGTTGTAGGCTGTTGCGCGGCTGGTTTCGATGATCTTTCGCCGTTCTTCATAGTCCAATGCCTTCTTTGGCTGAGGGTTCAACCTTGGATCGCTGTCATTTGCCTTCGCACTGGGCTGCTTCCAGTCGGAAGAAATGCCACTGCCATGGCCCGAGCGACACAAAGAGCCCTCGATCGACCATCTCGTCGCCGCCGCGTTCGCAGGTTGCATTGCACAGCAACTCGGACAGCCGCCATGCCCGCCCCCGCAAATCGTCCCAGGGCGTGCGGACGGCGGCCTGGGAAGGGGTGCCCGAGAAGTTGATCGCGACGAGATAGCGATCGTCGCCTGACTCCCAGCACCAAGCCATGATGTTCAGGTGACTTGCGTTGTCAGGCCAGCCGCTGCGATCGCAGAGCCGCCACTGGCCGTTCCTGAAGACATCCCGTGCCGTCTCCGTAAGGAGACGCTGATAGAACGCTTGCAGATCCTGGTTTGGCGACTCTTCCGGACGGCGGCTGAGGAAGACCGGGAGCCGTACCCTGCGGCCCTCGAACTGCCCCTCGTGGAGGAGCTTGGCACCGGGGAGGGTGAGCAACGTTACGGCGGCGGCTCGGGCCTTCTCTGTCGCGAACGTCGCCGCCGCGCGCGGCTCGTCGTGGTTCTCCAGGAAGCGGACGAGTCGGTGCTGGTAAGCCATGTCGGCCAGCAGGTGCAGTCGCACGTTCTCGGCGTCCGCGTGCTCCATTCGATCGTAGAGCTTCTTGTCGTAGCAGTAGTCGAACCCCTGCTGCTGGAGCGTCCACTCCAGGTCCCAATACGCCTCGGCCAAGAACCGGAACTCCGGGCGGTGCGACCTCACCGCGGGGATCAGGGAGGGCCAATAGTCGTCCGCGGGCCGGTCGCCAGCGCGTGATCCCCAGGTACGCTCGAACACGTCGCTCATCATCAGCATGGCCATGTCGCACCGCACGCCGTCGCACTGGTGGGCGATCTGCTGCACCGTCTCGACGACTGCGCTGCGCAGCCCCGGGTTGAAGGCGTTGAGCTGGAGCACGTCGGGCCAGGCCGGGAAGTACGGATCGCGGCCACAGGCGAGAACTTTGCCACCGACTGCGATAAAGGAGGCAGGGTCCTTGCGCAGATCCTCGTCATCTCCTTGAATGAAGTACTCCGGGTGCGCGGAGGCCCAGGGATGATCGGGGGCCACGTGGTTCGGCACAAAATCGAGGATCAGCCGGATGCCTCGCTTCGCGAGCATTTCGCGGGCTGCGGCGAGTCCCGCGGGACCGCCGAGGTGCTCGTCAACGACGTAACGGCGCACGCAGTAGGGCGAACCGACGTTATCCTCGGCCGAAAAGTCGGGAAGGGCCCGGCGGAAATCCTCCAAGAGGCCCTTGTTCCGCATGGAGATTTCAGTCCCGGCAGGGCTCCTCTCCCAGACGCCCATCAGCCACACGGCGTCAAAGCCAAGGGAGGCGATGTGATCCCACGCCTCGGGCGGCACCGTGGCCAGACTCAACGCCGTCTGATGTTTCTGGCTGAGTTCACGCAGCCAGACCCAGGTATTGATCTCGTAGATGACAGGGTGTTTGGGCCACGCTCTCATATCACTGCTCCTGAGCGTTTGCGGAACCTTTCAAGAAGGCGGCGCCCTTGCCCGCCTCCAATAGCCGCGTAGGTTCCAGGCAGCCGAAGAGCTGAATCAATTTGGCGACGACCCCGGTCCAGCCCGTCTGATGGCTTGCGCCCAAGCCGGCGCCGTTGTCGCCATGGAAGTATTCGTAGAACAGGATGTGGTCGCGCCAGTGGAGGTCGGATTGAAACTTCTCCGTGCCGCCGTACACCGGACGCCGGCCCTGCTCATCGCGGAGGAAGATGCCAGTGAGCCGATTGGAAATCTCCTTGGCCACCTCGAAGAGATTCATCATCCTGCCTGACCCCGTGGGGCATTCAACTTTGAAGTCATCGCCGTAGTAAACGTAGAACTGCAGGAGGGCCCGGATAATCATGGCGTTCACCGGCATCCAGACCGGGCCGCGCCAGTTGGAATTGCCGCCGAACATGCCGGTATTTGACTCTGCCGGCAGGTAGTCCACCCGATACTCCTGGCCTTGCACGTGGAAGATGTAGGGGTGCTGCTCGTGGAACTTCGAGAGCGCGCGTATCCCGTAGGGGCCCAGGAATTCGTTCTCGTCGAGCATCTTCGAGAGAACTCGGCGGAGCCGATCCGGCGTGACAAGGGCCAGGAGCCCCCGATCCGCCACGCCCAGATGGCCCGGTCCCGTAGGATGGATCGACTCGAAGAGTTCAGGAATCCTGCGCATCCTTTGCAGCATTTGAGCCATCGCCCGCGGGACTCGCTCCCGCTGCCACGCTTCGACTACCGTTGTAGCGCACAGGGGCAGCAATCCAACCATCGAGCGCACCTTGAGCCGCGTGGTGCTGCCATCGGGAAGCACGAGCAGGTCGTAGTAGAAGCCGTCCTCCTCGTCCCACATACCATTGGCATCAGATTTGTTCATGGCTGAGGCGATGTAGTAGAAGTGCTCGGCGAACTTCACCACCATGTCCTCATAGGTGCGGTCGTGGGCGGCGAGTTCGACGGCGAGTTCAACCATGTTCGGGCTGAAGAGGGCCATCCACGCGGTGCCGTCCGCTTGTTCCAGTCGGCCCCCGGTGGGTAGGGGGGCGCTGCGGTCGAAGACGCCGATGTTATCGAGACCGAGGAAGCCGCCCTCGAACACGTTTTTGCCGAACCGGTCCTTGCGATTAGCCCACCAAGTGAAGTTGAGCACGAGCTTGTTGAAGGCCGACTTGAGGAAAGCGACATCGGTCTCACCGCGGAGGGCCTGCTCGGTGCGATGGAGAAACAGGGTCGCCCAAGCGTGTACCGGCGGGTTCACGTCGCTGAAATTCCACTCGTAAGCCGGAAGCTGACCACTGGGATGCAGGTACACCCCCTCGAGCATCAGTTGCATCTGTTGTTTGGCGAAGTCGGGGTCCACGATCGCCAGCGGCAACGTGTGGAAGGCCAGGTCCCAGGCGGCGTACCAGGGATACTCCCACTTGTCGGGCATCGAGATGATGTCCTTGTTCAACATGTGGAACCACTCCGAGTTCCTGGATTGACGATATCCAGTGTGGAGGGGGTTGGAGCGGTGTTCGTCCAGCCAGTTGTCACCGTCAAAGAAGAAGAACTGCTTGCTCCAGAGCATGCCGGCCAGTGCCTGACGCATCACGTTCGCCTCGTCTTTACTCGCAGACGGCGGCGTGACCGACTTGTAGAACTCATCGGCCTCGCGAAGCCTGTCAGCGAACACTTCATCAAAGTGCTTTCCAAAGGGCTTGCTCTTCTGGTCCGGAGAGTTCTTGGAGAACCGCAGGCGAATCACTTTGGCCTGGCCAGCATCGACGTGGACCTGGTAGTGCGCCGCGACCTTGGTGCCCTGCTTCTCTGGATTTACCGCGCCCTGGTTGCCCTGGACCACGCAGTCGTTGATGCCGTCCTTGACGTAGAGGCTCTCGTTCTTCTGCCCGGGGAACAGCCGCTCGTGGTTGGTTTCGTTCTCGGTGAACAGCAGCGGCACTTCGCCCTCGCAGGACAGAACGAATTCCCCGAGTTCTGGATGCATTGTCGCGACCGCGCTCACGCCTGACGGCGTCTTGGTCTGCTTGATACCCGGCTTCGCGGCGACTCGGTTCGATGCGGCAATCCAGGACGACCAGTTGTTGCGGAACCACAGCGTGGGTAGAAGATGCAGTTCGGCCGCGTCCGGTCCCCGGTTGGCCGCCGTGATCCGCACCAGAATGTCTTCCGGACCGGCTTTTGCGTACTCGACGAAGACGTCGAAGTACCGATCTTCGTTGAAGGCCCCCGTGTCGAGGAGTTCGTACTCGAACTCATTTCGACTGCGCCGGCGATTGGACTCCACGAGGTCGGCGTAGGGGAAGGCCGTCTGCGGGTACTTGTACAAATACTTCATGTAGGAATGCGTCGGCGTGCTGTCGAGATAGAAGTAGTACTCCTTCACATCCTCGCCGTGGTTGCCCTCGTTGTTGGTCAATCCGAAGAGCCGCTCCTTGAGAATGGGATCCTTGCCGTTCCAAAGGGCCAGCGCAAAGCAGAGATGCTGTTGCTCGTCGGAAATACCCGCGATGCCGTCCTCGCCCCAGCGATACGCACGTGAGCGGGCATGGTCGTGAGTGAAGAAGTTCCAGGCGTCGCCGTTCTCGCTATAGTCTTCCCGCACGGTGCCCCACTGCCGTTCGCTCAAGTAGGGGCCCCATTTTCTCCAGGCTGCCTTCTGCTCACGAGCCTCGTCAAGTCGAATGCGTTCTGCGGTCATGACGCACCTGTTTCGGATTCACGCGTCCACACCGAGGGCGACGCGTTGTTCTTGCGGAACGTTCGGGCTTCCCTCATCCGGGCTATCGCCCTTCCAGCAAGTATACGGCGATTTCCATGGTGTACGGTTAATACGACCGTGACGCTGACCTGGAACAGTCCGAAGGCCGGTGACACCATCGCGGCCGCAATGCCCGGGCAGTTGCTTCTCGCTACCACCAGACTAACCGCTACAACACGCCACGTTTTCGTCGCGCGATGTCATCTGAATGGCCTTGCGTGATCCTGGGAACAAACAAGTAGGGGTGGCCGGGGTCGAGCGCAGTGAGCCCCCGGAAATCGTACTGCTGTGGGCTCACTTCGTTCGGCCACAGCCACGCGACTCACTCCCAGGATTATGCAACCCGATTCAGCCACTGTGTCGGGAGTCAACAAGAAGGATGTACGCGCTCAACAGCAGCACCCAAAACGGAAAGACCAGCACGATCCATGCGAAATCGCCGATGATCAGAAGCAGCATTAAACCCAGCGCGAAGCCCAACAGCGATATCCATCGAGCAAAGACTGCCGTGCGGAGACCGATCGAAGACGTTACGAACATAAAGATGGCCGCCATCTTCACACCGAAGGTGTTCATGAGCGCGTGGGCCATCGTCCGACCGACGGCGTAGGTTTCGCTATCGGCGGATAGAGAGCCCGCAGTCGCGAAAGTGTCCAACAGACTTCGGGCAACGGCCACGGTGGAGAATAACATGGCAACAAACAGCAATCCGCTGCCCAGGAACACCGTGGCGAGTAACCGATCTTCGAGCAAGCCAACGCGGCTGCGCAGCACGGCCATGAACCAGAGAAACGCGATGCCCGTGAAGGGAACCAGATCCAGGGCGATGCCGACCCAGCTTCGGTAGATGGGATCGCCGAGCCAGATTCCTGGATCTCTCGGGTCGGCAGGGAGCGCGAGCCGGACGATTACCAGGCTGATGATATGGAGCGTCGAAAAGACAATCCCGCTGACGGCCACAACTCGTGGCGGCGATGGAGGCACATGCGATTCCCTCGGTGAACCGTTCATGGCATTGTCCGCGATCCAGGATTGAGTTCCTCGCAGCGGAATTCATCCTTACAGCCGTCGAAGTTCTCCCGATAGGTCGGCTCAGTTGACGATTGACACGTCACTGATAACCCAGACGACTTCTTCATAAGTGTTCACGGGTCGGTGAACAGACGGGGATCGGCGACTTGAGCGACGTCCCGCAGCCATGGCGGCATTGGGGCGTCCCGCACTTATCGTACGCGAGTTTTCAATTCGCGGTTAGGGCGCGCTCAGCAATAAGTTCCCGAATTGCCGTCCGTCGCTCGACTCGCCGAGTCGAGCAATTACGGATCCGAGAGCCGTGCGACGATCTTCGATGCGACGACCTATTTCTAAGCGCGCCCTTGGTCCGAAGTCGGTCCCTCGATCCAAGACGATCGGGACCATGGGATATGGTTCGGCAAGCAGTGCTTGTACCAGACAGGGATTACGGTATGCCTTCCGCATGTAAGTCATTGCAGAAACAATGGTTACACCGTATACTGCCCCCGAGTGGTGGCAGGGTCGCTATAGCTGAGTTCTCTCACATTTCGGAGGTTATTGCCGCATGTTGAGATGTCCGGTAAACCTCCCGAGGTGAAGATCAGCGATTTCGACCGACTCGGCGGAATCGAATTCCTGGTGGCTGTGCTTGGGTCAAAGCCGAGCCAGTGACGACGCGAGCCAATACGCAAGGAGAAACCTATGAAACATGTGATGTTGAGTGCCGCAGTGATGGCTTGGGGGCTGGCGTCGGTGATCGGGGCCGAAGCCGACCGCCAAACCGCAGATGAAGCGGCGATCCGCAAGGCCGTGGAGTCGTACATGGCCGCGTTCAACCAAGGCGACGCCAAGGCGTTAGCGGCCATGTGGTCGCCCGAAGCCGTGTACACGAATCCGTTGAGCGGCGAGCAGGTTGTCGGCCGCGACGCAATCGAGAAACAGTTCGCCAACATTTTCACCGAGACGAAAGGCATCAAGCTGGCGGCGAAGACCGAAGCGATTCAATTCGTCTCGCCGAACGTCGCTGTGGAACAGGGGACGGCCAAAGTGATTCGCCCGGATCAGACCCCGGAGGAATCCGCGTACACGGCCGTGTACGTCAAACGCGACGGCCAATGGCTGCTGGACCGCGTCACCGAAGAAGATGTACCAGCGCCGGTGCCGTCGCACTATGAGCAGTTGAAGGAACTGGAGTGGATGATCGGAAAGTGGGTCGATCAGGATGATCAAGCCACGGTGGTCACGGAATGCAGTTGGGCGAAGAACAACAATTTCCTCACTCGCTCGTTCACCATCCAGATCCGCGACCGCATCGACATGGCCGGGATGCAGATTGTCGGCTGGGACCCGTCCACCAAGCAGATTCGCTCCTGGGTCTTCGACTCCGACGGCGCCTTCGGTCAGGGAACGTGGACGAAGAAGGACAACCGCTGGTACATCCAGCAACACGGCGTGCTGCCCGATGGACGGAAGTCTTCGGCGGTGAACATCGTTACCCGCGTCGACGACAACACATGCACTCTGCAATCCGTCAACCGCGTGGTCGATGGTGAGCTGCAGCCCAATGTCGACGAAGTGGTGGTGGTTCGGGAAGGGCAATGATCTCCAGGCGAGTCTTTTCTTTCACCTCGAGCTTCCGTCCACACGAACAGACGAGGCGTGGGAACCCAGCGGGAACGAATCGTCAAATTCAATATGAGGTAAAGTCATGAAACGCGTTTCTGTGCTTCTGGTTGTCGTTTCGGTGACATGTCTGTTGACCGCGGACGTCGTGTCGGCCCGCGGCGGCCGCGGTGGCGGTGGCGGCCGTGGCGGCGGTGGGATGTCGCGAGGCGGAGGCGGATACTCGCGGCCTTCGGTCAGCCGTTCGCCCACAGTCAGCCGTCCGTCACCGTCGATCAGTCGCCCATCCGTCAGCCGGCCCTCGACGCCGAGCGCCTCGCGACCCAGCGTCACCCCTCCCAGGACGTCGTCGCCCATTGCCGGCACACGTCCCAGCACCGGGGCCCGGCCGAGTACGGGAGCACGGACTTCCGCAGGCGATTTGCAGAACTTCCTCGACGTCCGACCGTCCACTGGCGCGGGACGGCCAAGTACGCTACCATCCACACGGCCGGGTAATCTGGCCGGCTCCGTAGCGGGAGGCGTCGCTGGCGGAGTGGCTGGCGGTGCGGCGGCCGAATTCTTGCGTGGCGGTGCGGCTCGACCTGGGACGCTGCCGGCCACGGGGCAGCGACCGGGAGCCGGCGTCGGTGATCGACCGGGAATTGGTGATCGCCCAGGTGTGGGAGACCGGCCCGGTGTTGGCAGTCGCCCACTGGCGGGGAACCGTCCGGACCGGATCGACAACCGGCAAGAGTGGCGTGACAATCGCGGCGAACGGCGCGACGAAATCCGCAATCAAGTCCAGGAAAACCACCCCCGGCTCGATTTCTGGACGGATCATCCCGGTTGGGCTCGTTGGCGAATCAATCGCCCCTATCGCTGGGCGACTTGGGCTGCGCTGACCGGCTGGGTGGGTTACGGTTGGAGCGAACCCGTCTACTACTCGTACGGTGAAAACGTGTACTACGAGGACAACTCGGTCTACTACGGCGACGAGATCGTGGCCACGGGCGAGGAGTACACGCAGCAGGCGGAAGCGATCGCCGCCAGCGCTCCGGACGCAGTTCCTGAGAACGCCGAGTGGATGCCGTTGGGCGTGTTTGCTGTGACTCCCGACGGCCAGGCATCTGGTCCCGATCCCACGCTGTTCCTTCAATTGGCCATCAGCAAGGAAGGGATCATCAGCGGCACCCTTCACAACTCAGCCACCAACAGTACCCAGACGGTCGAAGGCATGGCCGACAAGGCGACGCAGCGCAGCGCCTGGACCGTCGCCGGCCAGACTCGCCCGATCATGGAGACCGGCATCAACAATCTGACGGAGGACACCGCACCGGCGCTGGTGCATTTCGCCGACGGCCAGACGCAGCAGTGGCTGCTGGTACGGCTGGAAGAACCGAAATGAAGCTGGCCACTGGTCATGGGGCACGAGACGGCCCCATGATCAGTACCGCCAATTCCGACACCAAACCCTACGCTCGCCAGCCTCTACGCAGCCGACTGCCGGAAGGCCGTTCGTTGTTGGTTCCCTGCTGACGTGAATGTGGAAAATCCGAGACCGCAGTCTTCCGGAAGTGGACTCATGTTGCCCAACTGGAAAACCAAAATCGTTGCCACGATCGGGCCCGCCTCGGAATCGCCGGAGATGCTGGAGCGCCTGCTCCGAGCTGGCCTGAGCGTCGCACGGCTCAACTTCTCGCACGGCGACTTCACGAGCCATGCAGAACGCATCGCGCGGATCCGCGCCGCCGAACGTACCACGGGCCGGCGCGTCGCCATCATGGCCGACCTGCCCGGTCCGAAAATGCGCGTCGGCAGGATCGAGCCGGAGCCGATCCAGCTGCGCCCCGGCGACGCCTTCGTGCTGACCACCGAGGACATCGTCGGCAACGCGCAGCGGGTGTCGATGAGCTTCCCGCGCTTGCCCCAGGTCGTAAAGCCGGGCGACCGGCTGTTCTTGAACGACGGACTGGTGCAACTGGTCGTCGAACATGTGGCGGGCAATGATGTCCACTGCAAAGCTGTGGTCGGCGGCGAGCTGCGCTCGAAGAAGGGCCTTAACCTGCCAGGCATCGATCTCGGTATCAGCGCGTTCACCGACCACGACCGCTCCTGCCTGGAGTTTGCGCTCACCCACGGCGTCGACGCGGTGAGCCAGTCGTTCGTGGAAACGGCGGCAGACATCGAAGCCGTGCGCGCCGCCGCCAAGGCACTCGGCAAACAACCTTTCCTTATCGCCAAGATCGAACGCGCGGACGCCCTCAAACACTTTGACGAGATCCTGAAAGCGACGGATGGCATCATGGTGGCGCGCGGCGACCTGGGTGTCGAAGTGCCGATCGAGGAAATGGCCATCCTGCAGAAGCAACTGATCGCCAAGGCCAGCCTGGCAGGCAAGCCCGTCATCACAGCCACGCAGATGCTCGAATCGATGGTATCCAGCCGGCTACCCACGCGCGCCGAGGCCACGGACGTGGCCAACGCCATCCTGGATGGCACGGACTGCATCATGCTCTCGGGCGAATCGGCGATGGGCAAGTACCCCGAGGAAGCGGTGGCCATGCTGGCCAAGATCGCGGCCTATACGGAGGCGCACCGGCCACCCACACGGCTCAACGACCTCCGGGCGATGTGCAGCCAGCGCCCCCCCGCCTCCGCGGCCGAAGCGATCGCATCGGTGGTAGAACACGCGCTGGAGACGGTGCCCTGCGCCGCCGTGTTTGTGCCCACCCGGACGGGCACCACCGCGCGGATGATCTCACGTTTCAATCCGGCCGCGTGGATTGTCGCCTTGAGTTCCGACGCTGCCGTCTGCCAGGGACTGGCGTTTTCCTACGGGGTGCAGGCGGAGCAGTCCGCCGGGGATCCGGAAAACTGGTGCGACTTCGCTCGAAATTGGCTCCGCGGACATCAGTTGCCCGGGGCCGTTGCCATGCTCGTGGCCGGCCCGTCCTCTCGCAACCCGGCCGCCAACCACCGCATCGAATTCCTGCGGGTCGGAGAGACGCTGGAATCACGTGAGACCCGTTTATGAACGGGGATTCCCAGCCCGGTAACAGCCATCCGCTTGGTGCAACCTTCCGCGACGGTGGCACGAATTCCAGCCTTTTCTCCCGCTCCGCCTCTCGCGTGGAGTTGGTCCTCTTTGATGGAGATTGGAGGTTGGTGCCATGCCACTTCCTGCGGCAGTATGGGAGAGTCAGGCAGTGTTCATTCGTCGCCTGACGATGAAGCACGCAACGTATTGGTCGACGTTTATTGGGTTCTTGCCGGACTCTTGGCACGTTCCATTAATACCGCACGTCCCAGTTGTGATTCAACCCCCAAACCGCAACCGATCCGCCTGCCCCCAGGCCGCAGCCAAGTCTCGGATGCGATCATCGCCATACCACTCTGCCAATTCGACCGGGTCGTGGTGTGCTGCCGACAGATCGACGTCGGCCTCGAGCACCGAACGCAGGTCGTCCACGAGCCGCTCGTAACGAATCGTCCCGTCCAAGCGGTCCACAGGTTCAATGAGCCTCGTGATCGTCCAGCGGTAGAACCAGCGGAGCGCTCCGGGATGATCTTCCGCACAGGCCAGCACGAACTGTGGCCACGTGACATCGCGACGGAGCGCGGGCTGTTCCGGCTGTTTGGCGGCCCACGAGTAATGCAACCACAAGCCGACGAGCCGCGTGAGCGGGTTACGGACGACCAGGTAGCGACGATAGCGTTGCCACTCGCTGGGAACCACTACGACGTGATGATCCCAGAATCCAGCCGGATTCGGACCGCAGATCCAGCGACCGTCGTGCGGCGGGCAGCACAACGCCATGTGGAGATGGCGGCTGGCGGTGTGCGGCGGCGTGAGGATGACGAGTTCCTTGGATTCAAGAACGATCACTGGTGAATTTCCCCGGTCGAAGGACAGATCACCCGTTTGCCACTGGCCTCGGCGATCGCACGAGCCTGAGCAGGATAGCTTTCCACGAAGATTGTCGCCGACGAGTCACGGTACACCTGGCCCTTGAATTGCCCGATGTCATAGGCACGCGAGCGCTCAGCCCACGGCCCCATGACGAGTTCGCGACAGCGGACTCCCCAACGACGCAGCCAAGCCTTTGTCAGCTCGCGGTACTTTTCCAGGCGGGCAGTCACAATGAGCGGAATCTCGCACGAGCGGATCAGGTACTTCGGCTTGGCCGTTTCGAGGAACCGGACGTATCGCGGCCCGTCGTCGTCATCCTCGGCGGGGCAGTCCTCGCAGAGAATGCCGTCGAAGTCGAGAGCTGTCGTCGGGGCATGGACTGAA
>Ga0233425_10006794_pt1 | contig 16584 bp, 12 predicted proteins | sample Watercolumn_Towu_2_FD_181712 | JGI IMG/M metagenome (GOLD analysis project Ga0233425, IMG submission 181712) | Freshwater microbial communities from Lake Towuti, South Sulawesi, Indonesia - Watercolumn_Towuti2014_140_MG | ecosystem: Environmental > Aquatic > Freshwater > Lake | place... | reverse complement strand
CGGCAGTGCAGCCCGAAGTTTCCCGAGGAACCCGGTAGACTACCGGATTCCGAAACTTGGAGGTTGCACAATGTCCGCTGAAATCGCTGTCAGAGTACCCTCGTATCGTCGCCACAAGCCCACCGGCCAAGCCGTGGTGACTCTCAACGGCAAGGACCACTATCTCGGCAAGTGGAACACCGCGGCCAGCCGTGCCGAATACGGTCGCGTGACCGGCGAATGGCTGGCCGGCGGCCGTTGTCTGCCGGAGGCCGCGGCCGACCTGATCGTCGCATGATGGTCCACGTTCTTTCCGCTCTTGTCCGCCGACGTTTCATATACCAGGCGGTACTGCCGGGCCACCGACTCGGGATAGGTTCACTCGGGGCGGCGGCCTTGCTGGACCGACACCGGTGCGATGGCCGAGACGACGGCCGGTGCGACGGCAAGCGGCACGCTTCCCCGAACGGCTCCGGCGGCAGACTGCGGCTTCGACTTGGCCGCCTCAACGATCAGGAAATAGCCGTCTCGCTTCCCCCGCGGCTTTTCCTGTAGCGCACTGCTGACGGCCGCCGTCGTATGGAACGCCTGTCCGACGATTACCCAACGGCGGTCGCCGATGGGCACGAGTTCGTACGGCACAATTCCCCGCAGGGCCGTGCTGAAACGCAAGTCGAGCTTCGGCCCGTATACGCGGAGCCAACCTTCGGGGTTTTCGTCCGGATCGCCTTGCTGCCAGGCGTCGGGCGTCCAATCGACCTTGTCGTTGCAGCGGCCGAGGGCCAGCAGGTTCCCTCCCGGCAGTGCGGCCAGATCGACGGTCCAGACGCAAGGGACGGTCCGTGCCATGCCGGTTTCTTCGAGTGTCCGCATGTCGACGCGGCGGATGCTGCCGCTGAAGTGGATCACACCCGAGTAGCCGCCGTCGGAGTAGCGGCCGAAGACCAGGTTGCCGTCCTCCTCGATGGCCAGCGCGCCGATGGCGGCGTCGGCCACGGCCCCGCCCATGCGGTTGTCTTTGCCCGACATGGGATCGGTCTCGCGGACCTTGCGGATCAGGCTACCGTCGCGCGGGTCCATCTGCCAGATGTAGGGCGACCAGTAGGGCTCGCGGCTGGTGGCCGAGGCCGACCAACCGCAGAGGTAGGCGTTCTCCTTCGCGTCCAGCCTCATGCGGAGCGTCCGCGGACTGCCGTAGTGCGGATGCGGCCAGCCGTCCTTGAGCCGGGCGGCCGTCGGCTGATCGACGGCCGGCGTGTAGATTTCCTTGCGGTACGCACGCTTCGACAGATCGGGCGAGAGACGGCTGAGATGGTCGCACACGTCGTAGAAGGCCAGCCGCCGCAGGGACTCGGCGTTGCCCGCAGTTTGCTCCCGGTCCTTGTCGGTAACGTGGCGGAAGTAGCCGCCGTCGTGGCAGACCAGCACGTCGCCGCCGCGGAGCAAGGCCAGGTGCGTCGGCTGCCAGGAGTATTCCACGGGGAATTGCTTCTTCAGCTTCGACATGATCCGCAGCTTGTCCCACACTTGCTGCCAGCCTTCGAGATAAGTGCCGCACTCGAACTTCCGCAGATCTTTCGAGAACCGCAGTACGCACGGGGCGCCGTAGCGGCCCAAGCCCGGTCGCCCGGCGAGCGGGTCTTTACCGTCCTTGATCGCGTTGGCCTCGGCGATCTTCCCCTCCTCGACCAGCCGCACGTCTTCGGCCAGCGGATACTGCCGCAGCAGGCCGGGAATGTTCTCCAGCAGTGGCTCCAGTGCCGCGGCGGCGTAGCCGGACGCGTAGACGCCGTTGGCGTTGACCTGGACGCTCGTCAGAATGGCGATGCCTTCGGCCAACTCGGCATAATGGAGCAGCTTCGTGCCGTCGGCCGAGAGGTGCGCGACGAATCCGCGGCCGCACTTGGGCGCCGCGGCCGGTCTTCCGAAGGTCGCGGGCTCTACACCACCGGGTAGCTTTCCGGCCGGCGCGCCGGCGTTGCCCACCAGATACAGCGTCCCGTCCGGCGCGACCGCCGCGCCTTGCAGGTCGTCGTCGCCGGCCGTGCCGAAGTAGCTGGCCGTCACCAGCGTCAGCGGCGGCTCGGCCGCGACGTCAGCCGCCGCGGCGAGCCATACGGCGGCAATCGTCAACGCGCTGGCAGTCCGTCTCATGTCTTTCCCCCTGGTTGACGCCGCGCTACTCGAATACAATCCTCTTCCCATCGAACCGCACGCTGCGGCCGCCGACCTGGACGCGGGCCGTCAGGCCCTTGCCCTGGACCTTCACCGGCGGCGGATCGCCGCGCTGCAGCGTGGCGACGACGAAGAACTCGTCGCCCCCCTCGGCTGCGACCGCGTCGAAGCTCACGTCGAGTTTCTTGCCCGCCTCGTGGCCGGCCGACTTGGTGATCTGCATCTTGCGGCGCGCGGCCTCGATCTTCGCGGGAGTTGGCGCCACGAACGTGGCGCGGAGCGTGGCGTCGCCCTGGCGGATCGTGAAGCCGTTGTCCTTCACTTCGGTGTCCGCCATGCGGCTTTGGGTACGGTCGCTGCCCATGACGGGCACGTGCCAGAGCCAGGTTTTCCGCTTGCCCCCCTGCACCTTGTCGACGAAGACGAACAGGGCCGGGGCGCCGCACTTGCCGCTGTAGTCGACGCCGATCGACCGCATACCCGAGATGCCCGAGTCCTCGAACGCCCAGGCGTGCCGGGCGCCTCCGTAGGGTGCGTAGAGCCGGCTGAACTTCTCCGGCGGTTTGGAGTACACGTCGCCCAGGTCGATCGAGACCACGCCGGAACCGTCCTTTTCCGTCTTTAGGTAACTGAGGCGTCCGAGCGCGCTCTCGTAGGTCGTGTCCTCGGGCAGCCAGACGACCGACTCGTTCCAGCGGCGCCGTTCGCGCCCATCGGGGCCCACGCACCAGGCATGTCCCAGGCCGGCGATGCGGAACGTGCCGGCGTTCGGGCCGTTCCAGCCGCCGATGTGATGGGCCTTCAAGAACACCTGGGCGACGATGTCGTCGCCGCCCTTCCAGCCGTTGCGGAAGGCGTAGAAGCCGTAGTCCGGCGCTTCCCAGACCAGCGGCATCGAGGCGGCCGGCGGTTGTGGCGTCATGTCGAGCGGATAGTAGGCGAATCCCCACGCCGGATCGTCGGCCACGGCGTTGACTTGCGAGCCCTTGTCGGTGACGCCCGTCGTGCGATTCCACGCCCAGAGCATCGCGGGTTGCCACTTCGGCGGCGTCACCGGCAGGAGCGCGGCGAAGTAGCTGCCGCCCAGGTGTACCGAGCCGTTGATGTCCTGCGCCCAAGGCTTGCCGCGGTCGGGATAGACGTAGGTGGCGACGTGGCGGGCCAGGTAGTGCGTCATGTCGGGCATCGGCGACACGTCGTAGCCGAACGCCCGTCGGTAGGCCGTGGCATAGCGGTTCGGGCCGTCGGTGGTGTCCTTGTTGTAGTGGGCCACCTCGGCCTGGAATCCGCCCGTGCCGACCGCCTCGCGGTAGAGGAGATACATGATCCGCCGGCTGGTGCGGAAGAGCTTGTTGTACTCGACGTTCGCGCCGCCGAGCCGTTCGGATTCCTTGCAGTCGATTTCCCATTCGGCCAGGCGGGCGCGGTAGTCGCGATCTTCGGCCTCGCCCAGGGCTTTGGAGGCGGTTAGGTCCTTTTCGTCGGCCCGTTCCAGACGCGGCTGGAACTTGCCCCAGGCAATCATCATCCGCCCGAGCAACAGCACCGGATACAGTCCTTTCTCGAGCCGCACGACCTGACCGTCGGCCACGCGGCGGCCGGCAAGGACCATCTGCACGCGACCCGAGTTGGAGAAGGCGTTAGCCACCTTGTAGAGCCCCGGTTCCCGCACGTCGAGCACCGTATAGGCGGCGAACGTGGCCGTGTCGCGGTTCTCCATCATGTCTTTGAGCACGATGTTGTTCTCGGCCGGGACGACGAACCGCTCGGCCAGCGGCTGGAACTTCAATTCGTACTCCTCCAGCTTGATCGCCGTGCCCGCCTCGGGACGCAACGTATCGAGCCCTTGCACGGACACCATCGGGTCGGTGGAGATGGCCTCGGCCAGCAGGTTGCTAAAGAGCCATTTCCGCGGCACGACGCCGGCCTCGAGCGGCACGACCGGCACGCCCTTGCCCGGCCGATAGTCCTTGGCCGCCGGCAGATCGACCTCGACAAACAGCTCGGTGGGTTTCGGCGGCGGTGGTCCCTTTTCGCCCCACAGCACGAGACCCGCGAAGGCCACGCCCGCGTACAGGCTGCCCACGTGATTGCTGGCCACGTTCCAGTTGGCCGAGAGGGAGATCTTGCGCGGATCCCAGAAGACGCGCGTGGCGATCTTCCGCAGCCAGGTGATGACCTGGGCTTTGAACGGCTCGGGCCAGGCATCGTAGCACAGGTCAAGGCTGACGGCTACGCGCTCGACCTGGCTGCCCAGCGCGCGGGCGGGCGCGAATGCCGCGCTGCAACCCTTGCCCTTGAAGACGATCTCGGCCACTTCGTCCTGCGCCAGCTTGGCGTATTTCTTGTCGCCGGTGAGTTGATACTGCACGCCCCAGCCCACGGGCCCGCTCATTTTGGCGAAGGCCGCCTGGCCGAACGGCGTCTTGAGTTTCTCGCGGAGCCGCGGCAGGTCCGACTTGCGGAAGACGGTCCGCGGGTGTTCGCCAGGCTGTACGGGGGCGAAGCCTCTTTCCAGAATGTACTCGCGCGGGAAGGCCGTACCGGTGACGCGGCCGGAGAACTTCTGGCCCTTGAACGTCCCCTGGTACGTGCCGGCAACTGCGCCGTCCTTCCCGCGCTCGATCTTCACGGCGTATTCCGCCGGTCCGCCGGGCACCCACGAGTCGCCCAGGATCCTCATGCGAAGCCGCAGGTCGAGGATCTGGCCGTCGTCCTTCACGTCCTCGACGTAACCCACGTGGAGCGACGTGTTGTACTCGCGGGCGATGCCAATGGCCATCTGCCACCGGCCGTCGATCCGCTCCAACTCGACCATCAACTCGTAATCGCGTCCGCTCGGGGCGGACGATTGGAAGAGCGCGTTGTCGAGCGTCAGTTCGACGATGTCGATCTTCGGCAGTTGCGCCGGTTCAGCCGCCGACGCCAACGCCACACACCACAGGCAGGTCGTCGTTACGAAGGACTTGAACATCGCAATATCTCCTCAGCATGGTGGGGTGTGCGGGACGGGAGGGCACCGGGCGGGTTGCGGCAGGAGGCGGTATGTCTGCCCGGAGGGAATTGCCCGCCATCATAGCCAGAACGGCGATCGCGTCAAGCATAGCGTGTCGTTCGCCGCGCGGCAAGCCAAGGGATAACTAGGGCCCGAGATCGGCCTGACCGAGACGATCACCGTCGAACCCGCGGGAGTAACCGTTCGCGACGAGATCGTGGGAGGCTCCGCGAAGTCGCTTCGGATTAGTTACCCAGAAGGGGGGCGTTCGGGAGGTCATGCAGACGCACAGCCGGCGTGTGACCGCCTTCATGGCCGACGGCACGCGGTATGAGACAACCGAACCGGCCCTCGACGATATCATCAAGTTCATCCAGGAAACCAAGAAGGACATCCCCATTGCTACCGAGTGATCCTCGGGCTTCACCCAGCGCGCAACGAGCAGGGAACCGCTTGCGGAGGAGCCGAGGCGGAGTATCTTTGGCAACGTTCAGCGTCCAACGCTTCCGGACCCAAGCAGGAGCCTGGCCGCCGTCTCGCCGCGTCCGGACTCCACAAAATAGCATGAGTGACGACCGGCCAACTTCCGCTCAACGGAACTCCTTGATCCGCAGATTCTTGTACCGGACCTTCATCGGTGGGCCGGGGTGCATCTGGAGCGCGATCACGCCACTCCGGGCCGCCTTGCCCTCCTGGTGATCGATCGCCTGCGCCATGACGACGCCGTTGATCTTGAGCGTGATCTCCGGTCCCTTGGCGATCACCACGTAGTCGTTCCAGCCGTCCTTCTTGACGTGCTTGGCCAATTCCTTGGGATCGCCGATCCGGGTAACATGCTTCGTGCCGTCGCGGTCGATCGTCACCTTTTCGCCCCGCATGGCTATCCCACCGCGCTCGTGTTCGAAGAGGGCCCCGGTCCATTGGTCGCCGGCATCCATGTCGGCCTGGTAGCCGTAGGTGTCCCATTCGGGCAGTTCCTTGCTGCGGAACTGGATCCCCGAGTTGCCACCTTCGAGCTTGTAAGAGAGCCGCAACTCGAAATCGCCCGGCTTGCCGCCGCGCCACATAAGATAGTTGCACTTGGTACAGGGCTTTTGGGGCGTGCTCTTTGAGGTGATCGAGCCGTCCTCAACGAACCACCAGCCCGCCGCGCCCTCCCAACCGGAAAGATCCTTGCCGTTGAACATCGAGATGAAACCCTCTTCGTTCTCGCCGCGGGCCAAGGCAATCGCTGCAGCCCAGGCTACCAGAAGGATCGCCGGAATCGTCCACCGCACCATAGTGGTTCTCCTCGTAGTTGAAGGTCTGGAAACACTCCGCTCCTACAGCAGCATGCTCAACCCACATTGGGCAGTTCGTAGCCCTTGCGGCGCGGACGATCGAGCAGCTTGTTCGCCTCGTCGCAGTTGGTGAACCGTTCGGCGGCCGGATCCCAGCGGAGCGGCTCACCCACCTTGCCGATATCGCGGACGATATTGACCAGGTAGCAGAGCGTCGTGGTCCGCTGGCCGATCTCGATGTCGGCATTGCACGGTCTGCGGCTCTTGATGCACTCGATCCAGTTCTCGATGTGGTAGGTGGTTTCCGCCCGGCGATTCGGCCCGGGATTGTCGGCCGCGCGCACGATCTCTTTCGGGTTGCTGGCCAGCTTGTTGCGGTTGATCTCGATCTTGCCCTTCTCGCCGACGAAAATCGCGCCCAGGCCCGGGCCGCGGTCGCCGTCGAGGTGCAGCTTCAGTTGCGTGCCGTTGGCGAACTTCATGCTGACCTTCGCACGCGGGCCGCTGAGCTTGGCCATGCCGTGGTAATCGGTGCCGGTGTCGATGTCGCCCGTATCGCCCACGACCACGCCGCCCACCGTCTTGCGGCCGACGAACTTGCCCGTGTCGCTCACGGCCAGCGGTTCTTCAAGAAGCACCTCGGTCGGGCCCGTGTCGTCGGTTCCCAAGGCGCGGTTGATCTGGTCATAGGCATGGGTGCCCCAACCCGTGACGCCGAAGCAGAGACCGCCGCCGTCGTAGTCCCACCAGCGGGCCCAACCGTGATGGAGCGCGCCGTCGTAGGGGCGAAGCTCGGCCTGGTTGGTCCACACGTCCCACCACGGGTCGACCGGGCCCTTCACGTCCTTCGCGGAGGTCTTGGTCCAGCGGTCGGGCCCCACGTAATTCCCGGCGAGCACGGTGAGGATCTTGCCAATCGCCCCGTTCTTTACCAGGTCGCTGGCCCAGTTGTTGATGGGCATGGAACGCTGTTGCGTGCCCACCTGCGTGACCCGCTTGAACTTGCGGGCCGCCTTGACCATGCTCCGGCCCTCGGCGATCGTCAGGCACATGGGCTTCTCGATGTACGCGTCCATACCGGCCTGCATGGCGAGGATCGTAATCCAGGCCCGGGCGTGCGTGGTGGTTTCGACCATCACGCCGTCGAGTTTCTCCTTGTCGATCATCTGGCGGAAGTCGTCGTACACGCCCCACTTGGCGCCGCCGGAAAGCTGCTTGGCGTAGGCCTCGGCTTTCTGGAGTTGGCAATCGCAGGCGGCGACGACGCGAAACGCCTTGACGTCCTTGCCTTCGTTGATCAAGTGCGCCCGGCCGCCGCAGCCGATCACGCCCACGCGCACCGATTCGCTGGCGGGCGCGTCGCCCGCGAGGCCCAAGACGCTTGCCGGTACCAATGCCGGCACGGCCGCCGCCGCGCCTGCCTTGAGGATCTGCCGCCGCGTGAAGTGGGAACGAGCCATAAGTCGGGTCTCCGAAATGGAAGGACGGTAACGGGAGCGTCTTCCCATTGTTGTCTGCGGCGCGACCGAGTGTCAACTCAGTAGCGGTCGACCACAGGAGAACTGCGAAAGCCGGGGAGTGGTCCATTCTTCCGCCAAGAGGCGTTTCATTGCCGCAAGACCTGAGTCGCTATTCCGTCGAGAACCTACAGCCTTCTACCAGTCTACCAGTCGGTCTGGCGACTCGGCGCATTCGCGATCAGGAATTGCGACTCCCGCCCGGCGGAGTTATCGACGAAGACAACGAGCAATTGCCCCCGGCCGCAGACGCGAGGCGGACAATTCGCAAGAAACTGTGCTTCGGTACACTACCGGCGCAATCCGGTAGTCTACCGGATCGACGCGCGCGGATACCGCGATTCCCCGGCAGAAACGGAGATTTCTTGCAAAGGCTTGCAAATGCGGCCGAAAGGAGTGAGATGTCAGAAATCCTCGGGAAAACAACGGTCTTTCTGGGTTCCGCCGGGCCGCTTTGGGAGCAGGAAGTCGAAGGTTCAGATCCTTTCGCCCCGACTGTCGACTTGCGAGAACCACTCATCTAGGTGGTGTTTTGGTGTGGTGTTATGGCTACCCCCCGAAAAATATGTCAAGACGCTTTACACGGGGGTGAGGGCTGAGTAAAGTAGATGGCATCGCCACTGTTCTCCCGCTCGGCTACGAGGCAGCGCCAGCACCCATACCCGCGCGTCCCTCTTCTCGCGGGTGATTTCTTCTGGGGTGCGTTCTCCATCGGCTGCCGATAGCGTCCCGCGTATGCATCACCGGCCGGTGCCTACGAAGACCACTCTGGCTGTATACGGTTCGCATTTCGCGTCTTTCGCCTGTCCGTTCAACCCGTTCGTCGAAACGATGAGGAGCCTCACCATGAAACGCCTGGTTCTCGTGTTGGTGTTGCCGTTGGCGCTGTTTGGGAAAGTGACTGCGGTTGCCGTAGCCGACGATACGAATCCTCCGCCGTGGCGGGGACAGCCGCGGACGACGTATGGACAGTGGGACTTCGCTACCGACGTACCCGACCCGGCGCCCGTCGCCGGCTCCTACAACCCGTATGGACCGCCCCGCATGTGGATCGACGGCTTCCCCAGTTCGCCGCCGACGCCGCCTAGGGCCTGGAAGGATTTGTGGGAGGGCAGGGCCGGCGTTTGGCACTTGTCGGGCGACATCTGGCTCGACATTCCCAATGCACCCGATCAGCCGCAGTGGCACAAGGAGCTTTGGGTCCAGTTGACCTGGATACCGGACGACGATCCGCAAGTGCCCCCGTTTGCAGAGGTGTTGCAGGAACAAGGGCCGCCGATCCGCGGGCAACTGATCGAGCAAGACCCGATCGGCCCCGGCGCATGGATGCACAGCACCTGGCTGATCACTTTGCCGAACAATCCGCGCGAGGAGCGGCTGCACGTCAGCGGCAGCGTGCTTGTCGACCAACTGGTCGTCGACACCCGTTGCGCGGTTCCAGAGCCCTCTACCTTCGTCCTGCTGAGCGTGGGCGTTACAGGGCTGCTCGGCTTCGCTTGGCGACGGCGGAAGCGGACGGCGTAGCGCCAGCAGCATCCCGAGCGACCCCGAGGCCATCCAATTCGGGCGGTACTTTGGGTCGAGGTGAGCAGGGGATACGAGGCGCAATCCTCCCGATGCCGAGGTTCTAGTGCCTTAACCGACCTGCATCGACAGGTTGCGTTGGGGCGGCAGTTGTACTGCCGCCCCGGGGTGCCGTGCAAATGCCACCCCAACAACGTGTCATCTCGGGTCGGTTGAGGCAATAGACCCGGGTTCCCGCCTGCGCGGGGAATCGACGGCAACGAAACCCATGCTTGTGGGGTATCTGCCCTGCAAATTTGTTGACAGGAGTTCATCCTCGGGTAAACTCGGGCTATATTTCTATCCTCGCCCTATAAGAGGCAGCGCCCGCGCTTCAGTCTGTGTTTCTGAGTCAGATCAGGACTGTCTGGAGTGCATTCTTTGCCAGACTGGGCCCCGCTGGGGCCTGACCGTCGCGGTTTCGCCGGCGGGAATGTTTGGATTCCAGCAAACACGCAGGCCTCGGCTCGGGCTGTTTGGCCGGTTCATTTTAGAGAAAGTTGTAAGCCATGATGCATCTCGTCAGGATTCCTTTGGCAGTCGTTCTCTGTGGTGTAATGCTCGCGGCGGCGGTCGCTGATGATCTAAATCCGCCAGTATGGCGAGGACAGCCGGGCACCACCTGGGCCGAATGGGAGTACCCAACGCCGAATCCCAATCCTCTGCCGGACGTCGGCTACAATCCGTATGGTGTTCCTGCCACGCGCGTCTATCCTGGCTTAGGTCAGGTTTGGTTGCCCGAATTGGACGGCCGGCTTGGCGTTTGGCCGCTTTCTGGCGAGATCTGGGTCGACATTCCAAACCGCCCCGACCCGAACCCGTGGAAGGACATCTATGTCCAGTTGACCTGGGAGCCACAGGCTCCCGGCAATACTCCTTCCGTATTGACGACCTTGCCCCAACAGGTCAATGGAACTTTGCTTCACCAGACCCCGCTCGGCGGTCAATGGATGCATTCGGTGTATGCGGTGCATTTGGAGCCAAACCCGGCCTGGGAGCAAATCCTGATCACGGGTGGCATCAACGTCGACCAATTGGTGATCGATACGCGGTGCGTCCCCGAGCCGGGGACCGTGGCCTTGCTGGCTTTCGGTGCGTTGGCGGCGGTTCCGCTCGTTTGGCGCGCCAAGCGACGTGCCGCATTGCTCACGTTGCTGGCTGCCGTTGTGTTCAGCAGTAGCCTGGCCGTTGCCGACGATCTGCATCCACCGGCGTGGCGCGGCCTGCCGGGGACGACTTTCGAGGAATGGAAGTTCCTCACCCCCAACCCGACCCCGCTACCCGATCTAGTAAACAACCCTTATGGAATGCCGGGATCCCACGTATGGCCCGGCACAGGCCAGACTTGGTGGCCCGTATGGGGCGCCCGGGAAGGCGTCTGGCCGCTGTCGGGCGCCATGGAGTTGTACATTCCCAACGCCCCGCCACCGAACGAGTACAAGGACGTTTGGCTCCAATTGACCTGGGCCAAACAGGCGTTCGCGTCCGCGCCGATTATTTCGTCCAATCCTGGCGGAACAATCCAACTTCTGAGCCAAGTCGACATCGGCCCGACCGGTGAGTCGCCTCCGGCCGGCGCGAACTGGTGGCACAGCACGTACAACCTTCGGATTTACCCGAATCCGAACTTCGAGACAATCCGCATCGATGGCACCGTCATGGTGGATCAAGTAGTGATCGACACCATCTGCGTGCCCGAACCGTCCACCTTCGTCCTACTGGGCATGGGTGCCATCGGCCTGCTGGGCCACGCTTGGCGACGGCGGAAGCGGACGGCATAGCGCGCGCCAGCGACAACCAGAACGGACCCCAGGGCCATCCAACGCGGTGGCCCTTTGCGTTGTCGCGGCATCGCGGGCCGCGGCCCTGCAGATCGTTGCACTACCGGCACGTCGAGGGCGATGCAGTTCCACAGTGTCGGAGTTGGACGCCGGAATGGACGCAATTGAGCCGCTGCGGAAGCCGTGGGCTCCGTTTCGCAATGAACCGAGGGTTCTGCCGGCCGCACGGTCAAGTCAACATGCATGGCCGCCGGAATCTTCTTCGCAGGCCGGCCTTGGCGAACGCCAGCCCCACAACGAGGGACGTGCCGAGCAGCACAAAGCTGGAAGGTTCCGGCACCGTGGTGACATAGGTGCGGAATCCGAAGTCTGCGTTCGGGCCCGCCATAGTAACGTAGTACGAGTTGCCGCTTACCGAGCACGCCACTCCGTTGGTGTAACCGCCGTTTGACGGCCCTTCCCACAAATAGGAGTAGTTCGACGCGGTCTTGAGCACCAAAGCCAGCGGTTGACCGGCCGTAATTGGCGCGGGCGAACCGCTCAGATCGAAACTGACGAAGCCGGTGGAAGACGGTACCGAGGACTGCGGCAGCGACGCGCTAGCCAGCAACGAGGCTAGCGTGTTGGGATTCGTGGTGCTCCAGACCTCGAGTTGTAGCGGGGCCGAAGCCGCGCCGAAGTAGTTGAGCGCACGCACGTCGGCCCTGGTCAGATTGCCGGTCATTCCGGCCGTGAACGTCTGGGCGTAGGAATAGCCCGAACTGACGAAGTAGCCGCCCCCATTGCCTGGGTCAAATGATTGGTCGAGGGTCTCACCTTCGACGGCCGAAACCGCGATGAGCGTCGTGGCCAAAGCGGCCGCAAAGGAACGGATAGTGTACATGGTGCCGATCTCCTGCAACAGGAAGCGTTGACAGCGGACGACACGCGCCGAGCAGTATCGTCAGGAACACAAGCGGTGCAGAAACCCGCTCGCAATGCTGCCGCACACCTAGGCCGGTAACCGCGTCCGGGCAATCCTGCTCAGTAACTCGCCGGCCGAGAACGCACGAAGCGCCCGGCTTGCCGCGACTCCCGCGTTTCCATCACCCGGCGGTCAAGTCCCCGCAGCCGGCAATTGGGCTCAGAGTCGGCGGCTCTTCAGAATGACCCGAAACACCGAACGCTGCCTCACTGGTTGGGTACTCGACTACCCTAAAAGGCGTTTCAGCGAAGGATGGCTAGCAGTCTATTCTGCAGACCATCGCCTTTCAGTATACGCGTGGTCGCGGAAAATGCAACTGATGCGCCTGTTATATTTGTTAAAACATGATCGTCCTGCCCCCCCATTGAGTACAGTCACAATCCGCTCGATGTGGCCCGTCGCGTGGGGTTCAAGTCGTTGCCCGCGGCCCGATTCGCTCCTTCCCTACGAAGGCCCGCAGCACTTCGGGCACGATGATGGAGCCGTCGGCCTGCTGGTGGTTCTCCATCACGGCGATCAACGCGCGGCTGACGGCGATGGCGGTGCCGTTGAGCGTGTGCAGGAGGTGCGTCCCCTTTTCGCCTTTGACGCGGTAGCGGATGTTCAATCGCCGCGACTGGTAGTCGGTGCAATTGCTGGTGCTCGTCACTTCGCCGAACTCGTTGCGGCCGGGCATCCAGGCCTCGAGATCGTACTTGCGGTAGGCCGGGCCGCCGAGGTCGCCGGTGGCCGTATCGACCACGCGGTAAGGAACTTGCAGGCCATCGAACAGCCGGCATTCGATGTCGCGGAGCCGCTCGAGCATGGTGTCGCTCTGCTCGGGCAGCGTGAAGGCAAACATCTCGACCTTGGTGAACTGATGCACGCGGTACAGCCCGCGCGTGGCACGGCCGTGGGCCCCGGCCTCGGTGCGGAAGCAATGACTGATGCCGGCCATCTTGATGGGCAGTTGCTCGGCGTCGAGCGTTTGGCCGGCCAGCAATCCGCCGAGGGTAATCTCGGCCGTGGCCACGAGGCTCAGGTCGCTGTTCTCGATGCTGTAGATCTGCGTTTCCGGGCCGCGGGGAATGAAGCCGATGCCTTCGAGCACGTCGTTGCGGGCCAGGTCGGGCGTGGTGACGGGCGTGAAGCCCTCGCCGATCAGCACCTCCATCGCATACCGCTGCAATGCCAACTCCAGCAACACGGCCTCGTTCTTGAGGAAGTAGAACCCGTGCCCGGCCACGCGGGCGCCCCCTTCCAGGTCGATCAGGTCGAGCTTCTCACCCAATTGCACGTGGTCCAGCGGCTGGAAGTCGAACTTCGGCAGCGGCGTCTTGCCGCGGGCGCGTTCCAGATTCGACTTGTCGTCCACGCCGACGGGCGCGTCGGGGTGCGACAAATTGGGGATCGAGCGGTGGATCGCGTCGATTTCGGCGGCCAGGGCCTCGAGCTGCGTGCGGGCCTCTGCGGTCTTGTCGCGGAGCAGGCGGCCTTCTTCCTTGCGTTGCTCGCGTTCGGCCGCATCTTTGGCCTTGCCGATCGACTTCGAGACCTCGTTCGCGCGCCGGTTCAGGTCTTCGACCTCGGTTTGCAACGACTTGCGTTGGGTTTCGAGTTCGACGAAGCGTGCGACATCGACGCGGACGCCGCGGTTGACGCAGTTCTGTGCCACGAGTTGGGCGTTATCGACGATGAATTTGCGGTCGAGCATGGGGGAAGCAGTGGGTAGTGGATAGTGGGTAGTGGATAGTGGTGAGTGGGTAACTCGCGGAAGACGTCCATCTAGGATCGGCGAATCAACAAGTGTACTCATCTCGCTCCGCGAGATGCCTCCCATCTCGCGGAGCGAGATGAGTACGTTGAGTTCGAGTCCTGAACCCTCACTTCTTGATCTTGGCAATTTCCTCCCACAGCCGCGTGCTGGCCTTGATGCCGCGGTGGAAGTCGGCCAACGAGAACTTCTCGTTGGGGCTGTGCGTGTTGTCGTCGTCCTGGCCCCAGCCGATGAGGATCGCGTCGGCCTTGAGTTCGTTGTGGAACACGGAGACGATGGGGATCGAGCCGCCTTCGCGGATGAAGACCGGCCGGCGGCCGAACGCCCGCTCGATCGCCCGCGAGGCCGCCTCGACGTACGGGCTCTCCAGCGGCACCATTACGCCGGGCGCGCCGTGCAGGTCGATGAGTTCCATGTCGATGCCCGGCGGGCACAGCTCGGTCAGCCGCCATTTCAGGCCGGCGGTGATCTTGGTCGGATCCTGGTTGGGCACCAGCCGGAAGCTGAACTTCGCCCCGGCCGTGCCGGGCAGCACGGTCTTGGCCCCTTCGCCCTGGTAGCCGCTCCACAGGCCGTTGACGTCGAAGGTCGGCCGCGCCCAGCGGCGTTCGAGCGTCGTGTAACCCTCTTCGCCGACGGCCGCGTCCACGCCGATCTGGTCAAAATAGCCCGCTTCGTCGAACTTCAGCGACGCGAACTCCTCGCGCTCGCGCGCGGAGAGCGGGATCACGTCGTCGTAGAAGCCGGGAATCTGCACGCGCCCCTGGCGGTCGATCAGCCCGGCCAACACCTGGGCCAGCGCGTTGGCCGGATTCGTGACCGAGCCGCCGAACGAACCGGAGTGCAGGTCGCGGTTCGGCCCGGTCAGCCGCAGTTCGTAGTAGGCGATGCCGCGCAGTCCGTAACAAATGGCCGGAATGCCGGGCGCGAACTGCCCGCCGTCGCTGATGACCACGCAGTCGCAGGCCAGTCGCTCGGTGTTGGCGGCAATGAACGATTCCAGGTTCGCGCTGCCGACCTCTTCCTCGCCCTCGATGAGGAACTTCAGATTGATCGGCAGCTTGCCGGCCGTCTTGATCCACGCCTCGGCGCCTTTGACGTGCGTGAGGAGTTGCCCTTTGTCGTCGGTCGCGCCGCGCGCGTAGAGGTTGCCGTCGCGCCGCGTGGGCTCGAACGGAGGCGAAATCCACTTCTCCAGCGGATCGGGCGGCTGCACATCGTAGTGTCCGTAGACCAGGGCCGTCGGCGCGCCGGGCACCGTCGGCGACTGGGCGACCACCAGCGGATGGCCGGCGGTGGGGATGACCTCGGCCGCAAAGCCCAGCGCGCGGAGTTGGCCGGCCACCCAATCGGCTGCACGGCGGATGTCGTCGCGGCAGTTCGGATCGGCGCTCACGCTGGGCATGCGGAGCCATTGACAGAGATCGTCCTCGAAACGCGGGGCCTGGGATTCGAGGTAGCGGTCGATGTCGGACATCGCAACGGACCTTCTGGATGGGGGTCAACAAGAGACAGACTACTCGATTCCGTTCGGGTACAATATAATCATTGGCGGCCCCATCGCCTATCGGGGGGCCGCGTCAGGCGAGCCCCGGGCATCAGCCCGGGGATGGCGCTGGGGTTACGGCAGTATCATCCCCGGGCTGACGCCCGGGGCTCGCCGGAGACTTCGTGCATTTCGCAGATCACCGCCGTCATGCCCGCCGCCGCCGCCACTGCCGCCGTGGAACCGCTGGAGCAGACGCTCCCCGAGCGGGAGGAACGCCAAGACACCCGACCCAAGCGGCAGCCGCGGTACAACGTCATCCTCTGGAACGACGACGACCACACCTACGCCTATGTCATCACCATGCTCATGGAACTCTTCGGCTACCCGGCCGAAAAGGGTTTCCAGATGGCCAAGGAGGTCGACACCCAGGGCCGCGTCATCGTGCTGACCACCACACTCGAACACGCCGAACTGAAGCGCGACCAGATCCACGCCTACGGCAAGGACGGACTCATCGCCGGGTGCCAGGGATCGATGTACGCCACGATCGAGGCGGTGCCGGGGGAGGAGGAATGAAGGGGGAAGGCGGAAGGAAGGATGAAGGATGAAGTATGAAGGATGAAATGGAAGGGGATTCGTTATGATCGACCGAGAATATGTGGCAATCCTCGCCGCGGCGTGAGTTTACTCCTTCATCCTTCATCCTTCATACTTCATCCTTCTGTTCCTCCTCCGCTCCACCATGCTCCTCCTCAAAACCGTCACCCTCGGCTGCAAGGTCAACCAGTACGAGACGGAGTACGTGCGACAGGGGCTTGCGCGCTTGGGGTGGCGCGAGGCGGGCGACGGCGAGACGGCCGATCTGTGCATCGTCAACACCTGCACGGTCACGGCCGACGGCGACGCCAAGAGCCGCAAGGCGATCCGCCACCTGCACCGGCTCTATCCGCAGGCCGAGATCGTGGTGATGGGCTGCTACGCCACGCGCGCGGCCGACGAAGTGGCCGCGCTCCCCGGCGTGACCGACGTGGTAACCGACAAGCGGCAACTGCCCGATCTGTTGGCCCGCTTCGGCCTGCTCGACG
>Ga0233425_10006793_pt1 | contig 16591 bp, 10 predicted proteins | sample Watercolumn_Towu_2_FD_181712 | JGI IMG/M metagenome (GOLD analysis project Ga0233425, IMG submission 181712) | Freshwater microbial communities from Lake Towuti, South Sulawesi, Indonesia - Watercolumn_Towuti2014_140_MG | ecosystem: Environmental > Aquatic > Freshwater > Lake | place... | reverse complement strand
TGGCGGCGATTGTCGAGCGGCTCGGGGTGACATCCGAGGAACTGCTGGCGACGGTCCAGGAGTTCCCGCAACGCTTTCGCCGCCTGGCGGGCACGGTGGCGCAGTTCACGCAGCGCGCGGCGGAAGCAGGCCGGCATTGGCTACAAGGCGTGCGGTGTGCCGCCCGGGTATTCCGCTGAGCATTGGCGAGTTCCTGTCGGCGCAGCCGCCGCGCCGGTCATGCTCTCTCTGCCATTAGCCCGCTAAAGGCAAGCGGTCCCGCGCGCTGACGGCTCCGTGAGCTCCTCTTGCAGTGTACAGCTCACGACCGTCGTACGTCGTTCGCCCTCGCTGCGTACGTTCGACGCACCTTGCTGGTGCCGAACTGGCGCCTGTTTCACCGGCCAGCCGCCCACTTCCGCGCCGAAGTCCATTCCGGAGTGTGGGTGTCTATGGGCTTTCTATGGGCTTCTGCGAACTGGCCGCGAATCCGCGGGAATATTCTGTCGCTTCGCGGGGTCTTTCTTCTACCGGCGGGAACGACGAACCCGGTCACACAAGCTGGACGCAAGTCCACAGTCACGGACGGGCATCCGACTCCCTGATCGTTCCTGCCGCTGCCGCATGCTATCAGGCTCGGCGCCCAGCCAGGTCCTGAGCGCGGCAAGGCGTCTGTTTCCACGGTGGTGGCCGCTGACGCTTGGCGCGGAGTTGTTCCGAGTTCGCCGAGCGCTGTCATTGGCTTTCTCGCAATCAGAGCAAGGAGCAGGGGACATGCCGCGCGCACATCTATCCTGGATCCAAGTTTGTGGGCTGACGATCCTGGCACTGGGTTGCAGTCATGGAACCGATTGGGGAGAGACGTCTTCGGGACACAGTCACCGCAGCGACCGATACGTCCGGCGAGCACCGCCTTCGCCTCCTGCGGAAACTCAGGAAACACCGGCATTTCCGCCGTCTCGGATGCCCCCGTTTCCCGGATCGCCGTTCAGTCCACCGCCACCCGCGCCACCTGGAGCCGCTCCGGGGACCGGGCCGGACCAGCAGGGCGATCGATTCGCCTACCAGGCGGAGAACGATTTTGTGCCGGTCGGTGATCAACCACTCTCCACGTTCTCGATCGACGTCGACACGGCTTCGTATACCAAAGTGCGGCAGTACGTGATGCAGCAGGGTGTCCGCCCACCTGTCGATGCCGTGCGAATCGAGGAGTTCATCAACTACTTCCGATATGACTACGCGCCACCCAGCGATGGTCAGCCGATCGCGATCCACGCCGAGTCAACAAGTTGTCCATGGCGCCCCGAACATCGCCTGGTGCGGATTGGCATCCGAGGGTGCGACCTGGACGAGGATCGACCCGCCTGCAACCTGGTATTCCTCGTCGATGTGTCGGGCTCAATGAACGCTCCGAATCGTTTGCCATTGGTCAAGCAAGGCTTGGAAATGCTCGTCGAACGTCTGGACGATCCCGATCGCGTGGCAATTGTCGTGTACGCGGGATCGGCTGGGCTCGCGCTTCCCTCCACTCCCGCTTCGCAGAAGCACGCCATTCGTGCGGCGCTGCAACGGTTGCAGGCGGGCGGTTCCACCAACGGTGGAGAAGGAATCGCTCTGGCGTACCGCCTGGCCCGGGAGAACTTCTGTCCTGGCGGCGTGAATCGCGTCCTCCTCTGCACGGACGGTGACTTCAATGTCGGTGTGACCAGCCCCGGCGATCTGGTGCGACTGGCCGAGCGCCATGCGCAGGCGAATGTGTTCCTCACCGTTCTAGGGTTCGGCATCGGCAACCACAACGACGCCCTGTTGGAGCAGATCTCCAACCAGGCCAACGGCAACTACGCCTTCATCGACACGGCGTCGGAAGCTCACAAGGTTCTGGTCCGTCAGATCTGCGGCACGCTGGTGACCGTCGCCAAGGACGTCAAGGTCCAGGTTGAATTCAATCCGGCACATGCGACCGCCTATCGACTGGTCGGGTACGAAAACCGCCAATTGGCGGACCGCGATTTCAACGACGATCGTAAAGATGCGGGTGATATGGGGGCTGGCCACAGTGTCACCGTGCTCTACGAAGTGGTACCGGCCGAGCACTCATCGGCAGCCCGGCCGAGCATCGACCCGCTCAAGTACCAGACGAGTTTCGACGGTTTTGAAAGGGAAGCTTGGACGCCCGCATCGCGGGAGTTGTTGACCGTCAAGGTGCGATACAAGCACCCGGAGGGACAACGCAGCGACCGACTCACCGTGGCACTTGTAGATCAGGGACAACCGTTTGCGAATGCCTCGCCTGATTGCCGGTTCGCCGCCGCAGTGGCGGCATACGGCATGCGACTGCGCAATTCTCCATACTTGGAAGGCATGAGCTACCGCGACATCTGGTGCATTGCCGACGAGGGACGACAGCGGGACATCGACGGGGATCGAGCGGAGTTTGCTGAGCTGGTAGCCCGCACGGCCCAACTGTGTGACCAGCGATTGGCCTGGAGCGGCTGGGCCGCGCCTTCCGCGCCGTGGATCTATCGTCCTCAGTCCCGCCCATGCGCGCCGGTGGACCAATACGGCTGGAGGAGTCTGGTTCCCGCCGGAGAGCCCGTTGTCATCTATGCTGCTGCGTTCGTGCTCATGACCGCCTGCGCCACCATCGGCATCGGCCTGATCCTGGTGCTCCATGCTCTGCGGCTCACAACCCCCATTTGAAGACCGGGGCACGGCATGTTGCACTGCCGGCCTGCACGGCATTGCGTATTCAGTGGCTTCCTTCCGGTAAGCGTTCACGGGTCGGTGAAGAGACGGGGATCGGCCCATGTTTTCGGCCAACGTCCGGTACTGGCGGCAAACCGGCCACGCCGAAAAATGCGCCAATCCCCCACCGATCCTTAGACGCTTACTCTTTCCGCGACTGCCGGCTGTGGTACTTGTGATCCACCATCTGCGGCATTAGGCTCCTTGTGCGCTGAAGCCCGGCGAGTTCACATTCACCAGCTGCCCCCACCGGTGTTCCATGTTCAACACGTCGATCTCCAAACCTGACTCATCGAGCCGTCGCCGATTCCTCGAGACGACTTGTTCCCTCGCGGTCGCAACGGCACTCGGGCAGCCCGATCCGGCGTTGGCCCTGACCGAACAGTCGCCGGCCGGAGACGCAAACAAGGAATCGTCTTTCCCGTTGCGCATCGGCGTCCTGTCGGGAACGTTCAATCGCCCGACAATCGAAGCCACATTCGATGCCGTGAAGAGTTGCGGACTGGACTGCGTGCAATTGAGTCTCGCGTCCGCCGGCCTTTCTCCCCAGCCCGAGCCATTTCCCCAAGGAGTACTTGACCGGATTAAGGACGCAGCCGCGGCCCGGAAAATCGCGATCGTAGCGATGGACGGCACGTTCAACATGAGCCATCCCGATCTCGAGCATCGTGCGACGGGCCTGCGGCAACTGCGCGTACTGGCCGCTGCCTGTCAGCAACTGGGTGTCTCGTTCGTCCATATCTGCACTGGCACGCGTGACCGCAATAGCATGTGGCGGCGCCACTCGGAAAACGACTCACCCGAAGCCTGGCGGGATATGACGGGCTGCATTCGCGAAGCGGTGAACGTGGCTCAGCAAGCGGGATTGGTCTTGGCCTTCGAGCCTGAAGTGAACAATGTGGTCGACTCGGCCGTCAAAGCGCGTCGCCTGCTGGACGAAATTCACTCACCGCACCTGAAGGTCACGATGGATGGCGCAAACATTTTTCACGCCGGCGAACTGGCTCGCATGAGTGAGGTGTTGGACCAGGCCTTTGCGCTCTTGGGCAAAGACATCGTCCTGGCGCATGCCAAGGACCTTGACCACGACGGTGATGCCGGACACAAGGCAGCCGGCGAGGGATTGCTGGACTACCCTCGGTACCTCTCGCTGCTCTTGTCGTCCGGCTTTCGAGGACCTTTGCTGTTGCACGGGCTCAGCGAGTCGCAGGTCCCCGGATGCGCGGCGTTTCTGCGGAAAACGCTCGCCACCGTGGTCGCGCCCCAATCTCGCCGGACTGCCTCGAAACCCTCCTGATAACCGGCTGCCCTGTCAGATTCACGACCTTCAGCATCTGCTAGCGGCCATGCCGCCCACCCGTCGCGTCATCTGCCGCGGCAGGAAGCTCTCCGATTCGACTTCTTGACGTTCGGGCTTGTCGCATAAAATTGGGCGTTGGTGTCAAAGGGGTTCGTACACGGAGGTTGACCTATGCGTTTCTTTCCTATCGGTTCAGGTTCATCCGGTCTGCAGCAGAATCACCGGAATCTCGTCGCTCGTTACCAGCGATTGCGCCTCACCAGGCTGCGTCTGAACAACGAACTGGTTCGACGGCTCTCACGTGACGTACTGTATGAAGGTGCCAGGCAGCTCGGCATACTCCACGGCAAGACGATTGTCTTCGACAACGAAGATCAGTCGTCAGTGCTGATGGACTACTGCATTTACGATGTATTTCGCGCCGGGCGAAATGCGATCGATCAATACCTTTGCGAGTGCCCGCCCGAACCAGGCTCTGACGAAGGGATTTGCCTGCAGGCAATGCAGCGTGCCACGTTCGCACTGATCGTCGTGGAGTGCATTGAACCTGGCGTGGGATGCTACGTACGCAACCTGTTCACCGAAGAAACTCGCCTGCTGATCGACATGGGGCTGTCCCAAACCGGGATGCCTGGCGGAATCCTCGCCACACGGCTTCTCGACTTCGGGGACTATATTGCCACGGGAGGCGCAGGGCTCCTCCTGGGAGTCCTGGAACATGCCTCGTGGGAGGAACTGCGACAGATGCTGCCGCCCGGCTGGGATGACCCGGACTTCGACCCCGCGCCGCTGATCCGCGAGTGCCTGCGGCAGGGAGCGTCTGAGCACATTGCCTACGAGCAAGTAAGTGTTCCACGGAAGACACGCTCCCAGAGACCATTGCCCAGGCTCGAGGATCTGGGGCAACGAAAACGCGAGCTGACTGCCCATCAAGCCGGCCTGGAATCGGCGAACCGGCGCTGCCGCTGCGGGAGTGGAAAAATGTACAAGAATTGCTGCGGAAAGGTGCGGAGTTAGGGCGCGCTTAGGAATGAGTTGCCGCATCGAACATCGTCGCACGGCTCTCCGAGCCGTGATTTCTCGACTCGGAGAGTCGAGCGACGGACGGCAATTCGGCAACTTATTGTTGAGCGCGCTCTTAGTTCGGATTACTCACCACCGAGGCACAGAGGATAATCGTTGTCGCTCCGAGAGCGGCGTAATCGGACGGGTTGCAGCTCAACACGATCAGCTGAAGTCCCCGGCTAGCCGCGCGATCGAGCATGCGCTGCAGAATCGTCACGCGGTCAGGGTCCGAATAAGCGAACGAGTCATCGAAGACCAGGGGCAAACAGTTGTCGTGATCTGCCGCCAGAATCTCGGCCATGGCTAATCGGACTGCGGCAGCCACCTGTTCCCTGGCCCCGGCGCTGAGACTTTCGAATGCCAGCGCTCCGGCACCCTGACCGGGTCGGACCAGTTCCAGCCCGACGAAGGCGTTTTCCTCCAGCCGAACGCGGGTCTGCACTCGCGCACCGAACAGGCACTGCAGGTACCCGTTGATTTTCTCCGCCAAGGGACGCGTGAACCGTTCGGCCAACGCGCGTTGCTCCTGCCGGAACAGATCGTGCAACAGGTTGATGGCCTGGGCCCTCCGCTCGACGCTTGCCAGGTGTTCCGTGGCCAATCGCCGCCGGGCATCAGCCAGGGCCACCGCCGCCTGCGGGTCGGCCGCACCGTCGCTCTGCAGAATGTGTCGAGCGACTTCGCGCTGGGTCTCCGCCTGGCCCCGCTCCGAATTGCATTGTTCGATGGCCCGATTCAAGCGAACGTGATCGTTTTCGAGCAAGTCGGGTTGGAGTTGGTCGAGCTGCTGTCGCAGGTGCGCGAGCTCATTGGCGGCACACCGTCGGGCATCCAGTAATTCAGCTAGTCTGGCGTGCCGGTCGGCGTCGTCGCCGTGGCTGTCCAGCAACAGCCGCAGTTCGACTTTCGCCTCGTCGAGCATACGATTCTCTTCGCGAAGTGCCTGCAGGTGGCCGGCAAGCGTTTCGCGCGCCGCTGCCGCTTCTTGGGAAGCTGAATCTCGAGCCGATTTGCAGCGGGATTCCTCCGTCTCCGCGTCTCGCAGTTGCTGCGCTGTTTGCAGCATCAGAGCTTCGGAGGCCGCTTTGTCTTCGGGCGGAGAAACCTGGCCAGCCAGGGTGGCTCTATGTTGTACTTCAGACTCCGCGGCGATGCAGGCGTTGTTGGCTTCCGACAAGTCGTCTTCGATGGTCTCGCCGCCGAGCCCGGCGAGCCTCGCTCGGCACGCTATGATCTCCGTCTCCAGCTGTTGGCGTCGGGCGCGGACCGTCACGGCTTCGACCGTCGATGTAATGCCGAGGGCGTTGAGTTCCTGCCGGAACCTGTTTTGCGCATCCAGCGCAGTGCGGCGAGCCTCCGACAGGCTGGTTCCACCTCCAGGCGTGATGCGCAATCGCGTCGCGGAACCGATGGCGACTTCGGTGTCCTCGGTCAGAATTCGGGGTTGCCCGACTTCGAGTGTCACGTCTCCGATCTGCACGATGAGTTCGGACGATAACACCTCGATGCCCGCAGCCATGGCCCGCAGAGTCGCGTCAGCTGCGGAACTTGCGCTTTCGAGTTCCCGGATCGCATCCAGCTGCGCCGCGGTGATTGCGGGAAGCCGGGCCAGTTCGGCCTCGAACCCGGCAACGGACCTTTTCCAGTCGTTCACTTGATCCAGTTTCGCCAACAGGTTGTCGCGCTGTGCGGCTCTTTCAAACCGAGCCGCATGTGCCGCTGCCAGGTCATATCGCAGACGTGCGGAGCGCGTCGTCTCGATGGCCACCTGATAGGCGCTGTCGGCTTGTTTCGCGAGCGCATCGCAATCAGATTCCTTGTCCGTCAGTCGCACGGTCTCTTCGTTCTTGGGCGTAAGGGCGGCCGACTGGTTCTGGATCCTCGCGCGCACGTTGCGGATCTTCTCATCCGCGGTGGCAATCGCGTCGTGCGCGCGGATGGCGTTCTCGGCAACCAGGGATTGCGTCTGTTCCCTGGCTCGCAGGGCACGGACTTCGGACAACTTCTGTGACACTGCGGCCAGTTCGGGCTGCAGTTTTTCCAGAGAACTCCGCGTGGACAGGATCGTTCTCTCGGCGTCCAGGACACCCGTCACCGCGACATGGAGTCTTTCGAGAGTCTGCTTCGCTTCCGCGAGGGCGGTCAGCGCCGACTCGTTATCTTGCCTTGCCCGACCCAAATCGGAGTCTCGCTTGGGGGCGAGGTTCTTGTTGAAAATCGTTGCGTGGCGATTCGCGATGGCCTCGGCCACAACGGCGTCGAGCTCGGACTGCATGGCGGCAGCGCCCCCGCTGTCCTGCAGCCGGGCGAGCAGAGAATCTCTTTGCGAGGCGGCGTGTTCGAGCGGGTCTTTCCCCGCGTGGCCCTGCCAGACCCAGAGATGGGCCCATTGCTGGGATGCGCGGTCCGCGGCACCGCGGCCACCCGCGGCGGTCTCAACGCCAAGAGTCTCCGCGAGCCGGGATTCCGCGTCGTCGCCGTGCCACGTCTGACCGTTCATCTCCGCCAGCATCGCGTATCCCGTGGCTCCGCTAAACCGCTTCGTGATGCAGTAGGACCGTCCGCCCGCCTCGAAACAGACCGCGACCTCCGGGTGCCCTGCATGAAGATCGGAGACCATACTCTTCTGCGTCTCTCCCGTGACTTTGGCCCTCAGGAAGAGCGCGCGATGCACGGCCTCCACGAGCGTGCTCTTGCCAACTTCGTTCGGTCCACCAATGAGGGTCAGGGAACCATCCAATTCCACCTTCAGATCGCGGTGTGTGCGATAATTCCGAACAGCGATGGATGTGATCCGCATGGGAAGCTCACGACGGTCCTTGATTGCAGAAGGCGTAAAGCTCGCGCAACGCGACGCGGGCCAGCGATGCGGTCTCGCCCGTGGCGGCGGCCTGGACCACGAGGTGGGCGGCGACCCGCGATATCAACGGGTCACTCGTGCGGCGCGTGAGCGACTCCACCTCGTCCGTGGACGGCGCGACAATGGTGCAATTGGAGAGCTTCAGCCGCAGCAGACGGGCTTGGCATGACTCCAGCAGGGAGTCCAACCGGGTCGTCGCTCCGATTCCGAGAGTTCCCTGCAGTTCGAGCTGGAGCAGATCTTGTCCGGAGCGGATGCCCATGAGTTCGCTCATGCGCTGCTCCAATCGCGCCAGACTGGCGTCCTCGGTGAAATCGAAAGACAGCTGATGCCATCGGTACCGTGCCGTGCGGACCGGCTGGACGTTCGGCATCGCGTTCCGGTCCGCGCTGACGACCAGGATGTAACCCGGTTCATTGGCATCCCCTTTGGGAAAGCGATCCAGTTCCGGAGTTCCAGCGTACCAGGCCTTGCTGCCAACTTGCTTCATGCCGTGCCAATCACCCAGCGCGATGTAGTCGAAGTCCGATTCGCGCAGTCGCGACAGATCGATGAGGTTAGGCATGTTGCCTTCGGAGCCTTCGTCGTCTTCCTGCGCGGTGAATCCCTGCACGCTGCCGTGGGCGAGAATCAGCCGGGGCTTGTTTCCGAATCGGTCCAGGCCTCCCTCGATCGACCGTAGCCATCCCGTCGGATCGGCGGATTCGTGCCGCCGCACCAGCGGGCAGGGGAACACGACCGCGGTGTCGATCTCCACCGGATCGGAGTTCAAGAGTACCGAAAAGTTCGGGGCCAATTGTTCACGCTCGCGCTGGAAGAAGGGCTGCAACCAGATGCTGCCCGGTCCACCGTGATCGTGATTGCCGGGAATCGCCAGCACGGGGACTTGCATTGCTCCGATCGCGCTGCACGCGGCCGACACGGTGGCTTTGGTGACCGTCGGCGAGTCGAACAAGTCGCCGGCCACCACGACAAACTGCGCCTGATGTTCCCTGGCTGCTTCGGCGACGCGATGGAGAGCGTTGATCCGCTCCTGCTGAAGCAGCGAACGTTTTTGCACGTCTTCGACGCCAGCGAAGGGCTTGCCCAGTTGCCAGTCGGCCGTGTGCAGAAATCGAATCATGAAACTCACCCCTGTTTCGCGTTTTCGCGATTAGGAAAGTGAAGTGACATCGTGAGTGGGATACGCAGCGTGTCGCCGCAGTTCCCACCTGCTCCGCGTGAGCGAGCATGGTCCTGCGACCGATGCCATCTGTGGTACACCCCCGTTTGCTTCATTGTACGCCTTTCTTCAGCCCTCTGTGCCTCTGGGGTGAGTCGTCTGGGCGGTCCGTGCGTTAGAATCACGAGCCGTGGATCGAACGAACGCGTGAGGAACTGAGCCATGAATCGATCCGGGTATCGGGCGGCGCTGGTGCGGTTGTTCTGTATCGCCGTCGCGTGCGTCAGTAGTCTCAGAGCCGACGAGGGGGCACTCATCAACGTGGCCGACTTGCGGATCCGCGACCCGTTTGTATTCACGGATAACGCCAATGGCCGTTATCTCATGGTCGCGAGCATGAGAAATCGGCAGCCAGGGGCCCGAGGTTGGGAGTGTTACGCCAGCAAGGACCTGCAGGATTGGCAACCGCCAGTCACCGTCTTCACGCCGCCCACCGGGTTCTGGGCCGATCGCGACTTTTGGGCACCGGAGATTCACGCGTTTCGTGACAAGTTCTACCTGTTCGGAACGCTCAGCGCGGAGCGCGCGAATCGCGGCACGCAGGTGTTCGTCGCCGACAGTCCGCTGGGGCCCTTCCAACCGCACACCCGTCAAGCAGCGACGCCACACGACTGGATGGCGCTCGACGGAACATTACTCGTCGAACAGGGTGAGCCCTGGATGGTGTTTTGCCACGAATGGCTTCAGATCGGCGACGGAACAATGAACGCGGTACGCTTGTCCGGCGATCTCTCCCAGCCTGTGGGTGAACCGGTGCTGTTGTTCCCCGCTTCCAGCGCCCCCTGGTGCCGGCCGATCAAGCCGGGCAAATACGTTACGGACGGACCTTGCTTCTATCGTCTGCAGAGTGGTCCGCTGCTCATGCTCTGGTCCAGCTTCGGTGAACACGGATATACGGTGGGAGTCGCCCGCTCCCTCCAGGGCACAATCAGCGGGCCCTGGATACAGGATGCGCAGCCGCTCCATGAAGGCGGCGGTCACTGCATGATCTTTCGGTCACTTGCGGGACGGCCGATGCTCGTGCTGCACGCGCCCAATGACTCCCCCCAGGAACGAGCCAGGTTCTTTGAAGTACACGAGATGCAGGACACGATTCGTCTGCAGGCCGTGAATGGCGGATAATAATCCGCAACACCCGGCAGGCGTGATGATCTCTGCAGGACCGGCGCTGACTGTTGACGCTGTTGAACTAGCAGAGAGGATGTCACTATGAGCCCACATCACCGGCCTCTGATCGCTGCTGCGATTCTGATGCGCAAGGATGAAACGGGCTCGTGGGGACCGATTCCGGCCAACCAGGCACAGGTTCACTACCAGGGCCCCGTCTTCCGCCTCAACCGCTACTCGCAGGACGCCACGTTTCGCGTGCTCAAAGCAGCTCTGACGGGAGGAAGTACGGACATCTGGGATTGGAATGAGCGGGCCGATATCGACCTGGCAACCTGGCGCTCGCTGGGGAAGTTGTGACCGCCGTGCGTGCCAGACGGGTCCGTCGTTGTTCTTGGTTTGTTGAAACGGCTGCGCCCGGTCTTCGGTCGCCGACAAGCCGTAAGCGTTCGCGGGTCGGTGGGGGATTGGCGCATTTTCCGGCGTTGACGGTTTGCCGCCAGTACCAGACGTTGTCCGATAACATGGGCCGATCCCCATCTCGTCACCGACCCGTGAACACCTGCAACAAATCAATCGGCCGGCCACCGTGGAAGTGACGGGCTCACGGCTGGCGCGGTTGCAGCCCGATCTGGTCGAACGGAATCGCCTGGAATCCGGTGGCCCATACGGGCGAGTCAGCCTTGATGCGAAAGTCCATCTTGTCCGGCGCGGCGAAACCGGGATCGGGGCCGACGTAGTTCTGCTCCAGCTTGAGCTGGTCCGGCTGCGCATGCCACCCCGCCTCCAGCCACTTGCCGACGCAGACGTTGCGCGCGACCAGATTATTCTCTGGCGGTATGCCGTCGGTCTTCTCGTAGTAGCGGTCCAGATCGGCAATTGCCGGATACCGGGTGTGGTACAGTTCCCGCGGCACGGCAGCCCGTTGCTGCTTCATGTAGTCGTACACCATATTGAACCAAACCGGAGAGCGGTCCAGGCCGCGGCCGTCCATACGCACGGCCGGATCGCAGTCGACAAACAGGTTGTTCTCGACGCGGTGATCGCGACCGCCGCCGATGAACATCGCCCAATGGACCTTGTAGAAGACATTGCCGAAGACCTCGGTCCCGCTGACACAATCATCCATGTACACGCCCATCGAGCCCATACCCACGCCGCCGGTATGGTGGATGAAGTTGTGCCGGATGCGGTTGCCGCGGAACGTCCAGTCTCGGCCGGTATAGATGGCTCCCACGTCTCCGGTTTCGAGGGCGATGTGGTGGATCTCGTTGAACTCGATCCGGTGTTCATTGCCGCCAAAGAGAATCGCGCAGTGCGGATGATCGTGGATCAGATTATGCGCGGCGCGTTGTCCCACGCCATTCATCAAAACGGCGGGGACGTAACACTTCGACCAGCGCCCTTGGCGCGCGAAGTGGCAGTTTTCGACAAAATGCCCGCCCGGCGCGAGCGTCTGCCGGTCACCGCCGGACAGTAATACGCCGCCATCACCCGTGTCGAAGACGTCGCAGTCAACCACACCGTGCCCGGTTCCGCCCTCGATGCGCGCCGCCCAGTCGCCGATGTTCCGGATCTGACAATTCGCCAGGCGATTGTTCGAGCCGCCGGTCATGACTACGGCGTCACCACGAGTCGCCTCCAATATCAAGCCCTGGACCATGACGTGCGAGACGGAGTTCAGACGCAGGAGCGGCTGTTCCAACAGTGATAAGGTGGCGGTGAATTCCGCGCCGGGTCCTTTGGGTGGCCAGAGGTAAAGCCGGCCTGCCGCGCGATCGAGGAACCACTCACCGGGCTGGTCCAGCTCTTCCAGAACATTTAGAAAGTGAAATCGCTGTCCTTTGCGGAAGCCATACAGGCCGTGTGGCGGCGCGGTCTTGACGAGCCGCTGCCCGCGGTCCAGCAAGGCAACGCGTTCGTACGAATTGGCCCAATCCCACGACCAGTAGCCGTGCACCCAGACATCGCCCGTGTCCTGCCAGGCCCAAGGCCGATCGGTGTCGATCAGGAAGCCATCCTCCAACCGGCCGATCTTGGTCCCGTGGCCGTCGTCCTGCGCCTGGGCCTCAACGATACCGGCGATCTGCAACCATTCGCCCACGTTCGGCCAGCGTGCCAGGGTCATGGGTTGCCCGTCGCAGAATAACTCGCAGTGCGCAGGTGTTGTCGGACGCGAAAAACCGCGGGACTGCATGGTGCCGAATTCGTGAATGCCGAGCGCCCGCAGGTCGATTTGCCGGATGCTATCGCGCGCCTGTTCGTTGATCCGCGCGAGCACGGCGGGATCCGTGACCGCCTGAAAGCCCGTCAGCGCACGGCCTCCCAGCAGCCGCGCGGCTTCGCGCGGATACGCTCGCCACGTGACCGGTGCTTGCGCGGTACCGGAATCCTCTGACGTGAGTTCCAGAGACGCCGTCCGGCAGTAGTCGCCGGCGCGAAGCCAGATGGTGGCGCCGCCCCATGATTGTCCTTCGGCCTTGCGCATCGCGCGCAGCGCATCTCGCGCGCGTTCGAGTGTGGCAAACGGTTGTTCGGCCGTACCGGGATGAGCATCGTTTCCGGTCGGCGCTACGAAGAACTCGACGGCAGCGGCCGGAACGGCCACGTTGCCGTTCTGCGTCACCGGTGCCGCTGGCTCGGCGCACGGCGAATCGGCCAACGTCATCAGCCAGGTGATTGCCAACACAATGTGCCGGACTATTGCCAGTATGTTGCCTTGCGTCATGATGCCTTCTCCCGAAGTAAACCAAGGACACGTTTCCGATTGCCCCAGGTCAGCGTTCGCGGGCCGGTTTCCACCTCCTGCAAAACACATCGACTCGCCGACGCTTACCCCTTGGACCTGGAGCGGAACAATTCACCCGTCGATGAATATCTGCCCGCTCGGTTCTAACGATTATCTCCATCCCGTGAAAGGTGGCTGAACTCACAAGTCACGGCGAGGACCGTGGCTCACGCGGGACACCTGCCGGTGCTTGCCGTACAATGCCCCGGCGGACGCTTCGGCAAGGGCCGGCGCCTTGGTTGCGCAACACGGAGTCTTCACATGAGTTCATTCTGCTTCGGATTCCTTCTCATCGTGGCTGGCAGTGCTTCTGCAGCAGAAGGCGGCGCAATGTCGCTCCGTGTCCTGCGACCGGTGTATCGCGATTCGATCTACGCGACAGAGTCGGACCAGCAGATTGTTGTGAGCGTGGAGTCATCGGTGGCCGCGCGCGCCAAGGTCGCCAGACTGCGCGGACGGCTATGCGATGAACAGGGGCGGGAGCTGGTGGTCGTCGAGCCGAATCCGAAATCCGCGCAGAACGTACAGTTTGATGGGAAATCACTGCCGATCGGTACCTATCAGGTTGAAGTGCAGGCGATCGGTGCTGATGACCAACTCCTGGAGACGGTCCGGACGTCGATACGCAAGCTGCCGCCGTCGCCGGGCAGCGAAGTTCGCATTGACGCACAGCGCAACATCGTGATTGATGGTCAGCCCCGCGTACAGATCGGTTGGTACGGCGAGGTGCGTCTGGATGACCCGCGGCCCGAAGTACTCGTGCTGCAGAACCTCCAGACGGCGTGCGTCGTTACCTACCCCGACAAATCGCCGGTTGCCTCGCTGTTCCGCGAACACGGCATCCGGACAATGGTGAATCTGGAGCCAGCGCGGCTGCAGTATGCGTTCGAGTTGTGGAGGCAACCCGGCCATCCCGTTCCAACGGAGCATACGAAGCTGGCGGCGCCGAGCGCCGAGTGCCGCGAGATGCTGCGGAAGATGGTCGAGCTGTTGAAAGACGAACCGGGCCTGTTCGGTTGGTACATCGCCGACGAACCGGAGATCAACAACTTCCGCGCCGACTACCTGGAGGCCTACTACCGTACCCTGTGCGAACTGGATCCGTATCACCCGGTTGTCGTGACCAACGACACGCTCGACGGCCTCGAGAAGATCGGCTTCCGCTGCTGTGACATTGTCGCGCCGGATCCTTATGGCGACAAGCCGAACTACGTGCCCAGCTTTCTCATCAAGGCGAACAGCCTGCTGCGGCCGGGCCAAGGTTTGATGCTGACCCCCTGGCACGCCGCGCACCACACGCATTTCACAGCGGAGTATGGCACTCAGCCCCCCTACGCGTACCGCGTGATGCGCGGGCAGTACCTGGCGGCCCTGGCGGCCGGCGGGCGCGGATTTGCCGGGTATACCGGTGCCTTCTTCCTGCCCGAACCCCGGTTGCGCATCGGGCTGCCGCATCTGTGGCGCGAAGTACGGTTTCTGGAGCCGTTTTTGGAATGCGGCAACTTGGGCCCGCTGTCGATCGACCCTGCTGCCCCGGAATTCCTTGCCTGGATCGGCCAGAGCGGCGAGCACATTGCGCTGATCGTGATGAACTCAGGCTTGGCGGCACAACGAATCACGGTCCGGCACCCCGCACTGAAGATGAAGGAACTCGCAGTCATCAGTGAATCCCGCAAGGTGACGATACGAGACACCACGTTTGCCGACGAGATTCAGGCCGGCGAGGCGTGTGTCTACTCGACCGCCCCGCGCGGTTTGGAGCTGCCGACGGTGGCGCAGATTGAAGGAGAAATCGAGGCCTTTTCGAGACAGTCGGCGAAGCCCGGCAACCTGTTGCACGCCAGCCGCGGCATCAAGGCCCGCGCCTCACAGGGGACGACACCTTGGTTTGGACAGATCTATTACTACGCGATCAACGGCGTCACGGACGATGAAGGCTGGCACGTGACGCACGCCGATCTGCCGCAGTGGATTGAATTCGCCTTGCCCGCCCCTCAACCCATCGGCCGTGTGGTTCTGCACACACCCAACCTGTGCGACTACGACCTGCAGTTCCGCGGCGCGGACGGTTCCGTGCAGCAGGCAGAAGTGCGCGGCAACGAGCGCGCAGTTGCGGAACATACTCTCACTCCACCGGTCATGACCCTGAAGCTGCGGCTCGTAGCCCGCAGTCTGCGAGAGAATGTCCATCCGCCGCGCGCGATGGTGCGGGAAGTCGAAGCGTATGCCGATGCGGGCACCGCGGGCGGCGAACCCCTGAAGCTCGTCCGTGTGGCGGCGACAGCCGAGCCGCCCTTGGCGATGAACTCACTTCTACCAACAGCTCCGCCGCTTTGGCAGGACGATTTTTCGTCGTTCAAGCACAAGCCCAGACACTACGAAGGCGATCCCGACGCCTGGGTGCTCGACCCGGCAGTGTTCACCGCCAACTTCGACAATCACGCGAAGCAACTTATCTGCACGGTAACGAGCCCTGCCGGCTACGCCTCGATGAGTCGCTTGTTGCCGTACAGCCCCGAGAATCGTTTTCTCCAGATCACGGTGCCGCAGATCCAGGGCGAAGGATATCAATGGCTGAACGTCAGCTTCGCCGACCCCTCGGGCAAGGCCGCAGCTCTCTCGGCCGTGCACACCATCAAGCCGGGCCGATACACGGCGGACGTCCAGGCCCTGCACGATATCTTCCGGTCGCCGGAACAGCGACAGGGGTTGCTGCAGTTCTACCTGATGAAAGGCATTACCTATGCCCTGCAGGAGGTGAGTCTCACCTCCCAGCCGAGCGACGGGTTGGTTGTCACACTGGTGGACGGTTCGCCACTGCCGCGCGCGTTGAAAGTCGGCGATGAGCTGCTCTTTCGTTTGTTCCTTGACCGTCCCGCGACCGATGCGATTGTCGAACTCCAACGCGATTCTTGGTATGAACCGGTGCGCATCAACGGTGAGCCCTACGTTCAGCTGCTCAAGTCCGGCAGGGAGAAGGACGGCCGTTACTGGTCCGCCGTCGTGAGACTCGGTCCGAAGACCGACAAGTTCAAGGTCACTGGCTACCCGGTCTGGTGTCGCGCCGTCATTACCGGCGGCGCGATTCGGGAGACATTGACTACCCTTTTCTTGGATAGCGAATAGTCACGAGTGGCTTTCCCGATACAAGGGACCGGATCGCGAAGACGCGAAAGGGCAAAGCACGGGACACCTCGCATTTTGCGCACTTTCACGCGTTCGCGATGGGAAAACGGAACTGCAGCGCGGCAGATGCCACGTGTCGCTGCAATGCGAGTCGCCTCGAGTCGAGATCACGTCGCCGCGAGTGGCACAAGCGACCGCGCTCGTCGCTCACTCACTTCCGGTCTCCCGGTCCGGCGTCTTCTGCTGGTGGCTTAGTTCCTTGTTCTTTCTGGGAACGAATGCGTTGGCACGGTTTCCTCGGCCATTGCTCGTTGCCCGCGATTCGTAGGGTGTGACCAGCTCGCGACGAACGTCCCGCGTCGCTGGGACGTCTGACCGCGAGCGCCGGCACACCAGAAT
>Ga0233425_10006792_pt1 | contig 16591 bp, 11 predicted proteins | sample Watercolumn_Towu_2_FD_181712 | JGI IMG/M metagenome (GOLD analysis project Ga0233425, IMG submission 181712) | Freshwater microbial communities from Lake Towuti, South Sulawesi, Indonesia - Watercolumn_Towuti2014_140_MG | ecosystem: Environmental > Aquatic > Freshwater > Lake | place... | reverse complement strand
GCGGTTCGGATCCCGATACTCCTGCGCGGCCGGCATATCGGCATGGTCCACCTCGGGCAACTTACTGCCGGTCCGCAGTCCGCGGTCCGCAGTCTGCAGACCGCAATGCCGGATGCGCCTCCCCCGGCCTTCTGGCAGACGGTCCAGGACCTGCTGACGCTGACTGCTGAACGGCTGCGCCGTCGCCTCGCGTCCGCCGAACCCCGCCCTCCGGTCCCTGACGCCGACTTGACGGTTGCCACAATCCCGGTCAAGGAACCGGATTCGAGCTCGCAAACCATGCGCTTCGGCGGCATCATCGCAGCCAGTCCGGCGATGAACCAGCTCCTTGACGTCGTCGAGAAGGTCGCTCCAACCAGAGCCAGCGTCCTGGTCTGCGGCGAAAGCGGTACGGGCAAGGAGATGATTGCCCGTGCGCTTCACGACCTGAGCCCGCGTCAGAACAAGCCCCTGGTCATCATAAACTGCGCCGCCCTGCCGGAGACTCTGCTCGAGGCGGAGATCTTCGGCATCGAGAAAGGCGTTGCCACCGGCGTCTCGGCCCGGGCCGGTAAACTCGAACAATCCGACGGCGGCACTCTGTTTCTGGATGAGATTGGCGATATGAGCCTCCTGCTTCAGACCAAGCTGCTCCGTGTCATCCAGGAGCGAGCCTTCGAGCGTGTCGGCGGCAACCGGACGATCACGGTGGATGTCCGTTTCATCGCCGCGACCAATCGCGACCTGGAGGCGGCGGTTAAGAACGGGAGTTTCCGCGCGGATCTCTATCATCGCCTCAATGTCATCGCGCTCACCATCCCGCCCCTGCGCAACCGGAGAGAGGAGATACCCCTTCTTGTCGAGCACTGCGCCCGGACCGCCAGCGAAGAATTCATGCGACCGGTGCAGGCTCTCACCAGCGCCGCGATGGATGCCCTCCTGCAGCACTCCTGGCCCGGCAATGTCCGCGAGCTTCAGAATACGATTCAGCGCGCGGTCATCCTTGCCCGGGACGGAATCATCACCCCCCGGGACCTTCCGCCGGCGCTCCACTATCACCCCGGCTCTCAGCCACCAGTCCACGGCCACCAGCCCCCGACCTCCGGCTCCACGCTCAAGCAAGCCAAGCGCCAGGCGCGCCAGCAGGCAACCGGCAGCCTCGAGCGGCAGACAATCCTCAATGCCCTGCAGGAGCATCGATGGCAGATACCGCAGGTAACCGCAGCTCTCGGTGTCAGCCGCAGCCACCTCTATCGACTGATGAAACGACACGGCATCAAAGCCGCCGAACACCGGCAGCAGTCTGCCGAGCGTAGTCGGCAGTCGCCGGACTCTCCGGTACTCTAGCACGCCATGTCCGACTCTCAACCTCTGATATCGCGACTCCTCGAACAGGCGCGGATCGCCCTGGCCGACCATCCGGACGACGCTCGCGCCTGCGCCCTTGAGGCCTGCGCACATGCCCGCGCCTCATCCGAGTATCGCCTGCTGGTACGTTCCCTCGGCGTCCTCACCGAGGCAGCTCAGGCCGCCGGTGACCAGGTCGGAGCCAGCCGCGCCCGGTTCGATGCCCTCGCCCTCGCCCTCGCAACCCACGACATACTTGGTGAACATACCGCCCTCGCCGCCATCCAGAACTCCGAATTCGCTGTCCCTGCCCAACCCCTGAAACCTGAAACTCAGAAACATGAAACCACCGACTCCGTCGGTCTTACCCGGCGCATCGCTGAGGCCCTTGGCTGCGAAGCTCCCTCTGCCGGCGTGCAAACCCTCAACTCTGAAGCCCTGAAACCTGCGACCCCTTGTCCCCAGCGCCGCCCGCTGCTTGAGAAGACCCTCGAATACACCAGCAGTCGCGCCACTACCCAGGCCCTGCAAGACGGTGACTATCTCCTCAGCATCGCTGCCCTCTGCCGTGAACTGGGCGATGGCGAACGCTGCCTCGAATACAGCTCCCGCGCCCTGCTTCAGTACGAACGAACCGGCAACCCGGCCGGGCGTGCCGCTGCCTACAACAACATCGCCGACATCTACACCCGCCGCGGACGATACGCCCGCGCAATGGAGATCCTCCAGACCGCCCTTGCCACCCTGCCACAAATCGCCAGCCACCAGCCGCCAGCTCACGCCAGCCTCGCCGCCCTCGGCCTCCTCACCGACGCGGCTACACTCGCCGACGATCTCCCTTCTGCCCGCAGCACCTGCGACCGTCTACTCCCACTCCTCAGCGGTCCCGACAGCACCGCCGACCACACCCTCGCCCTGCTCCGCAAAGCTCAGATCCTCCTCGCCGCCGATGAACTCCTCCCGGCTGCCCAGCTCCTGAGCGACGCCCTCCCCCTTACCCTCGTCCTCAACATACCCTCCGTTAACGCGAACTTCCAGCAAGCCGCTGCCCAACTCTTTGCGGCACAGGGCCAGACCGAACTCGCCCGAACCACCTACGCCGTCGCCATCCTCACCCTCGACAACCTTGACCTTCGTCCCCAACTCGCCCGCACCCTCCATGCCTACGGCCGGCTCCTCATCGCCACTGGCCAGACTCGCCAGGCTATCCACCAACTTCAGCGCGCCGCCGAACTCCACCGCGCGCTCGAAGCCGGCGACCAATCCCTCCAGATCCACCACTACGTCCTCCAGCAGGATTACCAGCAGGACCGCCGACTACTCGTTCTCCACTCCCTCAGCTCGCTCGCCGCCCAACTACTCCCAGCCTCCGACTTTGCCACGCGCAGCCTCAGCCTCCTCCGCCAGGCCCTCAGATGCCCGCACGCAACAATCTACCTCCCCCAAACCGAACAGTACCTCGGTGATACGCCGGACCACTGGGGCGCCCAGGTCCCCGGCGAACACCTCGAGCAGAGGCTTCGCATGTCCGACCTCGCTGTCTCCACTCGCATCATTCGCCTCCCCCTGAACCTCGCCGGCCGAACCCTCGCAACCGCATGCCTGTCCCGGACCTCGGACCAGGGTCTTCTCCTCGACCCCGCCTTTCTCGAAACCCTCGCCAATCTCCTTGCACTGGGACTCGCGAACGGACTTGAGACCGATAGTGTCGTCACCCAGACCCAGGGACCGGTGCGGCAATCCCCATCCCGGTTCCCTGGGATCATTGGCACGTCCCGGCGGATGCGTGATGTCCTCAGTCTGGTCGAGCGAGTCGCTCCCACTCCGGCCAGCGTGCTCATCCGCGGCGAAAGCGGAACCGGCAAGGAACTCCTCGCCCGCGCAATCCATGAGCGAAGCGGGCGGACCGGGCCCGCCTTCATTGCGGTCAACTGCGCCGCAATCCCCGAGGCCCTGCTCGAGGCCGAGCTCTTTGGCATCGAGAAAGGCACGGCTACCGGAGTCGCCGCGCGCATCGGGAAGTTCGAGTTGGCGCACGGGGGAACGCTGTTCCTTGATGAGATAGGCGACATGAGCCTGCCGCTGCAGGCGAAGCTTCTACGGGTTCTGCAGAGCCAGTCCTTTGAGCGCGTTGGTGGGCGTGAAACTCTGAAAGTTGACGTCCGCGTTGTTGCCGCCACCAACCGCGACCTGGAGAAGGCAATGACCGAGGAGAAATTCCGCCAGGACCTGTACTACCGTCTCAACGTCATGACGATATCACTTCCGCCCCTGCGCGAAAGACTGGAAGACTTGCCGCTGCTGATCAGCCACTTTCTGCAGAAGTACAACCAGGAATTCGGGCGGCAGACGAGTGGAATCAGCGTGGAAGTCGCGGAGGTGTTCCGGCGCTACCCGTGGCAGGGAAACGTCCGTGAGCTGGTGAATGTTCTGGAGCGGGCGGTGATTCTCTGTCCGGGGGAGACCATCCAGGTCGAAGACCTGCCGGTGCCGCTGCAGGATTTCGCCCGCGAGCATGTCGGGAAGCTCCCGGCGGGAGAAGAATCGGCAGCCCGTGGCCGGTGGCCGGTGGCCGGCGACCGGTCGTCAGGGGGCGGAGAACCGGATGCGGGGGCGCGTTCCGAGTCTCCCGGCGATTCGTGGGCCGGGCGCAAGGACACCGGTGACCGCGCGGCGCGGGAACTGGAGCAGAGGTTGGTTGCAGAAGCTCTGGAGCGCTGTCAGGGGAACATCGCGAAGACCGCGCGCGAGCTTGGCATCAGCCGGGTTCAGCTTTACCGGCTGCTGGACCGGCACGGATTGCGCCCGTCCCGCGAAGAAAAGCGCCGCTGAATCGCAGACTGCGAATGACAAATCCGGAATGAAGATACTCATTGTCACGGCGCTCTGCGGCTTCTATCTTGCCGCTGCGGCCGGTGAAGGCAGCATCGAATACACACTGCGGTTCGAGCTGTCCGACCTCTCGCTGACCTTCGACGATGGCTTCGCCCTGCCGGCGTTGCCCGATTGTGAACCCATGTGGAATCCGGGTTCGCCGCGTTTGCCGCAGCGGGTCTGGCGGTTTGCGATACCGGCTGGAACCAGGGCGAAGGACGTTCACGTGACGACGGTATCCCGGCAGGAGGTCCCGGGCGAATACGTGGTCTATCCGGCACAGACGCCGAGACCGGTCTCAGTTCCGGGGACAAGGCGGTTCGAACCTGGTGACGAGCGCATTTACGAATCGAGCCGGCCCTGGCCGGTGTGTGATGCGGTGCTGCAGGGAACAGGGGAGAAGTGCGGTTTCCGAATCGCGGACGTCTTTGTCTATCCCCTGCGCTGGACTGCGGCGGCGCGGCGACTGGAACTGTGTACCGAGGTCTCGATCCGGATTGACTATGAAGACGACGGCACGGGGCCAGCGCGGCGTTCGGCGCGCCAGCTTGCGGCAGCGGAGGATGCGCTGCAGATGCTGGTTGACAACCCTGAGGACATTTCGAGGTTTGCGCCGGGCAGGAGAGGAGCCGACCCACAGGATGCCGAGTACGTGGTCGTAACGAGTCCCGCGCTTGCCCCGCTATTCGAGCCGCTGCTGGACTGGTATCGCGAGCTCGGTCTCACCGCCGAGACGCGCACCCGGGACTGGATTGTCGCGAATTACCCCGGGCTTGACGTGCCGGAGCGAATCCGCAATTTCATCATTGACTATCATGCGAATCACGGACTGGCCTACGTGCTGCTTGCGGGTGATACCCAGGTCGTGCCGTGCCGGAAGGGTCGCGCGACGGTGCCGGGCTATACCGACGACCTGCCGGCCGACCTGTACTACGCGGACCTGCAATGGTCCTGGGACGGCGACCACGACGGCATCTGGGGCGAGTACGGCGACGACACGGTGGACTTCTATGCCGACGTCTCGGTCGGCCGCGCGCCGGTGGACGATTCGGCTCAGGCCGCGAACTTCGTGAACAAGGTGCTCGGCTGCGAGCGCATGCCCGCGCCGGGCTATCTGGCACGGATGCTGCTGCCGTACACTGTGCTCTATGCCACGCCATACTACAGCGGTCGGAACGCCCAGGATTCGATTGCCGCGTTCCTGCCGGACGACTGGCAGCGGGCGCCGTTTACCGGGATGACGACGACCGGGCCGATTCACGATTCTGTTGAATCCGGGTTCGGGTTGTGCCACGTCGTGGCGCACGGCAACAGCGCCGGGCTCTATACGATGGGCGGCAATCCGATTTACACAACCGCGACCGCAGGCTCCCAGACCAACGGCCGCAAGCTGCCGGTGCTGACTTCGATTGCCTGCTACTCCGGGAACTTCGAGTACAATGACTGCGTGGCTGAGGCGTTGATGAACAACCCGAATGGCGGGAGCGTGGCGGTGGTGATGAACTCCCGCTACGGCATCGCCCAGCCGCCGGGGTGCGGGCCGGCCGAGAAACTCGACATCCGGTTCTTTGACTGCCTGTTCCGGCTCGATTCGTTCGAGCTGGGCCGGGCGCACTCGGCAGCGAAGGACTACTATGCCGCGGACGGACGGGCGGGCGGCATCTGGCAGTGGAGCCTGTATGAACTGAACCTGTTCGGCGACCCGCGGATGCCGGTCTGGACCGCAGAACCCAGGCTGATTCTGGCCGAGTTTCCCCGGGTCGTCAACTTCGGACCACAGACGCTCACGGTGCGGACGATGGTGAACGGCATGCCGGCGGCCGGGGTTCGAGTGCGGGCGTCGAAGCCGGGTGAGTTCGATGCGGTCGGCCTGACCGGCGGCGACGGCAGCGTAGCGCTGAGCATCAATCCGCAGACGACCGGCGCGTTTCAGGTCGTGGCGACGAAGCAGAACGGAATTCCAGTTCGGGACTCCGGGTTCGCGCGCCAGAGCGGGGCCTGCGTCGAACTGTTCCGGTATGCGATGCTGGACACGGCGCCGGACGGGAATCGCGACGGCATCGTCAATCCCGGTGAGACCGTCTGCCTGCCCGCGTGGTTTCGGAACTGCGGCAATCTCGCGGCCGCCGGAGCAATATCGGTGCTGCGGTCGCCGGACCCGGCGATTACCGTGCTGGACTCAGCCGCCGCTCTCGGAACGCTCAATCCCGGGGATTCGGCCCAGGCGTCGTTCCGGTTCCGGGCGGCAGCCTGCACCAACGGCTATCTGGTCACGCTCGACAACCGGGTCAGCGACGCGAGTGACACGGCGTGGAGTTCCCGCGTTCCGATTCTGGTCGGGACTTCGGTCCTGAGCCTGGCCGGCTATCGGCTGAGCGATTCGCTGCCGGGCGGCAACCGCAATCTGCGGCTCGACCCGGGCGAGACCGCGGAACTCGTCGTTCAACTGTCGAACCACGGCTTTGGGCACGGCTATTCGGTCGCCGGCGTTCTGAGTTCGACTGATGTCCGGCTGGCGGTCACGGATTCGCTGGGCGGGTTCGGCCTGATACCGCGAGACAGCTTCGGCGGCAACGAGACCGACCGATTCCTGGTTCGCGCGGATTCCGCGATGCCCCTGGAGACGGTGGTGCTCTGTTCGCTGCTCGTCCAGGCCGCGGGTGAACCGGCGCGGCGTCTTTCGCTGCTGATACCGGTCGGCGAGATTCGTCCCTGCGACCCGGTGCCGGACACGGGCGGAACCAGCCACCGGTACTACGCCTATGATGACGGCGATACCGGCTATGCCGCGTGCCCGACTTTTGACTGGGTGGAACTCAGGGGCAATGGCACTGACCTTGCGCTCGACTCCAATGACCAGACCGTGCGCGTCACACTGCCGTTTCCGGTTCGTTTCTACGGCACGCGCTACACGACGATCTCGGTCTGCTCGAACGGCTGGCTGGCAGCCGGTTCGACCGTGGCTCGAAACTGGGCAAACCGGTTGATGCCGACCGGCGCCGCACCCGGGAATATGATTGCCGTGAACTGGGACAATCTGGACCCGGGGCTGAGCGGGACGGTCTGGTATCGCTACGACACGGCCGGGCGGCGCATCATCGTCGAATGGGACAGCGTGGCCTATCACGATACCCTGGGGTTGTGCGAGACGTTCGAGGTCATTATCTACGACTCGACGGTCACGACCCCGACCCGGGACAACGAGATCGTCTTCCAGTACAAGACTGCCAATTACTACGGCAGTTCGAGTGTCGGGATTCAGAACAACACAAGTCTGGTCGGCGTAAACTACCTGTTTGACAGCGCATACCACCGCGCCGCGGCAACGATCCTGGCCGGACGGGCCATCAAGTTCACGACCTTCGCGCCTTCGGGGATTTTCGCCCCGAACCCCTGGACCCCTGAACCCCTGAACCCCGGTCTGCTTCGCGTCCGCCCGAGCATCGCCCGGGACCGGGTGGAGTTCAGCTACGCGCTGGCTGAGCCGGGCCGGCTCAGCATCTTTGACCGGGCCGGACGCGAGGTCATTGGATTGCGGATCGCGGACAGCGGAATGCAGATTGCGGACTGCGAGCTGCGGGTATCGAGTCTGCCTTCCGGCGTCTACTTCTGCCGGCTCACGAGCGAGCACACCCGACTTTCCCGCCGTCTGGTATTGGTTCGTTGACGCCGCGGCGTCAGCTCGCGCGCCCAAGTTCGCTTTGACTTCTCCGACTCCGACGACTATAATACCGCGGTCAAAATGAGAGGAGACCGATGACTAGAACCATGATGGCAATCGCTTTGGCGTCAGCGCTGCTGATGCTCGCCTGCTCCCAGCCGGGAGCGAAGCCGGCCGCCAAGACCGAGGGCGGGAAAGGGAAAGTGAACCTGGAGCATTCCGCCGTGAACTACTGGAAGGACAGCACGTTCCATCAGACCTCGATTGACCTGAAGGACTATGCCAAGGGTATCATCCGGGCGCGGGTGGAAGGCGTGTGGCAGGAGCTGGCGGTCCGGGAGCTGCCCAAGGCGTTCCTGGACTGGAATTTCGCGGCCCGCCACGGCTACCTCGAGACGATCCGCAAGGGCGAGATGCCCTCGCTGGCCGGACCGCACAACGGAATCGTCGCCAGCCACGGACTGAAGCGCAATGACGCTCAGTTCGCGCTGAACAACGCGGTCAAGGGAATGGGCTTCATTCCGAAGCCTGAGAGACTGGCCGAGATGATCGCTCTGCTCAAGAAGACCTGGAACGATTCGATGGACCAGAAGGTGAACCTGCTCGACAGCCTGTATACGAATCACCAGGACTACTATGACAAGACCAAGATGGTGTCGCTCGAGCTCTACTCGACCCCGAACTTCGAGACCCACACCTTTCTGAATCAGATGACCGACCCGGGCGTGGCGATTGTGTTCATGGCGATTCCGACCTACGAGGTGCGGGCCGTCGCCCAGATGCTCCACCCCAAGGACCCGCAGCTCACGGCGTACGAAAAGCAGGTCGTGGAGTGGATCAACACGGTGCACGACTACTTTCACGGCGACATGGGCCGGCAGTCGATCGGCGTCATCTATCACGTGACCGAGGTTTTTGACTCATCGCCCGGCCGTGGCGGCAAGGGCAAGCGCATTGTACCGCTGCTGCCCTAGGAGCAGGGCATAACGCACAAGGCATCGGGCATTGCGTGCCCGGCTTCGGGCGTTGTGCGTCAGGCGTGATGCGCATTTCCGATTTCCGCTCCGACTGCGTGACCCGGCCGACGCCGGAGATGTACCGGGCGATGGTCGAGGCGCCCCTGGGCGACGACGTGCTCGGCGACGACCCGACGGTCAAGAAGCTCGAGGCGCTCGCAGCCCGGATGCTGGGCAAAGAGGCGGCGCTGTTCGTGCCTTCGGGCACGATGGGCAACAGCATCTGCCTGAAGCTCCAGACCCATGACGGCGACGAAGTCCTGGTCGAGGAGCTTTCCCACATCTACACGCACGAGATGTCTCACCTGGCCGTGGTCTCGCGCGTCCTGCCCAGGCCGGTGCGCTCGGACCTGGGCGTTCTTTGTCTCGACGACCTGAAGCAGAAACTGTCCCGGCAGACAATCGTCACCGGCCGGACCACGCTGGTCTCGGTCGAGAACACCCACAACTTCTGGAGCGGCCGGGTCGTGCCGCTCGAGCATCTCCGGGACGTGCGGCGCATCGCGGACGAGAACGGGCTGAAGGTGCACCTGGACGGCGCGCGCATCTTCAACGCCCAGGTTGCCTCGGGCGTGCCGGTGGCGGAGTATGCCCGATTCGCGGATACCGTGATGTTCTGCCTGTCCAAAGGTCTCGGCTCGCCTATCGGCTCAATCATTGCCGGGACCGCACAGATGATGGAGGCCGGGCGCTATGTGCGCAAGATGCTGGGCGGCGGGATGCGCCAGGCCGGCGTGCTTGCCGCGTGCGGCATCGTCTCGCTCGAGGCGATGATTGACCGGCTCGCCGACGACCACCGCCGGGCGAAGCGGCTTGCCCGGGCGCTGGCCGAAATGCCCGGGGTAAGCATTGACCCGGCGGGAATAGACACCAACATCGTCATCTTCGCGCTCCAGCACCCGCGGTTCTCGGCCGAACAACTGGTCAGGGCGCTTTGGGAACAGGACATCTGGGCACTGACTACCAGCCCGACCGAGGTCCGGTTCGTGACTCACAAGGATGTTGACGACGCTGACGTCGAACGGACGATTGAAGTGTTGAGCCGGTTGCTGGCAGGAAAAGAGCAGAGGTGACACCTCAGCGAAACGTCGAGGAGTCATCTCCTCAGCAGTTTCAGTACGACAAGGCCTATTTCGACAAGCACTACTCTTCCCCGGCCTATCTCAAGTTCATCGCGGGCCGGAACCGGTTCATTCGGAGTGAAATCGGGCGTTACGTCTCAGGCGGCAGGATGATTGACATCGGGTTCGGAGACGACAATCTCGTCAAGTTCTTCCGTGACAAGTTCGAGGTCTATGGCACCGACATTGCCGAGCACGCGCTCGTGCTCCTGCCGCCGGACTACGACCGCGCGCACTTCAAGGTCGCCAATCTCGACGTGCAGGATATTCCCTTTGACGTGAAGTTCGATGCGGTCTGCGCCGTAAACACGGTCGAGCACCTGGCTGAACCCGAGGCGGTGCTGCGCCGGGTCTACAACGCGCTCAACGACAACGGCGTCTTCGCGCTCTACCTGCCGACCGAGAGCAACTGGCTCTCCCGGGTGCAATACCGCTGGTTCTACGACGTAACCGAGCATATCTACCGACCATCGGTCCCAGAGCTGGAAGGCCTGCTGGCGCGAACCGGGTTCGTCCGGCGCGCGCGGTTCGCCGCGACGTTCCTGCCCCTGCGCCTCACCGGGGGCTGGTTCCTGAATTCGGTCAACCTCTACTTCGGAATCTGGCAGAAGCCGGCCCGCGCCGGCGCGTAGCGCCTCAGCGTCCCTGGGTGACAACGCTCGGCCCGAGCCCGAGTACGCCATCCGCAGCGCCATCTCAGCCTGACCCAGCCTCGCGCCAAGGCGAGAACCGGACAGTGCACCGGGGCCGCTGAGGCGGCCCCGGTCGTGCGCTGCCGGGTCTTGACGATTCCAGTTTTCGCGGCTACCATATATCCGCTGTTTGAGAGTTTCGCGGTATCAACTCACCGGCGCGTCGAGCTTGTTGACATTACCGACCGGGTTCGGGACGTCATCTGCCGAAGCGGCGCCGGGTCCGGGATTTGCGTGGTCTTCGTGCCGCACACTACCGCGGCAGTGACCATCAATGAGAACGCCGACCCGGACGTGGGCACGGACATCAACGCGGTGTTCAACAAGCTGGCCCCGGCCGGTGCGCACTATGCTCATGCTGAAGGCAATGCCGATGCGCATGCCAAGGCGGTGCTGGTCGGTTCATCGGTGACGGTGCTGGTCGAAAAGGGCATGCCGGTGCTGGGAACGTGGCAGGGGATTCTCTTCTGCGAGTTTGACGGACCGCGGGAACGTAACGTATTCGTGAAAACAATAATCGGCCAGGACGCCCGGGCGTCGGCCAGGGAGGTTTGATGCACAAGAAGCTATTCATACCGGGACCGACCGAGGTCCGGGAAGATATTCTGCAGGCGCAGACACAGTGGATGATCGGACACCGGACCAAGGTGTTCGGCGACCTGTACATGAACATCCAGAACAAGCTGAAGCAGATTCTCTTCACCACCAAGAACACGATGGTCTTCACGTCATCCGGGACCGGCGTGATGGAAGGCGCAGTTCGGAACTGCGTGCGCAAGACCGTGCTGCACTGCGTGAACGGCGCGTTCAGCGACCGCTGGGCCAAGATATCCCAGGCCTGCGGCAAGGACGTGGCCGTGCTTGAAGCGCCTTGGGGCGAGCCGATTACGCCCAGGATGATTGAGGAGAAGCTGCGGATGGGCGGGTTTGAAGCGGTGGCGCTGGTGCACAACGAGACCTCCACCGGCGTGCGCTCGCCGATTGAGAAGATCGCCGAAGTGATGAAGGCGTTCCCGGACGTCATCTGGCTCGTGGACACCGTGAGCTCGCTGGCCGGGGATATGATTCGCGTGGACGAACTCGGGATTGACGTGACGATTGCCTCAACCCAGAAGGCGTTCGCCCTGCCGCCGGGCATGGCGGTCGCGGTTGTCTCGCAGAAGGCGATGGACAAGACCAAGACTGTGTTCGACCGCGGCTACTACTTCGATTTCGACGCGATGCAGAAGCGCTATGAGAAGGACCATCAGACGCCCTGCACACCGGCGGTGAGCCTGTTCTTCGCGCTCGACAAGCAGCTCGACAAGATTGTCGCCGAGGGGATGGAGAACCGGTACCGGCGGCACGTCGAAATGGCCGAGTTCACCCGGGCATGGGTGAAGCGGCACTTCAAGCTCTTTGCCCAGGCCGGCAGCGAGTCGGTTACTTTGACCACTGCGGCGAACAACAAGGGCATCAAGGTCGCGGACCTGAACACCGAGCTGGGCAAGCGCGGGTTCCAGATTTCCAACGGCTACGGCAAGCTGAAGGAAGCGACATTCCGGATTGCCCACATGGGCGACCTGACCCTGGATGAAGTCCGCGAAGTGCTGGTGAATATCGAAGACATCCTGAAGCTCAAGTAGGGAGCCAGGGAACTAGAGTAGGTCCGAAAGAAAGTCAGGGCTGAGCAAAGCTCAGCCCTGACGACTTCTATCTGTCACCGCCTATCGCCTACCGCCTACCGCCTGTCGCTACTGCCCGGCCAGCAGCCTGGGCACCCAGTCCGAAACGACCGAGTTGCCCTCGGCGATGAGCAGGCCGGCGAGGTGGATGCCGGCGACGCGGTTCAGCGTATCCTTGCGCCGGAGCAGGTCGCTGAAGCCCCAGAGGTCGGTCTCGAACTGGAGGTACTTGTTACGAAAGAGCTCGCCGCTGAGCACCGGGGCAAGGCCCGACTTGGCCAGCTCGCTGACCACGCTCTTCGCGGAGACCGAAAGCTCGAGCAGGAAATGGACGTGGGCGAAATTCTCAACTACCCGCCAGTTGATTTCCGGAATCACCAGTATCACGCCGTCCGGGTTCTCGGGGTCCCAGACCAGGCGGTCGAGCTTTGCCTGGGTCCAGTCCTCAGGCTTGCGCACGAACCTGGCGAGCTCGGCCAGCGAGGCGTCGGGATGAGCGATAATCGTTTGGAGCAGTTTGTTCTCGTCGGATGAGAACGGCTGGGCCAACGGGAAGTCGTAGCGCGCAATCTGGTAGACCTCGACGTAGTCAATATCCGGTACTTCGTTCAGGAACCGCTTGACTTCGGTGAAGTTCGTGGCATAGAACAGGACTGAGAGATTCGGGCCGATGGCCGAGGGCAGGCTGGAGTTGAACAGCACCTCTGTGACAAATGGTATCCGGGCCTGAATTGCCTGAGCCACCGCGTCGGGTTTGCGGGTCTGCACCAGCGCGCAACCCCAGACCCACTTCTTGCCCAGCAGCAGCGGGACAAACAGCGAGGCGTGAAAGCCCTTCACCAGTCCCTCGTCGCGCAGGCGCTTCAGCCGCCGTCCGACTTCCGCGTCGGCGAGCTTCAGTTTGCGCAGCGCGGTATTGTGGGAGAGTATTCCGCCCCACTCAGTCGCCCGCAGAATGCTCAGGTCGGTCCGGTCAATCTGCATTGGTGAAGTTAGCAGAGGCAGGGGGAAATGTCAAGCACCGTTCAGGGCAGGTAGTCGGCCTTGATATTCCGAATGCCGGTGAACAGATTCTGGCGGATGCGTGGATAGCGCTGGTAGAGGCGGTTCAAAAACCGGCGGACTTCTTCCCGGCGGCCATTGACTGAGTACGGGCAGGGGGTGCGGACCACCTTCAATCCCTGGCTGCGCAGGTACTTCATGACTGCAGGTTTGTCGAATTCGTAGAGCGGGCGAATGAACTCGACCTTGCCCTGAAAGAACTCCTGCCGGGGCATGAAGGTCCGGGCTGAGGCGCTGTAGAGCAGGTTCAGCAGATAGGTCTCGTTGACGTCCTCCAGGTGGTGCGCAAGGGCGATCTTCCGGATGCCCCGAGCCCGGGCCAACTCGAAGAGCTGCTTCCGGCGCTCCCGGGAACAAACATAGCACGGATTCTCACCGAAGTGCTGGATTCGCTCCGGCACATCAGCCCGCACCATCTCATGCTCAACACCAAGGCGCTGGAACAGACGCTCGATGCGCGCTGTTGGCCAGCCCGGAAAACCTGGAACGACGTGCACAGCGAGCAGGCGCCAGCCCTGATGCTGCCGTTGGTTGTAGTCCAGGAGAATCCGCAACAGGCACAGGCTGTCCGCGCCACCGGAAACCGCGACGATGACCGGCTCGCCCGGCTCGAGCAGGCGATGGCGACGGATTGTCGAGTGGAGGAGTTTCAGCGGATGGCGACTCATCTGTGGAAAATAGCCCTAATCTACCACAGAGCCACAGAGAACGAACACAGAGTACACAGAGAGGATTCAGAGACGGTCTTTCTCCGTGTCCTCAGTGCTTCTCTGTGCCCTTTGTGGTAATCCGTTCTTCTTCCCGATTCGTCATCCCACATTCGCCATTCGTCATTCTGCCGGGAGTCTGACTTCCGGGAAGCGCTTCAACTGAGCGTAGAAGATGTCGCGGATTGCGCTTAAGCGCTCCTGAGTCCTGGCCTCGAACCGGAGCACGAGCACCGGCTGGGTATTGGATGCGCGCACCAGGCCCCAGCCGTCCGGAAAGACCGCGCGCACACCGTCAATGTCAATAACGTCGTATTCCTTTCGGAAGTAGTCCTGCAGTGACTTGACGACCTGGAACTTGATCTCATCCGGACAGTCAACCCGGATTTCCGGAGTCGAGAAGTATGCGGGCACGGTTGCCGCCAGTTCGGAGAGCGGCCTGCCCGAGTCGGCGACCAGCTTCATCAGGCGCAGCGAAGCATAGATGGCGTCATCATAGCCGTAGTAGCCGTCGGCGAAGAACATGTGGCCGGACATCTCGCCGGCAATCTCGGCGTGGAGTTCCTTCATCTTCGCTTTGATGAGAGAATGCCCGGTCTTCCACATGACCGGCTTGCCGCCGTGCTGATTGACGTAGTCAACCAGCCCCTGCGAGCACTTGACCTCGAAGACGACGCTTGACCCGGGTTTGCGCGTGAGGATTTCGCCGGAGAAGAGTGCGAGCAGGCGGTCGCCGTAGACCATGTTGCCCTGGTCATCAATCGCGCCGATGCGGTCGGCGTCGCCGTCAAGTCCGATGCCCAGGTCGGCATCGAGTTCACGGACCAGGCGGGTGACGTCCTTCATGTACTTCGGTATCGTCGGGTCCGGGAGATGATTCGGGAATCGGCCGTCGGGTTCGACATTGATGAAGTGTGGTTCGACCGGGAAGGCCCTGAGCAGCTCTCCGAGCAGCGGTCCGGACGTTCCGTTGCCCGGGTCAAACACGACTTTCAGGCTGCGCTCGAACTTGACCTTGTGCTGAAGCATTCGGATGTAGGCCGGAATCGGGTCAATCCGGGCATAGTCGCCGGTGCCGGACAGGAACGTGCCCGACTCGACGAGTTCCCGGAATCGCTGGATTTCCTCGCCGAAGATGGTGGTCTTGTTCAGACCGACCTTGAAGCCATTGAACTCGGCCGGGTTGTGCGAAGCGGTAATCATCAGCCCGGCGCTGATGTCGAACTGGAAGAACGAGAAATAGAAGACCGGAGTCGGGACCATGCCGAGGTCAATGACGCTGCAGCCGCTGGCGCGGATGCCGTTACTGACCGTGTTCGCGATGCGCTCGGAGGAGAGGCGAACGTCGCGGCCGACCATGACCGTGAGCACGCCGTGCTGCCGGGCGTAGGTGCCGTAGGCGCGGCCGATCCGTTCGACGATCTCGTCCGGCAGGTCGGTGTCGGCGAGGCCGCGGATGTCGTATTCGCGGAAAATCAAAGGATTCATGGTTGACTCAGGCTTTCTGCTGTCGGGCAGACGAAATCAAAGAGCAAAGAGCAAACATCAAAAATCAAAGATACTCCTTTCTCTACTTCACACTGGCGTCGGAGCGCTTTCGAGAGTCGGGTAGCTAAAATCAGAGAGCAAAGAGCAAACATCAAAAATCAAAGATACTCCTTTCTCTACTTCACACTGGCGTCGGAGTGCTTTCGAGCGGCGGGCAGACGAAATCAAAGAGCAAAGAGCAAACATCAAAAATCAAAGATACTCCTTTCTCTACTTCACACTGGCGTCGGTGTGCATTCGAGCGGCGGGTAGTAGAAATCAAAGAGCAACGAGCAAACATCAAGAATCAAAGACTGTTCCTCTCTCTCCACCATTCTAGCGTTGTCTGGATTTCAGAGTCACGATAGACTTGGCGAAGATTCGTACCAGCTCGTTTGCTTCGGTCTGGAGCGGTTTCAGCGTTGTCTCTGGCATCAGTCCCGTATTGGCGAGTAGTTGAAGCCAGAAGTTGGACTCGCGAAGCTCCTTCAGGACGAGTTGCATCTTGTGCAAAAAGTCGGCCTTGCTTTCCGCACCGCAGGCTTCCTGGTAGTTCGCACCGGACGACGCGCTGGAGCGCATAAGCTGGTTCGCCAGATATCGGCCGGCCATGGTACGGTTCAGCCGACTTGTGAGATTGAAGCAGTTTGTGGCAAACTGGAGCATCCGGGCGGCGGTATTACGGTTTGACTCTGTATCCATCCCGTACTCTCGCCGCATTGGCCGTCGGTCCGCGGTTCGCTGAGCGATGCTCGAATCCCTGCGCGGAAGACATCTTTGATGTTTGCTCTTTGCTTTTTGCTCTTTGCTTTTTGCTCTTTGCTCTGGTTCGACTATGTTCCATTCACCAGGAACGGAAACACCTTCTGCTTCTCTTCCTCGGGGATGATTTCATAGTGCGCGAACTGCATTGAGTTCAGCGCCCGGCCCTGGGTGAGGGA
>Ga0233425_10006791_pt1 | contig 16592 bp, 8 predicted proteins | sample Watercolumn_Towu_2_FD_181712 | JGI IMG/M metagenome (GOLD analysis project Ga0233425, IMG submission 181712) | Freshwater microbial communities from Lake Towuti, South Sulawesi, Indonesia - Watercolumn_Towuti2014_140_MG | ecosystem: Environmental > Aquatic > Freshwater > Lake | place: Indonesia... | reverse complement strand
TGAAGAAGAAAAACGCAATCGCCTTTGTCGAGCGCGGGGCAAAACGCGAGATCGCTTTCATCCCCGAGATAGCCGCCAAGGAGTGCTGGGACTGCAAGGAATGTTTCCCGCTTTGTCCGACCGAGGCCCTGCAGGCCGCATATGTTTTGACCGAGGCGCTCAGCTTTCCCAAGCAAACATAGAGAGAGGCGACGCATCGCCTGCACCGTTCCCTGTCCTGACCTATTCTTGACTTGCAGACTCCGTCAAAACTTGTCTTTTCCTGATGATCAATTATTGCAGTCAACAACCGAGGTTTATTCGCTTTTATAGCAGCTTTCGATCGATAATGCGCAGGGGCGATCACTTTTCAAGCCAATGAATTTACTGAACAGCATGAACACAATATTCGTTGACGCCACAGACATTGCACCTTGGGTTCTTTTCGAGACAGATGCCGCCTTTTGCCAGTCCAAAACCTTCTTCATCACCCATCTGGCCATATTTGACCATGACTATATCGATATACCGAATAGGCTCGCTAAGCTGGCGTGCGAATTCCTTCCCAGCCGCTATAGATTGTTCAATGTTTTCTTTATCGGAGATTAATCCAAGCCTGAACAATATACGCCGTATCACCCGATCCGGCTTCCACACATTTAAGCCCAAATCAAGCATGACATGATAAGCCGTAATGGGGCCGACATAATCAAACTGCATTAAATCCCGCTTCAGGAGATCGAGAGGTCTTTCTTCTTCAAGATTTCCAAAGCTTTCTATGTAATTTGAAAAAGTGCCATGCCTCTTTATTATCTTGTCAAAAGTGATTGCGTTGTTGATGCAGGCTTCAATTTTACGCTTATAGTGGATGGTGTTCGGATCTTTAAGAATCGCATTTACTTCTGCCTCAGAAAAACTTTTTGCTGACCTGTAGTCATTGAAATGTTTCTTGATTGCCGGCAGCTTTTCCGTAACCGTTTTTGCTTTCATGCCGGAATAAAAGGCGACCTGCACCAATATCCAGTAGATGTCATTATCCGAATAATTTTTGTAATGATATTTCTTGAACTTACCCCAATTTCTCTCGAAGTCCTCCTCAGACAGCGAACACTCTTTCTTTATCGCCGCCTCCATTTTCGTAAACAGGTCTTTGATATCTGTTGTTTTCAACCTATCGAAGACGGAAAGAACATCTTTGAATTTTCTTTCTTCCGCAGGCGCTGGAAGTTTTGTAATTGTTGCCAGACCGTTCTTTTCCGGATGATTGAACTCCAGTCTGATCCCGCAAGAGAAACAGAATTTGTGTTCACGTTTTATCTCAACGCCGCAATTGTAACAGAACATGATTATTTGTCCTTATTCAGTGGATGATCATCACAGCAACGCAGCCTGATAAGATTCTCGGATAGGCTATGACGGAAGATCTCCAGGTGGTCGTTAGCTTTGAGCGTGGTAAGGCTGACATCCGATAAAGCTATGGGAAACAAGGCGCCATGGACAAGAATCTGTTGAAGCGGAAGACTGACTTCATCCTGAGAATGCAGCAATGCCTCGACAATCCATCCGCTTTCTTTGGCGTCACGTGGTTTCATGACGCGCCCACGCAGATAGCTTCCTGGTTTCCCGCCCTCCTGCAAAGCCCTTGACTCAAGAAATGTACTGAGATTGTAACGGACAGAGCGATAGACGAAATGGCGGTCTCCAAACCGCTCGCGGATACGGACGTTGATCTGGGCGGCCTGGGCCTCGCCCTGCAACCGAAGGAGGCGGCCCGTTGCCTCGGCAACATGGGCGATGAAGGGGTAAGCGGCCATGCACATGCCCCAATTGAGAAGAAAGGCACTGTCGGTATCCGGGCGATGACGAAACATCTCCAATGCCTCATCGCGGAGCGCCGTGCAGTACTCAGGCGGCTGGATCCAGACGCGGTTCAGGTAAACGAATACCTTACGGACAGTTTCCTTACCCTGGTTGTCCAGCGCGATCTGTTCCTTAAGAATGGTTTCAATCTCATCTGCTACGACGCCGGCTGCGGTCAGGCGAAGCGTTTCGGTGAGCCATGAGGCGCGTACCCTACGGTTGAAACCAATATCCACTTTTTTTCTGATGGGCATCTTCAATAAACCGTCTTTCTGCGAGAAATTTCAATTAACGGCACGATAACCTCTTCTATGCTTGCGCCACCGTGACTAACGACCGTCTGCCCTTCTGAGACAAAAGCCTTGTCCTGCGGCGCCAGCAGGCAATGGAATTCCTTGGGCAATCCTTGATGATCCCAGGCGATGGCTTCGGGGAATGCCGATTGCGCAGACGTGCGAAGCTTCAGGTCGGAGTAGATACGGCAGCGTTCTCCTTTCGTTTCACTGAGCGAACCTTCTTTCAATGTCCCTATCCCCTGAACCTCGATGCTTCCATGATCGGCGGAAATAACGATATGGAAATTCTCCGCGAGGAGCATTCGCATCAGGGTGCAAAGGAATCCTCCTTCAGCCCAGATCTTCACCTGAGATGCGATGCCGGGGGCACCAACCTGAACGCCGTGCGTGATCTCATCCACCTTATAAATGCTGCAAGCCAGGGCGCGAACGCGATGATCCAAGAGTGATTCGACTTTGACAAGATCGGCCATTTCCCCGAGGAACGCCGCGAATTTTACTTCATCCAACTGGAAACCATGATCGGACCAGAACTGTCGCCAGCCATACTCATCTCGATCGGTGCGATAGATGGTGTCGGAGAAATACACGGGAATCTTCCCCGAAAAGGCTGCTTGCCGGGAAACGGGTGTGATGGTCGGGACCCACGCCATAACCGCATTTTCCTGTAAGCTGGCATGTTCCAGCGCCGGTGTTAAAGCCTCTTTCAATATAAGCCATTGATCTATCGCCAAACCGTCCATCAAGAGGAAGGCGACCTTCGAGGCTCCTTTTTGTGTCAGGCGGTTGGCTAAGAATGTCGGGATATGATGGACCATGACCGGATTTACCGCAGGATAGTTAAAGATTCCGCGATAGGCAATCGAAACCCAATCCGAGAACCTTTTGCCGATCATTCGTCGGATTTCCGCATAGCGCATTCCGTGGACTGCTTTCAATGTCTGCAAATTTTCATTCCAGATACGCTGTATTTGACCGTATTGAATGGAAAAACTGAGCCACGAATGCACATTCGCACTTTCAGCGGGGATGTTATCTTCGACACTTTTGCAAAGCTCCTCAAAACGGATTTCCTGCCGAGCTTGGCTTTTTTCTTTCATCCCTATCCGTATCCAGGGCGCTGTCTCGACAACTTTTGCTACCCACTCGATAGGCTTCAGAATTCCTTCGGTGAAGAGGTTGTCTATGTATACGCGCACGTCGTCATGCGCAAATGGGATGATGGCAGGCCCCGGGTATTTTAGCAGCACAGCCGCTTCTGCTACATTGCCCACCTGAGACGCTCCACCAATTTGTGAATTGACGAATATCGGCCACCGTTCCTGGAGAAACTCAAAGAAGGCGCTGCGGTCCGGAACGATAGCTTTCAGCGACCAGTCCTTGAAACGGCCGATCTTTGAGAGAGCGGAGAGCAGGTAGTCGTCAAGCGGCGCCGGCACATGCTGCTTCCGGTAATGGCGCTGGAGTAAGGCACGGAGCAGATCACTGTCCTTTTTGATCAGTTCGGGCACGGTTTCAAAGACATGCTTGAGAATGAAGTCCTTGGTTAATGCCTCGCCCAACGGCTGTTTGGCATACTGATCATGGGCCAGGGACAATACATCAAAGTACATGCGATCAAGTTTCGACACTACCGCGTATGATAGATTGGGAAATACGTCTTTCAAGTAGAAGGCCAGTCGGCGGGCGTTCTGCAAAAGATCGGCCGGGAGTTTTTCTACTTCGCAGACATCAGGCTGGACAACGACAACAACTTCCCTGTTTTCTCCTCGATCCCAGGCTTCGCGTAATTCCGATTCGTAAAGGAATCTGAAGGAAACGGGTTCCTCGTAGTAAATCAACATGAAGCCTCTACCGGTGATTTCGCTGAATACTTTATCATCCCGGAAAAGCTCATCCGGGTCCGCCACAATCGTCTCTCGGGCGATACCCGGCACAAACGGTTTCAATATGGATTCCCGCCACGGCATATCAATTGATCCTCAAAATGACGATGGGCGCGAGATCGGGAAGCGCATGCTTCTGCTCTTCATGGTCCCGTTTCCACTCGACCTCTTCCATCATGAGTCGGCGCAAACGATGCTGGCGAACCTCCGGAAGCCCGATGGATGCCAGTAACTTGCGACGTGCAATGAAACTGTAAGTTGCCTTCTCTTGCTCCCATTGGAGATGGTTTAGATGTCGCTGGCGGAGCTGAAGATAGACTTCTCGGCCCTGTTCGCGCGCCGCGCCCTCACACCGCTTGAATGCCTCAACCGCCTCGGCAGAGGGGATTGGATTACCCAGCCGCCAAGGATTTGCGTTCAATCCATCCCAGACAAAACGCGCCGTCGGCTGCAAATTCCGACCGTCGTCATGGACGAAGACCGGCAGTGCGCGTTGGCGCCGGCGGACGGAAGTAAGCATGCCGATCTGCCAGAGGGACCAGAAACCCTGAATCGTAGAGGGAATCCCGTCCATTTTTATGCGGTGTATGGTTTGTCCCGGTGCGTGTCGCGGGAGGCGCGACAACAACCCCCGTATACGAGGATGTTCCAGGGACAGAACTTCGATACCGGTCTGCGGGCCGCTTGTCCTGGATGGAAACGTAACCACATGACTTTCCGCTTCATTGGGCCAGCACAGTTCCATGCCCCGATCTGAGCGCTTGATAGTCCCATGATGAGCGGTCACGTAATTGACCGTCATCTGTTCGATCCACTCACCCAGCGGCAGGTTCAGCATCTGCTCGGCCTCGGTCGTTTCCAGAGACACCGGGTCATCAAAGAGCGATTGCTGCATCCGCGCGTGATCGGCCTCCTCCTGAACTGCCTTGATAGTACGCTGTACTTCCGCGTTGATCTTATCGGGATGCAGTAACGCTTCAATGTAGAGCCTGTCGAAAATGTTACCCGCATCGAGAGAGTCGAGAACATCACCAGTTTTATCGACACCGAACTCCTGAAGAATGACGGAAAGCTTTTCTTCCAAGACCTCGCGGACGCGGCACTCGATCGTATCTTCGAGGACAAAGTTCAACGCCCGAACGATCTTCGATTGACCTATGCGATCCACCCTGCCGATGCGCTGCTCGATGCGCATAGGATTCCAGGGGAGATCATAGTTGATGACCACGTGGCAGAACTGGAGGTTCAATCCCTCACCGCCCGCGTCCGTCGAAATGAGGAACCGGACGTCCTTGGCAAATCGTTCCTGGACGTGGGCGCGTTGCTCCATGTCCATATCTCCGTTCAGGCAGACGACGGAGAAACCTCTATTGGTCAGGAATTCCATAAGCATTTTTTGTGTTGGAATGAATTCCGTAAAGATAAGCAGCTTCAGGTCCGGCTCGGCTTCCTCGCCCTGAAGTGTGTAGATCCATTCGAGCAGGGCCTCGGCGCGGGTGTCCGGTCCGCGGGCCTCAACCTGGCGGGCAAGATCCAGCAAGCGTCTGACTTCCGCATTTTCATTCCGCAAAGCAGCGAGACGGACATGAAGAACAGATTCCAGTTGCTCCTCTCCGTCGAGATCAGGCCACTCTTCGTCAAAAAGTGAAGCTGTCTGCCCCCCCTGCTCTTCCGGTTTTTCCAGGACTTCCAGGCGCCGGGCAAGGGTGGCGGCGATTGCACGGGTAGAGGAGGTGACCAGCCGCTGCATGAGGATCATGAGAAAGCCAAGATAGCCTTTTTTCTCCTTCATGGCCTGGTTATAGCCTGCGCGGACATATTCGGTCACCGACTCGTAGAGCTGCTTCTGGAGGTCATGCTCCGCCCTCCAGGGGATGGCGACGAGTTTGGTAATCCTGGGCTGGAAAAGCGGCTTGCCGGCTGCGTCGATGGCATGACGTTTCTCCGTACGGATCACATATGGCAAAACGCGTTCCTTGACAATGCTCGTGGGATCGGGAAAAGCCGTCCGATCAAGAAGGGTCAGCAGGCGGTGAAAGGCATCGCTCTTGCCTTGGTGAGGCGTGGCAGACAGCAGCAAAAGATAAGGCGCCGCCTCGGCCAACCCCTTTCCTAATTGATGTCGCGCCACCTGTGCGGAGCTTCCGCCCAGCCGATGGGCCTCGTCCACGATGATCATATCCCATCCGGCGCTGATCAGATCGAGAAAACGATCCTGGTTGAACTGGGAAAGCTGTTCCTCTGTCCAGCCTTTGCGCGAATCCACGGGTTTGACGGAATCCAGGGAACAGATGATCTGGTTTCCCGTTTGCCAGACGTTCTCGCTCCGGGCAATGCGACGGTAGGCAGGGAAGTCTGCAGGCGAGTAATGTCGGAACTCTTCACCGAAGTGGGTTCGCATTTCGACAATCCACTGCGAGACGAGACCGCGCGGTGCGATGACCAGCGCTCGGTTGACCAAGCCTCGAAGTTTCAATTCCCGGAGGATCAAACCGGCTTCGATGGTCTTGCCCAGCCCGACCTCATCGGCCAGAAGAAAACGGACCCGGTCTTGCGAGATGGCTTTACGTAGCGCCCTGATCTGGTGCGGAAGCGGGATTACGGAGGCATCAATTGGCGCCAGGAGGATATCATCAGTGACCAGATTGGAGAGCCGGGCTGCCATGAGAAGATACCGAATTCGGCAGGCTTCTGTTGTATCCGTAAGGATACTGCCTCTATTGTCCGTGATCGGTTTGATATCGGTTGCCGGGACCAACACAACTGCATCCCGGTTCGGCAGCCAGACACGGCAAACGGGGACATCCCAAAGATCGAGGCGCTCAACGACTTTGGCGTGTTCCTGATAGGTTTCGGACCATGCCCATTCGTCAATGGCCTCTGTCTCTTTGGTCTGCACCATTGTGTTCACTCAATTTCACTGTCTGACCTTCTGGTCATCGCAAGATCATAGATCATTTGAAGCTGCTCATCGTTTTGAATGACGTCTTCGGGGATGTGCTGGGAAACGGCGATGATCGTTTGGTAGTCGTTCTGCGCGAAGCAGAAGTTGAATCCGACACGCACGGCCTCCGTACGCACAATGGCAATCCGTTTGCCTTTAACAACCTTAGGCACCGTTTGCTCCATGCCGGGCAACATGAGCGCTTGCATCTTTTTACGCCGGGCAGTCGGCTCGTAGCCGGGGGGCAAATAGGACCAGAACTCCTCCAGCAGGCGCTTTTCCCGCAACTGCTCTACGTCCGCATTTTTCCTCGGATCGGGGACGTACCATCGGTCTCGTGCCTTTGCGCGAAGCATGGCATGATCGGCCGGCAAGTTGCGCAATTCCTTAAAGTTTGTGGAGAGATAGCTATGTATCTGTGGAGGAACGTCCCCTTCGCCGGTGTAACAAAGGAAGTACTGGTCCAGCAGTGCGCGGAGCTCCGGGCGTGTTTCCCACTTTTTCCAACTCTGGTTCAATTGTTCGAAGAATTCCGGTTGGACATCCTGATATTTGCAGGGCTTGTCCTTGAGGTAGTTGCGGAGCCAGGCCACGGCACTGCGTTCGTCTTCCACAAAGAGAGTCAACTGACCGATGCCTTCCATCTTCATCCGCGCCTTGTCATATTCCGCCACCTGATCCGGGAGGAAGTACATGCCGTCTCGCTCCGGGAACTTCTCGGCCAAACTGGCCTGGAATTCCGGCGACGAAATCGGCACCGGGATGCCGTGGCGGACATAAAAAGCCACGGTTCGGTCAAAAAGGATGCGGGGATCACGCTCAATAATAGGTTCCAATTGGCCGCCTCTCGGCTTAACCACAGGTAGGTTTCCGAGGTGCGTTCGAATAAAATCCCAGACACCTTCTTCAGTCTCGGCCTTCTTGACAAAGCGTGATTCTAAACCGCCGTTTGGCTTGTAGGCAGATATGACTAGATCTTGTTTGACGGCGGTAACGCCAATAATGCCATGTAGACCCCCACGACCTTTGTTTAACGCAGTGACTGTTGAGACTACAAAACCTGCTTCCTGTAACGCAGTTTGGATTGTATTCCATACACTTGCTTTTGAATTTGAAAATTCAACTGTTACCCAATGTCCGGGTTTTAGTAAGCGACAGGCAGACGTGAAACATGCACGCATGAGATCTTGGTAGTCGGAAAGATTTTTCTTTTGGGTCTCACTTACAACTGCTTCTGTTTTGTTATTTGTAAATACCTTTAGCCATGATTCATTGATGAAATTTAGTTCGGAGTACATTATGTTAGCGCCAAATGGAGGATCCACAAAAATATAATCAACAACTGACTCCTGATCATCCCCGGTTCGCTCGGCTTCACCGGTCTGAATGATGTATTTACCCCCGGATGGTAAAAGCAATTTGTTCTCATTAATCTTCTCGGAAAAAAAATAAAATGGCGAAATTTCTGCCTGAGTTGGACTAATATAGAGAGTGTTAGCCATAGGTCCAACATGTCTATCATGCTCTGGTGCGTAACGGTTACCTCTGTGTAGCCGTGATAGTGAAGAATTAAACCAATTTCTTAGGAATCTTGCCATGCGACTTAACGGATCGATTTGGGATATACGTGCACTTATAGCATTAATGATTACCAGATTACGATGAGTGTAAAACTGGTGTGTATGCGTTATCCCTGATTCATCATTACGCCGAGATTCGCTTCCTTCAGGCATTCGATATGTTGATAAGCCATCTACGAGTTGTGGCCAGAATTCTTCGATTTTATTTGCCAACGTTATGTCATATAAAGTCGAATGATGTTTTAATCGTCCGATTTTTGACCTTGCTGTGACTGTTAAAACTGGCAAATATTGATCAGTCAACACTGCTTGGCCTATAAGGGGGTCATATATTGTGATTTTTTTCTTAATTAGTCGTCGACTACTCTCAACAAGCCCACAACTTCCGCATGTAAGTTGATACTTTGAAGTTTCATTGGTAGATTCAGCAGGGTTCCAGAAAAGTATATCTGCTCCACAATTATTACATGTATAAATTGCCGACCAGACGTTGTATATAACCTTTGTGAACTTGATCCCGTTGTTACGGGCTTTCTCGATTGTATTTTTGATGTCTTTGGAGGTCTTACAGTCGGCTATGGAATTACATAGGTTTACAATCTGAGTTTCTGTAGCATTGTTTGGCACTTCATACATCCACCCGAATTCATTTTGGACCTCAGTTAATATGCGTGTTGCCTCGCGTATGTAGCTGGGAATATCTACCTGAGTATTATAGTTGTATGCAATGAATGTAGCCGCAGGCGCAAGATCGTTGAGAATTATTCGCCGAGTTCCGAGCTTTGAAAACGGCTTGCCCGTTTCATCCAATATTACACCATTCTCCAATACCTTGTATCCCAATGATTGGACTTCTTCTTTATCGCCGCAAAATTGAGCAGCAATCCCTGTCATACCAGTACCTGCAAATCCATCAAAAACCAAATCACCAGGGTCAGTATAATGTAAAATATACCGCATCACAGCCCTGTGAGGAACTTTTGTATGATATGAATGGGCATTATAAATGGGGTGGTTTTTCCCCTCTCCAACATCGGTGGCAAATGGCTCACGATGGTACTTTTCTCTGGGGTTGTATGGGTGTCCGTAGTGCTTGACGAAGTCCGCGAGCCAGGGATTCGGACAGGCCGTGTAATAGGGTGGATCGGAAAGAGCGAGGATGTCTTCGTCCTCGCCAATAGGAAAGCCTTCGATTTTACGAAATTCCGGGTCTTTGAGCTTTTCTGCCAGTTTTTCTAAAAAATATTTATGGCGGTCGGAATCAGAGGGGAAGGTCTTGCCGAGGCATTCTACCGGCCCGGACGGAACGGAGGTGGAAGGCAGGCCAATATCCGATTGCTCGGGCGTTTTATGTTCATTATTTTTTTTCATGGATAAATTCCTTAATAATCAATAACATCTGCCATTAACCGTCGTAATGCTGCCGTTGACTCCTGCGGTTTCATCTCTTGCCCTACTTGGTCAGTGACCATGCTCCTATATGGGTGTTGGAGCTTGGTCATTTTGCTTACTCCGTCGCTTTCACATCTGCGTCAAACTTCCTTTTTAGATCGAAGCCTGCGTCGGTCAGTATGTAAGCCTGCTTGGGATGCTGCGGACTATCGGGAAAAGTAGGCTTAATTACACCGTTTTTGACAAGAGGCTCAAGATGTGTCCTCCGGAAAAAAGTACGGTTCGTGACTCCCAGATGACGCATGATCACAGCGATAGGCTTCGCACTATCGCAGAACTGGACAATTTTTCGTTGAGGTTCCGTAAGCATAGCGAGGGGGGGGACTTTGTCACTGCCAAAACTCGCATCCCGCCCAGTAGCTTGGTCAGTGACCATGTCGGACCCCTTTTGTGCGTCAGGGGTTGGTTCAGCCTTCATACGAAGCATTTCCCGAATATGTGGGGCAAGAACGTAATGCTTGCCTTGGATGCCCTCTTTTTGTTCTATTAAGCGTTGGATGACAAGGCGGTTGAGGATGGCATCGGTTTCAAGGCCCGTAAGGCCGGTAATGGCTCTGGCTTCGAGAGGCCAGATGTGGCCTTCGCGCCAGAGCTGGGCAAAGAGTGCGGCCTCGTCTTCAGTAAGATGTACGCCCATTTTCGCCTGGAGGAGAATCTGCTCCTCCGAAACGATCTCTTCGGTAAGGAGGTGAATGGAGAAGCTGTGTCCTGACTTGTCATTTTCGATCATGGGAGGAACACGTTTGAGTTTCCTCCAGTTGGAATAGATGGCTCCCATGCCGGTACCAGCCTGTTCGCCGAGCCCGATACGGCGGAACGCATTGACAATGCGCGGATTGCGTACCGGCCTGTCACCGGGGGTAAACATCTCCTCACGCGTAACAAACGCGGAACCGGGATTCCAAAAGATTATTCGGTCGCGAAAAACCTGGATAGATGCTTTGCGGGTTTGGTCACCATAATCCTGATGGGTCAGGAGATTAATCAGGGCTTCACGAAAGGCAGTATAGTCTCGTGGCTTGTCCTGTCTTTCCATTGAGGTCGTATCAAGGGAGAAAGGTACATCGGCTATCTTTCCGTAATGTTCGAGGATCCTGCGCCATGCTGTAATGAGGTTGCATTCCATGACACCACGATCCTCCCATCGTGTCTCATCCGGGATACCAAAATCGAATGGCACGCTCAAACGCCTGAAATCGGCAACCGGCCTGGGCAGGATCGTCATAATAGCCGAATCAGATCCGAAAAGAAGAACGGCTGCACGGGTTGCCTGGGGCTTGCCGGCGTTATCAATAATCAGTCCGAAATATTTAAGGAAATCGAGAGATGTGGCATCAGCCAGTTTATCCGGATTGCGCGGCTGCCATTGGGTGCGATACCAGCGAATGGAATCCTCGTCAAAGCAGTTTGTAACGTCCAGGGAGAGAATCTCACTGTCGTAGCGGTTGCCGGCAGCTTCGCGAAGGAAGGTTTTGATCTCATCTTCTGTACACTGGTGATCCCCACTGCCACGCCGGATATAGGATTTTCTGATATCACCGTTAAGATAGACCGGTTTTGCCTCACGAGGGGCTTCCGGAATAAAAAAGGTAAGCACCGTGCGTGTGCCGTCCGAGATTTTGCCCTCCCTGACAGCAGGTAAGTAATTGATCCTTTTGGGATTGTGCAGGGTGCTGAGGAATTCCGTTTCTACTTTATTAACCCTTTGGACACCGATAATCTCAAAGCTCCCATTGTCCTCACGGACGCCGAAAACGAGCCATCCGCCCGCGGTGTTGGCAAAGGCAGAAACTGTCTCGAAGCAGTTCGTAGGGCAAGATTCCAACGCTTCCTTAAAATCGACGTCGTTCCATTCGTAGCCGTTGAGCCTTTCGATCAGTTCGTTCCAGTCCATACAACCTCATCCTTAATAACGATTCACGATGGTCTTTCCCTTGTTTGGCTTTAGAACTTGTCCAGTACAAGTCTGAAGATCCAACCATCAACTTGTCCAGTGAACAAGTTGAAAAAACGGGTGATGCTTTTTCTACTCCAGAACGATTCGTGTCTTGTTGGCATCCTTCCCCTTGAGGAGTCCGGAGACGAAGTTTTCAAAACGATTCTTGAACTCAGCCGGGGTGGTTGGACTGCCATCGGGAAACAGAGCGGATTTCAAATCACTCAGCCGAAGCGGGATCTTCGCCAGGTCGGACAGGACCTCTTTCAAGGCTTGCAAGAAATCATTGGTGATTTCGTCCGGCAGTTCCTTGTCTTTAATAAAGTCATCAATCAGTTTGCGCTGCTTCGGTTTAAGAAGGCTGAAATTGCCCTGGACAACCGGGTCGCCAAGATTGTCCAGAAGGGACTTGGTCCAGCTCTTCTGGATTTTGCCAAGGTCGGACTTCAGAGCATCGAGCATTGCGTCAGCCGAGACCTTCATGTCTTCCATACTTGGCCAGAAGCCGCAGTGCGGACATTTGGGATCCACATCAAGGTCACGTTGGGTCAGGGCAAAGCACGACTTGAGCTTTCCCAAACGTTCCTGGAATTCAAGCAACTGTTGACGGTTCAGCAGGTCAATGGCCGTGAGCTTTTGCAGTTGGGAAATCCGATAATCCCTCGTCAGGTCGCTTTTCGTTTGATCCTGATTGTGATTAAGGCGGTTTCGTTTATGCAAACCCATATAAGCAGCGGCGTATGCGCTTTTCACTTCTTTCAGCTTTTCAATGACGCCCGTCTTGAATTTTACGGAGGTCCTGTTGCCCGGGGATCGGACATCTTTCAGGAGTTGATCGCGCAGACTCTTGCTTTTCTTCACCCATGGGTCAGTATCCGGCAGATATCCTTCCGCCATGGAGATGTACTGGGAAAACTGGCCGATTTCACGTGTGAAGGATTCAAGCTCCTGTATTTCTTTAAGCGTAACGAAGGCAGGGCGCTGCGCCTTGATCTCGTCCACGTCGCACTTCAGGTTTTTCAGTTTGCCCGGTGTGTTGTAAGCCTGAAGACTTTCAATAAAAGTCTTTGCTTTCTCAAGGATTCCCGCCGTGGACTGCACTTCTGCTTCGGTATAGAGGTTTTGTCCCCAGAAGGGAATGCCGCCGAGAAGCTGCTGGCGGGTGAGAACGAAACGTTCGACAAACTCCAAAATAGTGGCATGAAGTTGCGTAACCGGCGCCGTGTTTCCCTGGGAAACGTCAATGGCGAGTCCCGGCGCCAGACCCATCAGTTCAAAGATGGCCTTCAGTGCAGGAATATTCCACTCTTTCGGACGTTCCAAATGCTTGAATTTTACTAATTCGTCTATTGACGTGGCTGCCAGTGTGCCCAGTCCCGTTGCGTCGAACTTCATACCAGGAACGGTCAGAACCACCTCGCCGGAATAAACAAGGGCCGTTAGAAGGACGACGGCCCACTCGGGTTCCAGGCGATACTTTTCCGGAACGAAGTAATCAATCCCATTGACGGATTGGATCAATTCCTGGCGGTTGAGTACCTGTCCATAACCTTTGGCCTTCATTAACTCCAGAATGTGCTTCGCGAACTGGGAGTGGGTGGGTTCCAGTTTATCCCCGTCAAGCAATTCCAGGGCATCGAGAATGGCGGTTGCCTGCTTGGTGCGCATGGTCGGTTGGGCAATGCCGCGGACAGCATCCTGGGCGGCCTGTGAGATGTTGCGGGTGCTGAGCAGGATCGAGAACGTTGGGTAGTTTGGCGCCTGGTTAAGAAAGTGCTCAGCCAGGCAGGCGGAACCGACCGCGTTGACCGTATCGCGAATGTTGAGCGGGCCGTTGCCTCCGGAACCGCTTTGGAGCCAGCGAACGAGCTTTTTCTTTTGCCCCTGGTAGGTAACATCCATCGCGCCGAGGAGGTGATCGCGCATCCATTTGGTAAGATTGCCGATATGTTCGGTTGCTTTCTTGAGATACACCTCTTTTTTCGCGCCGGAAGACGTGGCGGAAAGTTCCAGGGCTGCTGCATAGAGTTTGAGGCTTTCGTCAAAGACCTTGTCTTTTTCAGAGAGACGGAAAAAGACCTCGTCGGGGAGTTTTTCATCCGTGAAGCGTGGCGGATCGAACGGCTGGACGAAGTAAAAATAGAAGTCGCGCGGGGGGATGGCGGTGGAGCGTTCGCTGGGCGTCCCGAAGAAGAGGTAGCCCAGGCGGGGGGCCTGTCGCTCTTTCCAAATGATTTCATATTGCCAGATTTGCCATCCCGTGAAGCTGGTGGTGTCCGTACACTCGAGAACCTGACGCAGGGCGTCGTAATAGTAGCGGTCGAGGACGTTGCTGTCGAGGGTCTCGGCCCGCTTTTCAATCAACGCATCGTAATCTTCCACCTTTTTCAAATCGAGATAGTATTGACGGTTATCCTTGCTGAAGGAAATGAACTGACTGCTCACCGTGCGGCGGATCTCGTTCAGCGCCGTTTCCACAACCGAGAGCAGATTGGCGGCTGGATCGCCCGGAAGAGCGGCCACGGTCGGATGATAGAGACAGAGGCCATCTCGGAGTTCTTCAGGCGTCAGACCGATGGGGGCATAGGGATCGAGGGTAGTCAAGCGGTGCACGGACAGGGCGTCCACGATACGCAACGCCATCGGGCGATAGGGCGGCTTTGTGTAGGCATTCTTGATCTTTGCCGACAGCACGTCACTGCACTCGATGATTGCCGCCACCTCCGGAATCGCCTTATTGGCGGGATTTTCGATCAGGGCTTTCCAGTAGCTGTCAAACGCCTCGACACCGGGGCGATCAGTGGGAATCTCCTGATTGACCAGCTTTTTGATGGTGTCGGAAATGATTTGAAGAACACCGCGCTTCTCCACGATCGGTATGTTTTCAAAGGTCTCGATATAGTCGGGATGGATCGGAAAGAGTTCTGAAAAATCGTCCATGCGTTCATTCATGTTGGCGTAGAATTTGGCGAACGGCTGGAGGTATTCCCGGATCTGGGCAAGTTGATGTGAGGATTTCTTCAGGAGACGATTGGCAACCACGAACTTTACGTCGGTAGACGCGATGCGCACCTGCTGGAAGCGATCCTTGACACGGCCCAGACTGCTTGCCACATGGGCGAACCGTCCGCTGTCGAAAATGGCCTCCTGAACGCCGGCAATAAAGCGGAAGCGCAGATCCTTGCAGACCTCACCCACTTCGCGAAGAAAGCCGAGATCGAGGATCAGCGGCTGGTCGTGCCGGGAGCGGAGATAGTCGAGCAGTTCGTCCACGACGATCAGAAGTCCCTGGTCGGGGAACTTCTTACGGAAAGCTTCCATCATATTCTCGAAGGAGGTCTTGTTCTCATACTGCTGGGTTGCGTCGGGAAAATGAAATGATACACCCCAGTCCGCGAGGCTCTTCTCTAATGCGGTAGTGATGATATCTTGCAGAGCCATCTGGGTGGCGCCGATTTCCAGGCGAATGACCTGAAACCTCCCGGCGATGCTGGCGGCGGCCTTTTGGACCGCTGGGTTCGTAAGAAGCGGAAGCACGTCTGCATTTTCCGCAACCGTGGAGAGAACGGAGAGCATGTGAGATTTGCCGGTACCGTAATTGCCTACAATCAGGATGCCTTTGTTGTCGTGCGGCTTCTCGTACTGAAGGTGTGGAATGACCACTTCGCTCAGACGCTGGCACATTTCCGTGGAGATGACATAGGAGGCCACCAGTTTGCGGGCGGATTCTTTGCGGTTGGCATCACGCAACTGGATGACACTCTCGATTGGTTGAAACGTGATCAATTCACTGTATTTCATGTGCCCCTCTTTTCTTTGCTACAACGTAATCAGTGTGATTTCCGATGTCCGAATACGCTGGTATTCCGGATGTCCCGGATAGGCATATGTAACGTGCCCATTCTCGACGTCCCCATTCCATGACCAGATCAAAAGACGAGTCCGCGACAGGCTCTGAAGCAGACCCAAAGGATTAATCATAAGGGAAGGATCGAAGATGATTTCCGTATTGTCAACAGCCAAGCGCGAGGCGCCTTCAACGTCAATCAAAGCGGAAATGGTCTCGCACGCTTTCAGCTTCCGCTCGCGGGTGGTAAGCGGCAACAACTTTCGACTCAATTCGATACCGAGAATGTGCAGGGGAATCTGCATCTCTGTGCAAATCTTCCTGAGCAGATTGGTTTTCCCGGAACCGCTTTTTCCCACCACAAGGACGATTTTGTAGTAACGGGCAGCAGCCTGGTTGATAGCTGGAGTGTAGTCTATATTTTTGAAAATAGTTTGATCATTTGCCACTGATTATCTCCGCCGCTGAATGGGCAAAGAACCTTTTTGCCCGGGGCTTTATGAAGACTTGAGCGTCGGACACGCACCTATGCTGCCTGTAAGTTTAAGGTCGCATACTTTTCAAATTCAGTCAATTATCGATTAGATTACTGATAAGGAAGACATTCGGGTATTAAAGAAATCAAAGCAAGAACCAATGGTACGCTTTTTCAATCGGGAATCAATAAACGCGCGCAAAAAGGCTGCTTTGCAGACTTGTATTTGCTGATTGACTGTGGTTCAGTCGCTGGAGGATTTATCTGATCCTTTCAGCGACCAACCGACCAATGAGAAGAAGCCATTCCAGGGTTTTCCTTTGGGTGTCGTATCCGG
>Ga0233425_10006790_pt1 | contig 16593 bp, 15 predicted proteins | sample Watercolumn_Towu_2_FD_181712 | JGI IMG/M metagenome (GOLD analysis project Ga0233425, IMG submission 181712) | Freshwater microbial communities from Lake Towuti, South Sulawesi, Indonesia - Watercolumn_Towuti2014_140_MG | ecosystem: Environmental > Aquatic > Freshwater > Lake | place... | reverse complement strand
TTTTCGCCTGTACAAGAAATTGGCGGGCATGACAGGAACGGCGGAGACGGAAGCTGCCGAGTTTTTCGATATCTATAAGCTGGATGTCGTTGTCGTCCCGACCAACCGCAAGATGATCCGAAAGGACGAGGAAGACCAGGTCTACAAGACGAAGCGCGAGAAATTCAATGCGGTGATAGACGAAATCGAACGCTGCCGCGCAACGAGCCAGCCGACACTCGTCGGTACGACGAGCGTCGAAGTGTCGGAGACGCTCAGCAGGATGCTGAAACGCAAAGGTGTTCCGCACAACGTCTTGAATGCCAAGCAGCATCAACGGGAAGCAGAGATTGTGGCTCACGCGGGTCTTCCGGGTGCGGTGACCATTGCGACGAACATGGCGGGCCGCGGCACCGACATTAAGCTTGGTCCGGGCGTGAAAGACGCCGGCGGGCTGCATATCATCGGCACGGAGCGCCACGAAGCACGGCGCATTGATCGTCAGCTCAGGGGACGCTCGGGCCGTCAGGGAGATCCCGGATCGTCGAGGTTCTATCTCTCTCTCGAGGATGACCTGATGCGGCTCTTCGGCAGCGAGCGCATCGCGCGGATCATGGAACGGATGGGTCTGAAAGAGGGCGAAGTCATCCAGCACTCGATGATCACGAAGTCAGTCGAACGTGCACAGAAGAAGGTTGAGGAAAACAACTACGGTATCCGGAAACGGCTTCTTGAGTACGACAACGTGATGAACCAGCAGCGTGAGGTGATTTACTCACGACGACGTCATGCCCTGCTGGGCGACCACCTGCGCGACGATATTTTCGATATGGTTCGCGACATGGCGGCGAGGATTACGCAGGTGCACTACGGGGAAGGCGATCTCGAGGGACTGAAGAACGAAGTGCGTGCCAAGTTTGTCGCCGACCTGCAGGTGACGCCCGAAGAGTTTCAGAAGGCGGGCGAGGACGGCATGACCGAGCGCGTGATCAAGGCTGGGGAGGATTTCTACCGCCGGAAAGAAGAGAAGATTGGCCGGGAGATGATGGGCATGCTCGAGCGCATGGCCATGCTTCAGGTCATCGACAACAAGTGGCGTGATCATCTGCGGGAAATGGACGACCTCAAAGAGGGGATCCATCTCCGCGGATACGGCCAGAAAGATCCTCTGGTCGAGTACAAAACGGAAGCGTTTAAGATGTTCATGGAGTTGATGGATCTCATTGCGGACGAAGTCGTGGGCATCGTTTTCAAGTTCTTCCCCGAGACGCCTGAACAGCTTCCGACACAGCGAGGCCGTCGTCCGGTACGAAGCCAGGAAATGACACTGACGCACGAATCTGCGCTCGGGGCCGGATTTGAAGGGAACCGGGAGGCAATTGCGGCCGGCTCCTCCGATCATCCGCAGCCTGCCCGTCCCCCGGAGAAGCCGCGTCCTGTTCACGTAGAGCAGAAAGTGGGCCGCAACGATCCTTGTCCCTGCGGCAGCGGCAAGAAATACAAGAATTGTCACGGGGCGGCGTAACGCCCTGTTTGCTGTTCACATTGATCCCGGAATAAGGCAGAGCCGATCCCTTCACAACCAGCGCAGGCACAATCGAGATGAAGAAAATCGAAGCCATCATCCGTCCGTTCAAGCTCGATGACGTTCGAGAGGCACTCTCAGAAATCGGTGTTCGGGGAATGACCCTCACGGAGGTCAAGGGGTACGGGAGGCAGAAGGGGCACACCGAGCTTTACCGAGGGTCGGAATACAAGATTGACTTTCTGCCGAAGATCAAGATCGAGATTATTGCCGCGGAGGCGATGGTTGACAACATCGTATCGACAATAGTCAAGTCTGCCCGCACCGGTCAGGTGGGCGATGGAAAGATCTTCGTGTCGCCGGTGGACGATGTGATTCGCGTCCGCACGGAAGAGTCCGGAGAAGACGCGATCTAGTTTGGTCACTTCAGAAAGTTATACGCTCCTGTCCCGGAGCGGGAGATGTCAAGCATAAGCGTTCCGTTAACGAAATAGCGGAACGCTTTTATGTTCAGGAGGAAATGGAACCCACATCAACATACAGGGCAGGCTATGTGGCGATTGTCGGGGAGCCGAATGTCGGCAAATCGACGCTACTGAACGCGTTGCTGAACCAGAAGCTCTCCATTGTCTCGGCCCGGCCGCAGACGACGCGGCAACGCGTGCTGGGTATTTTGAGTACCGACACTGCACAGATGATCTTTCTCGATACTCCGGGCCTGCTTCGCCCAAAGTACCTCCTTCATGAGAAAATGGTCATTTCGGCACAGGTGGCGCTGCAGGACGCCGATGTCGTTCTGCTGTTGACAGAGGCATCGTGCGGTACCGGGCTCCCGGATGTCGTCCAAGAAGCGATATCGCAGATCTCCCCCGAGAAGAAACTTCTGCTCATCATCAATAAGGTCGATACAATCCAAAGGCAGGAGGTTCTCCCCACTATCAGCCACTTCGCTCAAGCCGGGAAATTTGCCGATGTCATTCCGATCTCGGCGCTCAAAGGGGAAAACCTCTCTGATCTGCTCCGGACAATCGAAGGGTACCTGCCGATTCACCCGCCGTTCTATCCTGTCGAAAATATCAGTGAACAGCCCGAGCGTTTTTTCGCAGCCGAGCTGATACGCGAAAAGATCTTTCAGCAGTTCCGGGAAGAGGTGCCATACTCCACTGCCGTCGAAATTGTCGAATTCAAGGAGCGCGAGCGGGGCAAGACATATATCAGTGCCGACATCATCGTTGAGCGCGATTCACAGAAGGGCATCATCATCGGTAAAGGCGGTGCGGCATTGAAAACGGTAGGACGCCGGGCGCGAACCGACATCGAGGAGATGGTAGGACATCCGGTCTTTCTGGACCTCCACGTGAAAGTCCGCGAGAAGTGGCGTGAGAGTGAATCGCTGCTGAAGAAGTTCGGCTATTCAGCTGACGAGGGGCACTAGGTTTCCCCGGGCTGCATCTGAAATTACTCTTCTCAACTCACCAACGGAAATCCCCATGTTCGACTCCCTGGCGCATATCGGCATAGCAGTCAGAGATCTCGAGGCCTCCACCAAGTTGTTCCAGGCTCTCCTCGGCAAGCCGTCGGATCATTCTGAGGAGGTCCCCGATCAGAAGGTGAAGACTGCTTTCTTCCATCTCGGACAAACCGCCATTGAACTCACAGCCGCGACTGAAGCGGATTCGCCCATTGCTAAATTCATCGAAAAGCGCGGCGAAGGAGTCCATCACCTCTCATTTATGGTTGCCGATCTGGACAAAGAACTTGCCCGCCTCAAAGCGGAGGGATTTCAGGTGGTGGATGAAAAGCCCCGTACGGGCGCAGACGGGTATGCTGTTGCATTTCTCCATCCGAAATCAACAAATGGCGTGCTGATCGAACTGTGCCAGCGGGTGACGCTCAAGTCTTGAAGACGGGAAACCATGGATCTCAGCATTCACAAGGACGACCTCACTCTGGGCGAGAAGCTCGATTCGCTTCCCGCCAGCCCCGGGGTCTACCAGTTCAAGAATGCTGATGGAAAAATCATCTACGTCGGAAAGGCGCAGAGCCTCCGTAGCCGCGTTCGACAGTATTTTCAGAAGTCGCGTGCGTCCGATGCAAAGCTCGATGCTCTCGTCTCCAAAGTCGCCGATGTAGAGCTCATCGTAACCGACTCCGAGGTGGAAGCGCTCATCCTCGAAGCGAACCTCATCAAGAAGCTCAAGCCGCGCTATAACGTTCTCCTGAAAGACGACAAGAGCTATCCCTACATCGTCATCACCAGCGAGCCATTCCCCAGAGTATTCGTGACCAGGCGTGTCATCAAAGATGGATCGCGCTATTTCGGTCCCTACACGGACGTTAAAACAATGCGGTTTGCTCTGAAAACGGTCCGCGATATTTTCATGATCCGGAGCTGCAATTTCGACCTGACTCCTGAAACGGTGGCCCGACGCAAGTTCAAAATCTGCCTCGACTACCATATCAGGAAGTGTGAAGGGCCCTGTGAGGGTTTCGTTTCGATTGAGCAGTACAATTCGATGATCGATAACGTGGCGAAAATCCTTCGCGGCAGGACGGACGACGTCGTCGCGGCCCTGCAAACGGAGATGGAGCAGCTCTCTGCGGATTTGAAGTTTGAAGAAGCCGCCAAAACCCGGGACCGCCTCAGGGCTCTTTCCGTCTACGGCCAGAAACAAAAGGTCGTGGACATGAAAGAAGTGGACCGGGACATCATCGGTGTGGCAGCGAAGGGAGATGATGCATGCGGGGTGGTGTTCAAAGTGCGCGATGGAAAGGTCCTCGGCAGCCACCACTACTACGTGAGCAACGCAGACGGAAAGGAGGAGGGGGAAATTGTTGAAAGCCTGATCGAGCGCTACTACCTCGAACACGAAGATATTCCGGATGAACTCTCGCTCTCCGCTGTCATAGAATCATCGAAGGTTGTGCAGACCTGGCTGGGCGCGAAGAAGGGAGGAGCGGTCACGCTGGAGATGCCGAAGGCGGGTGAAAAGGCAAAGCTCGTCTCGATGGTAAAGCGCAATGCCGAATTTCTCCTCGAGGAACTTCAGCTGCAGAAGATGAAGCGAGGAGATTTTGTGCCTCACTCGGTCCAGTCGTTGCAGAGAGACCTGAGGCTTGCCGCTCCCCCTCGGCGCATCGAGTGTTTTGACATCTCAAATACACAGGGAACCGACTCAGTGGCTTCCCTGGTCGTCTTTGTCGATGCGAAAGCACGAAAGAGCGAGTATCGCAAATTCAAGATTCGCTCGGTCACCGGATCCGATGACTTTGCGAGCATGCGGGAGGTTGTCGAACGCCGCTATTCCCGTCTTCTCGAAGAGGGGAGCGCGATGCCGGACCTTGTCGTGGTCGATGGCGGCAAGGGGCAGCTTTCCAGTGCCGTGGAAATTCTTCAGCAGCTCAATCTCGTCGGGATGCCCATCGTCGGTCTCGCAAAAAAGCTGGAGGAGGTATTCGTTCCAGGAAGCAGTGAACCCATCATGATACCGCGGACCTCGTCCGCGCTGAAGCTCCTTCAGCAGATCCGTGATGAAGCGCACCGGTTTGCCATCACCTACCATCGCTCCTTGCGGACGAAACGCATTCTAAATACGGAACTCGACCTAATCAAAGGAATCGGCAAGAAGCGCGCGACAGAATTGCTTGAGGCGTTTGGCTCAGTGCAGGGTGTGAAGTTTGCCACAGAGGAGCAACTCGCTGAAATCATCGGGCAGAAACTGGCGACGAAAATCTCGGAGTACTTTTCGCCAGAGGCCGAGGCGAAAGGCACGTGAGTGGGTTTGAAGTCTCCTCAGTCCGAGATCGTCTATTGATTCTCATTTCATTTTTGTCATTATTGCTACCGAGCAGCGTCGGTTTGACCCGGCAATGACAATTTCCAGCGGAATTCAACAAGGAATCTATGGTTAGCTCCCGATTAATTCGTGTCCTTATTGTCGACGACGAGGATTCGTTCAGACTGAGCATAGAACTGGCGCTGAAGATGACCGATCAGTTTTCGGTGCAATCATGTGGCTCAGGCGAGGCTGCCCTGGAGATCCTTCAAACGGACACGTTTGACGTCGTGTTGTTGGACAACAGGATGGAGGATATGTCAGGCCTGGAGGTTCTTCAGTGGATGCAACGTCAGGGAATTCAGACGCCCACGATCATGGTCACGGCCGCGGGTTCGGAGAGTGTTGCAGTTGAAGCGATGAAATTGGGTGTGTATGATTATCTTCGGAAGGATCAGCTTGACATCGACCGTTTGCGCCTGGCCATCAAGTCGGTTTGTGAGCGGTACCAGTATCGGATGGAGACAGTTCAACGAGATGCAGAGCAACGCCTCCTAGCGGAGAAGCAGAAGGATCTTGAATCTTTGAGACTGTTTCACACAACGGTGAATTCGGTTGGACAGCTGCTGGAGAAGAACTTGACCGAGTTTGAGAAGAACCTTGAGAGGTACGAGCTTGAACTCTCACCGTCGATCGATCCAGCCGCCCGGGATCGGCTGAGACAGATTTTCCGGGAATTGCGCCAGACCACGGAGGTGCTTGCCTCAGGAGTGTCTTCGATGAGGGGTCTCTCTTCAGTGGTGACGCACCGTCTTGATGGCATCAATTTGGTTCCGAAAGACGATCCGAAGCAATGAACGGATCACCGTATGATTGAAGGCGGCCGGGAAAAGCCCGGAATGTGCGATACCAGCATTCTCCACCACCGCCCCTCGCTTCACCAGTCCCAGCCTGAAAAGTCTCCGTCATCTGAGTACGTCCCGCAGAAACTCCCAGATTCAACCGGGTCGTTCGCGCCGTGTCGTGTACTTTTCTCTGGCTATAAGCCCCACGGGGCCCTCATAAATCCCACCGTGCAACCATCCATCTTGTATTCGGACGGCAAGTGTGTTCTCGCTGTTAGGAATCAGAAGGGACATTGGAATCGAATAGGCTCTTTGCTGTCGGTATTCTCCTCCGATGTCTTTTCGGGAGAAACCGCGGCGTAACCGCCCCGTCCGGCCAATGAGGTCCCCGTTCAAATGTGCTTCATCAATGTCATCAATCCGCCCCAGAAGAAGAATCAGCCGCCTGTTCGCCATCTCATCCGGAATTCTGAATTTCAGCTTATGCATTGTCCGCTCAATGTGCAGGCTTGTCGCTTGAACGCGCATCCGCGAAGGTCATCCGTGGTTCGACGGAGTGTGTCAAGGCCAGCAAGAGCGAAGAAAACCTTGCTGATCGAACGGATCGATCACCAGAGCTCGCCGGTCAAAAGGAGGGTGTGATTGATGCACCGATCTTATGCGTCTTTCTCCTGGGTCTCGGAAGAACCGATGAGGTGCCGCAGATCGCCTGCACCGCGGATCGTGACCACGAAGGCAATGGTGAAGAACAGGAGCGCCGCCATCCCGAAGAGAATGAACCATAGAAGTGCGCCGGTTGTCATGGTTGCACCGGAAGTGTGAGAGGTTTGGGCGGTGATGTGCGTTGGCTGATGAGCGAACCGACGATCATTCCAAGGCCGGCCAGGATGAAGCTGAGGATCCCTGCAATGTTCACATCGGTGACAAAGGTCAGCCACGCCGGCAGCGCGTCGCGCGATTTTTCCAGGATGAGAAACCCGGCGGGTGCGATTGCTCCCATGACGAGTGACGAGTATGCCCCCACAATGTTTGCCTTACGCCAGTACATCCCGGCAGCGACAACTCCCAGAGCTCCTGACGTGTACATGGCGCCTGTCAAATAGAGGTATTGAAAGGCGGTATCCGGGATCTGATACCAGAGTCCGAAGATGAGCAGGAACGCCCCGATCACGCCTGCAACAACTCGGGTTACTGCCACTGTTGTTGATTCCTGGAAGTCTTTCGGCCGGGAGCACGCGATCACATCACGAGCGAGCACAGAACTCCATGCGAGCAGGTATGCACTATAGGTGGACATCGACGCAGCGAGCATCCCTGCGACAAGCAATCCGAGGAATCCCGTCGGAACGACAGCGCCGAGAAGTCTCGGCATAGCAGCGGCACTGGACAAGCCCGGGCCAAAGAACGCAAGCGCTGCGACTCCCCAGAACATTGGGATCATAGCGCGTCCCGCGAATGTCAATCCCGTCCAAAAAAACACCTTCTTCGCAACTTCCGGGCTCTCCGAGGCGAGGGCCTTGGATGTTCCCGGCTGCCACAATGCCGCTGCAGCCGCGCTCGCCACAAAAATCCATAGAACAAACGTCCAGCCGAATCGCGGATTGGCGAGAGGATCGACGCCGGTCTGTCCCAGTGTTGTCGCGACCACGGCGCTCATGCTTGCCAGGTCGACCCGGACGAGCACTGCAATCGTCGCAACCAGCATCCCAAACGAGAGGACGACGAACTGCATGAAGTCGGTGATGACGATCGAGAACATGCCCCCCAGAATCGTATACGAAACAACGATAAGGATCATCACAGTCATGATGATTGCGATTGCTCCGGGACCGAATCCCATAACCTCGGACAGAAAGATACCGTCGAACTTCAGGAAAATCCCCATGTTCAGGACGCCGCCGAGGAAGAGAATGATCCCGCCGAGGAGGCGCACGTTTCGTGAGTAACGGAGTTCGTAGAACTCGGGGATTGTCATCACGCGAAAGCGGCGGAGGCCCTCGATGACGAAGCCTGTCCTGCCCACGAGCGTGTATGCAATCATCGCGAGGATGCCGATGATGAATCCCGAAAAACCGGCGAGATACCCGAGTTCGCCGTAATACACGTACGTCACTGTCCCAAGCTCTGTTGCCACAAACGTGGCGACGCCGAGAGAGACTTTTACTCTCCTGCCGGCCACCATATACCCGGCGAGATTTTCGACGTATCGCTTTGCCCAGATGCCGAGCGCAACACTGGCAACGAGGTACGCAACAGTCAGGACCCAGTCGACGGCTCCGAAGTTCATCCTACAAATACCTGCTTCCAGAACTGGCGATACTGGCTCCACTTCATGAAGTTGATTCCCCAGTGCGGACTGGCGCCGGTCATCCAGCACGTTACCCGGCCCTTACCGAGGGATCGCGATGCGAGCAATGGGTACCAGATACCCTGGTTATGGATTTCCACTACCGCGTCACATCCGTCACGCAGCCGCGATTCATTGAACCCCAGAAGCGCAGGGAGCGCCGTCCAGTCGAGCCCTTTGACCATCGGATGATCCGGAACGTTGCATCGCACTTCATACCCCGCGGTCGATTCGATAAGGTCATCTCCCTGAAGGCAGACGACTGGGAAAACGTCATGCAGGCGCGATCTTCCCCATCCTCCCTTTCCGAGCTCGCCGCCGAAACTGTACCATCCCCCGTTCATATGGAAATGGCCGCCGCGGGAAATCCAGTCTCTGAGAATGTCGAAACGATCGGGAAACGTTACCGGTTGGTCTCCCCATTTTGCCCGCTGGAAGAAGTCGGGATGCAGCATCAGACACTTGGTCTCCACATCTGCGAAGACGATGGCGGTTGCCCAACGGAGACGCTCCTCGAATGCTTCCGGGGAAAGATGATAGAGTTCCCATGAAGGCTGGGAAACGACGTCTGCGCCGGGAATCGCACGCAGCGCATCAACGAATGGCTGAGCGTAATTGATCGTCTCGACGTCTTTCACTTCGGATTTGAAGGGAGATTCGATGTAGGTTTGGCCGAGTTGGATGCACCAATTGCCAACGTGCCAAATGTGGGGTGCTGATGGGCTTGACATACGGCGGTTCTTTCTGTGGTAATGGCCGTCCGGAGGACCTAGGGAGCATTATACTCAAACCAGTGGCAAAAAACCACCGTTCTGGTTACAATTCGAGAGGCGGTGTGATCCAAGACGCAATGTGAGTTCGCCTCTGTACATTCTCCCCGGTTGTTTTTGTGAACAATAGAGCGTAACCTCAATCTGTCAAAGAATGTGTTCACGCGAATTTCTCGGCGCACAAGAGACGAATGCCCTCAAAATCAGTAATCAGCATCTTCGAAAAAATCCGTTCTGCCGTTCGGCCGCCCGGGGAATGGCGTCTGGCAGTCTTCCTTGTGACCGGCGCCTTGTTCGGCGTCGGGTTTCTGACCTTGTATGTTGGTAACGCCACATCCTATCTTTCGGACGACCCCCGGGCATGCATGAATTGCCATGTGATGGCCCCCCAATATGCGACATGGGAGCGAGGGAGCCACGGGCATGTAGCAGTCTGCAACGACTGTCACGTTCCGCACACCAATCTTGGGAGCAAGTTTGCTTTTAAGGCGATTGACGGACTAAGGCACTCTTTCATGTTCACATTCCGGCTTGAGCCCCAGGTCATTCAGATGCATGAGGCCGGGATTGCCGTCGTTCAGGAAAACTGCAAGCGATGTCACGTTGCTCTCGTCGATAAAACCGCCCTACGTACCTTGACCGCAACGTTGTCGTCGCACGGGGAGGGGAAACTGTGCTGGGAGTGTCATCGCGAAACGCCTCACGGTCGCGTCAGCAGTCTGGCATCGGTTCCGTATGCACGGGTCCCAATCCCCTCGTCCATTGTCCCGCCGTGGATTGACAGCCTCATTTCAAGGCGATGATCGAACTTCACTTGAGGAAGAGCCATGAAAATCTCACAATTGATTGAAAAGAATCCCTCACTGGCGTGGATCCTGTTCACCGCCACCGTACTCATCGTATTTCTCGTTGGTTGGCTTGCGGCGAGCATCATGGAGCGGCGGGGTGAAGCTGCGCTGCAATATCAATCCGTGAAGCCGATCGCTGACTGGGAACCGCGGAATGAAGTCTGGGGAGAGAATTATCCCCGCGAATTCGAAACGTACTCTGCAACAGTCGATACGTCCTTCAAGAGCAAATTCGGCGGAAACGCGGTGCGTGATCTGCTTGCGGAGGACCCATTGAATGTGGTCTTGTGGGCCGGCTACGCATTCTCGCGCGACTACAACCAGGCTCGGGGTCATTACTATGCCATACGGGACATCCGTAATACACTCCGTACTGCAGTTCCGCAACCCGCGACCTGTTGGTCGTGCAAAAGCCCCGACGTCCCAAGGCTCATGAGCAGCATGACGCCTTCCCGGTTCTACCGCGGCACATGGGATTCGCTCGGCCATGAAGTTGTGAACAATATCGGATGTCAGGATTGCCACGACCCGAAGACAATGAACCTGAGGATTACGCGGCCGGCGCTTGCTGAGGCGTGGGCGCGTCAGGGGAAAGACATCAACAGGGCGACGCGTCAGGAGATGCGTTCCCTTGTGTGCGCTCAATGCCACGTCGAGTACTACTTCAAAGGAAAGACCGAAAAGTATCTGACGTTTCCCTGGGACAAGGGGTTCTCCGCCGATGCAATGGAAGCATACTACGATTCCGTCAGGCACGTCGACTTTGTGCACAAACTCTCGAAAGCACCTATGTTGAAGGCACAGCATCCCGACTATGAGCTGTACAGGACTGGGATTCATGCCGAGCGCGGTGTGGCATGCGCGGATTGTCATATGCCGTACAAGTCGGAGGGGGGAATCAAGTTCACGAATCACAAGATCTCCTCGCCACTGGAGAACATTGCCGGATCGTGCCAGGTCTGCCATCGGGAGAGCGAGCAGGTCCTCACAAAGAACGTCAATGATCGGCAGGAGAAGATCACCGAACTCAAGCTGATCGCTGAGCGGTCGCTTGTTTCTGCCCACGTAGAGGCCGCGGCTGCCTACAAAGCAGGAGCTGATTCATCCGAACTTTCTCCTGCGCTGGTCCTGATCCGGCACGCCCAATGGAGATGGGATTGGGTTTCCGCGGCAAACGGTGTGGGATTCCATTCGCCGCTCGAGGGGGCTCGAGTGTTGGGGACTTCGATTCAGAAAGCCGAGGAGGCCCGCCGGCTTATCGCGCAGGCGTTGATCAGGCACGGAGCAAGTTCAACTGTTGCTTTGCCGGATCTTTCTACGAAAGCGAAAGCCCAGGCGTATATTGGATTGGACATGAAGAAATTGGATGCGGAAAAGGCGGAGTTCAAAAGAACCATCCTCCCGGTATGGGACAAAAAGGCGGCGGAGAGACAAGGGCAGGTAAGATACTAGTGCCGTTTCAAATGAGTCATAATGTAGTTTTCATCGCGGAGACGCTGAGTCCGCAGAGAATCGCGGAGGACAATTACAAATGTTCTCCGCGTTGCTCCGCGTCCTCTGCGGCTCTGCGGTGATAACCAATAACAGAAACACAAGAGTAATCTTTAGAACTAGCACTTGTCCTCATTTCAAGAGGTTGCCATCGGTTCACAGAAACGACTTGCTTGTGGATGTCACGATTCCTGGGTGGGGATCGGAATTCGGAAATCGACGATGAGAATGAAAATTGTGTTCTTGCTGCTGGTAGTGATCGCTTATGCGTGCGTCGATGCAGTGGCTCAGAATGTGCCCCTCGTCTATTCGATTGAGAACACAGGTGCGGACTGCCCCAGGCCGTTGTTGCTCACGGTTGACCAACTACCAACAATTCAGTCCTTGCCCGATCCGTTTGCATGGGCCGATGGCAGAGGCCGCAGGCAGCGTTTTCAATACTCGACACTGTGAAGGCAGGCGGGAGTGAATACGTAGACAAAGGAGTACAACAATCTCAAACCTATACGCACAGAATCAAAGCCTTTACGGCTTCCGCCGAATCGCAGTATAGCAACGAGGCGTCGATGTTCGTTGTGGCAGGTGTGCGTGAGGCGGGTGAAGATATGCCGACGGAGTATTCGATACTCCAGAACTACCCCAACCCATTCAATCCGTCGACACACATCACATTTGCCATCCCGAAAGCGTCCCGCGCGACACTGGCAATTGTTGATGCACTCGGGCGCGTCCAGGCCGTTCTCGTCGACTGTGAGAAGACCCCTGGCACATACTCGGTGTCGTGGAACGCTTCACGTTTCCCCAGCGGCATCTACTTCTGCCAGTTGCGGGCTCGTCCTACTGATGCCGCCCGGGTGGAAGAACATGAGGAGACCAGAAGAATGATATTGCTGAAGTAACCGATTGGGTCAGAGATGACAATTCTTGTTGTAGAAGACGACGAAGTGTCCCGCTTGTTCCTGACAAGCTACCTCGAGCGATTCGACTGCACCGTTCATACCGCGATAAACGGTCGAGAGGGGCTGATTGCAGTGAAGCGGTACGCGCCAGATCTGATCTTTCTTGATGTCATGATGCCGGTGATGGACGGATTTGAGATGCTTCAGTCGCTTCGCAGAGCACCGGAATACAAGAACCTGCCGGTGGTAGTGACATCGACGGCCACCGAAAAGCAAAACGTGATTCGCCTCGTTCAGCTGGGCATTACCGACTATCTCGTCAAGCCGATCAAGGGGGAGCAGGTCTTTAAGCGAATCGAAGAGATCGTCAACCAGACACGGCTTTTATCCAGGAAACCCTAGTGTCGCGTCTCGGAAGTACGTTTCATACATCCACAGACCGCTCCTGACGGAGCTTGGCGAATTTTATTGCGATCTAGAGCTATAAACGGGTCGTCCCTATCGAGACCTATTCAATGAACTTGAAAGACGGCGCACTAGTGCCTCTCCGCATTCTTTCATCCCCGGCCATCGTTCCCATCGCTCAGTACCCCGAAGTCCTTTTCTGATTCCAACTCGTTTCGAAACTCCAGACGGCTTTCCGATATTTGGGCAGTTGGCTGAATTTGGACAGGTTCCGCAGAAATCGGGGCGACAGATGTGATATCCCCCAGCAAATCCTCACGTTCCCGAGGTACAGTATTTGCGACTTGTCCGCTGGCGAATTGCGCCCGGCGGCCAGCTTGTACTGCGGCTGGCAGTCCGGAATGCACAGGCAGGGGGAGTGCCTCCGTTGTCTGAGCGGTTTGCCATCGAACGAGCAAGCGAATACGACTTGTCATGAAGAAGATCTCCTTGCGGCAAGTGCAGCCCGGAATGCAGCTCGCTGAGCCAGTGCTCGACATCTGCGGCAGGATCTTGCTGCAGAAAGACATCGAGCTGAATGAGAGCAGCATCAGGATTCTGAAGACATGGGGAGTTCCGGAAATCTCCATCCACGGTGTTTGCGAGCAGACTGATGAATCGTCGGATCTCGCCGACGTCGATCCCGGGATTCTCGAACGAGCGAAAGCGGAAATCAGCACCCTCTTCCGGCACGCGGGATCGGAGGGATCTCATCTCAAGGACCTGAAACGGCTCGCGACTGCGCGTAAAATCAGAATGCTCTCGAAGGACGGTGATGGCTCCAACTCCCGCTAGTCTTGTGCTCGGTGCAGAGAAACTCTCATCCGTGCCGCTTGTGTATGCACGTTTGAACACTGCCATCAGCAGCGGAAAGGCATCTGCCACATTCCTTGGAACGATCATCGGCCAGGATACTGCTCTGACGGCGCGCCTCCTCAAACTGGTGAACAGTCCCTTCTATGGCTTTCCGGGCAAGATCGACACCATTCCGCGCGCGGTGATGGTGGTCGGCACCCAGCAGTTGAGAGATCTTGCCATTGCTACAACGGTCATGGACTCCTTCAAAGGCATCTCGTCCCGGCATATCTCCATCGAAGAATTCTGGAAACACAGCGTAGCGTGCGGCATTACGGCCCGCATCATCGCCGGATTCGGCAGGCAGTCGAATGTCGAGAAGTTCTTCGTTGCCGGGCTCCTGCACGATGTCGGACGGCTCGTGATGTTTCAGAAAATTCCGGAGCTTTGCAACGGCATCCTGGAGAAAGCGGCCGGTACCGGCGCTTTGATGCTGGAGGTGGAGCAGGAGGTGTTGGGCTTCGACCATGCGACAGTCGGCGGTGCCTTGATACGATCATGGCGCCTGCCCGCAAATATCGAAACAGCAGTCGCGTGGCACCATGCTCCTGGTGACGCCGTGAACTACACGTATGAAGCTTCCGTTGTCCATATCGCGGACGTGATCGTGCATGCAATGGAGATTGGGTCGACCGGAGAGCATCAGGTGCCAGAGTGTGACGATGACGCCTGGGATGTGCTTGGTTTGCCTTCCGATGGACTTGCCCGGATCTTCGACCAGGTCGACCGGCAGTTTAATGATGTGTTCCTCTCCCTGACGTCGCAATGATGCGAACCGCAGACGACCATAGTGCGTTGAAGCAGAGCGAAGCCTTGACGGAGCGGCTCCATCACCTTGAATCAACGATGGAGTGGATGCTCGATTCGTTTGAGGAGGTCTCCAGCCTCGATGCCGACCAGTCGTGGGACGATCCGGACCAGGATGAGAGTCTCCTCCTTCCGGCGGCATGTTCGCGGGTGAGACGGCTGATTCCATTTGAATCGGTGGGCTTCTTCCGGGTTTCGGAAGGCTACCCGGAATTCCGCCTGGAGTATCTTGAAGGATCACAGGCGGGGGCCGATATCACACAAGAAGCAGCGCATCTGATCGATGAAGGCGTGTTTGGATGGGCGCTTCACCAGAAACGCCCTGTGTCCCTTCCGGGCCATCGTCAGCAGCATCTGGTCGTGTTGCACCGACTCGCCACGCGCAAGAGCGTCCAGGGGATGTTCGTAGGTATTCTCAAAGGGCCCGATTCGATACCAAGCGAAGTGGCGCTGAACCTCTTGACCGTGGTGCTGTTCAGGGTTGCGTCAGGGCTCGAACAGTCGATGTTGTATCGCAAGATCCGCGACCATAACAGAGACCTGGAGCGTGAGGTCTTTGAAAGGACGAAGGAACTGGTCAAAGCGAAGGAGGTGGCGCTTTCGGCGTCTCAGCTCAAATCGGAATTTGTTGCAAATATGAGCCATGAGATTCGCACACCGTTGAACGGAATCGTCGGCATGACCGAGTTGCTTCTCCAAAGCAACCTGACAGACGCTCAGAGGTCGTACGCGATGAACATTACAAAAGCATCGGATTCGCTCCTTACGATCGTGAACGACGTTCTCGATTTCTCGAAGATCGAAGCCGGGAGGATGCGCATCGAGAAGATCGTGTTTGAACCGGCGACAGTGGTGATGGAAACGATGGCTCTGCTTGCTCATCAGGGCGAGGCCCGTGGTCTCGTTGTCTCGACTCATATTGGCTGGGAATCCCCGCAGCGATTGCAGGGGGATCCCACCAGATTGAGACAGATTCTGACGAACCTCGTCGGAAATGCCATCAAGTTTACGGAGCGCGGCGAAGTTGCAGTGACTGTCGATCTTGAGTCGGAGGAATCAGAAACGACGGTGTTGCGGTTCTCGGTGCGAGACACCGGCATAGGGATTCCGGAGCGGTCGCTGGAATCAGTTTTTGATTCCTTCACTCAGGCCGACGGGTCGACCACGCGAAGGTTCGGTGGTACCGGTCTCGGCCTTGCGATCTCGAGGCGGCTTGTCGAACTCATGGGGGGCAGGATCGGAGTGAGGAGTCAACCCGGGGTGGGAAGCACATTCTGGTTCACGATTCCGTATGCAAAGACGTTGCGGTCGGTGTCGACGGCGAGCGCCGACCAGAAGGAAAGAGAAGCCCGTATCGTCCCGGGGACAGGACCATCGACCGGTTTGACCGGCGATGGGACTACGCGCCTCCGGATATTGCTTGCTGAAGACAACGAGATCAACCAGGCTGTCTGTCGCGAGATGCTCAATCGCTTGGGGTACGACCCAGTGGTTGTGTCCGACGGCAGCGCCGCCGTCGAGGAATATCGGCGCAAGCCGTTCGATCTGGTGCTTATGGATTGTCAGATGCCGGTGATGGATGGCTATGATGCAACAGTGCGGATCCGGGCGATTGAGGGAGAAGGACGCGGGGCGGTCATCATCGCGGTCACCGCGAGTGCGCTGGAGGGAGAACGTCAACGGTGCATTGACGCCGGCATGGACGACTACTTGACAAAGCCGTTCAAGTTTTCGACACTGACGCATGTGCTTGATCAATGGAAAGGCGGCCGCCGGGTTGTCCGGGGCGATGGTGCCGCGATGCGCGAGAAGGAGTACTTCCTCGACCTGACACAACTGGAGGAGATCGCGGAACTCGGACAGGCGCGTTCTCCAGGATTGTTTGCAAAGCTGATCGGGCGTTTCACGAGCGAGGTCCCGGAGAAAATCTCGGCAATCCGAGCTTCCGTTGACGCACAGGATGCTGAAGGACTCCGTCGCATTTCCCATGCGCTCTGCGGAAGCAGT
>Ga0233425_10006789_pt1 | contig 16594 bp, 15 predicted proteins | sample Watercolumn_Towu_2_FD_181712 | JGI IMG/M metagenome (GOLD analysis project Ga0233425, IMG submission 181712) | Freshwater microbial communities from Lake Towuti, South Sulawesi, Indonesia - Watercolumn_Towuti2014_140_MG | ecosystem: Environmental > Aquatic > Freshwater > Lake | place... | reverse complement strand
ACTCCCACCTGTCCGATCATTTTGCCTCGTTCGGATCGCGGATCATGTCGGCCACCGCCGGCGAGGCCCCCTACGTGCTGGATGGCCTGATGCTCGGCGCCGGCGCGCTACCGCTGCATGAGCATTACACTGATACCGGCGGCGCGACGGACCATGTCTTTGCCCTTTGCCATCTTCTCGGCTTCCGGTTCGTGCCCCGTCTGCGCGACATCGCCGACCGGAAACTCGGCTCGATCGCCGCGCCTTCGACCTACAAAGGCATCGAAAGCCTCATGGGCCGCACGATCAAGACGGCGGCGATCGAAGCCGATTGGGATGACATCGTCAGGATCGTCGCCTCCATTAAGGAAGGAGCCGTTGCGCCCTCCGCGATCCTGCGCAAGCTGGCCGCCTACAAGCGCCAGAACAGGCTGGATTTTGCGCTGGCCGAACTCGGCCGCATCGAGCGGACGCTATTTGCGCTCGACTGGCTTGAACAGCCCGACTTGCGTCGCGCCTGCCAGGCCGGCCTCAATAAAGGCGAAGCACGTCATACCCTTGCCGCCGCGATCTACACCAACCGACAGGGGCGGTTCACCGATCGCTCGATCGAGAATCAGGAATATCGGGCATCGGGCCTCAATCTGCTGATCGCGGCGATTTCTTACTGGAACACCGTCTATATGGACAGGGCCGCCCAGCATCTCCAATCATCCGGCGGCACCTTCGATGATGCGCTGCTTGCCCATCTCTCGCCGATGGGCTGGGTGCATATCAGTTTGACCGGCGACTATCTGTGGCAAAGGGCAAACCGGCTCTCCCCTGGCGAGTTCCGCACCCTCAACGATCCCATGGCCCGCCTCAAACTCGTGGCATAGCCAGTGTTCTCATTATGTCCGCCAAATCGTTGTCTGGCGCACAAACCTTGAGGTGACGCCTCGATGGAGGCGATCCAGACCAAGGGGCTGAACGGCCTGGCCCCCGCCCTGTTGCGCGTGCCGGGTGGCTTGGGCAACTTCCCCTTCGCGAACGACACGCTGCTCTATCGCTATCTGCCCGATAGCGTGCTGCACCAGCGGACGACCAGCATGGCGCTGCACGCAGGGGGCACGCTGACCGGCGATGTCCGCCGCTGGTCCTGGGCGATCACCGGCAATTACGACCGGATGGTGTCGCGCAGCACCTCAGAGACCGGCGTACCGCTGGGCGCGCTCCAGGCGTCGATCGATACGGGCGGCGACCCGATGGCGGCGATTGATGCGGTCACGGCCGCGCGGCGCGACCTGAACCGCAGCCGGGCGGTGTCCGACACGATCGGGGTCAAGGCGACCGCCAACGGCCCCGTCGTCCGCCTGCCCGCCGGCGAGGCGATGCTGACCGTCACCACCGATTACACCCGGATCGACAGCGACGCGCGCACCAACCTGTCGCTCGCCACCGATGCGGTCGGGCGCACCATGCGCGGCGCCAGCGTCAACGCCAATGTGCCGATCGCCTCGGCGCGCGAGGGCTCGCTGGGCTTTCTGGGCGAGATGCAGCTCAGCGCCATGGCAGGCGTGTCGCGGGTGTCCGATTTCGGGCGGCTCAGCACCTCCAATCTGGGGCTGAACTGGACGCCGGTGCGTAGGGTCCAGCTCAACGCCTCGGTCAATGTCGCGCAGACCGCGCCCGCCGTCACCCTGCTGGTCGCGCCGGTGCTGGCGACACCCAACACGCCCTTTTTCGACTATGTCACCGGGCGCAGCACGCTGGTCACCACGATTTCGGGCGGCAATCCCGGCCTGGCGCCGGAAAAGCGGCGGGTCACGACGCTGGGCATCGCGGTGCAGCCGATCAAGGACGAGGAGATCCGGCTCAGCACCGACTATGTCGACACGCGGATCGACAATCAGGCGGCGTCGCTGGGCGGCGCGACCCCGGCGTTCCAGCGCGTCTTTCCCGACCTGTTCGTGCGCGATGCGCTGGGCCAGCTGGTCAGCGTCGACCTGCGCCCGGTCAACCTGGCGTTCGAGCGCGAGCGCAAGCTGCGCCTGACGGTCGACGCGCAGGTGATGCTGGGCAAGACCCCGCCGCCCCCTCCCCCGCCCGCCCCCGGCACGGATCCGGCTGCGGCGAAGGCCGCACCCCCGCCCCGCCCGCCCAAGCGGCCGCCGGCGCTATGGCTGACGGCGACGACCAATTACCGGCTGGAGGATCGGCTGACCCTGCGCAACGGTGGCCCGGTCCTCGACCTGCTGGACGGCGCGACGCTCAGCGGCACCGGCGGGCGGCCGCGCTGGGACGTCGATATGACCGGCAATTTCAGCTACGGCGTGTTCAACATGGGCGTCTACGGTCGCCTGCAGGGACCGACCCGCATCCGCAGCGACATCGCCGCCTCCGACCTGCACTTTTCGGGGCGGACCTGGCTGGTCCTCTACAGCTTCGTCCGCATGGAGAAGGTCATCAAGCAGCTCTGGGCCAAGGGGATGAACGTCAACGTCACGATCGAGAACCTGCTGAACGACCGGATCAACGTCACCGACCGCAACGGCGACACCCCCAACCGCTTCCAGCCCGCCTATCTCGACCCCATCGGCCGCTCGATCCGGGTGGGGGTGCGGAAGTTGTTCTGAGGGGGGCGAAGGCCATCTGGGACTCGCTCGGGACGACCTGATCGGGAAAAGCGAGCGGCGCGGCGGGCTTGCGGCCGAGCGTCGGGAGCCAGGACGATCTTCATCGTCATCCTGTTCTCGTTCGGTCATCTCGGCAGCGCTTGCCCAGGCTTCGAAAATGCGGGGCTCAGACCGCCGCGACGCCACCATCCACGAAGAGCTCATGGCCTGCGACGAAGGCGCTTTCGCTCGATGCCAGGAACAACACGGCATTCGCGACATCCTCAAGGTGACCGATGCGGCCAAGCGGAATTCCCTTGATGATCTCTTCTTCAGCTCCCGGCGCCGCATCGAAATAGCTACGCATCAGTCTGGTTTCGGTAGCGCCGGGGGAAACGACGTTCACGCGGATGCCGCGATCCTTGAGGTCGATCGTCCAGCTGCGTGCAAAGGAGCGGACGGCCGCCTTGCTGGCATTGTAAAGCGACTGGGCCGGGTAGGCCTTGGAACCAGCGATCGAGCCGTTGAGGACGATCACGCTTCCGGCCGCCATCAGCGGCAGCGCCTTTTGCACCGTGAAGACCAGACCCTTGACGTTGAGATCGAACGTCGCGTCGAAATGGGATTCTTCAAGCGCTTCGAGCGGGACAGGCTGGTGCATACCGGCATTGGCGAACACGACGTCGACCCTGCCATGATCGCGCCCGACACGCTCGTAGAGCTTCGTCAGGTCAGCCAGGTTCGTGACGTCACCCTGTACGCCGATTGCACCATGACCGATCTGCCGGATGGCCTGATCGAGCATCTCCTGCCGCCGTGCGGTGATGTAGAGCTGGGCGCCCTCCTCCGCGAAGCGCTGCGCGGATGCCAGCCCGATACCATCGCTCCCGCCGGTAATCACCACGACCTTGCCTTCGAACCGTCTCGTCATCACATATGCCTTTCGATCAAGTGGAGGGTTTCTCCACTTGCAAATATGGAGGCATCCTCCACTTAGCAAGGCAGGGAGGGAAGATTCTTGAGTGAGGGTATCCTGCGCGCTGACGCAGAGCGGAATCGCGAACGCATCCTCGCTGCGGCGGAAGAAGCATTTCTCGAGCGGGGTGCGGGCGTCCCGCTGGAAGAGGTGGCCAAGCGGGCAAAGGTTGGGATCGGTACACTCTACCGCCGATTCCCGACGCGCGAGGCGCTGCTCGCAGCCACCAGCAATGAGCGGTTCATGGCGGTAGCCGAGACGAGCCGTAGGCGGGATGTCGAGCTTGATCCTGGCGACGCACTGCGCCGATTCTTGGAGGAACTCGCCAAAAACACGAGCGTCTACCAGAGCCTGGCCGCGTCGTTGGGAACCGTCATCCAGCATGGCACAGCTGGCTGCACGGCGATAACCGCTGAAGGTGAAAGACTGCTCCGACGCGCTCAGGCATCCGGGGTTATTCGTCCAGATGCCAATTTCGACGACATCATCTATGTAGTGAGCGCCATAGCGATCGCCGTGGAGAAGGACAGCGCACCGACGACCCGGATTGCCCATCTCGTTGATCTTCTATTCAACGGTCTATGCGTGCGCTGAAGGCTGCGGGACATGCACGATCGTTATGTCACAGCATATCGAAGGCGAGCCTCAGAGCGCATTCGTCGGTCATTCGGGAGAACGGGTAAACTCTCCCGATCACATGGCCGGCGCTTCCTCTGTGAGCCGGCCTGTTTGCTTTCGTGCTGTGACGGCCGAGCGGTTGACATTACCCCATTGGCATAGTGGCACGAGCGCGGTCGCGAGGATCATGCCATCGTCGGTCATGCTATATTCGACGCGGGGTGGCACCTCCTGATAATCATGGCGTGCCACGATCCCGTCGACCTCCAGTTCCCGCAACTGCTGGATTAGCACCTTCTCGCTGATCCCGGCGACGCGGCGACGAAGCTCGCCGAACCGGCGCGGGCCTCCACTCACATGGTAGAGGATCAGCGGCTTCCATTTGCCGCCGATTACCGCAAGCGCGACGTCCAAGCCGCAGTCCGTCTGATCAAGGGCCATCAGACCACTTACAAAAAGGTCAGTACTGGCTCAAGCGAAACTGTCCGCTAAATGGCCCATGCAGCACAATACCGGCATGGCAAAGGCTTATCAGATGAACCGTTCCAACTTGGACATCGCACAAAATCTCCTCATGCAAATCGGCAGCGGAGCCTTGCCCGAGGCAATCGCGGCTGAAATGGACGAAGCCGTCGTTCTGGAAATTCCGGGCGATGGGGGCGCCATGCCATGGATCGGAAGACGGTCGGGCCGTCAGGCTGTTGCAGACTTTATCGCCGATCAAAGATCTCTTCTCACAAGCAACATGTTCCGGGTCGACGACATCCTGGTGAGCGAGCGGCGGGCCGTCGTCATCGGAGCACTATCCGCGACGTTGAAAGCGAACGGACGAACGATCGAAACCGATTTCGCCATCGTGCTCACGATCGCCAATGGCATGATCACCCGCTTTCAAATGCTTGAGGACAGCTATGCCGTGTCCGCTGCCGCCAGGTAAATGACGCATATGGGCTCATACTGACGCGCAAGAGCTACCGCGCGGATCAGCCATATACGAAAAACGGAAGGCGCGGGCGCATCGCCCCGGAGTGGCATCTCAACAGGGACAGGGGGACATCAACCCGGTCCGGGCATATCCCCCGATTTTCTCACCGAGGTTGCGTGCCCAATGTCAAGATACGCATGGCGACATCAAGATTGGTGTCTATTTCCTCGTCGCTCATTCCGACATGAAGAACGCTAGCGGCCATCTGCATGTAAATGGCAAAGTCGTGCGCACTGATGGTTTCGCTTACCTCGCCACGACTCTTGGCCACGGAAACCAACGGCGTCAGAAAAGCGCTCACTTCGTCTCCAAGACGTGCCAACGCTGTTCGCCCTGTTTCAGCCCTGCTCAACTCCGCAGCGATGTGCTGATACATTGCTAAGGTGGGCATCGCTTGGATCACCGCCACCTTAAGCGATTCGTAGAATGGTCTAGACAGGTCGAGGTTGTTTTTTAGGATTTCCGCTTCCTGTGACAACACCGCCAGCGCGAGGGTCTCGCGATCAGCGAAGTTGCGCTGCATCGTAGCTCTGCCGACTCCTGCCCTTTTGGCTATCACCTCAAGGTTGACGCCATATCCGTGCTCGCGGAAACACGAGGCGGCTGCCGACAAAATGGCTTCGCGGCGCAACTGCGCATCCCGGCGCGGCGCCCGCCTACGCCCTGCATCGTCCTTGGGGGCAACACAAATTCGCTTGGTGATAGCCTATACTCTCGTTGGGACAGCGTCCAACAATGCGGCCGTGAGCAATAAGATACCGATATCAGTGCGGCAACCCGTATCTTGTGAGCATCAATGTGCCTGACACGAGGAAGACCCAGAACAAGGAAAGAGGCAGAAATATCTTCCATCCCAGACGCATGATCTGATCATACCGATAACGCGGGACGGTCGCCTTGACCCAGGCGTAGGCGAAGAAACAGAATAGTGCCTTCCCCAAAAGCCAGAAAAAACCAGGAATGGCGTAGAGGGGTGCCCAGTCAAGTGGAGGCAACCATCCGCCCCAAAACAGGACGGCGTTGAGCGTCGCCATGAGCAATACGTTGATGTTCTCCGACAAGTAGAAAATCGCGAAGCTCATCGACGAATATTCCGTCTGATATCCGGCAACCAGCTCACTCTCGGCTTCGGTGATATCAAACGGTGTCCGCGATGTTTCTGCCATCGAGGATATAAAAAACACAACCCACATCGGGAAAAGCAAAGGATGTATAACGAAGCCGTTGAAAAATCCGAAAATGCCTTTTTGGGCCTGGATTATACCCTGGAGGTTGAACGTCCCGCTCCACATGACGACCGATATCAGGACAAAGCCAATCGAAACCTCGTAGCTTATCATCTGTGAGGCCGCACGGATTGCCGAGAAAAACGGGTATTTCGAGTTGCTTGCCCAGCCCGCAAGAATGACGCCGTAAACGCCTAGCGACGATGCTGCGAGCAAGTATAGAAGCCCCACATTGATGTCGGCTAAAACCATTCCTGGTCCCAGCGGAATGACCGCCCAAGCGATCAATGCAACGCTGAAGGTTATGATCGGCGCTAATAGGAAAAGCCGACGGTTGGCCGCCGACGGGACAATCGTCTCCTGCAGGAACGCTTTAAGGCCATCAGCGAAGCTCTGCAGAGCGCCAAAAGGCCCGACAACGTTCGGCCCCCGGCGAAGGGCAAAAGCGGCCCACGCCTTACGCTCGGCATAAATGATCATCGCGACCAACAGCAGCAGCGGCAGAACGATAAGCAGTATGAGGATTAGGTGCGCGACCAGCCAGCCTGCCGCAGGGCCAAGGAATGTCTGAAACCACTGAGTCATATGCCACCTTGCCCCATGCCAGCGCCGCGGTCGGACGTGTCGGGAATAGTCCGGGTCGTGATCAATCGGGCGACGGCATACCCGTTAAGTGGGCATTATGTCCACATAATAGATGCAATAGCGGCCACCTGCTTCCGTATCGCGCGTTTGAGCAAGCCCCCCCGTCCGCCTCCGGCACAAAGCCGAGAAGCGAGGCGGGCAAGGGCCTTGCCTCGGAGCGTCCTAGCGCTGGTCGAGATCGATCGGGGTATAGGCGGTCGGAATGCGCAGCGTAACGCCGTCCCGCTTGGCGAGCGGCACCAGCACCTTCATCGTCTTGTCGAAGTCATCCAGCTTCGCGGGTAGAGCGTTCAGGGGATCGCCGAACTTCTGGAAGAAGTCGTCCCAGTGGACCGGGATCACCAGCTTCGCACCCGTCAGCTCCACGGACTCGTGCCAAAGGTTCTTCACGAACGCATCACCCTGCCTGCCGGCCATGCTGACGCCGAGGAAGACGACGTCTGCCTTCACACCCTTGAACTTGCCGGGGATATAGTTGCCGCTGCCGATCACCAATATGCGACGCGCGCCATGCTCGATGAGGAAGGAGTAGTTCTGGCCGAGCTTATATTCCTCGGCTTTGGCGGGCGGGGTGATGACGCGATCGATGATGCCGGGAAAGGCCGGATGAGGCGAATGCGGCGTCTCGAATACCGTGATCTTGAAGCGGCCGAACTGGAAGACCGACCCATCCTTGATCAAACGAACCCGCGAGGCGGGCAGGCCGGCGCCCTCCACGACATATTTCGTCGACTGCGATCCAAGGACGACCGCTCCCGTCTTCAAGGCGACGTTTCCCGTGTCCATCGCGTGATCATAGTGGGAATGCGCCACGAAGATGGCGGCAAGGCGATGAATGTCCGCCTTTTGCAGCCCCTCGTTGATCCGTTGTTCGTTTGGCGGAATCTTGCTCGCCACTACGCTGAAGACGCCGGGCCGCGAGAAGAAGCCGTCCTCCATGATCGCGGTCTCGCCGTCGTCGAAGCTAAGCGAGGCCGTTCCAAGATAGCGGACCGTGAGATCGGTCGGCCCTTTCGGCGCAACCGACCTCATGTCGTTATAGGCCGCCGTCGATCGTGGTCTCAGTTCCTGGTAGCCCCAAAATCCTCCGACACCGACGAGGCACACGGCTGCCAAAAGAGCTATTTTAATAGAATTTCTCATTCTTCCATTATCTTGCCCGTGAACCGCGCCTTGTTGGAGGCAATGTCGAGCTGGATCATGGATCAGTAATCAGATCCAGATACGCACCACATTCTTCAACAATAGGATGGCGGTACCAAGCGAAGAGGCCGGAGTGACTTCCGGCATCATCGCCTGAGAAATCCCCAAGGACACAGGGGAGCGAAGCGGAATCTATTCGTTTGCACCAGCGTTCATCGTTCCGTGGTCCAACGGTCCGCTCTTCGTTCATCCCGCTGGTGCGAAGATCAGGGTGAGGCGTTCGTTCCGGCTTCGACCATCGGGTGTGGAGTTGTCGGCTATCGGATCAAGCGCACCACGCGCCTGCACGCCGATCCGGTCACGCGCGATGCCGGATTGCACGAGATAGTTTTCAAGCCATCTGGCACGCTCAAGCGAGAGCTTCTCATTGTCGGCCGCGTTCCCCTGATCGTCCGTGTGTCCGACGATCGTCATCTTCAATTTGGGATAGGCATTCAGCATATTCACCAATTCGGGAAGATGCGCCTTTGCTTTGGCGATGGGTTCCACCGCCCTGTCCTGGAATTGGCCTTCGCCGACCTCGAAGCTTCTCGGCGTCCCGTCGTTGTTTTCAAGCCAGTCGGTCAGGGCTTTGGCTACGGAGCCGTCCGGTGCGAAAACGAGGTTCCCGTCCGGCAGCACGGCAACGTTTCTCGCGGCCGCGGGAATCTGCTCACCGCGCGCCTCGATCTCGTGGTCCGAAGCTATTTTTCGGCCGGTGAGCACCAGTGCGACACAGAAGATCAGAATGACCAAGCTGGCGATACCAATTCGCCTTCGTCGGCTCATATCTTTGCCGGGCCGGGCGGGCGTCCTGCGGTGATCAGACATAATTCATGCACCTCGGATCCTGTGAAAGGGTCATGCCAAGCGTCATCAGGGCTCGCATCGCCGTCATTCCGCTCTGGCATTCGCGGTCGCCGCCAAGCGCGATGAGCGCTCGTCGGCAAGATATCGTCCGACCCTGTCGCGTGTAAACGATTCGGGCAGATTGAGCGCTTTTAGCAAATCGGCCCCGATCAATGATGCGCTAAGAGCTGGCATGACGATCCCCTCGATGATCGCTGGCAGATCGGTTTCGGCGAAGGCGGCGTGATCAGTTTCGTGCTTGGAAAGTTCGGCAGGCAGCCGCGCGAACCGCTCGAACAACGGAGCGAGGAGCGGGCTGGAGTGCCCCGCCAGCCAACCGATAAGCCGTCCAACGCCGGTGCGCTCGAACACCTCGAACACGCGATCGACCAGAGCTTCTTCATCGATCGCACCCGTCCTTAGCAGCGACGTGCCCGTGCAGACCTCGAAAAGCAGCTCCTCCACCAGCGAGTCGGCGACGGCAGCCTGGAGGTTGGCCGCAGTTCCAAAATTGTGCGTGATGCTCCCGTGCGTCATGCCCAACGCAGCGGCGACACCCTGCAACGTGATGGCGCCCGGCCCCTCGGCAACCAAAATCTCGCGGGCAGCCGCCAAGGCCTCCTCGCGAAGCTCCTCAGGTTGACGCCGTCGTCTACGAGAGGGCTGCCCCATTATTGTCATCAATGATAATATCGACTATTGGCCAATGTCTGTCAATGACGACAAGCAGGGCAAACAGAATGACCAGCGGCGGCAGACGTGACTCCCATGCCCTCCAGCTGACAGCTGTCGACATCGACCATATGGGCCACGTCGGTAACGCGGTCTATTTGCAGGCGGCAGGCCGATCATGACCCGCCGGCTGGCAATGGCTCCGAGCAGCTTTTGAGAATGACGGGACAGATCGCTTCGATGAACGTCGATCTGCCCAGCTTGTCGGGCTCGATGAGGGATTGTCCCAGGCCCGCGTCCGTCAGGCCGATCAGTGCGCGCGCCAGAAGATCCGGATCGATCGTCAGGCGCCGCGAAGACATGTCCAGTACCTGCTGGATCTTGGCGACGACCATATGCCGCAAGGTTTGACGACGCTTCGCGAAGGTTGCGGCCGCGATCTCCGAGCGGAGCGCGACGAGGGTCATCTCGGCATTGAGGATGTACCATTCGCGACCGAGCGGATAGGCGGCCGCAAATTTTTGGAACATCGTATCGATGGGATCGCCGTCGCCCTTGAGCGCCTCTTCCAGCGCATTGCCGAGAAGATGTGCGACGTCCAGGCTCACCCGGCCGTAAAGCTCGAGGAACAACTCCTCCTTGGTCTTGAAGCCGGAATAGAATGCCCCCCTGGTCAGCCCGGCGGCTTCACAGATATGATCGACCGTTGCGCCGTGAAAGCTGCGTTCGGTGATGGCTTTGCGTGCGCCGGAGACGAGCCGATCGGCGGTGTCCTGTCTTGTAGGGCGGGTTCTGACGCGGGGCATAGGGCTGCACTAGCGCCCGGAACCTCACCCCTGCAACAGGTCCCTCGACCGATTGTCATGGGTTCAGACGCCCGAAGGTCCGAGCGGGGCCGGGGGCGGCTGCGACATCCTGGCGCCTTCCCTTGCTCAGACGATGTTGCCGCGTATCACAGCCTCTATCCGCTTCGCCTTCGAACGCCTGCCGTGCCGGCCTCGGTCAAACCCGCTCCCCTGTCGAGCGGCACTTTGTTCCCGCCAGGAGTTCCAGCAACGGCTCGCATAAGCGGGCATGGGTCGAGAGATGACGGGAGACCGCATTGACCGAAGATCGCGCACGCGAGCTTGCCTTCGTTTTCCGGTGCTCGGGCGCGGCAACCTTGTCGTTCCTGCTGGCACAGGCCGTGGGTCTGCCCCATCCGGTATGGGCCGCCATGACCGGGGTGATCGTCGGCCAGGAAAAGCTGGGAGACACGCGCCAGGCGACCCTTGGTCGGTTCGTCGGAACGCTCCTCGGCGTCGCGATCGCAGTGCTTATCGGCTTGCCTGCTGAATGGGCCGGAGCAGGCAATGCCGTGAAGATCGCCCTTTCCGTCGCGCTCGCAGCCGTCATTGCGCGACGACATCCGTTGGTGAAGGTCTGCATGTGGACGTGCCCGATCGTCTTCCTGACGGCGACCCCCGGTCTGCCGCTTTGGCATGTCGGCCTTAACCGCGGGGCCGAAGTTATGCTGGGCGGGGTTGTAGGCACATTACTGCACCTTCTGGTGGAAATTATGATCGGCAAGATCGTCTATCATCGCGTGGTGGACGAAGGCGCCGCCAAGAACGAGCAAGGACATACATGATCAGGTGTATCCGTATCTGGACGAACGATACTGGAAATTCGTCGTTCGAAGAGGGCAGCTTGTCACTGGGCCAGGGCAAGCCCGGTGATCTGATCGGTGCAACTATTGCCGCATCTTCGGTATCCTTCCGCGAAACGCAGCCGGATCAGGCACTCGAGTGGCATGATGCTCCGACATATCAGCTGGTGCTGACCTTGGGCGGCACGCTGGAGTTCAAGACGCGCGACGGCGGGACCTTCGTCATTCGTCCTGGCGACGTGCTGCTGGCGGAGGACACGAAGGGGACCGGCCATGTCTGGCGCATCATCGGCGAAGAGCCGTGGCGCCGAGCCTACGTGATCCTGCCGCAAGGGGCCGATGTCGGCTTCACAGCCAAGCGATAAGAAAGGAACGCCATGACCTCCACGGACGCGAAGACCGTCGACGTCGCCCTGATCGGAGCCGGTATCATGAGCACGACGCTGGCCACATTCCTGCGCGCGCTCGATCCCGCCCTCACGATCACCATCCTCGAACGGCTGGACGGGCCGGCGCTCGAAAGCTCGGATGGCTGGAACAACGCGGGCACCGGCCATGCGGCAAATTGCGAGATGAACTACACGCCGGAGAATGCGGACGGCACGGTCGATATAGCGAAGGCGCTGGACGTCAACGTCCAGTTCGATCTGTCACGTCAGCTATGGGCGCATCTGGTCGAAGCCGGCGACATTCCCGATCCTTCCGCATTCATCCGGACCTGCCCGCATTGTGCATTCGTCGTGGGTGAAGAGAATGTCGCCTTCCTGAGGAAGCGGTATGCGGCGATGAGTTCGCATCATTGCTTTGCAGGGATGGAATATAGCGAGGATCCTGCCGTCATCGCCGAGTGGGCGCCCCTGGTCATGACGGGCCGCGCAGCGGACGTGCCGGTCGCGGCGACACGAATGGTGACGGGCACCGACGTGGACTACGGCACGCTTACCCACATTCTGCTCCAGGCGCTGCGCAACAAGCCGGGGTTCGAGGATCATTATGGCGCCGAGGTCAACGCGCTGTCGCAAAATCCGGATGGATCATGGCATGTCGGCTATCACGCCCATGGCGATCATGGGACGTCCGGCGCGTTGAACGCCAGGTTCGTCTTCATCGGCGCGGGCGGAGCGTCGCTGACCCTGCTCCAGAAAAGCGGTATTCCGGAAGGGCATGGCTATGGCGGCTTTCCGATCAGCGGCATCTGGCTTCGTTGCGATACGCCGGAAGTCGTCGCGCAGCACAAGGTCAAGGTTTACGGCAAGGCAGCGCATGGCTCGCCACCCATGTCGGTGCCGCATCTGGACATGCGAGTGGTCGATGGCGAGCATTCCATCCTGTTCGGCCCCTATGCCGGTTTCAGCCCGAAATTCCTGAAGGAAGGGTCGTGGTTCGACCTCCCGCTCTCGTTGCGGCTGGGCAATATCGGGCCGATGATCGACGTCGGCATCCATTCCTTCGGTCTGGAGGAATATCTGGCCGACCAGATCATCCTGACCGAGAACAGCCGGTTCGAGACGCTGAAGCAGTTCTTCCCCAATGCGCGGAAGGAGGACTGGTATGAAGCGGTCGCCGGGCAACGCGTGCAGATCATTCGGCCTACGGGTCATGGCGGCGGAACGCTGCAATTCGGCACGGAGCTTGTAGGCGCGCAGGACGGATCTTTGATTGCGTTGATGGGCGCATCGCCTGGCGCCTCCACCGCGGCTGCGATCGCGCTCGACACCCTCAAACGTTGCTTCAGCCACCGGCTGGTCGAGGACGACTGGTTGCCCAGGCTGAAGGCTGTCATCCCGACCTATGGCATCGACCTCAAGGTCGATGCCGATGCGTGCCATAGGGAGCGAGCCAGCACGGCCAAGGTGCTGCGGATCGCGACGATCGAGAGCCAGTCGCCCGCTGATTGATCTTCCCCGTTTCGGCGGACACGCTGCGTCATCCGGTCATGCGCCCGGCCTGTCGGGGTGTAAGCTACCCGATAGCCGAGCGCATGCGGTGTCGATGACAGTAGCCCTCGATATGTCCGGACAGCGCCTGCCCGGCTTCGGCCCGCTTGCCATCAAAACACCTCCCGGCTCCGCAGAGCCTGTCATCGGCATCCGCCGAACGGGGGATGATCAGGCGGGGCTATTCCTCCCCTGCGAGGGGAGGAAAGGCCGTACCCTGCCCTTTAGTCCGATCCAAAAATGTCGCGCGTGAACAGCTTGTCCGCGACATCGGCCAGTTCGGGGTCGTTGCGGTTGGCGATGATGACGTCGCTGTCCTGCTTGAAGGCGGCGAGGTCGCGGTAGACCTTTGACCCGAAGAAGCTGTCTTCGGCGAGGCTGGGCTCGAAGACCACGACCTCGATCCCCTTGGCCTTGATCCGCTTCATGATGCCCTGGATCGAGGACTGGCGGAAATTGTCCGAGCCCGCCTTCATCGTCAGGCGGAAGATGCCGACGCGTTTGGGCTTCTTGGCGATGATCCGGTCGGCCAGGAAATCCTTGCGGGTGCGGTTGGCGTCGACGATCGCGCGGATCAGGTTCTGCGGCACGCTGGTGTAATTGGCCAGCAGCTGCTTGGTGTCCTTGGGCAGGCAATAGCCGCCATAGCCGAAGCTGGGATTGTTATAATGCGTGCCGATGCGCGGATCGAGGCCGACGCCCTCGATGATCTGGCGCGTGTCCATGTCGCCGGCGATCGCATAGCTGTCGAGTTCGTTGAAGAAGGCGACGCGCATCGCGAGATAGGTGTTGGCGAACAGCTTGATCGCCTCGGCCTCTCGGGTGCCGGTGAACAGGACGGGGATGTCGGTCTTCTCCGCGCCCTGGACTAGCAGGTCGGCGAAGATGCGCGCCCGCTCCGAATGTTCGCCGACGATGATCCGCGACGGGTGGAGATTGTCGTAGAGCGCGCGCCCCTCGCGCAGGAATTCGGGGCTGAAGATGACCTGCTCCGTGCCCAGCCGCGCGCGGACATCGTCGATGAAGCCGACCGGGATGGTCGACTTGACGACCACGGTGGCCTCGGGCGCATGGGTCTTGGCCAGGCTGATGACCGCCTCGACCGACGAGGTGTTGAAGCTGTCGGTGTCGACATCGTAATTGGTCGGCGTGGCGACGATGACGTAATCGGCGCCTGCCAAAGCCGCGCCCGCGTCGGTGGTGGCGGACAGGTCGAGCGTGCGGCCGGTCAGGAAATCCTGCAACTCGACATCGATGATCGGCGACGTCCGCGCATTGACCATCGCGACCCGCTCCGGGGAGATGTCGACCGCGACGACCGTGTTATGCTGCGCGAGCAGCACCGCATTGGACATGCCGACATAGCCGAGGCCGAAAACAGCGATCTTCATTCTACACCCCCGGACGGGCAGGATCGTCGTCTGTCCGTCTGCTCATGTTGCGACACTGGCTTCGTGCCATGCATGAGCGGTTCGGCAATCGCAAATGTTGCAGTGGCGAAGCACAAGCGCGCGGGCGGCGACCTGTCCCATTTCGGTCATGCCGCCCCGGGGTTGAAGGGGATGGGTGGGGGTGGGGCATCGCCACGAACGTTACGCTTGCGGCAGCGCCCCACCCCCGTAAGGGGAGGGGCTCGATTTGATTCAAGCAGTGCCGTCGCGCCTTACAGCTTGACCCGCACGCCCCCGAACAGGGTGTAGCCGAACTTCTCATATTCATAGGTGCGGAACCGCTGCCCGAAATAGCGCACGCCCGGCGTGTTGGTCAGGTTCTTGCCCTCGGCGAACAGGTTGATGCCCTTGGCGAGCTGCACGCTGCCCGTCACGTCGAGCTGGCCGCGACCCTCCCAATAGAGGTCGAGCGCGGGGTTGTCGGCGTTGATCTCGTCCAGATAGTCCGAACGCTTGGTATAGGCGACGCGGACATTGACCGGCCCGCGTTCGTAGAAGACGCTGGCGTTCCACATATGCGTCGACTGGCCCGGCAGCGCGAAGCGGCTGCGCCCGCCGAAGCTGGCGTCGAACGACGCATGACCCTTGGTATAGGTATAGTTGGCGAACACGCCCAACCCGCTCAGCACGCCGGGCAGGAAGCTGAAATGCTGCTGCCAGTTCAACTCGACGCCGTACAGCTCGCCCTTGCGCGCGTTGATTGGACGGCTGAGGATCGCGCCGCCCACGCCGTTATACACGCCGGTGCTGGTCAGCGTGTAGCGATAGTCGGACAGGTCCTTGTAGAAGCCGTTGACCGAGATCACGCCCAGCGGCCGGATGTAATATTCCAGACCCGCATCGACATTGTTCGACAAGGTCGGTTTCAGGTCGGGATTGCCGAACTCGACGCGCACCGTGTTGCCCTCGGTCGTCTCCAGTACGCGCGGCGCGATCTGCGGGAAATTGGGGCGGTTGATCGCGCGGCTGAGCGCGGCGCGCAGGATCAGGTTGGGCGTGAACGCCTGGCGCAGCGTCAGGTTGGGGAAGAAGTCGGCATAGCCATTATGCCCCCGCGCGGTGACGACCGCCCCGGTGCGCGAGACGCTGGGCGCGCTGCTCTCGAAATCGGTGGTCTCGACGCGAAGCCCCGCGATCAGGGTGGTGCCGTCCTTGACGTATTTCGCCATGCCGAACAGGCCGAGGATCTTCTCCTCCGCGACATAATCGGCGGTCAGCGACTGCGGCAGGCGGCGTTCCGAGGCGGCCTTGGTCGCGTCGAAATAGGCGTCCGCCAGCCCGGTGTCGAACCGCTGCCCCAGATCATAGCCGAAATTGCGCGAGTCCTCGTCCGACAACAGCCCCGCCAGGCTCTGCGAGGGGGCGGCCGAGGCGCGGCGGTCGCGGAACCGCTCTTCATCGGCATTGATATGCCGCTCGCGATATTTGCCGCCGCCCGAGACGGTGACGAAATCGCCCAGCGGCACGTCCGAGCGGAGCGCGAGGGTCAGTTCGTCATTTTTGGTGGTGTTCGACCGATAGGTGTTCTCGCGAAAGGCGTAGGTGCCGGCCTGGAGATGCTCCTTCGACGTGAACAGCGAATAGCCGGGCAGATCGGCATCGGCGAAGTCGTAGGAGAGCGTCGGCCGCAGGCTTGAGCGGAACAGCAGCTCGTCACGGCGCGGATAGGTCTGCGAGCTTTCGCTATAGGCGATGTCGGCGCGGATCGTGCCCTCGCCCAGCCGCTGCTCGATCCCGGCGGTCGCCGACCAGATCTCGTTCACCTGCTTGCGGTGGCGGACCTGCTTTTCGATGCGGGTGTTGCGATACGTCGCGGCGCGATCGGTCGATCC
>Ga0233425_10006788_pt1 | contig 16594 bp, 13 predicted proteins | sample Watercolumn_Towu_2_FD_181712 | JGI IMG/M metagenome (GOLD analysis project Ga0233425, IMG submission 181712) | Freshwater microbial communities from Lake Towuti, South Sulawesi, Indonesia - Watercolumn_Towuti2014_140_MG | ecosystem: Environmental > Aquatic > Freshwater > Lake | place... | reverse complement strand
CTTCGGGCTGAGTGGACTGCGCCACCGCTGAGGGCGTGCCGGCGGAACTCAGCGCTGGCACAGGAATGTCCAGTGGGCGCTCCAACGCCGCCTCTGCGAAGAACGAACCCTTGCGGGCCCGCAGCAGACCATCCGGCACTCCGGTGGCACGCTTGCGCCCTTCAACGAGTTTCAGCTCGGCGCGCAGTTCTTCGAGTTTCTGCTGTTCCTGCGCCATGGTCTCTGGCCGCACATTGGGCAGCCCCTTTTCACGCAGTGCTTGTGGCAGGTCCACAAGAATGCCGCGCGAGAGTGCGGCAGCCAGTGTTTCGAGCAGGCGGATCTCATCCCCCGTTTCCTTCAAGCGCGCGCTCAAGACCTCAATGCGGCCTTGATCCGCTTGCGCGAGCACCGTGGCGATGTCCGCAAAGACTTCGCGCAGCGTTGGCAGGAGATCGGGTGTCTTGTTGTTCTGCGCGTTGAGCACGACACACAGCAACGCGACGAGGACAAAGCTCTTCATGGCAGTTTCTCCCCAGAGCTCAGCACCATGCTGGCTTCGCGATGGCGACCGAGAGCACCCAGGGCTTTGGCGCGAAGCATCCGCGCTTCCCCGGCCAATGCAGCGTCTGTGATGCGATCCAACACGGCGAGTGCACGCGTTGGTTCCCCGAGCGCGACGTCACAGCGAGCCACTTCAAGATCCGCGAGGGCGGCCATGTCTTCGCGCAGTGCGAGCGCGGCAAAGAGGCTGCGAGCCTCGTCGTAGCGACGCTCGAGGCAGAGCAGTTTCGCCAAGGCGTTGAGAGCTTTGACCGCCATCGGATCGCCTTCTGGCGTTTCGTTGATCAGGCGTTCGAGTGACGCCACCGCGGCATCGGTCAGCCCCACGGCCGCCTGCAAGTCGGCAGTTTCATGGAGCGCAGCGCGCAGCACCGCGCCCTGCGGATCCATGGCCAGCAGAGTGCGGGCTGCCATCAGCGCTTGCACCGAGTCTCCGGCTGCGCGTGTGGCTCGGACGAGGCCCAAGGCCGCCTGCGCACGATCGTCCGCGCTTGGAGCCGTGAGCATCGCGGTCTGAAACTGGGTGATGGCCGCGCGGGCGTTCTTGCTAGCCAGCAGGACACGCCCCGTCCAAAGCGGAATGCGACCCGCGATGTCAGGCAGTGCCCGACCCGTCCGCTTAGCCGCCTTCTCCAAACCCTCCAGTGCCACGGCCGCGTTGCCGGCGCGCAACTGGCCTTCCGCCAGCAGCAGTTCCGCTTCGACTGCGGTGCGCAGGTTGTTCGCTGCACTCGCCCGCAAGAGGCGCGTCGTGGCATCAGCCGTTGCACCTTCAGCCGCATAGGTGCGAGCCGTGAGCAGTGCCGCGTCCGGGGCGATGGCGCGTCCTGACGCGAGCTCGTCGACGTGTTCGAGGGCCGTGCGCGCTTCCGCATGCCGACCGAGAATGAAAGCCGCGACGCCGGCTTGGTACCAAGCGCGCGCCGCAAGTTCTGATTGAGGATGTCCTTCGGCGTAGACCCGGAAGCCAGCCAACGCAAGTTCCGCGCGGCCCCCATCAAGTTCGAGTGCTGCTGCACGGAAGGCGGAGTCCCCTGCACCCTCATCCCGCGGGCTAGCCAAGGTGGCCCGCCCATACCAGTCCACCGCAGCCACGCGCACACGCTCAGCCGCGGCGGGAGAGTTGGTGCACGTCGCAAGGGTGATGGTCTTGCCATCCAGCTCGGCCACGAGGCCTGCGACAGCGCCCAAGTGTTGGACTGCATCTGCAAGCAAGAGGCCGCTGCAATCCAGCTCCACGCGCTCGGAATCCGCCGCAGCGAGGGCTTCTGGAGCGATGCGCACCGTGCAACCGGATGCTTCGGCGAGGCGCATGATGGCCTCACGCACCGAGAGCGTGGCGCTCGCGGTGACGAGTGCGATGGGACCGCGGCGCTCCACACGCAGCGCTGGCTCTTGCGCCACGAGGGTCGCAGCAAAGAGAACGATGAGGCCCCAGTTCATAGTTGGCCTCCTTCAAAGCTGATGCTGGGCGCAGCAAGAACAAACGCGCCGTGCGTTGCACGCCATTCCGCCTCAAGGGCCTCGGCATGCATGCGTGTGACAGAGAGCACAAGGGCCGGGTCGGCCGCGGCCACTCCGCGCAGAACCAGACTCGTGCGCGCACAGGCCATACGCGCAAGGCGTGGAGCCGCTGCGTCGAGGCAGGTGCGTGCAAAGGCGAGGAGCTCCGCCCCATCCCACGTTTGCGACACGGCGTCCGCATCCGCGAAAGCCCGCGTCGCAAAGGCGGTTTGTCCACGGCGCGCTTCCATCGCTCCCAAAGCCAGGAGTGCGAAGCGGCGCACCGAACGATGCTCGCCCGAAAGTTCTGCGATCGCTGCGCGCAGCGTGCTCACTGCACCCGCGACATCGCCGCTAGATTCCAATGCCATCGCCCGCTGCCACTGAGTCACCAGGGTGCTGAGGCTCGGCGATAGAGCCGGCTTCTCCTCTGCGGTTGCCGTCGCGGCAACTTCAAGAGGCGCAACTACCGCGGGCTGCGAATCGGCGTGGGGGGCCTCCGTGGCAGGCGCCACTTCCGCGCCCCTAGTCGCTTCATCCTCCAGCTTGGGAGGAAATTCCGCATGACTTTCCGCTGGAGCTGCGCCGGCGTGCGCATCATCCGCAGAGCCGAAAGGCACACCGGCCACAAGCGCGACGATGAGCGCGATCGAGGCTCCGCCACCGATGAGCAGCATGTCGCGCATGCGCAGCGCCTTCTTGGGCGTTGGCGTCGCAGCGCTCTCGGTTTCAGAACTTGTTGTCGGTTCGGTGTCCATGTCGTGTCCTGCGTCAGCGTTCAGTGCAGCTCTTTCTCAGTGCAAGCGGCTGGCCATCCCTCAATCTGTCCGAAGATCCACCACTTGTCCGCCATTGGTTCACTTGGCAGTGCATTGTTTTCCGGCGGCCGTCGCGAATTCAGACACTCACCTTCAGCTCGCGCCGCTCATCGCGGCACAGGCCGTAGTCCTTCATCTTGTTGTAGAGAGTGCTGCGATTGATGCCGAGCTCGCGCGCGGCGCGAGCGATGTTGAAGCGCGTCTCTTCGAGCACGACGCGAATGAGTTCCACTTCCATGTTGCGGATCGTGCGATCACGCAAGGCGAGCGTGGCGTTGTTCTGAGGCGCAGCGGCCTCAACTGGCTTCGGAGCCTGCACCGGTTCGGCCAGCGCGAGGTGACGGGGCTCCACCAGCACGCCGTCGCACACGATCACGGCGTACTCACACACGTTGCGCAACTCGCGCACGTTGCCAGGCCAAGAATGCTCTTCCAGGATGCGGCGCGCTTCCGCGCTCAAGCCTTGCACCGGCTTCCTTAGAGCCCGCGCAAAGTGCTCGAGGAAATGCTGTGCCATGGGCGCGATGTCTTCACGGCGCTCGGAGAGCGTTGGCATGCGCACCGGCAGCACGTTCAGGCGGAAGTAAAGGTCCTTCCTGAAGCGGCCGGCGAGCACCTCCTCCCAGAGGTCGCGGTTGGTGGCTGCGATGATGCGCAGGTCCACGGCCACGTCTTGAGTCCCGCCCACGCGCTTGAAGCTGCTCTCTTGCAGCACACGCAGCAGCTTGGCCTGCAAGGCCGCCGACATCTCCCCGATCTCGTCGAGGAACACGGTTCCGCCATCAGCCGCTTCGAACAGGCCCTTCCTGCCGGTCCCCATGGCGCCCGTGAAGGCACCTTTTTCGTAACCAAAGAGCTCGGCTTCGAGCAGGCTCTCATTGAGCGCCGCACAGTTGATGGCCATGAAGGGGTGTTCGCCGCGACGACCATCGCAATGGATGGCACGAGCCACGAGTTCCTTGCCAGTGCCGCTCTCACCTTGGATCAGCACGGTGGTGTCCGCAGCAGCAGCGGCGCGGGCGACCTGTTCGAGCACCTGGCGAATAGGTGCGCTCTCACCCACAATGGCTGGACGCTGCGGCGTCGTCGAGCGGGATTCGTTCTTCTTGCGCGAGAGTCGGCGCACGCGCTCTAGTAACGCAGGCTGCATGGCCGCGAACACCCGCTCAGGAGCACAGGGGCGCTCGATCACGTCTAGCGCTCCGCTGCGCAGGGCGACCACGGTCTCGCGGGTCTCTGGCTTCTCAGCGAGGGCCACGATGACAGGGGCATCTTCACGCGCAGCGGCCCGGGCAATGAGTTCAGAACCGCTGCCGTCGGCGAGGCGGAGCTCCGTCACGAGCCCATCGGGAGCTTCCTCAGCAAGCAAGCGCCCGCCCCCCATGAGGTCGTCCGCTTCGCTGACACGCAGTCCTTCAGCACGTAGCGCGGCGGCCAAGGTGTCGCGCACGACTCCTGGCGTTTGGACAATCAGGACAGTCTGTTGTGGGGTCATGGGAGTGGATTCCGGCATTGGGACGGTGGACCTGTCGGTCCATTGGACGGTCGCACCACGGTGGTGCAGTGGAGGTATCGACAAAAACGACACCTGCCTGAAAACTATTCGGCCAGCGACCATTTCCGCGGCAGTTTTGGGGCGAAATGGCCTCAAGAATGTGGAGGACTACTACAGGCCCGCCCCCCCAACCTAGGGCGCCGACGCCCGCCCCCCCTCTTTGGAGATTCTGGGTCAAGTCCCATCCGTGGATGCCTAGAAGATGCGTGGCTCGAGGCGGCAGCACCGCCCGGCCAGGAAGCCTTGAGGAGAACTCAACATGGGTCTCAGGATCAACACCAACGTTTCGTCGCTGAATGCTCAGCGTTCTTTGTCCCGCGCCACCGAAGCGCTGAACACGTCTTTCCGTCGCTTGAGCACGGGACAGCGCGTGGCCACCGCCGCCGATGATGCCGCTGGTCTTGCCATCTCCGAGCGCCTGCGCGCCCGCATCCGTTCCACGGAGCAGGCCTCACGCAACGCTCAGGACGGCATCAGCCTTGTGCAGACCGCTGAAGGCGCCATGCAGGAGAGCAACTCCATGCTCGTCCGCATGCGTGAACTCGCGGTGCAAGCGAACAACGGCACCATGTCCACCGCGGATCGGGACACCCTGAACGCAGAGTTCAACGCGCTGATCACGGAAATCGACCGTGTCGCGGCGGCCACGAACTTCAACACCATCAACTTGCTCGACGGCACCGTGGCCTCGCTCACCTTGCAGGTGGGCGCGGACACCACCGCGGGTGTGGATACGCTCAACGTCTCCATGACCTCGGCCACCGCCGTGGCACTCGGCATCAATGCCTTGAACATCGGTTCAACCGGTGACGCCAGCGCGGCCATCGCGGCCATCGACACGGCCATCAACAACATCAGCCAGGGCCGCGGCAGCCTCGGTGCGGTTCAGAACCGCCTGCAGGGTCTGATCGCGAACCTGCAGGTCTCGGTCGAGAACCTCTCGGCAGCCGAGTCCCGCATCCGCGACGTGGATGTTGCCGCGGAAACCGCCGCGCTCACGAAGCATTCGATCATCCAGCAAGCGGCCATCAGCGTCTTGGCTCAGGCCAATACGCAGCCCCAGTCGGCTCTGGCCCTGCTGCAAGGCTGATCTCGCTCAAAGAAGGTCAAGGGAACGAAACCGCCCGGCGTGCCACAAAAGCGCGCCGGGCGGAGTTTTTTTCTCCGTGCAGAAGCCCCTGCCCGTTCCGATAAGGGGGTGGGGGATCCCCTGCCCAACGCAGGCCTCCCCCGCGGGACCCTAGGTCCCTGGAGCCGTTTTCATGGCACAGAACTTCTCATTCGGGGGACTCGCATCCGGCCTCAACTCCGGCGCGATCATCGACGCTTTGATGAACGTCGAACGCCTCCCCATCGTGCGCCTGCAATCGCAGAAGGCTCGCCTCAACCAACAGAACGACATCTTCGGCAAGCTCGACGGCAAGTTGGATGCGCTGAACTCCGTGCTCCAGAAGATGGACACCACCAACGAACTCGCGAGCTTCACCGCGACGAGTTCGGATGAGACCAAGGTCAAAGTCACCGCCGGCGGAAACACCACCAGCGGCGCATGGACGGTGAATGTCACGCAGCTGGCTCAGGCCATGAGCCGCTCCACCTCCGGCTTTGCGGACACCAACTCCACCAACGTGGGCACAGGGCGCTTCGACATCACCAGCAATGGTCAAACCTGGAACATTGACCTCAGCGCCAACGCGACCAACACACTCGAGGACATCCGCGACGCCATCAACAACTCATCTGCGCCGGTCTCGGCGACGCTCATCAATGATGGCACCGGCGTGAAACCGTGGCGCCTCGTGGTGACCGCAGATTCCAGTGGCGCTGCGAATGCTGTCACGTTTGACTTGACCAACTTCACTGTGGCCGATCCGGCCTTCAACCTCGATCAAGCTGGGTCGATCTTGCAGCAAGCCCAGGATGCGATCCTCAGCATCAATGGGCTCTCCTTGACGCGCAGCACCAACAAGATCTCCGACGCCATCACCGGCCTGACCCTAGACTTGCAAGCCACGGGCACTTCCAGCATCACCGCCAGCGCGGATAACGCCGGGGTGAAGAAGAAAGTCAAGGAATTCGTGGACGCGTGGAATGCCATCGTGGACATCACCGCCCCACAGGGCGTGGTCTCTTCATCCGGCCAGAGTTCCGCCGTGCTCTTCGGGGATAGCGGCCTGCGCGGCATGTCCTCGCGCCTGCGCAGCGCATTGAACACGGTTGCGGGCGGTACATCGAACTACAAGACGCTTTCAGCCATCGGCATCCGTACAGGCACCGACGGCAAGCTCAGCCTTGATGAGAGCGATTTCGACGCAGCGTTGTCCGCCGATTTTGCCGGTGTCTTGAATGTGTTTACCGACTCCTCAAGCGGAGCTGCCGAGAGCCTAAAAACAGCAGTGGACGACCTCACCGATCCGGTCGACGGGCTCATTGAGAGCCGCCGGGACGGGATTGCCAGCCGCATCAAGACGATTGACTCGCGCATCAACGACCTCGAAAAGCGCATGGAGAAGTTCGAGGAACGTTTGACCGCGAAGTACGCCGCCTTGGAGAAGTTGGTTTCGTCGTTCCAAGCTCAGGGCTCTGCCCTGCAAGGCTTCGGTCGCTGAAGTTAACGAAAGGCGCGGATGTCCACCCAAGTACGCAATGCCGCAGGAGCCTATCGCCGCAATGCAGTCATGACTGCGTCGCGAGAGAAGCTGGTGGTGCTCCTTTACGAAGGCGCACTCCGGTTCATGGATCAGGCCGTGCTCCAGTTCAAGCAAGGCGACGGCGCCGCGGGCCAAACGCTCTCGCGGGCCTTCGCCATTGTCTCCGAACTACGCACCGCGCTCGATCACGAGAAAGGCGGCAAGATCGCCACCGACCTCGACAAGCTCTACGTCTTCGTGCAGGACCGACTGCTGGAAGCCACACGCACACGCTCACCGGAGCGCGTTGCGGAGGCACGTCAGGTGATGGCCCAGCTCAAGGAGGCGTGGGATGGCATCCTCGACCACTCCGTTTGAGACGGCGCCCCTCGCCTGGGCAAAGCTCACGCGCCTGCGTGACTTGTCGCGGCTGATTCTCGCGGCAGCCACCGAGGACGACATCGAAGCGGTCGAGCGCTTTAGCGCCGAATCCGAGGCGATGATCGAAGCCTTGCGCAACGACTTGGATGCGGGTTCCGCTCCGGCCGAAGCGAAGGAACTGCTTGCGGAGGTCACCGCCATGCACCGACGCATCAGCAATGAACTCGAAGAGCGCCTGCTGGCGACTGCCAAGGAACTCGCAGCGCTGCGCTCGCACCGCCATCACTTGAGAACGCTACGCCTGCACGGCACGGATTGCGGTCCGGCGCGCATTGACCGACGAAGCTGAGCCTCGATGCCACGACTTTCGCTGTGCATGATCGTGCGCGATGAAGAGCAGCGCCTCGCGCGCTGCCTCGAATCCGTACGCAACGTCGTGGACGAAATCGTGGTGGTGGACACCGGATCGCGGGACAACACCCGCGCCATCGCGGAACGCTTTGGCGCGAAGGTTGTTGATTTCACCTGGTGTGACGACTTCGCCGCCGCGCGCAATGCCAGCATGGATGCCGCCAGCGGCGAGTGGTTGCTCTTTCTCGATGCTGACGAGGTCCTGAGCCCCGAGGCGGGCAAAGAGCTGCTGCGCTGCATCAAGGATGCGCGCACTCTCGGGGCCTTCATCCCTCTGCACGATGTGGGAGAGGGCGCGCCCAACATCACCACATTGCTATTTCGGGCTGTGCGACGCATCTCCGGGCTGCGTTGGCGCTATCGCATTCACGAGCAGATTCTGCCGGACGCGAATCGCGTGGCGCGCAGCACGTCGCTGCGCTTTGTCACTCTCGTGCATGGCATCGAACACGACGGCTACAGCCACGCCGTCATGGAGTCAAAGGACAAGCGCGCGCGCAATCGGCGGCTCTTTGCTGCGCAAGTCGGCGACACGCCCAACGACCCCTACATCCTCTACAAGTTCGGCGACTTCTTGCGCACGGATCCTGAAACTCACGACGAAGGTCAGGCCTATCTGCAGCGTGCGTTCGATGCGCTGCGAGGCCTTCCGCCGCGCGAAGTGAAAGAACTCACCTTTGCAGGAGAAGTTGCTGCCTTGCTCGCCCTTGGTTTGATGCGCAAGGGAGAGATCGCGGAAGCCACCAAAGTCATCGACTTTGGACTCACGCAGTGCAGACCGAGTGGGCACCTCCTCTACGCTCGCGGACAAGTCGCACTTGCCGCTGGTGATTTGGCCACCGCAGAGCAGAGCTTTGGCCAATGCATGGCGAATGGCAAGGGCGCCTTGCTCATCCCAGCCACCGCCAAGGTCACGACGCAGCTCGCACCCACGGGACGCGCAGCCGCGTTGCTCGGCTTAGGCCGCGCGCGCGAAGCTATGGAGTTGGTCGCGCCGCTGCTGCCCCTCGTGCCGGACGACGAAGATGTCATTCGCATCCATGCTGAAGCCACCTTGGCCTGCGGCGATCCGCGCTCGGCCCTGATGCAACTCACCGCAGCACTGACACGCCAGCCGCAAGCGGCAAGTCTGTGGCACTGCGGCGCGCAAATGTTGTTCCGACTGCGATTGAGTGTGAAGGCTCTCGATTGGGTTCAGCGTGCGCGCCATCTAGGCTTCGACCCTCGCGCCGTCGATGGACTGGAAGGCGAGATCCTCCTCGTGGCTGGAGATCTTCTCGGTGCAGAAGCCGCGTTCCGTCGCCAGCCACAGGACGCGCGCTGTGCGGGCGGACTAGCCCTCGTTCAAGAAATGAACGGTCAGAGCGACAACCCGCTCGTGGACAAGCGCGCCTGTGCGGAACGCGAGCGCATGCGAGCTAACTGTGGCCTAGCGCGCGCCGGCAGCGCCTGAACCACGCGCATACGCGGCCCACGCCAGCGCACGCTCTGCCCCGCTGCCTTCGGCCTCCGCCGTGAATCGCAGGTAGTGCAGCGCGTCCACGAAATACTCGCGCCGGAGGAACACATGGGAATGCGGCATCTTCCGCTGTTCCGGCATGTACTGGAAACGCCGTTGCGCCATCCAAATCTGTTTCATCATCCAGAGATCGCGGCGCGGCATATGCAAGCGCGCGAGAACTGGCTGCAGCAGTTCTTCGATGCGCGCGGCCACCGCAGCGGGTGAGAGATCCGGCGCATGCTCTCCCGTCACGGGTTCGACAACTTCGCCAAAGAGCACGGCAAAGCGGAGCGCCGCTGATACCGGAGTGCCGGAGAGCACGAGCTGATCGAGCGCGGCGAGGCGCCGCCATGTGAGCGGTGTGGCCCCGTCGGCCCAACGCGCGCGCAAGGTCGCCTCGATTTCAGGCAACATGATGCCCAACAGCCCCGTCTTCTCGAGCAAGCTGACCGTCGAAGCGGCACCTCCCCGATCCAACATGCGCACAATCTCTTCGTGCACGCGAGGGCCGCTGGCCTTAGCGATGTCAGCCGCACCATCCACAATGGCCTGATACACGTCATTCGCTAGGTGCAAGCCGAGTCGTCCAGCGAACTTCACTGCCCGCAACATGCGCACGGGATCTTCGCGAAAACGCACCCACGGGTTCCCGATGGTCTCGATGCAACGCAGATCCAAATCGCGCAACCCACTGACGTAGTCGATGACTTCGCCGCGCGCGATGTCATAGAAGAGGCCGTTCAGAGTGAAGTCGCGGCGCAGCGCGTCCTCCGCCGCGGTACCCCAAGTGTTGTCTTCGCGAATCATCGGGTCGGCGCCCGCAGCATTGAGCTTCGCTAGGGCGCGGAAAGTGCTGACTTCCAGCACCTTGTCCCCGAAGACCACATGCACGAGGCGGAAGCGGCGTCCGATCACTCGCGAGTTGCGGAAGATGCGCTTCACTTGGCGCGGGGTGGCCGCGGTCGCAATATCGAAGTCTTTGGGTTGTAGGCCGAGCAGCATGTCGCGCACGCAACCGCCCACGAGATAGGCCTCGAAACCCGAATCGTTGAGTCGCCTCACCACCTTGACCGCTTCTGGATCGAGGCTGGATACGCGGAAGGGCGCAGCAGGGCGGACGCGAAGTGCGCGCAGCTTCCTTTGCTTGGCGCCGACAGGTCCACGACCTCGCGGCAGTCGCGGCGTGGCGCGGCGTCGAGAGCGTGGTAAGGCCCGTGATTTTCTTGGCAAGACAGAGCGCATGGATCGAGCGCGCGCATGATAGCCAGCCTCACGCTGATGACGAGTCCGGCGTTAGACTCGCACTCCTCGCAATCTCAACGCTGGAGTCACGCCTATGTCCGGGATTTGTCGCCATCCTCGTACGTTGTCCTGCCTGTTGCTGCTCGCGCTCCTCCTCGCCTCCTGCTCAGACAAGAAAGCGCAGCCGGACACAGCCGAATCCGCTGCGAGCAACAAGACCACGCCAACCGTCAAGCCAGAACCCGTTGCCGCAGCGCCCAAGAGTGCCTTAGAGCTAGCGCGCGAGAAGGCGGAGGCGTCGAACGCTACCGCGGACTGGGTCGCCCTTGCGTCCATGCTGCAAGCCGATGAAGCCCGCCGAGGTGCAGCACCTGATGCCTGGAAAAAAGTCCTGCGCCTTGAGCCCGAAAACGCACTGGCCCATGAGGCCCTCGGGCATGTGCTCTTTGATCCAGCGTGGCTGACAGAAGCCCTCGCCGACAAGACCATCGAAGACGACACGAAGAGCGAACTGGAAATAGCCCGCGACGAAGTGGTGGCTAACCGACTCGAAGGCAAGGAGCGCCGTGCGTGGTTGGGCGGCAGCATGGCGGAGGCCAAGGAATGGCAGCGTTGGGTCAGCAAGGCCGAATCGCAACGCGACGCAGCCAAGGCTCGCGCGTCAGATCCATTCGTGCGCGAAGCGACGTCTCTCGCCCGCGGCATGATGGAGGAATTGGATGAGGGCTTGCCCGCCATCGATTTCCGGCGCAAGGGCATCAAGGGAGATGCCTTTCACATCTACACAGCCAAGCCTTACCTCCTACTCATTCAGCGAGACAGCACGGGGATGGAGCAGAAGATCGGCGCTGAGTGGTCGGATGTGTTGCTGAGCTTGCAAGCCACCTTCTACCCCATGCTGTCTGCTGGCACAGGAGCCAGCCAACCCCGCGGTCCCGTCCCAGTCATCATCCTGCGCGACAACGCGGAGTACACGAAGTACCAGCGCCGCAGCGACAACTCTGCGCCTGTGACCAGCGGCGGGCACTATGAGCCTTGGTCCAATCGCCTCGTGGTCTACCGCTCCAAAGTGGAGCAAGAACGCGAGACGCTGTTTCATGAAGGGACGCATCAACTCGTTGAGGCGGCCATGAAGACTGCGGGCACCGATAAGGGCATGCGCCAAGCCTTCTGGTTCTCGGAAGGCATTGCGGATTACTTCGGCGGCCATGCCCGCGAATGGGACAGCGCTGAGGCCAAGTGGCGCTACATCCCCGGCACAATCAACCCTGAGCGCATCGACACGCTGGTCAAATCCAAGGAGCGCGGCAGCCTATTCCCGTTGGCGGAGCTCTTGGAGTACCGCCGCTATCACTACGTGAAGGACAAGAACGATCCGCGCTTGTCGGACAAGATCCTGAATGGCTACGCCCAGGGTTGGGGCTTGTGCTTCCTGCTCGCCAACTGGAACGACGGCAAGTACCGGTCAGATTTCATCCGCTACGTCAAAGACGAGTTCGAAGGTAAGAGCGGCCGCGCCGCGTTCGAAGCCGTGTTCGGCGGAGTCGGCCTAGCGCAACTCGAGAAAGAGTTCCTCGCCATGATCGACGACTTGGGCAAGGCCAAGAAGGAAGGGCGCATCGTGGACGGAAAGATCCGTCCCGCTGCGAAGTAGTGGTGCGATCCGACGTGCGGTCAGCGATCTAGTGCCCACGGCAAGTTGCCGAGCACTAGATCTGCGTTGGGATTGCTCGCACTCGTGGAGAGTGCTTCCGGGTGGCCGTTCAGCAGCACCACCACGTTGGCGGCGGAGTGAATGGCGGGCATGTGTTCAGGGCGGAAAGCCGCGCCGTAGACCTGCATGTTGCCTGTTGTGGCATTGATCCACGGGTCGCCGAGAGCCAAGAATCCCGCGAGGGAACCGAAGGTGCCGCCCTCGTTCGTGACTTCGTAGGTCATGTTCACCACGAAGTTGGGCATCGCTAGCAAGGCTACGGGCGCCATGGTGTTCACCATTTCCACCGTGCTGTTCGATGCATTCGATCCTGTGCCAACAATGACCGGAATGCCGAGACGATGGGCAAGGAAGCTGCGAACCCAAGCTCGCCGCAACTGGCCGCCCACCGAGTTCATGTAGGGACCCGAGAGCAGGAATACGCCCCCGTGCAACTGAAGGAAGGCCCTCATCACGTCTTTCTCAGACTCCGCGGGCACAGTGGTGAAGCGACAATCAAGGATGCAGTCGAACTGCTGCAGCCCGGTAACGGGCAGCACATCATCGGCCACAACCACACTGTGTCCTTGCAGGGTCAGACTCTGCGCAAAGAGGGTTGCCTGTTGCTGCGACCACGGAGCCTCCGCATTGGCCACGGTTTGTCGCAGCAGAAGCACATTGCGCCCGCCAGGTGGCGGATTGGTGATGCGCTGCAGCACCGAATTGGTCCACGCGAACTCCACGACCGTGGGGTCGTAGATGAGCGTTTGCATCACAAACTCGAGGTTGTGAAGAGACGGCATCGGGGGAAGTGGAACCGGAACATCCAACTTGCCGAAGCTATCGGTGGTATGCCCCGCCAATAACAGCGACCAGTCCGAGGAGACTGCCACTGACCACGGGCCAATCATGGTCGGTCCGCTATTTGACGAAACGGCCGTCCAAACTCCCACTTGCGGGCGGGAGCGTATGTTCAGATTCATGATCTCGCCCACGTGCGCATTTCCAGTGAGCTGTGTGGATGCCGCCAGCGGCAACAGCGCCGGAGCTGGCAGCGGGGGGGCGACCGCCCACGGCGGGAGTTGTGGATTGGGCGGAGGGGGCGGGTTGCCTCCCGGAACACCCGATAGACAGAAAATGACGGCAGCCACGAGCAGCATGAGCGTGCTCGCAACCAAGGCCCTCAGGTTTCCGACTCGGCTCCTGTCCTTCATGGCAAACCTCGCTTGTTGCGCACCTTCGGCCAGACGGCGCGCCCTCGACACGAGCTACTTATCGTCCGCGGCGAGGTCGGAACTGCGAATAACGGCATCCGTTGTGCCGCATCTTCATGATAGCCCCCGAGGACGGAGGTTGGTGGGTTGCACGTAGGAATCGTGCAAAGCGTGTCATCAACTCTCGCCGGAAGGTCGTTCTTCGCCCGAGCGGCGCCAAGGTCGTGGGTCGGATTGCACCCGACGTTCACCGGCAAGAAATAGTTCCGTGCCGCAACGCCACGTTGGACCATGGTCGCACTGACCAAAGCAGAGCACGCGCGAGCCCGACGTGGCGCCTTCGATGCGCAACAACTGCTCGTGCACCGTTCGTGCCAGAACCTCCGCTCCGCGCAGAGTGCAACTCGTGCCGTTGCAAGACGCGAACTCAGCGCCCGTGCGTGAAGCAACCAGCAAGGACTCGGCCCAGCGGCAGATCGGCTCCATCTGTTCCACGGTGATCCCGAGGCAGTCGGCGAGAGCTGCCGTGGACTCGGGCCCCCACGCGTTCCCACGCAGTCGCCACTCCAGTGCAGCGACCAATTCGAGGCCCGCGAGCCGCGGACGCCGCGCGCGAAGCTCATCGACCAAAGCTCGTATTTCTGCGTGATTCACGGTGTCAGCGCTGTCCGGAGGGGAGCTCTAGTCCCTTGCCCAAGATGTCCCGCATCCGCACCACCGCGAGGGAACCGGCGTTGAGAGCTTCTGCCTTTGCGAGCAGCGCTTCCCCTTGCTCCTTGGCACCTGAACGGACGCGCAATGCGCACTCACGCGCTAGCCACTCCAAGAGCACTGGGTCGTCAGGGTGCGTGATTGCCCGAGACTCCCGCGCACGCTGAACAAGTTCCGCGTACCGCGGCAAGGCGGCCAATTCACCCGCAGTGTCGAGTCGCTCTACATAGCGCGCATGCACCAATGTTGCGGCGCGCAACCAAAGCTCCTGATCTCCGGGAGTCTTGGGATCAGGAGCGGCTAGCAGCGTCTGCCACGCCGCATCCATTGCACGATCCTCCGCTAGCAATTGGGCTAGATGGCCGCGAGATTCGAAGTCGTTGGCATCCTTTGCGACATACGCCCGCGCGAGTTCACGGTGTTTCACCCTGCCCCGCTCCGCACCCTGAAAATCGCCTTGCTCGCTTCGCACCCATGCGGCCACGCCGGTCGCCACTAAAACAGCCCCTCGCAAGGATTTAGGGGCTTCCATGGGGTCCCCAACACCTTGCAGGACGGCCTCGGCAGCGTTCAGCCTCTCGGCGAGTGGTGCGTCGGACTTGGCCCGCTCCAACTCAGCGAGGATGCGTTCTTGATCTACCGCGGGCGAGCAGCCTCCTCCGAGGATAAGAACGAGGACGAGAATCGCTGTCCGGCCCATGCGCCGCCATTCTTGCAGGTTTTCTGAGCTTTCAATGGCAGGGGTACAAAAGCCGATGGGGGTTTGAGGATGCAGTTTTGGGCGCCTCATCTGATACGCTCTGCTCCGCCGGGAAGAAGCACAGTTCCTTCCAGCTGCGGTTGAAGGCACTTCGCCCGTATGAACCCTACGGCGTGGCCAAAGCTGAGATCAAACAAACGTGTCCGCAAGGACACTAGAACGCAAACGGAAAGCGGTCGAGGTTGTGTGTATTCACACGTAAAACTCCCTCCTTCCTCTCTACGCCTGAAATCTGTTCCTCGACTGCTTTCCACACTTTTCGCTGATGCGCGGCGTTGCTTGATGGCTTCTCCCCTCTCAGCCGCGCAACTGAACGCAGGAACTGCCAACGCTTGACCACCCCTTCCTCGGCAGTAGATTTCCACACTTACGGATGGCACGTCGCAAGCGACGTGAATGCCCGATGGAGCTCCCGATGAGTTCGAACTCCCCATTCCTTTTCATGCTGCTGTTCGCTGCCGCAGTGCTTTCTCCCCTCGCTGCTCAGAACGACAGCGATAGCGTGCAGACCCCGCAGCAGCCAGCGACCTTGGCACCGCAACAACCCGCGAACGGCTTGAAGCCGCTGCAAGCGCCGGACAAGCCTGACCGCGTCAAAGCCACCTTCACCATGGGTGGCAAGGAAGTTCAGGTCACTGAGAAGCAGTTCTACGACACCTACCTGCTGCTCAAGCCCCACGAGGAACGCAAGGATCAGCCGCTGCAATCGCAGCGCATCGTGGAACAGATCCTGATGTTCTCCGAGGCCATGGCATTGGGGCTTGCACCCACGCCTGAGGAAATCGCGGAACTCTCCCCGCTGCGACCAGGCGCCCTGTTCGCGGACAGCATGCGCGAGCGCTTCGCCGCCATGGGCATCACGGAAGCGGATTACCACGAGTACCTGCGCCAAGCCCGGGCCATTGAACGACTGAAGAATCTCTCCTCCAATGATGTGCGTGTGCGCTCACCGCAGGCCTACGAATTGTGGAAAGCCGAGAACCACCTGTTCCGCATCACGGGCGTGGAGTTCCCCGCAGCAGCGATAGAAAAGGAACTGGCTGCAAAGGGCACAAGCGAAGAGGAACTGAGAAAGTTCTGGGCGGAGAACAGCAATGCGCAGAACAAATACCGCCGCCCGACCACAGTGACTGCTGAGGTCCTCAGCTTTGACCCCGCGAACCTCAGCGCCGCGCAGACCGCCGCCTTGGCTTCTGGCCGCAAAGCCAGCCGTGAAGAGTCGCTGGCCTACTTCAAGAAGCACAAAGAACGCTTGCTACAGCAGATCCCGTCGGGCGAACGGCCGAAGCTCTATCCCGCGCCCGGACAACTACCCAAGCTCGAGAACATCGTTACGCCCTTCGATCTCCTCGTGCCCATCATTGAACGCGAGCTAGTGCTCGGCGACCCCCTTGGCGCGGCATTCGAAGACGCGCGCGCGGCGGGTACTGCGGCCGATCTGAAGGCACTGGCTGAAAAGCACGGATTGCACTACGCCCGCATCGAAAGTGCGGACAACGCGGCCTTGGCGCAGCAGTTCCCCGCCGGAGGGCACCAACTGTTCGCGGACCTGTTCAACGCAGCACCAGGCACACTCTCGAGTTCTGTGGCTTGGCAGGCCAACTCACAGTATTTCTGGCGCGCGATCGATCG
>Ga0233425_10006787_pt1 | contig 16594 bp, 20 predicted proteins | sample Watercolumn_Towu_2_FD_181712 | JGI IMG/M metagenome (GOLD analysis project Ga0233425, IMG submission 181712) | Freshwater microbial communities from Lake Towuti, South Sulawesi, Indonesia - Watercolumn_Towuti2014_140_MG | ecosystem: Environmental > Aquatic > Freshwater > Lake | place... | reverse complement strand
GCAAGGGCATCATTCCGACGCCGATCACCATGGACGAACTCGAAGACATGCTGATGGAGCACGGCATCATGAAGCAGGTCGACGAGAGCCAGATCGGCAAATCCGCCGCCGAACTCGCGGCCATCGCGTAGGGCAAAATTCAGAGGGCGGACGCTGATCCGCTCTCTCCTTCAATGATCGGAGAGGAAGATGAGCCTATCACCTGCTCAGAGCGTCGCGGAAATCAAGAGCCGCAACAAGGCGCTCATCGAAGAAGTGTTGAAAGTCTATCCCGAGAAGACTGCCAAGCGCCGCGCCAAGCACCTCAATGTGCATGAGCAGGGCAAGCAGGATTGCGGCGTCAAGTCCAACATCAAGTCGATCCCGGGCGTCATGACCATTCGCGGCTGCGCCTACGCCGGTTCGAAGGGCGTGGTGTGGGGTCCGATCAAGGACATGATCCACATCAGCCACGGTCCGGTCGGCTGCGGTCAGTATTCCTGGGCGGCGCGCCGCAACTACTATATCGGCACGACCGGCATCGACACTTTCGTGACGATGCAATTCACCTCGGACTTCCAGGAGAAGGACATCGTCTTCGGCGGCGACAAGAAGCTCGCCAAGATCATGGACGAAATCCAGGAGCTGTTCCCGCTGAATAATGGCATCACCGTCCAGTCGGAGTGCCCGATCGGCCTAATCGGCGACGACATCGAAGCGGTGTCGAAGCAGAAGTCAAAGGAATATGAAGGCAAGACGATCGTGCCGGTACGCTGCGAGGGATTCCGCGGCGTTTCGCAGTCGCTCGGCCACCACATCGCCAATGACGCGATCCGCGACTGGGTCTTCGACAAAATGGATCCGAACGCCGCGCCGCGTTTCGAGCCGACGCCTTACGACGTCGCGATCATCGGCGACTACAACATCGGCGGCGACGCTTGGTCCTCGCGCATTCTGCTCGAGGAGATGGGCCTTCGCGTGATTGCGCAGTGGTCGGGCGATGGTTCGTTGGCGGAGCTCGAGGCGACGCCGAAGGCGAAGCTGAACGTCCTGCACTGCTATCGTTCGATGAACTACATTTCCCGCCACATGGAAGAAAAGTACGGCATTCCGTGGTGTGAATACAACTTCTTCGGACCGAGCAAGATCGCCGAGTCGCTGCGCAAGATCGCAGGCTATTTCGACGACAAGATCAAGGAAGGCGCCGAGCGGGTCATCACCAAATATCAGCCTCTGATGGATGCGGTGATTGCGAAGTATCGTCCGCGTCTTGAAGGCAAGACGGTCATGCTGTTCGTCGGCGGCCTGCGTCCGCGTCACGTGATCGGCGCCTATGAAGATCTCGGCATGGAAGTCGTCGGCACCGGCTATGAGTTCGGCCACAACGACGACTATCAGCGCACCGCCCAGCATTACGTCAAGGATGGCACGCTGATCTACGACGACGTGACCGGTTATGAGTTCGAGCGCTTCGTCGAGAAAATCCAGCCGGACCTCGTCGGCTCGGGCATCAAGGAGAAATACGTCTTCCAGAAGATGGGCGTTCCGTTCCGCCAGATGCATAGCTGGGACTATTCGGGCCCCTATCACGGCTATGACGGATTCGCGATCTTCGCCCGCGACATGGACATGGCGATCAACGCGCCGGTCTGGAAGATGGCGAAGGCGCCCTGGAAGGTTCAGCCGACGCCGCTGCTGCAAGCCGCCGAATGATTGAACGGGGTCCGGCGCAAACACGCGCTGTTGAGCGCCGGACCCTTTCCTCACTCTTATGAAGTTTAGGACTTAGCCATGCCCCAGAATGCCGAAAATGTGCTAGACCACTTCGACCTCTTCAGGGGGCCGGAATACCAGCAGATGCTGGCCAACAAGAAGAAGATGTTCGAAAATCCGCGCGATCCAGCGGAAGTCGAACGAATTCGCGAATGGGCGAAGACTCCCGAATATCGCGAGAAGAATTTCGCCCGCGAAGCTCTGACGGTCAATCCCGCCAAGGCCTGCCAGCCGCTCGGCGCCGTGTTCGCCGCGGTCGGCTTCGAGGGTACGATCCCCTTCGTGCACGGATCGCAAGGCTGCGTCGCCTATTATCGCAGCCATCTTTCGCGTCACTTCAAGGAGCCGAGCTCCTGCGTTTCTTCCTCGATGACCGAGGACGCGGCCGTGTTCGGCGGCCTCAACAACATGATCGACGGGCTTGCGAATACATACAATATGTATAAGCCCAAGATGATCGCGGTCTCGACGACCTGCATGGCGGAAGTGATCGGCGACGACCTCAACGCCTTCATCAAGACCTCGAAGGAAAAGGGCTCGGTTCCGCAGGAATATGACGTCCCCTTCGCGCACACGCCGGCCTTCGTGGGCAGCCATGTCACCGGATATGACAATGCTTTGAAAGGCATTATCGAGCATTTCTGGGACGGCAAGGCGGGCACGGCGCCCAAGCTTGAGCGCACGCCGAATGAGTCGATCAACTTCATCGGCGGCTTCGACGGCTACACCGTCGGAAACATCCGCGAGATCAAGCGCATTTTCGGTCTGATGGGCGTCGCGGCGACGATTCTCGCCGACAACAGCGAAGTGTTCGACACGCCGACCGACGGCGAGTTCCGTATGTATGACGGCGGCACGACGCTCGAAGAAACCGCCAAGGCGTTGAACGCCAAGGCGACGGTCTCGATGCAGGAATATTGCACCGAGAAGACGCTGCCCCTGATCAAGGAGCACGGCCATGAAGTCGCGGCCTTCAACCATCCGATCGGCGTGACCGCGACGGACAAGTTCCTTCTCGAAGTATCGCGCCTCACCGGCAAGCCGATCCCGGTGGAGCTTGAGAAGGAGCGCGGGCGGCTCGTCGACGCCATCGCGGATTCGAGCGCCCATATCCACGGCAAGAAGTTTGCGATCTACGGCGACCCGGATCTCTGCCTTGGTCTCGCGGGATTCCTGCTGGAGCTCGGCGCCGAGCCGACGCATGTTCTTGCGACGAATGGCGGCAAGGCCTGGGCGGCAAAAGTCCAGGAACTGTTCGACAGCTCGCCGTTCGGCAAGAACTGCCATGTCTATCCGGGGCGCGATCTGTGGCATATGCGTTCGCTGCTGTTCACGGAGCCGGTCGACTTCCTGATCGGCAACACCTATGGCAAATATCTCGAGCGCGATACGGGAACGCCGCTCATTCGCATCGGCTTCCCGGTCTTCGATCGCCATCACCATCACCGTTATCCGGTGTGGGGTTATCAGGGCGGCCTGAACGCGCTGGTGTGGATTCTCGATCGGATTTTCGAGGAGATCGATCGGAACACCAACGTTCCCGCGAAGAGCGACTACAGTTTCGACATTATTCGCTGATCGCTGCCTCGCTCCCGCGCGCTAGCGCGGGAGCGGCCCAACTCTTGCTCAATAGATCCGTTCCTGACGCGACTGAGGAGAGGCTTGATGAGTTCGCTTTCGGCAACCATCCAGGATGTCTTCAACGAGCCTGGCTGCGGCAAGAACGCCAATAAGTCGGAAGCGGAACGAAAGAAGGGCTGCACGAAGCAGTTGCAGCCTGGCGGCGCGGCTGGCGGCTGCGCCTTCGACGGGGCGAAGATCGCGCTGCAGCCTCTCACCGACGTCGCCCATCTCGTCCACGGTCCCATCGCCTGCGAAGGAAACTCCTGGGACAATCGCGGCGCCAAGTCGTCTGGGTCCAATCTCTGGCGCACGGGATTCACGACTGACATTAACGAGACCGACGTCGTCTTCGGCGGCGAGAAGCGGCTCTTCAAATCGATCAGGGAAATCATCGAGAAATACGATCCGCCGGCGGTGTTCGTCTATCAGACCTGCGTGCCGGCGATGATCGGCGACGATATCGACGCTGTGTGCAAGGCGGCGCGCGAGAAATTCAACAAGCCGGTGATCCCGATCAATTCGCCGGGTTTCGTCGGGCCGAAGAATCTCGGCAACAAGCTCGCCGGCGAAGCGTTGCTGCAGCATGTAATCGGAACGGCAGAGCCGGATTATACGACGCCCTATGACCTCAACATCATCGGCGAATATAATCTCTCCGGCGAATTGTGGCAGGTAAAGCCGCTCCTCGACGAGATCGGCATTCGTATTCTCTCCTGCATTTCGGGCGACGGAAAATATCGCGAAGTCGCCTATTCGCATCGCGCCAAAGCCGCGATGATGGTGTGCTCCAAGGCGATGATCAATGTCGCGCGTAAGATGGAGGAACGCTACGGCATCCCCTTCTTTGAAGGCTCTTTCTACGGCATCGAAGACACAAGCGATTCATTGCGCGAGATCGCGCGGCTGCTGATCGAGCGCGGAGCGCCCGCCGAATTGATGGACCGCACCGAGGCGGTGATCGCGCGCGAGGAAGCGCGGGCTTGGGCGGCGATCGCGAAATACAAGCCGCGCTTCGAAGGCAAAAAGGTTCTGCTGATTACCGGCGGCGTCAAGTCGTGGTCGGTGGTCTCGGCGCTGCAGGAAGCAGGGTTGGAGCTCGTCGGCACTTCGGTGAAGAAATCCACCAAGGAGGACAAGGAGCGCATCAAGGAGCTGATGGGTCAAGATGCGCATATGATCGAGGATATGACGCCGCGCGAAATGTACAAGATGCTGAAGGACGCGCGCGCCGACATCATGCTGTCCGGCGGACGCTCACAGTTCATCGCGCTCAAGGCGTCAATGCCCTGGCTCGACATCAATCAGGAGCGTCATCACGCCTATATGGGCTATGTCGGCATGGTGAAGCTGGTCGAGGAGATCGACAAGGCGCTCTACAATCCGGTCTGGGCGCAGGTGCGCAGGCCGGCGCCTTGGGAAAACCCCGAGGATAATTGGCAGACCAGGGCGATGGCGGAAGCGGAAGCGGAAGCCGCGGCGCTCGCCGCCGATCCGGTCAAGGCCGAGGCGGCGCGTCGCGCGAAGAAAATTTGCAATTGCAAGAGCGTCGCGCTTGGCGCGATCGAGGACGCGATCCTTGCTCACGGCCTGACAACTGTCGAAGGCGTCCGGGAACACGCCAACGCGTCCGGCGGCTGCGGCGCCTGCGCGATCCGTATCGACGAAATTCTCGAACAGATGGCGCCTGTCGCGCCGGCGATCGCGGCGGAGTAATCGATGGCGACCGTGACTGTCGGGAAGAAGGCCTGCTCGGTCAATCCGCTGAAGATGAGCCAGCCGATCGGCGGCGCGCTGGCGTTCATGGGGTTGCGTGGGGCGATGCCGCTTCTGCATGGCTCCCAGGGATGCACGTCCTTCGGGCTTGTCCTCTTCACCCGTCACTTCAAAGAAGCCATACCGATGCAGACGACCGCGATGAGCGAAGTCGCGACGGTGCTCGGCGGCTATGAAAATGTCGAGCAGGCGGTGCTCAATATCTATAAGCGCGCAAAGCCGGAGATTATCGGGATTTGCTCGACCGGCGTGACCGAGACGAAGGGCGACGACGTTGACGGTTATATCCGTCAGATTCGCGCCAAACATGCCGATGTCGCGAATTTGCCGATGGTCTATGTGTCGACGCCGGACTTCAAGGATGCGTTTCAGGACGGTTGGGGAAAAACCGTCGCCAAAATCGTCGAAGTCTTGGTCGATGCGCCGAAGAACGCTTCGCGGCGCGACCAGACGCACGTCAATGTTCTTCCCGGATGTCATCTCACGCCCGGCGATCTCGAAGAGCTACGAACGATCATCGAAGATTTCGGACTTGTACCGACCTTTTTGCCGGATTTGTCCGGCTCGCTCGACGGCCATATTCCAGATGATTTCACGCCGACAACGATTGGCGGCGTGGGCGTCGAGGAAGTCGCGGCGATGGGGGAGGCGGGATGGACGATCGCGATCGGCGCTCAGATGAAACTCGCCGCCGAGGCGATGAAAGAAAAGACCGGCATTCCCTATCGGCTGTTCGAACGTCTGTGCGGGCTCGAATCGAATGACGCCCTGATTTCCTTTCTGAGCGAGATCAGCGGCAGGCCGGCGCCGATGAAATATCGTCGCCAGCGGGGCCAGCTCGTCGACGCGATGCTCGACGGACATTTCCACATTGGCGGGCGCAAGGTCGCAATCGGCGCCGAACCCGATCTACTGCATGACGTCGGCGGATTGCTGACTGAAATGGGGGCTCAGATACATGTGGCGGTGACCACAACCCAATCTCCGATACTGGAGCGCGTCGCGACGGACGAGGTGCTCATCGGGGACCTCGAAGATCTTGAAAATCTCGCCCGCGAACGCGGCTGCGATTTGCTCGTCACTCATTCACATGGCCGGCAAGGCGCCGCGAGGCTGAAAATCCCCTTTTTCCGGATCGGCATTCCGATGTTCGATCGTCTCGGCGGCGGACATCAGCTCACCGTCGGATATCGGGGCGGACGCGACCTCATTTTCGATATCAGCAATCTTCTGATGGCCGACCACGAAGATAACCACGAGCCAACGCCGGAGAGCTGGCGCGATGGCGTCGAGTCGCTGCACGCGGCGTCACATTGACAGAGAATTGGAGGCGTCATGAAAGTCGCATTCGCCACCCAGGACCTGAAGCGCGTCGACGCTCATTTCGGCTGGGCGAAGAATATCGCGATTTATGAGATCGGTCCTGAAGGACATGAATTCCTGGAGGCGATTCAATTCGAAGGCGACCTCAAGGAGGATGGCAACGAGGATAAGCTCGCGCCGAAGATCGAAGCGATCAAGGACTGCGCTATTCTCTACGTTGCGGCGATCGGCGGCTCAGGCGCTGCGCGGGTCGTCGCCAACAATATTCATCCGATGAAAGTCAACCAGCCGGAGGCGATCGATGATCTCCTCGCCAAGCTGGAGGAAGTGTTGCGCGGCGTGCCGCCGCCATGGCTGCGCAAGGCCCTGGCGAAAGGCAAGGAACGCGTGCTGGATTTCGAGGACTAAGGAGTAAACATGTCGACGGCTGTCGCGGAACTGGAGAAGAACCCTGTCGCGGAGCTTCCTTTCATCAAGGAGCTGATCAAGGTTTGGCGCGCGCAGGACACGCATGGCGCGTGGGAAGGAAAGGGCGATCTTGAGCTTCTCGCGCCCTATGTCGTCGATAAGGAGGCGCGCCGCGCGCTGCCGATTATCGGCGATCCCGATCCCGAGACGATCTGGCGGCTCGAACTGTTCTTCAACGCCATCTGTCTGATGATCGAGCGCGCGACGGGCGTGATGATTTCGCCGATGCTCAAGATGAGTCACGAGGGTTTCGGCCGCATGGTGCTGATCGGCGGCAGACTCATCGTCGTGAACAAACAATTGCGCGATGTTCACCGCTTCGGCTTCGACAGTTTCGAGAAGCTTGCCTCCGAAGGCGACAAATATGTTCAGTCGGGGGTGGAGATGATTGAAAAATTTCCCGCCGTTGCGAACTACTGAGGCGCGCGCATGAGCGAGATCGACGACCTGAAGGCCGAAATCAAGAAACTGTCCGCCAAGGCGATGCAGGCGAAGATGGATTTGCACGACCTGTCCGAGGAGCTGCCCATCAATTGGAACACCATCATGAGCGTGGCGCAAAAAGCACATGACGCCTTTGCAGAACTCGAACAAAAACGGGCCAACCTGAAAGCGTTGGAGACCGTTTAACCAGGAAAGTCGATATCCATGTCACAGGCGACGCGCGACGGGCGCGATTGGTGTCCCGAATATCTTCTGGCGATCGATCCGCAGAAATGCATCGGCTGCGGTCGATGCTTCAAAGTGTGCGGACGAGACGTCATGACGCTGAAAGGCCTCAATGAGGACGGCGAGTTCGTCGCGCTCGACGACGACGAGGACGATGAAGTCGAAAAGAAGATCATGGTGATGAACGATATCGGCGCTTGCATCGGCTGCGGCGCCTGCGCCCGCGTATGCCCGACCAATTGTCAGACTCACGGCGAAGCTGCGTTATCCTGAAATACGAAGGCTGCGCGCGATGCGCGCAGCGTCACTCGATCCCCTGCTCACGAGCCTTCCACATCGCGGCGATCCGGAAACGCTCGGCGATCGCGACAGGATCGGCAAGCATCTTCGACTCCGCCTCTTTAAGCGCCTTGAAGGCGATCTCGGCTTCCGCGCGGTTGAGCGCGACGCGGCCGGCGACATAGGCGGCGTCAGGCATGACGTTAAGGATCTTCCATTTCAGCGGATGTTGGGTCACCTCGGTGAGGTCGACCGCCTCTAGTTTGCCGTCGAGATAGAGCGCGAAACCGATCACTTCGAGCTTTCGACCGTCCTCGGTCGTTTTAACCAGAGTCGTCATGGTTCACCTTCCTGTTCGGCGAGCCAGCCATAGCCGCCATGATCCCATAATTGAGCGAGAATCTTGTCGGCGGCCCAATCCGGGTTGCTGCTTTTCAGCGCCTGATAGTCGGCTTGAAAGCGAAGCGCGTCATCATTCTCGATCAACGCGCATGAAGCTTCCGATTTGTTACGCAGACGATATACGCTCTGTTGGGCGTTTGAGCATAAGAGCGCATATTCGTCGCCGTCTTCGAGCACGGCATATTCTGAATCGGCGTCGTCCATCGCGCGGTCTCCATTCTCACGCCGCCGCGGCCGGCGCGTCTTCCGCGCGTTCCCATTCGGCCCAGGCGCCGTCATAGACGGCGACATCGTCGCGGCCGAGCACATAAAGCGCGAGAGCGGTCATGCAGGAAAAAATCCCAGATGCGCAGGTCGTGACGATCGGCTTCGCGAGATCGATTCCGGCCGCCTCAAACCGCGCCGCGAGCGCCGCTTTGTCGAGCAGCGTCCCGTTCTCGCCATTGACCAAATCCGCCCATGGCGCGTTGATCGCGCCAGGAATATGGCCGAGTCGCTTGAACGGAAAGACATCCGGCTGGCTGCCGTCGAATTTGCCCGGCCCGCGCGCATCGATCATCTGCTCCGCGCCGGATGCGACATTGGCTGTCATTTGTGCGTAGTCGCGAACGAGCTCGGGCCGGAAGCCGGCGGTGAAGCTCTTTGGCGCTGGTCGCACAGGCGACATTTCAGTCGGACGCTTTTCCGCGACCCATTTGCCGAAGCCGCCGTCAAGCATCGCGACATTGTCATAACCGAATACGCGGAACATCCACCAGACCCGCGCCGCCGCGGAGCCGCCGAAGAGCCTGTCGTAGACGATGACGCGATCGCCGTCGGCGACGCCAAGCAGGCCCACCTTTTTGGCAAAATCCGCCGCGGACGGCAGCATATGCGGCAAATCCGAATTCGGGTCCGCGATATGATCAATGTCGAAATGCACGGAGCCGGGAAGATGCCGGCCCCGATATTGGTTGCGGCCGTCGAGATTGGTGCTGGGATGATGCCAGGTGCAGTCGAGAATGCGAATGTCGGCTTCACTCAGACGGTCGGCAAGCCATTCGGCGCTGACCAGCGCGCCCGGAAGTTGTTCGGCCATTGATGGGAGACTCCATTTTCAGGAGGCCGTCAACGCCGCGCTGTCACGCCGGACGACCAATCATTGTCACAAGCTTTACGGACTGACAGGCAGCGGATAGCCCGGCCGAGGATGCGCGCCGTAATAGTCGGGACGCTCCGGCCAATCGCCCTGTTTGAAGGTGAACTTCACGAAGCGAACCGGCGCGCCATTGGAGCAGGAAACTTCGGCGAATTTGATTTCCCGATCGCCTGGGCCAACCGAAAAATCGGCGATCGTCGTCCCGTCCGGCTTTTTGGCGCGAGCGAAGCCGGGCGTGCCGACGCTTCCCGCCGCGACCGGATTGGCCACGAAATTCGGCGATTCATTTTCACCATCGGCCGGACCGAAAGCCTGAGCCGCGAAAGTGAAGGTCGCAAGCAGGCCGCTGCGGTCCACCGGAATGTCCGCGGTTAAAGGCCGAGCCACCGAATAGATTGATAGCGTGCCGCCATTCAAATGCTCCTTGATTTCGTCAATCGAGCAATTGGCGAATTCAGATGCAAGATTCATCTAGGTCTCCTTGTAGGTCATCTTGCGAGTGTCATCGCGCACATTGGATCAAGATTCGTGCCATCGAGTCCGCGCTCGATCGACGCATGGCTTGCACGCAATTTGCTTTCAACTCCTCAAGCAGGAGCGCGAATGCATGCTTGACGTAGCGATCGTCGGCGCCGGGGTGAGTGGCCTCGCGCTGGCAAGAAGATTGCGGCAGCGTGGACTGAACTTCGAGATATTCGAGGCGCGGGACCGTATCGGCGGCCGGATATTCACTGTCCCGGCGCGCGGTGCAGGACTCGATCTTGGCGCCGGCTGGTATTGGCCTGAAACCCAACCTCTGGTCGCCGCGCTCGTCGCGGAATTGGGACTGTCCAATTACGCCCAATATGACGAAGGCGCCGTGTTGCATTTGCGCGAGGCGGACAAAAAAGCCGAGCGCATCGACGACAAGCGCCTTTACGATGGCGCGCGGCGACTTCACGGCGGCATGACGGCGCTCATCGACGCGATCGCAAGGAGCTTGCCGACCGAGGCGATCAAACTCAATCGCCGTTTGACGCATATGAGCGATCGCGGAGATCATGTCGCGATGACATTCGCGACGGGCGAAGATTCAGTGGATGTGTTCGCTCGACAGGCAGTCCTGTCGCTTCCTCCACGTCTGCTGCGCGAGACCGTGGAGTTCGCGCCGCTCCTCGACGAGGCGACCGACCGCGCCATGCTCGGCGCGGAAACATGGATGGCGGCGCAAGCAAAGGTCGCGATCGAGGTCGCCGCGCCGTTTTGGCGGGAGAGGGGCCTTTCCGGCTCGGCCTATGCCACGCATGAACAAGCCATTCTCGGCGAAGTTTTCGACGCCTGCGACATGTCGAAGCAGCTCTTTGCGCTTGGGGGATTTTTGGCGCTTGATGCGCAACAGCGCGAGACCTTCAGCGTCGGATTGCCGCTTTTGATCGCGAGTCAGCTCGGCTCGATCTTTGGCGCCGACGTCGAATGTCTCGCGACGCATTATGTCGATTGGGCGCAGGAGCCGCTGACCTGCAGCGCAGCCGATCGCGCCGGCGAGCCGTCCGATCAAACCGGCGACGTCGCCAACCCGCTGCTGCGGCGCGCCTTATGGGACAAGAAGCTTTATTTCGGCGGGTCGGAGACGGCGGTGCGCAATTCCGGCTATGTCGAAGGGGCCCTGGACGCGGCGCGCCGCGTGGCGCGCGCGCTCGCCGCGCTTGCCGAGAAGCAGGGCCTCGTGGCGGGAGCGGCGGACAGCGAAACCATCGCGCAGTTGGGGCTCAATGAAAACAGCCTGATCCGCTTTCGCGGCTGGGTTGACGGCAGGTCGGACGCCATTTTCGAAGACTATCGTCGCCGTCTGACGAAGGGGCTTGCTTCGCGAGAGCGCGACAGCCTGACGCAAGTCGCGCTGCTCGGCGCGATCGAAGACGTTTTTCAGCAGGCGCTCGCGGTTCTCGATTCGCTCCCCTTCGACCTCGCGGCGACCAAAGTCGAGCTTGGCCGCGTCGAGCTGGTGCCGCAAATTCAACAACCTTTCGGAGATTTGATGCAGACGATCATGGACGATGTCGTCGCCTATAATCAAACCTCCTGCGCCCTATCCAATTTTCCGAGCGAACATCGTCTTTCGGGAGAGTATAAATCGGCGATCCTGCAGGATATCGCCGGCGCCTGGCGCGAGTTCTCGCTCACGGCCAATCGACGGCTTCTCGAAAGGAAGAATTCGGCATGCGTGGGAGCTCCCGCCAATGATTGAGACTGCGACGTCACAGGCGGACGCGCCTGAATCTGAATTGATCGCCTATGTCGTTTGCGGTCTCAATGAAATCCCCAGTCGGAGAGCCCGCGGGTTTCAACTCGTCATTGTCGACGAGAAAGGCGAAGAGAAGCCGCTGCCGATCATCGTCGTGCGATGGGGCAAGCAGGTGTTCGGCTATCTCAACATTTGCCCGCATGACCACGTCAATCTGGATTGGGAGCGCAATCAGTTCCTCGACTCCAATGGTTTGCGGCTCATGTGCGGCAAGCATGGCTCGACCTTTGAGATCGGGACCGGCGCTTGCGTCGATGGTCCATGTCTGGGGGAGGGACTGACGCCGGTCGCGCTCCGGGTGATCGACGACGAGATTTGCATACTTGGCGTCACTCTCGCGGAACAACCCGAAGACGACGAGGAGCCGCCGCCGGAAGGATAGGCTCCGATGCGCTTATAGAAAGCCGGCTAAACGCAAAAGAGGCAAAGGCGCCGATCGCTTGATCAGCGCTTTTTTGGCGGCCGGTAGGCGATCTGCGCTTTGCAGAACTCTACACCGGCCGATTTTCATTACGGTTCTTCACCGGCTCCATTCGCTCCACGCCCTGCTGATAGGCGATGACTTCGAAAGCGTCATTGAATTTCAGCGCCGCGTCGAGGAGGTAGTCGGTCTTGCCGGCCGTATCGAGCTTCTTGATGTCGTTTTTGTCGACGCCGCAGAGGTCCATCATTTCCTTCCAAACGGTCGATTCGTCGCAAGGAAGGACATTGAAAACGATGTCGCCGATCTGCACGCGGAACTTCGACAGCAGGTCGATATTGTTGCAGAACATGAAATAGACGCCATCGGGCGAAAGTAGGTCGCCGAGCACTTCGACGACGGTTTCCAGATAGGCGAAATTATGAAGATAGCCCGCGAGGATTGGAATCGTGGGTTCGTTTTCCTGCGCGAAGGTCAACACCTGTTCGATGCAGAAATCCGGGGGGCGCTTCTCGTCCGCGACCTGCGCCTGGTATTTGAGCGCGATGTCCCCACGAAACCCGAATCGACCAGGCGCGCTCGTGGGGCTCTTCAGAACTGCGTTGAGCAGGCGGCCTTCACGCTCCAGACGAGCGAGGGCTGTCTTCTCAATCTGTGTCATTGACTAATCTCCGCTTGGCATTTGGATCGCTTCCACCCGGACGGCTTTGGCGTATCAACACCGCCCGCATGCAAAAAACCCGCCGCCCTACATGCCAAGTTCGGCCATCGCGCATGCGACACATGTTAGGAATCTGACAATTTTTCCGCTCCGTCATCGCGAATCTTGCGCGCCGCACTGCTAATTCGTGATCGGCATATGTCTTGCTTGATCCGGTGTAAAACGCATGTCGGCATTGGAACGCGTCATGATACATTTGACGAGCAGCGCCCTGGATGCCGTGCAGACCGCGATTTCGGGCTCGACCAATCCGGTCAACGGATTGAGGATCAAGGTCGAGGCCGGCGGCTGCGCCGGGTTCCAATATAAGATGGGTCTCGTGCCCGAGGGCGAGCCTGACGACACCGTCATCGAACGAGACGGCGTGAAACTCTACATCGACAACAGCAGCCATGAGCTGCTCTCCGGGACGACAATCGACTATGTCGTCGCCGTGCAGGGCTCCGGTTTCACGTTTGACAATCCCAACGCACAGTCAACTTGCTCGTGCGGCAAGTCATTCGGATGAAGCAGAGGCGGCGGACCGGCTCGAAGCAGGTCTGCAAGGAATGAGGACGATCAGATGTTGCAGGAAGTGGATGCGGCGCCGAACAAGCTGATGACCAATAAGGAAGAAGTCATACGTTTGGTGATCGACGAGATTCGGCCGAATCTGCGCCGCGACGGCGGCGATTGCGAACTGATCGAAATCTGCGGCAACAAGGTGATGGTGCGGCTGACCGGCGCCTGCGTGTTCTGCAAGCTCAGCAGCGCGACGCTCGAGGGCATTCAGGCGAAGATCGTCGAACGGCTTGGCGAATTCGTGCGCCTTGTCCCGGTCGCTGGCGCCCCTGCCCGGAATTGAGCGGGGCGGGAGTGACTCGCGTCTATCTCGACAACAATGCGACGACGCGTGTCGATTCGCGAGTCGTTGAAAAAATGCTGCCCTATTTTGCCGACGCCTTCGGCAACGCCTCCTCGACGCATCTTTTCGGCGAGGAAGTGTCGACCGCCGTCAGGGAGGCGCGCCGCGCCGTGCAGGCGCTCGTCGGCGCCGCCCACGATAACGAGATCGTCTTCACTTCGGGCGGCACGGAGTCGGACAACGCCGCGATCCTCGCCGGACTGGCCGCGACAGAGGGGCGAGACGAAATCGTCGCCTCCGCCGTCGAACATCCCGCGATCCTGTCGCTGATCGAGCATTTGCGTGACAAGCAGGGCGTTAAAATTCACATCATCGGAGTCGACGAATTCGGACGTCTCGACATTGACGCCTATCGTGCGGCGCTCGGCCCGAAGACGGCGCTAGTCTCGATCATGTGGGCCAATAATGAGACGGGAACCTTGTTTCCTGTTGCTGGTCTCGCCGAGCTCGCGCATGAGGCCGGCGCGCTGTTTCACACCGATGCGGTGCAGGCGGTGGGCAAGACCCCGATCGACGTGAAGTCGACAAAGATCGATTTTCTGTCGCTCTCCGCGCATAAGTTGCATGGCCCGAAAGGCGTCGGCGCGCTCTATGTCCGCAAGGGGACGAAATTCAGCCCGCTGATCCGCGGCGGCCACCAGGAGCGAACCAGGCGCGGAGGCACGGAAAACATCCCGGGCATCGTCGGGCTGGGCATGGCCGCCGAGATCGCCCGCGCCGGCCTCGAGGAAGAGGCGGCGCAGATCGGCGCGCTGAGAGACCGTCTTGAATCCAGGATATTGAAGGAGATCGGACATTGCCGCGTCTCCGGGGATCTCGAGAGCCGTCTTCCCAACACCGCCAATATCGCTTTCTTCGACATTGAAGGAGAGGCGGTGCTGACTAATCTCAATCGCGCGGGCATCGCCGCTTCCACCGGCTCAGCCTGCACGGCGGGATCGAACGAGCCCTCGCATGTGCTGAAGGCGATGAACGTTCCAGCGCGGGCGCTTCAGGGCGCCGTTCGCTTTTCATTGTCTCGCGACAACAGCGAGGCCGATGTCGATCGCGTCATGGAGGTTCTGCCTGGCGTTGTCGCCAAACTGCGCGAAATGGCGCAGGCCGTCACTGAAACCCAGCCCGCCCTGACCTGACGCGGCGAGCCTGATGTTCCTCGGTTAAGGAGCCCAATACATGAAGATTATGATCCGCCGGTCTCCAGAAGCCGGGCTCTCCATCTACGTCCCCAAGAAAGATCTCGAGGAGCCGATCGTCGAGAGCGAACATAAGGGGCTGTGGGGCGGATGGATACGCATCGCCAATGGTTGGGTGCTCGATCTTCCGGAAATGGCCGCTGAGACGACGCTGCCGATCACGATCAATGCGCGCAAACGCGGAGAAGAGGAGTAAAGTGATGAATGCTCCTTTCGCAGGTCACATGATCATCGAGGGCGTCGAGGCCGAGAGCAAGCTGGCGGCGCTCGCGCCCGAACTTCGGAACGGCGCGATCGTGCCCTATCTCGGCCCCGAATTGGCGGAGCTCGCGGGAGCCGCCGCGCCGACGACGCCCGAGGCGCTTGCACAGTTCTTCTCGACGAAAGTCGCGCTGCCAAAGCGCGCGAAGGGCAATGCCTGGGCCAGCGCCCAGCACATCGAGAGCATGAAGCACCGCAGCACGGTGACGGCGTTGATGAATGAGGCCTTCGCGCCGAAGATCGAACCAACCCCGTTGCATCGCTGTCTCGCGTCACTCAAACTGCCGATGATCGTCGACAGCTGGTATGATTCAGCCATGCGCGATGCGCTCGCCGGCAGGGACGACTGGGGCGAGGCGCAAGGCATTACCCGCGCCGGCATTGGCGAAGACCGCTGGTATCGCTTTTACGACGCGAGCGGCGCCGAGGTCGCCAAGACCGAGGCCGAAGCCTGGACGACATTGCTGTACAAGCCTCACGGCGCGGTCGCTCCGGCAAAGAATTATCTGATTTCGGACGCGGATTATGTTGAGGTCCTGACTGAAATCGACATTCAGACGCCAATCCCCGACATTGTGAAAAACCGCAGGACCGAGCGGAGTTTTCTGTTTATCGGCTGCCGCTTCCACGACCAGATGCTGCGGACCTATGCGCGTCAGATCACCAAGCGCTCGACGACGACCCATTTCGCGATCGTCACGGCTGAGCGTCTGACAAAAAATGAGCTGAAATTCCTGACCGTTCAGGGAATTATTCCGCTCGCCATTCCCCTCGGCCGAGCAAGCGAAATTCTGATTGGCTGACCCTCGCGGATTATTGACGAGGCGGCCCTCTCGCAATGAGGGGGCCGCTTCTTTTTTCTAATTTCTTGAAACTCCTCTGGCGTGGCCAGACCGCGCTTCAACGTTAACATCAGGCACATGTTTTCGAAGTTCATGTGCGGGTATGTGACATCGCGGCGCCCGTCGGGTTTACATCAAAACGAAGCGACATTCGTCCGGCCGAGGAGGTAAAAATCCATCAGGCCATAGAGATATGAAATTGCTGAGGCGCCAGTTCATTGGAACGTGTCTAATCGTGGCATGTATGTTGCCACGAATTTCCCAAAGAATGGATCATGTCGCCCCCGACGGCGGCGGTTCGCCCGCAAAATATGAGGGTGAAGCCAAATCAAGGAATTCAGCCATGGACACGCGGGAGATTGGCGTAGCGTCAGCTGAAGTATCGTCGCCGGCGCTTGACGGGATTATGCAGCAGATCGCGGAGCATAAGGGTTGCGGGACGTCTGGGGGGAGCGGGAAGGCGAGCTGCGGGTCGGGCGCCGGCGAGGGGGATTTGCCGAGCGAGATCTGGGAGAAGGTGAAGAACCATCCCTGCTACAGC
>Ga0233425_10006786_pt1 | contig 16596 bp, 8 predicted proteins | sample Watercolumn_Towu_2_FD_181712 | JGI IMG/M metagenome (GOLD analysis project Ga0233425, IMG submission 181712) | Freshwater microbial communities from Lake Towuti, South Sulawesi, Indonesia - Watercolumn_Towuti2014_140_MG | ecosystem: Environmental > Aquatic > Freshwater > Lake | place: Indonesia... | reverse complement strand
GCAGCACCGGAGCATCGAGGTCGCGGAGCGCGCGCTGAAGACGGCCGAGGCGCACCTCGAGTTCGCGCGCGGCCGGCTCCGTGGCGGGATCGGGCACCGGATCGACGAGGTGCGCGCCGCGCAGGAGGTCGAGTCCACCCACGTCCAGCTCCGGACCGCTCGCGCCGGCCTGATCAAGACGCAGGAGGCGCTCGGCGTGCTGCTGGCCGAGGACGAGCGCGTCGATGTCGAGCCTGATGTCGAGCTTCCCGACCTCCCGGACCTCGACGAGTCACTCGGCGAGGCCGCGACGCGCCGGACCGACCTCCGGCTCCTCGAGGAGCGCCTCGAGCTGGCCCATCGGGTGGCGCGCAACACGTACACCGAGTTCCTGCCCACGCTCACCGGGCAGTTCCTCTTCGTGTTCCAGTACCCCGCCACGGTGACCTCCCCCGAGGCCGGTTGGCAGGCGCAGCTCGTCCTGACCGTCCCGCTGTTCGACGGCGGGTACGACTACGGCGTGCGCCGCGAGGACCTGGCGCTGGAAGAAGAAGCGCGGCTGGCCCACGAGGGCGCCCTGCGTCAGGCCCGGGCGGACATCCGCGCGGCGTTCGCCGTCCTGCGGTGCGCCGAGGAGGCCCTCGAGGCTGCGCGCCGCTCGGCGCTTCTCGCCCAGGAGACCCTCGACCTGGCCAACCAGGCCTACCAGGCGGGCGCCACGACCAACATCGAGGTGGTCGACGCCGAGCGCCGCGCCCGCGACGCGGAGACGGCCGTGGCCGCGGCCGAGGACGCGGCGCGCCATGCCCGCCTCGACGTCCTCGCGGCGAGCGGGAGGTTTCCGTGAGGGGATCACGGGGGAGGGACTTTTCTGAAGAAAAGTCCCTCCCCCGGACCCCCTCCTCAAAAGACTTCATACATTTTTTTTTCTGAGCGTGAGCGTGAGCGTGAGCGTGAGCGTGAGCGTGAGCGTGAGCGTGAGCGTGAGCGTGAGCGTGAGCGTGAGCGTGAGCGTGAGCGGCCTCAGCCCGCAGGGCTTGGGTCGATGAGCCCGGGGATTCATCCCCGGGCACGGGAGCGCGACGGGCAGATGTATAGGGCCGGCGGTGTTCACCGCGATTCATCCCCGGGCACGGGAGCGCGACGGGCAGATGTATAGGGCCGGCGGTGTTCACCGCGATTCATCCCCGGGCACGTGAGCGCGACCGCGCCCTGTTCCGTCGTCGCATGAACGTGTACGCTCGAGGGCGTCGATGCGATGTCTCGTGTGCCCTCGAAGTCGTCCGTCCGTGCTGGCGTTCGTGCTGGTCGCGGCGCTCGGTGTCGGATGCGGCGCGGCGCGGCTCTGCGGCGGTCTCCGCGGTCCTCCGGCCGAGGGCCCGCTCGACGCGGCCCAGCTCCAGGACGCGTCGCTCGCGCTCGCCGTTCCACCCGGCGACGAGCCGGGCCACGGCGGCGACGTCCTCGATACCCGGCTCGAGATCGACCTCTCGACGCGCCGGGCGCTCGCCCGCATCGAGGTCCAGCCGTCGCCGGACGGCACCGTCGCGCTCGAGGCGGCGGGTCTCGAGGTCCGCGCCGTGGCGGCGGACGGGGCGCCCGCGGCCTATCGGCACGAGGGCGGGATGCTCTCGGTGGTGGGGCTCGACGCGTCGCGGCCTGTCCGCCTGACCGTCGAGTACTCCTTCTGCGTCCGGCCCGACTACCAGGGCGAGATGCGGGACGGCATGGTCTTCACCTGGCCCTACTACTGCGGCAACCTCTTCCCCTGCCACTCGCACCCGACCGACGGCGCCCGGTTCGAGCTCGCGCTGACCGGGGTGAGCGGTGGGCGGCGCGCGGTCTTCCCCGCGTCCATCCCCTCCCAGGCCCCGGCGTACATGCTGGCCTGGGCCGTCGGAGACTACGCCTACCTCGATCTTGGCCGGACCGCGGCCGGGACCCGCGTCGGCGTCTGGTACTTGCCCGGCCACCGCGACGACGCGGTCTCCGGCTCCGTGCACCTGCGCCAGGCGTTCGACTGGCTCGAGCGGACCTACGGCGAGTACCCCTACGGCGACGACGTCGCCGGGGTCGAGGTCCCCTGGCCGCCGGGCGCGTACGGCGGGATGGAGCACCACCCCTACTGGCATATCGCGCCGGGGTCGCTGGACCACGAGCCGACCCAGGTCCACGAGGCCGCCCACGGCTGGTTCGGCAACGGCGTGCGCATCCGGTGCTGGGAGGACCTCGTGTTGAGCGAGGGCACGGCGTCGTATGTAACCGCCCGCGCCATCGAGGCCGTTGTGGGTCCCGAGGCCGCGGCGAGCGTGTGGGCGGGGTACGAGGAGCGGCTCGTCGGCGCCATGGCACGGTGCCCCATCCGGGTCGCGTGGCCGGCACCGTGCGGGGCGATCGACGTGCTCGAGGACGGGCTGTTCTGCTCCATCCCCTACATGAAGGGCGCGTTCTTCTTCAGGGCGCTCGCCGCGCGGGTCGGCGCCGACGCGGTCGATCGGGCCCTGGCCGCGTTCTTCGCCGAGCACCGCGGCCGCGCGGCGGGCATGTCGGACCTGCTCGACACGATCCGCGAGGTGACGGGCTACGACCCCGCCGCGTGCGCGACCGCCTGGCTCCGGAGCGAGCCCGTGCCCCTCGAACGGATCTGTCCGCCGTAGGTCCCCTCGGGCGTGTCCCTCAGCCCGCGTCGCTGCGGGTCTCGAGGTCCGGGTCGGCGTCGGCGTCCGCGTCGGCGTCGGCATCGGCGTCCGCGTCGCTGTCACCGTCGACATCGCCGTCGCCGTCGACATCGGCGTCGCCGTCGGCGCCGGGGCACGCGTCATCCGGGACGTCGGCGTCGTCCACGGTGCACTCGCCGCAGTGGCAGAAACCGTCCACGCAGGGGTGGTCGCACTCGCCGCAGTGCTGGATGTCGCGCATCAGGTCCACGCAGGCGTTGCGGCAGATGACGCGCGGCGCCTCGCACGCCGTGCAGACCCGGTTGCGGCAGAACTCGCCGTCGGCGCACGCGACGGAGCAACTGCCGCAGAACGAGCGGTCGGTGTCGAGGTTGACGCAGTTCACGCGGCCGATGGCCGGGTCGCAGTCGTCCAGCCCCATCAGGTAGCAGACCTCCACGCACTCGCCCATGATGCAGTCGTGGTTGGCCGGGCAGACGTGACCGCACTCGCCGCAGTTCTCGCGGGACATGCTCGTGTTCACGCACTCACCGGCCTCGTCGCACCAGCGCATGTTCGTGGAACACGTGTGCGCGTCCTCGTCGCAGCCGCTTCCGGCCAGCGCGACGACGAGCGGGATGAGCCACGCGCCGAGCCTCACGGCAGGCCCGCCTTGAGCTTGTCGCGGAGCTCGCTCTCGATCGTGCCCTTGAACGCGCCGAGCAGCAGCCCGAGCTCCATGTCCACGACGACGCGGTTGTCGGAGATCACGGCCTTGCCGTCCAGGCCCTTGCGCTTGAACGTGTAGGAGTCGCCGCTCCAGGCGCCCGTCAGGCTGTAGCGCGCCTCGATCTGTCCCATGATCTCGGAGAGCTTGCCGCGGATCACGTCCTTCGTCAGCGTGGTTCGATGCTCGATGTGCAGCTTGGCCATCACACCTCCTCGAGCGCGTGGCTCGTCGCGGCGAATGGTACGTCAAAGCGGCCCGGGTTTGAAGCCGTGCGCTCAGGCTGCCTCGTCGGAGTCCTTGAGCGCGCTCCTCATGAAGAGGTTCTCCAGCGTCTCCTTGCGCGGGGTCAGGGCGCGGACCCGGATGCCCGCGTCGAGGGCGCGCCGCAGGACCTCGTCGGCCTCCCGCTCGCCCTTTGCCGTGACGTGCACGACGTCACCCTCGGCCCGGACCTCGACTCCGGCGGCGGTGATCGACTCGGGCAGATCGGTCTCGGCGGCCTCGAGCTCGAGGTCGACGAGCCGCACGGCGGGCGAGAGGAGCTCCGAGAGCGCGCCGTGGGCGACGACTCGACCCTTGTTCACGATCACGACCCGGTCGCAGATGGTCTCCACGTCGCTCAGGATGTGCGACGAGAAGAAGATCGTCTTGCCCTGGCTCCGGAGCTCCACGATGAGGTCGCGGACCTCCTTGCGCCCGACCGGATCGAGGCCCGTCATGGGCTCGTCGAGGATCAGGAGCTTGGGGTCGCCGATCAGGCTCTGGGCGAGCCCGATCCGCTGGAGCATCCCCTTCGAGAACTTGCGGAGCTGGCGGTCGCGGGCTCCGCCGAGGCCGACCTTGTCCAGGAGCTCGTCGGTCCGCGTGCGGCGTTGCGCCCGGCCGAGGCCGCGCAGCCGCCCGCACAGGTCCATGAACTCCTCGGGCAGCAGGTTGTCGTAGAAGTACGGGCTCTCGGGGAGATACCCGATGTCGCGACGGGCCGAGATGGTCCCGGCCGGTTTGCCGAGCAGCGTGCAGCTCCCCCGCGTCGGGCGCAGGAGCCCGACGATGGTCTTGATCGTGGTCGTCTTGCCGGCGCCGTTCGGCCCGAGGAAGCCGAAGATCTCACCCTCGTTGACCGTGAAGGACACCCCCCGCAGCGCCTCGACCTTGCGGAGCGTGAACCCGATCCGGAAGGTCTTGACGAGACCCTCCACCTCGATGACTGCACTCGGTGATCCCATGCTCATCACCCTTCACCGTCGGAATCGATCCCGTCCTTCACGGTGGCCTCGCCGGGGCGGCCTCGCTCCGTGATCCGCTTCACGTGGGGCAACGCGAGGTACATCGAGCGGAGCTGCGCCGACTTCATCTTGCCGGTTCGGGTCTCCACCGCGCGCCGGGCTTTCTCGAAAGCCGCCGAGGCGGCGTCGGTCCTGCCGATCGCCTCGAGGGCCAGGCCGAGCGTGTCGTACACCGTCTCCGCTCGTTCCATCTCGCCCACCCGGCCGATGAGCTGGTCCACGCGCTCGAGCACGGCGGCCGCGTCTTCCGTCCGCCCCTGGCGCGCGCGCGTCAGGGCCAGGCGCACCCTGCCGGCGATCTCTCCGCCGACCATGGCCGCCTGCTGGGCCACCTCGACGGCGGCGTGGCTGGCGCTCGCGGCGTCTTCCAGCGCTCCCGTCTCGAGCGCGATGTCGGCCCGGACCAGCATGGCCCTGACCGACCAGTAGCGGCTCCCGCCCTCCGGAGCGAGCTTGACCGCCTCGTCCAGGGTCTCCCGGGCCTCTGCCGCCGCGCCCGAGGCGAGGAGCACCTCGGCGAGCCCGATCAGCGTCTCCTCCATGCCCTCCCGGTCGCCGAGCTGGTGGTTGACCTCCGCCGCGCGCCGCAGGTGGTGGAGCGCGCGGTCCACGTCGCCGACCTCGGCGTAGGTCAGGCCCAGGTTGCAGAGCTTCCGGCCGACGCGGTAGCGGTCGTTGATCTGCTGGTCGAGCTTGAGCGACCGGCGCAGGAGCCCCACGGCGTCCTCGTACTCGCCGATCGCGCGCGCGACCTGGCCCATGGAGTTGAGGGTGACGGACTGGAGCCGCTTGATGCCGAGGCGACGGTAGATGACGAGCGCCTCGGCGTAGGCCTGCACCGCGTCCTGGAGCCGGCCCATCTGCTGGAGCGCGTCGCCGCGAGCCAGCAGGATGGTTCCCCGCTGCTTGAGCGTGTCGGCGGAGGTCCCGAGGAGAGTCAGGGCCTGGTCGCAGCAGTCGATGGCCTTGAGGTACTGGCCCTCGTTGCGTGCCAGGACCGACAGCAGGCGAAGCGCCTCGGCCTCGGCGCCGCGGTTACCCGCGCCGCGGGCCGACTCCAGGGCCACCGCGAGGGCCTTCGATGCCTGCGGGAGCCGACCCACGTCGAGGTGCATCCGGGCCAGCCGGTTGTAGCTGAGCGCGATCAGCGACGGCTCCCTCATCGACTGCGCGATCCGCCGCATCTCGTCGAGCTCGGCCATCTGCTCCTTGCGGAGCCCGAGCCCGCGCAGGATCTGCTCCCTGGCCTCGTGGGCGCGGAACCGCTCGGGCGAGTCCGCCGGCAGCAGGGCCAGCCCCCGGGAGAAGTGGCGGAGCGCGTCGGGGTTGGAATACTCCGCGCGCGCGACCTCGGCGGCCTCGAGGTACCGCGCCGCTGCCGCCTGCTGGTCCCCGGCGCGCTCCAGGTGGAACGCGATGCGGGCCGACAGGGGGCCGGGCCGATCGCCGGCCCGGGCGATGAGCATGTTCGCCATCCGGCGGTGCATCTGGAGCCGGTCCGAGCCCACGAGCCCGTCGTACGCGACCTCGCGCATGACGGGGTACCGGAAGGCGAACCGGCGCTTGCCCGGATCGGTCGTGCCGGGCGAGGAGGACCGGGACTCCTCGCCCTCGGGGTCCCTCTCGTCCGGCCTCGCCGCCTCGCGCTCGACGAGTATCCTGCGGCGCACGAGCCCGGCGAGCGGGGCGGACACATCGCCGCCCGCGAGCTCGGCCATCATCGACGCCGTGAACGTCAGGCCCGCGACAGCGGCCCAGCGCAGCAGCAGGCGCTCGTCGGACGGCAGCTCGTCGATGCGCGACGCGATCACGCCCTCGAGCGACGTGGGGATCCGGATCGGGCCCTTGCGGTCGACGACGAGCTTCCGCTCGGCGCCCGCGAAGCTCACCACGCCGCGGTCGATGAGCGACTCGATGACCTCGCTGATGAAGAACGGGTTGCCGCCGGTGCGGGTGCAGATCTGCCGGGCCAGCTCGCGCGCCTCGTCGCTGTCGCCCAGCCGTTCGATCACGAGCTTGAGCCGGTCGTCCTCGCCGAGCTGCCGCAGGACGATCCGCTCGAGGTCGGCGAGCGACGTCCCGCGGTTCTCCTCCGGCCTCCCGAGGGCCACGACGAGGATCGGCCGCTCGATCCGACGCGACCCGAGCCCTCGGAGGAGATCCAGGCTCGAGGTGTCGGTGAAGTGGATGTTCTCGATGATGACCACGAGCGGTCCGTCGCGGGCGAGCCCCTCGAGCAGGGAGCCGACGCCGTCGCGGATCAGCCCGTGGCGCTCGGCGCCGTCCCTCGGGGGCGACGGGGCGTCGGGCAGGGGCTGGCCGAGCAGCAGGCTGAACGCGGCGAGCATCCGGCTCGACTCGGTCCTGTCATCGGCTTCCTGCGAGCCGGCGGGCGGGCGCAGCCGCGCGGCGGTGACCTGGAGCTTGGTCCGGACCGCCTCGGGGCGGTCGTCCTCGCCGATGCCGCAGGCGTCGCGCACGAGGTCCGCCACGGCGCCGTACGACAACTCCCGGCTGGCGAGGGTGCTGTCGGCGCGGATCACGCGGCGCGACGGCGTCTCGGTCCGGAGCAGGAGCTCGTTGATGAGCCGGGTCTTGCCGATGCCCATGTCGCCCGCGATCCAGACGAACCTCGCCTGCGCGCCGGACGTGGCCTCGCGGTAGATGTCGTGGAGCCGCTGGATCTCGGCGTCGCGGCCCAGCAGCGGCCCCTCGACACCGGCCTCGCGCCTGCGCTGCGCGCGGGTCTTGACGCCCAGGAGCCGGAACACCCGGATGCGCCGGACGCCGTCGCTCTGCGAGTCGGGGTGCGTGGAATCGGAGCTGCTCGGCACGGGGACGTTGAGCGGGGGCAGCTCCTCGAAGTTGATATCGCGCCGGCTGAGGCGGTAGACCCCGCCCCCGACCCGGATCTCGCCCGGACCGCTGTCGTCCGCCAGGCGCTCCGCCATCGTGGCGAGCAGGCCGTAGGGCTCGTAGTCCTTGACGCGGCCCTGGGCCTCGCGCTCGACGCGCGCCGGGCCGCGGTTGATGCCCAGGCCGAGGTGGAGGGAGCTCGGCAGGTCGTAGCTCAACCCCTCGACGGCGTCGATGGCGTCGAGGCCGAGACGGATCGCGCGGAGGGGATCATCGACACCCGAATGCGGCAACCCCAGGTACAGGAGGAAGCCCTGCTCGTCCTGCCGCGCCACGATGCCCTCGGCCTTGAAGGCGATCTCGTCCACGATGTGCATGAGCTCGCGGACCCGGGCCGAGGCCCGGCGCTCGCCGATCGCGGCCGTGAGCGTCTCGACGCCCGAGAGCTTTCCGGCCACGGCGACGACGTTGAGCTTCTCGCGGGTCTGGCGCGGCCGCCGTCCCTTCTGGAACGCGACCGTGGGCAGCGCGCCCTCGGGGACCGTCTCGCACCTGGGCCCCGCCTCCTGGGGCGAGGGCCCTTCGCGGCGGGGCGTGGCGTCGGCGAGGTAGGCCTCGAGCGTCGTGGCATCGACCACCTCGTCGAGGCCGTGGAGGTAACGCGCCAGGTCGTTCGACATCGCTCGCGCCGACTGGTACCGGTCCGCCGGGTCACGGGCCAGCGCCCGGCGCGCGATGGCCTCGAGCGGTTCCGGGACCGCGCGTTCGATGTCCGTGAACGACGGGATCACCGCGTCCTTGACGGCCTTGAGGAGCTGGCTCCCGGGTTTGCCCCGGAACAGCGGTCGGCCGGCCAACATCTCGAACATCACGACGCCGAGGCTGAAGATGTCGCTCCGGCGGTCCACGGGCGCTCCGCTGGCCTGCTCCGGCGACATGTACGCGAACTTGCCCTTGATGACGCCCGACCCCTCCTCGCCGAGCTGCCTGGCCCGGGCGATGCCGAAGTCGGCGATCTTCGCGCACCCGTCGTAGCTCAGCAGGATGTTCTGCGGCGAGACGTCGCGGTGCACGATCTCCAGCGTGTCCCCGTGCTCGTCACGGCGGTTGTGGGCGTAGTCGAGGCCGCGGGCCACCTCGTTGACCACGTACGCGACGAGCGGGGCCGGGATGAACCGCCCCTTCCGCCGCGTGGCGACGATGAGCCTCGTCAGGTCCGGACCGTCCACGTACTCCATCGCCAGCACGTAGTCGCGGCCGATCTGCTCGAAGCTGTAGATCTGGACGATGTTGGAGTGGTTGAGCCGCGAGGCGACCTGGGCCTCGTCCACGAACATCGTGATGAAGTGCGTGTCGCGGACGAACGCCGGGAGGATGCGCTTGATCACGAGCTGCTTGTCGATCCCCTGGGCGCCGAAGGCGTGGGCGAGGTACACCTCCGCCATCCCTCCGGAGCCGATCTTCCGCACGAGCCTGTAGCGCCCCAGGGTCTCCACGGAGGGGCAGTATAGCATGTGAGATCCTCAGAAAAGCCCGATGGCGAAGTGGAAGTTCCACCACCCCTCGTTCTCCCGCGCCCAGGGGACGAAGCCGACGTCGAGCGCCAGCGGGCCGACGGGCGTGTTCAGCCGGAGCCCGGCCCCCATCGTCACGCGGAGGGTGAACCACTCGCCGGTGAACATGTTGAGCCGGTTGCGCCAGAGGTTCCCCGCATCGACGAACAGCCCGATGGAGAAGCTGCCGGGCAGCGGGATGCGCAGCTCGCCGCGGAGGTTGAGCATCGCGTCGCCACCGGGAGGGTGGTCGAGCTCCGGCGTGTCCTGGGTGCCGAGCGACTCCTCCGGGAAGCCGCGCATCGAGTCGAAGCCTCCCAGGTAGAAGTACCGGTCGGGGAACGTGATGCTCTCGTCGGTCAGGTGGAAGATCCATCCGAACCGGAGCTGGAGCGCGAGGACCATGTCGAGCAAGTGGAGCGGGACGTACCCGTTCAGAGTGAGGCCGAGCTTGATCAGGTTGCTGCTCCGGTCCTCGCAGTTGCACGAGCACTCGCCCTCGACCACGGGGACGATGACGGGGCGGAGGCTGGTGACGTGCTCGCCCGACACGACGCCGTAGAAGCCGCGGCTCGGGTTGAACGGGTTGTCCCGCAGGTCGAGCGCGAGCTGGGCCCTCGTGACCCAGAAGTAGTTCTGTCCTTCCGGCGACCGGGCGAGCTCGATGCTCAGACGCGAGGGGTACACGCAGTTCTCGCCCGGGCGCTGGGCGGCTTCATCGAGCGTGTCGCAGTGCGGCAGCTCCTGCACCACCCGGACGTCGGCGTAGTTGAACCCCGTCTGGATCTGCCCGGTCAGCAGGCGCCGGTAGCCGCCCGAGACCGAGAATGTCACGCCGTTGCGCGTGACCGCGTAGGCGGGGTCGTTGTCGCGCTCGTGCGTCCCGTCGAGCCGGAGCGCGACCACTCGCCCGATCCTCGGCAGGTGGGGCAGGTTGAAGCCGAGGACCACGAGCCGCTCGAGCCGGTCGATCGGGTCGAGCTCCTCGAAGAACTGCTGGTAGCGAGGGGTACCGAGGAAGAAGACCTGGTACGAGAGCTGGGCCCTGAGGTCCAGGCCCACGGCGTACCGGAACAGGTTCGTGTAGGCATAGCGCAGCGCGCCCCGTGGCCCGTCGGCCGTCGAGATGCCGACGCGGAGCTCGAAGAGCTGGGGCCGGCGCTCGGCCACCTCGATGACGACGTCCTTCACCGGCGCCGGCTGCTCGGGGTCGGCGAGCGAGATTGAGACGGTGCTGAAGACGCCCAGGTCGATGAGCGACCGCTCCGCCTCCGCCGCTTCTCGGGGGCGGAACACCGCGCCGGGCCGCAGGTTGACCCGGTCCCGGATCAGCGACGTCCTCGTGTCCTCGTTCCCTCGCACGAGGACCTGCCCGATCCGGACCAGCGGGCCCTCGACCACCTCGAAGCGGAGGTCGGCGGACCCGCCGTCCTCGCTGACGTACATCTCGCTCGTGATGGCACAGTACACGTAGCCGAGGTCCCGGTAGGCGCGGACGGCGCGGCGGCGCGCCTGCTCCACCTCGAACCGGTTCAGGTGCTGGCCCAGATCGATGTCCAGGTCCTGCATGAGCTCCGCGTCGGTGCGCGCCTCGTTGCCTCCGAACGTGATGGAGTCGATCTCGGTCCGCGGCCCCTCGTGCACCTCGATGACCACGCGGAGCAGCCGCCCTTCGTCACTGAACACGAGCCGGGGCTCGCTCGCCCGGGCCTGGAGGTACCCGTCGGCCACGTAGAGCTCCACGATGTGCGCGATGGCCTCGCGGTACACCTCCTCGTCGTACACCTCTTCAGCATCGATCCTGAGCACCGGCCGTCGTCTCGGGCCGGGACGCCAGCTCTCGCGGACCTCGCCCGTGGGCCCGAGGTCGTTGACCTCCGGGTCGCGCACCGTGCGGAAGAGTCCCTCCTCTCCGAGCCGCTCCTGGAGCTCGGCGTGGATCTGACGCCGGAGATGCCGGTCGTCGAAGTGCTCGTTGCCCTCGAACTCGATGCTCCGGACCCGGACCGGAGGGCCGGCCCGGATGCGGAAGGCGAGCTGCCTGCGATCGGGTGCGAGCTCCCGAACCCGCCAGTCGACACGCGCATGAAAGAACCCATGCCGGCGGTGGTGGTCGCGCACCCGCTGGGCGAGCGAGTCGATCACGGCACGCGTCAGGCCGCGCTCCTCCTCCAGGGCCAGGAGGTCGAGGAGCTCCTCGTCGGGGAACCAGCGGTTGTTCACGAAGACCACGGTGTAGTGAGGGCCGGTGTCGATCGGGACGACGACCCGCACCCAGCGCCCGTCGCCCCCGTCCGTCGTCTCCTCGCGAACGTCCTCGAGGGGGATCCTCACCTGGAAGTACCCCCGGCCGCGGTACAGCAGCAGGACCTTGGCGATGCCGTCCTCGAGCACGACCCGATCGAAGACCTGCCCCGCCCTGAGCTTCAGCTCCTGGCGCACCTCGTCCTCGTCGAGGCCGATGTCGCCTTCGAAGGCGATGTCCGCGACCCGGACCGGCACGTCCTGGTCGATGGTCAAGCGCAGGACGACGGCCTCGGGCGTGTCGGGCACGGCTTCGACCGAGCCCTCGACGGTCGCGTCCGGATACCCGCGGCGAGCGAGCTCCGTCCTCAGTGCCGTCGTGATGCGCTCCATGTCCTCCGGTTGCCAGGGCATGCCCGCCAGGTACCCGATGGCGCGCGCCACCTGTTGTCGGGTCATGGCGGGGGTCCGGCGCGCTCCGGGGTAGATGAGCTCGAGCTGCCTCACCACCTGGCTCAGCCGGAGCTGGAGCCGCACGGCGACCCCGCCCGCGACGGGCCGGGCCAGCACCCTGACGTCCGAGACGCCCCCCGTCGCCCACAGGTTGCGCACGGCCTGGCGTGCCGCTTCGCCCGTCAGCGGCTGCCCGACCTCGAGCCCGCTCAGGGCGACGACGTCCGCTCCGGGGATCTCGTCGCCTTCGATGGACACGATGACGGGCGGCGTGCGGATCTCGGCCCGGGCCGGCGTCGGCGACAGGAGCCACACCGCCAGCCCGACGAGCACCAAGCCTAGCCTTGCTTTGAGCACCAACTTCATCACACTTGAGTCAACATTTCCTTACGGCACAAGGGGTAGCGACCAACGGGAGCGTAGGGGCGAAGCCCCTCTGCCGGTTGGGGGCCCTGCCCCCCTAGAACTCGAGTCGCCATCTCAGGTCGCCACCGATGTTACCCAGATTGAAGTCGCTGTCATTCTCGTAGACCGCCTCGATCGAGAGGTTGTCGCTCATCAGGAGCTCCAGGTTGGCCTCGAAGTCGCGCGCCTCGGAAAGGCCCGCGCTCGCGCCGATCCGGATCGACTCGCGCAGCCGTCGTCCGACCCTGATGCGGGGCTCGGTCCGGCCCGTGCGCCGCGAGTAGTCGGTGGTGATGCGGAACTCGTCGAACACGGGCTGCTCGCCGTTCAGGGTGAGGAGCCTGTTGACCTCCTCGTCCACGCCGCTCAGGCTCCAGAGCAGCTCGGGGATCGCCCCGGACGCCGCGGACAGGTAGCCCATCTGCTCGGTCTCCTCGCGGGTCAGGCCCACCGTCAGGAGCAGGGTGATGTCCGCCTCGGCGAGCGCCGGGTCCGACGAGAGCGAGATGCGAGGCTCGCCGAAGGTCCCGGTGATGCGCAGGGTGACCACCCAGTCGCGCCGCGCGGCCGTGGCCACGAAATCGATCGCCGGGTCCAGCTCGAACGGATCGGTGAACTCGAGGACCGCGCGGTCGATGTCGAAGACGGTGTCACGGAACGTGAGGCTCCCGTGTGGAACGATCTGAACCGTCCCGAGGGCCGCCTGGTACTGGTTCGTGCCGACCAGCCGGAAAGGCTGCGCCGAGTCGTCGATGACGACCTCCGCCCGCGCCAGGTTGTTGGCGATCAGGAGGTTGTCGCTCCCCGTGAGCTGGAGGTCCAGCCGGATGCTGTCGCGGGCCCGGTCGTAGGTCCGCACCTCGGTCCGCCGGGTGCGGGAGAGCTCGTCGAGGTCCGCCGCCAGCTCGATGGGCTCGCCGTACCGCAGCCTCACCACCTCGACGCGACCGCCCGCCAACGGGAGCTCGCCCTCCTCGGTCGGGCTGTCCAGCGTCACGGTGCCGTTGATCACGGCGCTGCTCCGCTCGCCGAACGACAGTGTCGCGTCCCGGAACGCGGACTGCAGGTGATACGAGGCCAACGAGAACCCCGACAGGACGACGCGACCGCCACCCACGATGTCGCCTCCGAGCACCCTCGCCGTCACGTCCTCGAGCAGGATCACGTCGCGGCTGAAGCGAAGCCTGCCCGCGACGTCCGTGGCCGGCACGTCCTCCAGCCCCTCGAGCACGAGCCTGGCGATGTCCACCGACGCCTCGCCCATCAGCTCGGGCTCGCGCGGCGCGCCGCTGACCTGACAATCGACGGACGCCCTGCCCGAGAGCTCGGACACCTGGTCCAACACCGCGGGGACGAACGCGAGGTCCAGGTCGCCCTCGAGCTCGAGCCCGAGCCGCTCCAGCGAGGCCCAGCCCGAGACGTCGATGCTCGTCGATCGGTCGAGCGCGGTCGAGTGGACCATGAATGGCGAGGCCCGGCGGAAGGCGACCCGGTCGTGGTCCAGATCGAGACGCACCGACTGCTCGTTGCGGACCACGAGCGCGGGGTGCGTCATCTCGACGGACTCGAGCCCGACCCACCCGGACAGGCCGAGGTCGTGCTGCGACGCGCCCCAGATCGTGACGGCTCCATGGACGGTGCGAGTGGTCGTGTCGCGCGGGCCCTCGAGCAACCGTCCCACGTCGACCCCGGCATCGAGCGACGCATCGATCCTGATGCCGAACGGGAGCACGTCCGGGCCGAGCAGCTCCGCGACGTTCAGCCCGTCGATCCGGCCCCGGACCCAGAGCGGGTACGGGGCGCTCAGCCCGAGCGTCAGCTCCTCGAGCCGGAGCAGCCGGCCGCCGACGCCCCCCTCGATGCGCAGCTCGTCGCCCTCGAGCGCGAACCGGAGCCGCGACGGGCCGAACCTGGTCCCGCGGTGCACCAGCGGCGACGCCTCGACCCACCCCGTTGCGCGCGGGAATTCGAGGGTCCCCTGGACGCGTCCGGCGCCGCGGGTCGTCCCTCCGATGGCCCGGACGACCCCGGGCAGGGGGTCGATCGCCCCGAGCGGGAGGTCGCTGAACCGGACGTCCAGGTCCAGGCTCCCGTCCCGTCCGACCGTCCCGGTGACCCGCGAGGACGCGCCGTCGCGCCTCAGCACCAGCTCGTGGAGCGCGATGTCGCCGGCGTCGTAGGTCACGTCCACGGCGCCGTCACCGAGGAGCTGGCCGGCGTAGGTCGTCCCGGCCAGCGCGCCTGCCACGTCCACGTGCAACCGGTTGCCTTGCGCGCGGTAGCGGATGAGCGCCTGACCCCGGGCCTCGGCCTCGGCGTTCCTGGCCGCACCGCCGATCCCGAACATCTCCACGCCCTCGGAGATCTGGAGCGGGTCGAAGCGCGCGGTGCCGGTGAACGTCACTCCGTCCCGGAAGCTGACCTGGCCGTCGGTGAGCTCGTAGGTGCTCCGGCCGCGCTGCCCCTGGATCCGCGGGAGATCGATCGCCAGCCCCCGCCAGCGCAGCGTCCCACGGACGTGGCCGAACGAGATCTGGCCGAGCTCGAAGTCCTGGAGGTCGACCTGGCCCTCGAGGCCGGGATCGCCGTAGGTGCCCTGGATGTGCGCCGAAACGCTGCCGGCCCCACCGAGGTGGAGGCCGGCGATACGCCCCACGTCCTCGACGTGGAACACCGCCGACGACGGCGTCGAGGCCCGTAGCCACCACCGGTAGGGCGAGGTGAAGCCGAGTGCCGCCTGCACGCCCAGGTTGGACCGGCCGAGGGCCACCGCGAGGTTCCGCAGGCGGACCTCCTGGTCCGTGATCACGACCTTCCCCCGCACCGTGCTCGACGGGATGGCCAGGATCAGGTCCCTCTCGTCCTTGAGGATGCTGGCCGAGAACACGGCGAAGTCGCGGAGCTGGAGGTCCACCGGCAGGAACCTCAGCCGCATGCCGCCGAGCAGGTGCGCCTGGAGGGTCGTGTGGCCCGAGATCGCCCCGCGGACACGGCTCGCGTAGAGCCCGGCGTCGATGATGATGTGCCCCAGGTCCACCCCGATGAGCTCGATCTCCGCGTACATCGGGAGCCGATCGTCGGCCAGGTCCACTGTCAGGTTTCGCGCCACGAGCACGCCGTCCTCGGCCGGCCGGTCGATCGACGCTTCGCTCACCACCACGCGCTCGGGCTGATAGCGGAAGCTCGCGCGGACGTCGCCGATCGCGTGAGGACCGTAGGTGTAGTGAGGTCCCGAGAACTCCGGGCCGATGATCAGGCCATTCAGCTCGAGGTCACCCGCCGCCTCCAGCCGGCCGTTCCGGCGGGTGACGGCGACGGTCGCGTGGACGTTTCCCTGGAGCGTCGGTGCCGGGAGCGGCAGCTCGCGCAGGAGCTCGAGAGGCAACCAGACCTCCACGTTCCCGACGACGTCGTTCGGCGCCGACAGCCCCACCGTTGCCGACGGCAGGTCGATCCGCAGGTCATCGATGTGCGCCCTGACGTTCCTCAGGAGCACGACCTCGCCGCGGCGCACGACCCGTCCCTGGATGAGGCTCACGGCGTGCCGGTGCGCGCCCTGCGTGACCGAGCCGCCGGAGATGAGCAGCCGGACCTCAGTGGTTCCGTCGCCGTCGATGGTCAGGTCCGCGTTGACGTCGTTCAGCTCGACGCGCACGGAGCCGCCCGGGGCGTCTCTTACCTCGAGCCGGACGCGCCCGGCGAGGACGCCGAGGTCACCGATCTCCTGCCCGCCACCGCTCGAGCCGCCGCCCTCGGGGAGGTCGGGGAGGTTGACCACCCTCCCGCCTTCGATCACGAGGTTGACCTCCGGCTCCTCCAGGGTGATCTCGGACACCTCGACGCTCCCGAGGAGCAGCGACGCGAGCTGCACCGCCACGGTGATGCGGTCCACGGTCACGAGCGGCCGGTCGTCGGCTCCGTCCACGACCACCCCGAGGACGTGGGCGCGGGGCGGCACGAGCTCGATCTCGACCTCGTCGAACGTCGCCTCCAGGCCGAGCTCCTCGCGCAGCAGCCTCGTCACCTCGTCCCGGAGCATGGCGTGCGCGGTCTCGGTCCGGGCGAAGACCACCACCCCTCCGATCACGGCGACGAGCACCGCGAGCACGATCAGCGCCACGCGGCGGACGATACGTGCGAACCGCCTCATCACCCTCCGGCCCACGCTGCCGGCCTTTATCATAGATACGCGAAGTTAATAGGGCCATTCCTTGGCTGGTCAGCCCGCTCGAAAGAGTCGCGAGACGGTTGCCAAGCGGTCGTGCTCTCGCCGCGAAGCCCGCGAGGCGACTTCCGAACGGCTTTCCTCTCGCCGCGCAGCCGGCGAGGCGGCTTCAAAACGGTTTTTCCTGCGCCTGGGGATTCCCCACACGACCCCAGAACGGTTTTTCGAGCGCCTGGGGATTCCCCACACGGCTCCCAAACAGTTTTTC
>Ga0233425_10006785_pt1 | contig 16601 bp, 19 predicted proteins | sample Watercolumn_Towu_2_FD_181712 | JGI IMG/M metagenome (GOLD analysis project Ga0233425, IMG submission 181712) | Freshwater microbial communities from Lake Towuti, South Sulawesi, Indonesia - Watercolumn_Towuti2014_140_MG | ecosystem: Environmental > Aquatic > Freshwater > Lake | place... | reverse complement strand
AAATACTAAAGCAAAAATTTTAATCTGGTCTGATTCCTGTTATGGTGCATGTGATGTTCCAAACATAAAAATAGATTTGATCATCCAATTTGGTCATAATGAACTACAACCTAAATTATAAGATAAACACCAAGACCAATTAATCCCAAACTCAAAGCTTTATTTTTATTATAAAAATCTACCAATGGTTTATACAAGTATTCGTTCACAAATTTTTCTAGATACAAATAACCCTTATCCAATTTTCTAACCACTTTTTCCTGCACAAACTTTTTTCCAGCTTGATAACCAGTATTAATCTTATCAAAATATGGTCTCAAAGAATTCTTTTCAGTATACTTGACTTTGTAAGCAACTTTTCCATCTTTCCCAACTTCTTTCCTTATATCCTCTGCAAAACAAGCATCATAAACTAACTGTGCCGCGCCTTCAAGAGGTTTCAAGATCAAGTTTACAAAATCTTCAAGTCCCATACAAAAAAATTGAAAACCATATGTTTATATACCTTTCGACAATAAAATTTTCTATGGAAAACACAAAAAAAGAAGAGCTTATTGGCTTTCATAAAGGCGCAATCTCAGTCCTAGCAATAGAACAACAAGAATTTGGTAAAATAATGTCTGCAGTCCAGCAACAAATACAAGCGCATGTAAAAGCATTGAAAGAATTAGGTGTAGATTTAGAAGCAGAATACAAGAAAATTCAAGAAAAAAATAAAGAAGACTTAGACAAAAGATTAAAATAAACTAAAACTCTTTCACCCAAATTTCTTCATCATTATTCCAATATATTTTTTTCATTGTAGTTTCATATTTGAATCCCGTTGCAGAATACAAATTATGCGCATCATCATTAATTTTTGAAGTTGTGAGCAACATTTTATACAAAGGTTTTCCATACTCATTAACAAGATATTTCTCCCAAAAATTTTCTGCTGTTTGAATAAGCTTCTTTCCAATGCCTCGTCCACGATATTTCTTCAACACACCAATCTGTTCTAACTGCACAACCCCAGACAATCCACCAATCATCAAATGAAACACAAACCCAACAATTCTCTTGTCTTCAATTGCAACAAAATACCTCATAAATTGTTTGCATTTCATCCTTTCTTTGATCCATTTTTCTGCATAAACTATATTTACATTTTTAATTTTCCCATCAACAAAATCATTTGGAAAACATTCTAGAATAACTTTAGCAATACTTTTCACATCCGAACTTTTAGCTTCTCTAATTTCAACCATAATTCAATACAAAGAAAAGAGATATAAAAATTTAACTAAAACATATCTTCAGGTTCATAATATTCTCTCTCATGCTTACAAGAAGGACACTCTGCAGGCGGCTCAGTCCCAGTATGTTTGTATCCGCACTTGCTGCACTTCCAAACAATGGGTTTTTCTCTCTTGTAGACCATCCCTTTTTCAATCAAGTCTAATAACTTCTTAAACCTCTCTTCATGCTTTTTCTCGACTACAGCAATTGCCTTAAATAATTTTGCAGCCTCAACATTTCCTTCCTTTTCAGCTTCTTTTGCAAACCCAGGATACATACTGATAGTCTCATAATGCTCACCATTGATTGCTTCAAAAAGATTCTTTTTTGTATCCTTAATCCCATTCAAAAGCTTAAACTCATCCTTCGCATGCTGCACTTCATTCTCAGCAGTCTCCTCAAATATCTTCGCAATATAAAATAACTTTTCATTCCTTGCAACCTTCGCAAAATAAGTATATTTATTTCTTGCCTGGCTCTCACCAGCAAACGCAGCCTTAAGATTTTCTTCAGTCTTATTCATTTTCCGCCTCCAACAATTTCATTAATCTTTTTCTTCAATACATCCTTCGGATTATATCCAATAATTCTATCTATTTCATTACCATTCTTAAAAAAAACTAATGCTGGAATCCCACGAATATCATTATTGCTAGCTAATACTTCTTCATCATCAACATTCACTTTCACAAACTTAATTTTTCCATTATATTCTTTACTTAATTCATCAAACACAGGCCCCATCATTCTACATGGCCCGCACCACTCTGCCCAAAAATCAACAACAACTGGCAACTTCGACTTCAACACTTCAGCTTCAAAATTTTTCTTATCAACATTTAACATTTTTCCCTCCTGAAACACTTACTACAAATTCCTTTTGCAATAAGACTATAACAATGCACATTAAAATCATTGAACTTTAAATCACACTTTTTCTCAAATTCTTTGTCTAAGATTAAACCACATTTTATACAAATCAAATGTACATGTCCACAAACATTTGCATCATATCTAAATTCTCCATTGACTTCAATTCTAAGTATTTCACCCTCTTCAGCCATAAGATTTAGATTTCTATATACCGTAGCCAAACTAATCATGGGCAAATCTTTTTTCACATTTTCAAAAACAACTTCAGCACGAGGATGTGACTTTACAGATTTGAGATATTCTAAAATTTTTGACTTCTGAACAGTATTTCTCTTATTGATAACCATTCTTAATAAAGAATACTTCCTATTTATTAACTTTATGAATTATCAAGTAGACTTTATCGTTGACTCTAACTTTAGAAGGGACCTTAAATGTAACCCGGTCATTTTTCTTAACAGCCTTAACTTTGACATCATCAACAAGTAAATCATTAACTTTAAAACTCAAAATTCCAGTCGTTGGTCCAATAATCATCAATGAATCCTTTTCATTAAATCCATTACTCTCAACTTTCAAATAAACAACTCCAGCCTTTGAATAATAATTATTCACTTTTCCCACATAAACTTTTTTAGTTTTTGCATTCGAACCATAAACCCCACTCCACTCACCAAACTTCTCTCCAAGATAGTAACCACCCAACCAAAATCCTCGATTATAAACTTTTTCTAATCTTGAAATCCAATTATCAATCTTGTTCTCAGAAAAATCATCAACTGCTTCTCTGTAAACATTAGTAACTTCATAAACATACTCTGGAGAACGACCTCTACCTTCAATCTTTAACACAGACACCCCAGATTTCAAGATTTTATCAAGAATATTTATCGTGCACAAATCCTTTGGTGACATTACAAATTTATTATCTATAATTAATTCTTGTCCAGTCTCCTCATCAATAACTCTATAGGCTCTCCTACAAGTTTGATAACAAACACCTCTATTCGCAGAAGTATTGTACTGCGCAAGACTCATATAACATTTTCCAGCAAACGAAACGCATAATGCTCCATGAATGAAAATCTCTATTTTTACCAACTCTCCAGAAGGCCCTTTAATATTCTGTTTTTTAATTTCAGAACAAATGTATTTAATCTGTTTCAAAGTCAATTCCCTGGCTAAAATAATCACATCAGCAAACTTCGAATAAAACTTTACAGCCTCAAGATTTGTAACATTGCACTGCGTCGATAAATGCACTCTAACATTATTCTTTCTACAAAATTCTATAACCGAAATATCAGAGGCAATTATCGCATCAACATTATTCTTCTTCGCCAATAAAATAATCTTTAGTATTTGTTTTAAATCTTCATCAAACATAACTGTATTCAAAGTCAAATAACCTTTAACATTATTTTTTTTACAAATGTCCATAATCCTCTTCAAATCTTTAACTTGAAAATTTGCAGTCCTAGAACGCATGTTCAAATTTCCTACACCAAAATACACAGAATCAGCGCCAGCTTTTATCGCGGCAATAAGAGTTTCAAAAGATCCAGCAGGAGCCATCAATTCCAATTTCATCATTAAAAAGAAATAAGATAAATATATAAAACTTTCAAAAAACACAATCTTTATTAATTTAATATGTTCTAAACAAATAAATGGAATTTAGTCAAAATAAGTTTAATGAACATATAAACTATGGACAAACAATATTTAATGAAATTTTAAGAATTCATGATCTATTAAGAAAGAAACCACATGACAAAAAACTTCTTGAGGATTTAAAAAAACAGTTTTTATTGGCATTCAATATTGATGACATTATTCGTGAGGATGTTTCTGGATTAAACTTAGAAGATATATCTAAAAAAAGATTAGAAAAAATGATTTATGAGTTTGAAAGAGAAGTTGCATTTTTGTGTTCTATGATAAATCTAGGAGTAAATTTTCAAAACCCAATAGCAATTGCTGCAGAATGCTATTATCAATATTTATCAGAATTATTAACAAGAACTAATACTGCAAAAGAAATGTTACAAGCAATTCAAAACAAAGTAATAGAATTGACAACAGCAACTAAGAATTAACTTATTTTCTGTTTTAAGGATATTTCATTAATGTTTGTAAAATAGGAATTATTTTCTAATTAATTCTCTACTACAATTCTCTCCTAAACGACCTTCATTAAGTAGTTTTCTCAAACAATAAGGACGAATATTTTCATGAACTTTTCTTCCCTTATATTCAAATCCAGGATCTTGAAGAGTACAAGAACCATTGCCTTCAATACTATATGCTCTTCCTACAAACGTTTCAACCATTCTCATTTCATAGGGAATAGTTAAGACTTCTCCAACTTCAATTCTATTTGGATTCCAAATATCATTATACTCTGCAATTTCATTAAATCTAGAAGCGTTTCCATAAAAGTCTAGTGCAATTTGTGATAAAGTTTCACCACTTTGAATAGTATGCTCTTCAGTTCTTGCTGGTTCTAAATATCTTACATAATGATCATAAGAAACCCCACAAGGAATTATCATTAAACTATTTGCGTCTTTTGATAGAGCCAAAAGCCCAGTTAATAAAAGAGGTAATCTGTTCATATTTTCAAGAATAAAATAATAGTATTTAAAAATTATTGTATTTTTGCACACATTAAAAGAAAACGCCGTGGCTCGGATTTGAACCGAGATATCCTTGCGGAAACAAGCTCGCTGGTCCTGAGATTCCAGGCCTACGCTCAATATTAGAAATTGATTTGCGCGGTACCAGGTTGCGCCACCACGGCAACAATAATGAAATAATTTGGATATTTTATAAATTTAACGCTTCCTTAAGTTTATTGGACTTTGACAAATGCCAAAAACCTATGGTCTTATAAAAATCTAACCTCGCAGACCTTTTATTAATAAAAATAATCCCCACACGAGACCAAGAACTAAACTTAGGCTGGTACTCATAAAATTTATGTTCAATGCCCAAAGAACTAAGTAAATTAGAAACATCTTTAATTGAAGATATATTTACAGATTGTAGTTTAATACTTTTTTTTGAAACATAAGCCTCAGCAGAGAAAAAACTTTTCAGCCAGAATTTAACATGCTTATTAGACTTAAATAATTTACAAGGTAATGTCCAAGTATAAACACCAAAATTACAATATTTTGTTAAATCTTTCAAAATAGTTTTAGAAGTAATTCTAACACAATAATAGCCTTTTTTCCGAAAAACAGAAGGTTTCTTATGATAAATGGATTCAAGAATTTTAACATAAATATTAAGCATAAGTTTGTCATCAGGGAAAAATTTAAGTTCATAATTAGAACTATTCTTCCTTTCACAAATATTTCCATCTCCAGCAATAAAACCACAAAGTATCGCCCTACTTAAGTAACTCTTAGAAGAGTTATCAAAAGAACTTAATTCTTTTTCATGGATTTTTTTCCATCTAGATACAGCAACTTTTTTATTTCTATATTGAAGATTCATAAAACCAATAATAAAAAGGAATATATAAAAGTATTTAGACCAACAGTGTACCAGGGGTTCCAAAAAAGGCTAAAAACAAAAGGTAAACACCAGTAGACCAATCCGAAAATATTATAAAGAGGTTGGATTTAACAACCCTAAACACCGAGCGAGGTTTTTAATGCCCCTGTAGTGTAGCCCGGTCAATTTAACTGAAAAGTTAAGACCTGTCATTTTGCCCTTTCGAGGCAAAGACTCGAGTTCAAATCTCGACGGGGGCACCATTTTTTAACTCGTAATCCCAGCCATGTCTTACATAGCTATTTATATTTCTAATCGTATAGGAGAAAAAATGGCAGAAAATGACATATACAAAAGTAAAAAGAGATATGAAACCTTAGTTTCCCAAATAGAGAAATTTTCAAAAAAAATAAAAGTCGATAGAATTGAAACTGCCAATACAATCAATCATTTGTGGCATAATTTGCATTGGCTAGGTTAATTCTGCCCCACACCCAAAGATTCCAAAAAATATATTAATTAGAATAAAAAAACAAAAGTCTATGCCAAAGATATACTCAGATTTAACACTACAAGATCTTTTAAGAGCTCCAGTTGTAAATCCCGATTATGATAAAAAATTTGATAGAAGAGTTGAATTTGAAAGACCTCAAGGAGGAATTATCAGCCTTATACCAGTAGTAATTTCTGATATAAATCAAGGAAGATTTGATAGTTATATAGAAGGGAGATTACAAATTAAATTAGATCCTCGGAAAAGTTTAATAAGTATTAACGAAATAAAAGGATTAGAAAACCAAGAAGGCCTAATTCAAGGATCGATTATTTGTGGTTGGCCAAAAAATCCCTATTTTAGAATTATTGATGCAAGAGATGAAGATTATTTTAAAAAAGACTTCTTATTTGCAATATGGGACCAAATAGGTTACCCCAAACCTGGACTTTCCTTTAAAACAGAAAACATAAGTAGACAAAGAGTTTTAGATTTATTAAAACCATTTATTAGGCCAGAAGAATTAGAAACAATCGTTGAAGCAATTGTAAATCCAAAACAACAAAAAGAACCTAAACCCAAAACAAACCCTTTTAGTTTATTAAAAAGGATTTTGCACAATTCATAAATAATTTAACTTTGCCATTATTCTAACCTTTCTTTGCCTTAGAATCATTTCAATCAAAAAAAGAGCAGAAATTTTCTACACAACAACTATGTGAAACCACCCCGCCCTAAAAGGGTCTCGTTTCACTCGCCTGCTACACTTCGTTTCGCAGTGGGGCATCCGAAAAAATTAATTAATTTTAACATATTCACACAAATCATTTTTTCACTGCCGAAACTTTCCTTACAAAAAGGATACCAAAATAAGATTCTTTCCTTGCAAAAAGGAAATATTTATACACAACTTTAACTTTAAAAAAAGAATGAAAGCAATAAAGATAGGGAAATTAATGGTTAAAAAGAAGTTCTTGAAAGGTTTAAATTAAAAAAAGGATTAATTATAACTTATGATCAAGAAAAAGAAATAGAAAATATAGAAATTATTCCAGGATGGAAGTGGCTTTTGCAACAGAATAAATAATAAGTCTAGTTTTCTATAGAAATCTATAAACAGAAGTTTGTCTTAATCTTACATTAAGTCCGAAGGTTATTTGGGCATTAGAACAAAGGCTCTCTCTCGACGGGGGCACCATTTTTTATAAAATTAAATCAACTCTCTTGCTCTATAATCTCTTTCCATAGAATCATAACGAGCATAAACACCTTTCTTCACAGCATCAAAAAATTCTAAAGTATTGAAATGTGGAATCACAAATCCCATATCTCTATGGCAACTCAATGGCAAAACTTCATCTTCAGAACAAAAGCCTCTACTTTTATCTAACAACATAACACGATAATTCACAAGCTTTGAAACATCTCTTAATTCATCAGCATTTACAGAATCACCATAAACTCTTCGCACTAATTCAGCAACTTGATCAAAATTCACTTTCGCAAACTTGCATATCCCATTCATATCATAAAGAATTATTTGTGGTCCACGAATAATATTCTCAACCCATTCATCAACAGAATTTGTTGCCCTTCCATTCGCATCCTGAAAACACCATCCATTATAGGTATCCATTGTCATATGCCCGCCACCAATAGCAAAAGCATAACCAGGATTTAGATTTCCAATATATGCAGCAAACTCAATTCCTTTCACATGCATCGCACTCGGATCATTTCCAGCAACTCTGAACACCCCATCTTTCAATGGATGATGCCCATGCGCAATTTGTCTGATTAATTTTTTCGCAAACCCAAAGTCTCCAAACTTACCAGTCCTTTGCATCTCAAATCCAAGGCACACACCAGTGGACATAGAATCCATTCCATAACCATCAACCATTTCAATCAACTTCATGACTTCCTCAATATCATAAATACCAATATTCGGACCAAGCAACGAACCTGGCTCATAATCAATCTTCCCTAAAATCTCAGAACCTTTTCTGATTTCTTTCCAGCACTTGACTCCACATCCCAAACATCCTTTGTCAACAACCGAACACCCCTGCTCTAATAAACTTCTTCTATGCAATCTTGAAGTTCTTTCATCTCTTCCAACAGAGAAATTATCATGTATCCCAACCTTCAAGCCATCAGCAGACTCAATGTTAGAAAAAAAAGTTCCGAGCTCTCTATATTTTCGAGTCTTTGAACCACTCGCAACCTCAACATTCCAATCTTTAACATTACCAAGATCAACATTATCATTACCACCTCTAACAACAACCCCAAGAATCCCCTTATCAGCAAGTACTGCACCAAAACCACCTCGTCCAGCAAACCTCATATTTCTAGTCCCATTTTTTATTTGATCATAAGTACTGAATGCAATCCCAGCAAACCTCACTCCATTCTCAGCAGCCAACCCAACAGTCGCATAAGCAGCATCAGGACATTTCTCAGCAAGCATCAAAATTTTTTTATGAGTACTCTTTCCTTCAAATGCTGAAGCATCAAACAATTGAACATTCTCTCCATCAACAACTAAATACATAGGACTAGAACTTTTTCCAACAATCTCAATCCCATCCAACCCAACTCTTCTAATTGCAACACCAAGATCCCCACTCGCAGACGAATACATTACACCATTATTACCTTTTTTGCAAGTCTTTAATGGACTTAATCCAGAAACAGTAGTCCTTCTAGAAGTCATCAACCTCGAACCTGTAGTAAACCCAATATCAAACCTTAAATTATTTCTCTCATCAAAAGCATCAACCAAATCAGGATTAGAATAAAGATTTCTTTCATGCGCACTAATAGCACTTCCAAATCCACCCAATTTTTCCTCTAAAGATAAATCTAAATTAACAACAACCTCTGAAGTCCCATTTGAAAGATCAATTTTCAATATCTTAGTTTCAGTTTTCATAACAAAACCTGAAAAGAGCTAATATATAAACCTATTTATCGCCTGAAAAAGCATCTCCATACATCTCAATACGAACAGAATTACTACCAGTAACAAATCCAAGCAAATACAATCTTTTTCCAACAAGCCCACAAAGCTTTTGATCTTCCTTAGAATCATCAGTTTGTATATCTGCAGTTAAAGATCCATCTCCAAAAGAACATTGTAAAGTAACATCATATTTTGTTTGAATCTCTTCAATATCAGGCAGATCACAAACCCCAGGAATCATTCTTCTATCTTCAATCATATCACTTTTAACACTATTCACAACAACACCATTCATCAACACAAGTTTTTTTTCAATAAGTTCATCAAGATTCTCAACAGGATACACAATTCCAATAGGATCTCTCTGAGCAAAAGACATTTTTCGGAAAAAACGTTTATTATAATAATGAACATTCCCATCTTCAAAAACAAAACCCATTTTTTTAGACAAAGATGCTACTCCCTCATAAAAAACAAACCCCGTAACAGCCAAACTTAGTAGTCCAACACCCCCAGACATTAGTCCAATCAAACCAGAACCAATTGCCCTAAAAATGGAAGAATCTTCATTTACAACAGACTCAAAAAAATGATAACCCATTCCAAACCCTAAAAAAGCTACAACACTACTAATACTACCACAACCAAGTTCCCCCAAGCCATCAATAACAGGTCTCTCGGGATACATCTCACACAATCTTTCCAAAGAATTCTTAGGACTCAAATATCTCATAAAAACCAAAAAACCTCTATTCCAATTATAAACTTTATGCAGAAAAGTTATAAACATAATAATCTCATAAATAAAATATGGAAAAGAATAAGCTCTTCATAATATTAGGAATATTTATTGTTTCCATTTTAACAATCACATTCATGGGCATAAGTTTTACTGGCCACACAACAGTAAATAGTTATGAAGGTCCAACACAAGAAGACCAAGAATGTATGTATCCATGTATGACAAATTATTGCCCAAGTATGGAAGAATCATGCATAACACAATATAGTAATATTTGTTTAACACAATGTGGTGTCGCACCCGAACCTACTGACGAAACTGAAGAGCAATCTTGCACTTCTGAATGTATCCTTCAAGGATGTGATCAATATGATTTTGATTGTCAGCAAGCAAATCTCCCAGAGTGCGAAAAATCCTGCGGACTAATAAAAGAACCAGAACCACAAAATGAAGAACAAGCATGTATCCAAGAATGTGTAAATTCAATCGCCCCAGGAACAATCTGTGGTGCAAGCGCCGAAGGTGAAACTGGCGGAGAAGTTTGTCAACAATGTGCAGCACAGTGTGAACACCTCTATGCAGGACCATGCTTAGATGAAGAAAAATTAGAAGAAAAAAAAGCAGCTTGTCAAACCTGTGAACATTGTTATGGCGAACCAATAATGGGAGACTCAGGTGAAGGCTGGGAATGCATTGTTGATGTTGAATGCAAAGATGCAACCCCAGAGTTTGGCGACGAACCAGGAATTGGTGAATCAATCACAGAAACCATCAGCAACACTTTCGAAAACATTATTGATTTTTTCTCAGGGATTTTTTAGCACAATAATTCTTTTAAAAGAAAAAACAAAAATAAATTTTAATGAATAAAAAAAAGAAACAACAAACTCCAAAACCAGATTATTCAGATGTCTTCTTAGACCAATATGATTTTCATTTCTGGCTCCCAGATCAATTGGATAAATTTCTGAATCAAATTGCAAAACGCACTCTCGAATACATCCCTGATGCAGACCCAGTAACTTCAATGACAGCAAGAATAAACCTCGAAAAACTTTATCTTCAACAAGAAATAGAATCAACAAGAAGATCCACACCAAAACCAAGATCTTACGAATCACTGATAGAACTTCTAACCAAACCTGAAGAACACAAACTAAAAATTGATATCTATGACAAAAGGGATCACACTAGAGTAATTTTAGAAGCGAGAATTAACACCCAATTCACATTAACAACAAGAGTTTTTGAAGAAAAAAACCAACCAATATTAATATTAGAATCAAATGCAACTTATGCAACATTAGAGGAGCTTACAACAATTTTAAGCAAGGCATACCAATTCTTCCAGAACAAATTCCCATTAATATCTCAAGCAAACTAACATGTATATTCTATTGCATAATTTCAACCTGCACAAGACTTTTAAACCAAAAATTTAAAATTAATTTTATGCAAGCACAATATTTTAAAGATCATAAACCAGAATCAATTGATTATACACCATCAGACTTAGCAAAACTGCTCCAAAAAATAAGCTGCCCAACAAGTGATGAATTAGTTTTTAGAAGAAGAACTTTATTTGGAGAGAACCAGCAAATTTCATTAGACACATATGTGATTAATGGAATTAGATTTAGATATAGTCTATTCAATCCGACAGGAGATAGAAGAACAACCTCAGAAAAATTCCAAAATCCAAGAATAGAAATAATCCAAATAAAAAATTATTTTGGTAAAAGAGACCAAAGAGGATTAGAAATCAGAATTAAAAAGTTTAGAGATAAAACTGAATCAGGAGAAATAACCGAAAAAGTAATTGTTAGAACAAATTATAGATCAGAATCAACTTCAAGAACATTTGATAAGAACAATCATCGAGAACTTGAAGCATACATCAACGGACTCATGAAAAGATTGGAATGAAAACGACGACGACACCGAAAAATTTTCGGAAAATTCACAATTAGCTTTATAAAAATAAATTCTAAATAAGAAATCATGAACAAAGAAAAACAAATCCAAGCAGAGACAGAGTTTCAAAAATATTTGGACAAGAATAAAATACCATTCTGGTATATTGAACAAAACTTCACAACATTCAGTACAGCACTCAAAGAATTAAACATTCAAAGACCAGATTATGTTCTGTTCATAAAAAATATAGGATTGATTTTCATAGATGTCGAGCATAATATCCCTTTAGAGAAATACAATAAGTTTTGCATCTCTGAAATCGAAACATACAAGTACAACAATCTAAAAAAATATTTCAATATTGAAGTCTGGTATGCACTCTCCAACGAGAAAATACATTATACAACATGGTATCTAATCAACATCACAAAGATTATTTCAATGAAACATTTTCTTGTCAAAGACAAGCATTATTTTTCGTTGCCTATAGAAGAATTCAAACAAGTATCTTCGAATGAAAAGATCACAAAAATATTCTTAGAATAATTTGTTTTGATCAAACTTTTTCTAAAAGTTTGGGTTTTGTCCCAACTTTTTTCAAAAGGTGGCTTGGAGCGACAGCGACGATAATAAATTATAAGGATTTTCCAAAAATTTAACAAAAACTATATAAAGAGAGAAAAATTCGAGAGAAACACAAATGAAACGAAGCTCAAGACGTTGGAAGAAAAAAGGCCAGATGAGATGGAAATGGCAGCGAAAAAGAATTAAGAGAGAAAAAGCCAAGCGATCAAGAGCTAAATAAAAACATTTATATAGTCTTTAAATTTCAACAAAAGACACGAAGACAAAGTCTTCAAAGTGAGTGCTTAATTAAAGAATTAAGTATGAGGTATGGATGGAATATTTTTTGTAGCATAAAGCGCTTCAATAAAATTCTTGTGATTACAAACAATTCTGCGACAGGATATGAAAATAATATACCCGTTGATCCTGCGGGAGATTACTGCTATTTGGGTTCCATTTAACCATGCAAGTCAAGGGGACTCTTCGGAGTCACCGGCGGAATGCTCAGTAACACGTCGATAATCCCCCCTAAGGTCTGGAATAACCATGGGAAACTGTGGCTAATACCAGATAAAAAATTGATACTGGAATGTTCTTTTTTTGAAAGTTCCGACGCCTTAGGATGAGTCGGCGGCTGATTAGGTAGTTGGTGAGGTAATGGCTCACCAAGCCTAAGATCAGTACGGGCCTTGAGAGAGGTAGCCCGGAGAAGGACACTGAGAAAAGGGTCCTAGCCCTAAGGGGTGCAGCAGGTGGGAAACCTTTACAATACACGAAAGTGTGATAAGGGAACCCAAAGTGCTCGCCAATGGTGAGCTTTTGTTAAGCGTAAATAACTTGACGAATAAGTGGTGGGTAAGACCGGTGCCAGCAGCCGCGGTAACCCCGGCGCCACAAGTGGTAATCGCTTTTATTGGGCCTAAAGCGTCCGTAGTCGATAAGGTTAATCTTTTGTTAAATCCTTGTGCTTAACACAGGGGCAGCAAGAGACACTGCCTTGTTAGGGATCGGGAGGAGTCAGGGGTATTCCTTGGGTAGCGGTAAAATGCGATAATCCTCGGAAGACCACCAATGGCAAAGGCATCTGACTAGAACGAATCCGACGATCAGGGACGAAAGCTAAGGGAGCAAAAGGGATTAGATACCCCTGTAGTCTTAGCTGTAAACACTGCAAACTAAGTGTTGCGTATTCTTTGGGAATACGCAGTGCTGGAGCGAAGGCGTTAAGTTTGCCGCCTGGGAAGTATGGTCGCAAGACTGAAACTTAAAGGAATTGGCGGGGGCGCGCTACAAGGAGTGGAACGTGCGGTTTAATCAGATTATACGCCGTGAACCTCACCAGAAACGACGGCAGAATGAAGGTCAGATTGAAGGTTTTACCTGACAAGCCGAGAGGAGGTGCATGGCCGCCGTCAGTTCGTGCTGTAAAGTGTCCAGTTAAGTCTGGCAACGAACAAGACCTGTATCTATAGTTGCTAACGAGTCCTCCGGGATGATTGTGCACACTATAGAGACTGCCTAGGAAACAAGGAGGAAGGTGCAGGCAACGGTAGGTGGTATGCCCTGAATTTTCTGGGCCACACGCGCGTTACAATGGTAAGGACAATAGGATACAACTCCGAAAGGAGAAGTCAACCCCTAAAACCTTATCTTAGTCCGGATTGAGGGTTGCAACCCACCCTCATGAAGCTGGAATTCCTAGTAATCGGGCATCATCAGTACCCGGTGAATATGTCAACGTGCCTTGCACACACCGCCCGTCATTCCAGCCGAGCAGGGTTTAAGTGAGACTTATGCATCAGCATACTTCGAACTTAAGCTCAGCAAGGAGGGACAAGTCGTCACAAGGTAGCCGTAGGGGAACCTGCGGCTGGATCACCTCCTATTTTTATTTAATGCTCTATGTACAAAAATCCATCCTACCATTAATATTCATGGGCCCGTAGCTAAGCCTGGTATAGCACTTCCCTTGCAAGGAAGGGGCCTCGGGTTCGAAATGAATCCTCAAAAGGGATCCTCGGATGTCCCGACGGGTCCATTCATAGTCCTCATTTATCACAAAGACAAAATGCGGCGCATTTCTGAATTGAAATGTGCTAAGGACACCTTCATAGTCATTAACTTGACATATTCAAAAGGTGTCATGCATAAGTAAGAGATAAAATAGCTAACTACTTACGCCATTAGATGGAAAACTTGGTTCAAGACACTGAAGAAGGGCGTGGCAAGCTACGAAATGCTTTGGCGAGGTGCATGCGACCTGCGAACCAAAGATACCTGAATGAGACTTCTCAGTAAATCCGAGAGGATAAGTAACCTAGGGAATTGAAGCGTCTCAGTACCTAGAGGAAAAAAAATCAACCGAGATTCCGTAATTATCAGCGAGAGAAAACGGAAGAGAGCAAACCGAATCCTGAATAGAAATATTCTGGAAATGTGGTGTTATAAGACCAGCATTTATACCTGAATTGAATAACTCAAAGTCTCCTGGAATGGAGCACCAAAGAGGATTAAAGTTCCGTAGAGGAAATTCAAAAGGAGAGCTGGTATCTTGAGTAATGTACATTTGAAATTGTGCATAAAATTGGGAGACATCAACTTCCAACTCTAAATATGTCTTGAGTCCGATAGAAAATGAGTACCGTGAGGGAAAGTTGAAAAGAACTCGTAAAAGAGAGTTAAAAGAGCTTGAAATCTAATGGTTATGGTGCGATGCGGCTCTCCGGAGTTGCATCGTACGTTTCGAATAACGAGCCAGGGAGTTGATTTTAATGGCAAGGGTAAGTTCTTCAAGAACATACTCGAAGGGAAACCAAATTTCTGCAGTTTACAAGAGAAAAGGTATGAAAATGCCTTAGTCATTAGGATCTAACCCGAAACTAGGCGATCTAGTCGTGGGTAAGGTGAAGCCACTCTATGAGTGGTGGAGGCCTGAAGAGGTGCTATGTGCATATGTTCTTCTAACTTACGGCTAGGGGTGAAAAGCCAATCGAGCCTAGTGATAGCTGGTTCCTATCGAAATAGGCCTCAGTCTAGTCTAAATGGAGATAGTTGAAGAGGTAGAGCTACGGATTTGGAGGCTCGGGAGAGAAATCTCTCACCTCCTTGTCCAACTCCCAATTTTTCAACATCGTAGAAGTTTGGAAACGGGGTCGCTGGGGTAAACTTGCGATCCAAAAGGGGAACAGCCCCACTAATGGTTAAGGTCCCTAAATAACAACTAAGTGTTAACGGGTGAAAGGTGTTCGTCACCACAGACAGCGGGGAGGTAGGCTCAGAAGCAGCCATCCTTTAAAGAAAGCGTAACAGCTCACCTGTCTAGGTCATGTGCCCTGAAAATGGACGGGACTAAGTTGTTTACCGATACCATTATCCTCCATATTTGAATATGGAGAGAGGTAGATAGGTGTTCTGTGAGGGCAGAACAAAGTTCGAGAGAGCTTTGGGACCTCATAGAATTAAGAATCCTGGTAGTAGTAGGAGCTATTTAAAGTGAAAATCTTTAAGACCGAAAGGACAAGGGTTTCTCAGCAATGTAGATCAGCTGAGAGTAAGTTAGTCCTAACTGCACCCCTAACTGGGCGTGCGGGAAAGGGAAAACGGTTAATATTCCGTTACTATTTTGGTACACGCGGCAACGCAAGCCAAATATCTGACACTTTGGGTTAGACTTACAAGTATTATCGTGCTTGTCAATTTGAATAAATCAATGAAGTATCCTAACGATGAGAAATTGATTAAATCATAAATGAGTGGGACTTGTGCCCATTAAGTTGATACCTGGAGTCCGTGAAAAAGAAATTTGGATGGATCCAAAATACCTATACCTAGATCCGGCACTGGTGGTCCAAGGTGAGAAGCCTAAGGTCTGAGGGATAAATCTTGTTTAGGGAACTCGACAGACTGGCCCCGTACCTTCGGTATAAGGGGTCCCTGCGACTGTGTTTGTATGAATGCAGTTACAGGGTTCAATAACTAGGGAGATCCGACTGTTTAACAAAAACGCAACAAACTGCAAGCCAGAAATGGTCAGTATAGTTTGTGACGTCTGCCCAGTGCTAGTACTTCAAACTCCAGTCCAATGGAGCTAAGAGCTAGTAAACGGCGGGAATAACTATAATTCTCTTAAGGTAGCGAAATGCCTTGTCGTTTAATTGACGACCTGCATGAAGGGCGTAACGAGATCTCTATTGTCCCAAACAAGAGTCCCCCGAACATTACATTCTGGTGTGAAGTCCAGAGACTTCCAGCGGGAAGCG
>Ga0233425_10006783_pt1 | contig 16605 bp, 10 predicted proteins | sample Watercolumn_Towu_2_FD_181712 | JGI IMG/M metagenome (GOLD analysis project Ga0233425, IMG submission 181712) | Freshwater microbial communities from Lake Towuti, South Sulawesi, Indonesia - Watercolumn_Towuti2014_140_MG | ecosystem: Environmental > Aquatic > Freshwater > Lake | place... | reverse complement strand
CCGCGCGAGAGCGAGGGCGGCACACGGGCGGCCCTGGAGTATCGCCTTGAACAGATCGCCTGCGCGCCAACGCGAACCGGGTATTTGGTGAAGACGACGAAACCCGACCCGTCGAGACCCAACGTGCTGATCATCCTCGCGGATGATCTGGGATATTCCGATCTCGGCGCCTACGGCGGCGAGATCGCGACGCCCAACCTCGATGCGCTGGCCGCCGGCGGCCTGTGGTTCACGCAGTTCAACAGCACGCCCCGCTGCAGTCCGTCGCGCGCGAGCCTCCTGACCGGCCTCCACCCGCACCAGTGCGGGATCGGCATTCTGACGGGCCGGTTCGGGGAGGGCGACTACGAGGGCAATCTGAATCGCCGGTGCGTGACGATGGCCGAGGTGCTCGACGCGGCGGGCTACCGCTGCTACGGGACCGGAAAATGGCACCTGACCGATCACGACGATTTCGACGCGCCCAACGGGTCGTGGCCCACGGAACGCGGTTTCCATCATCACTACGGCAGCCTCGGCGGCGTCGACTCGTATTACTGGCCGAAGTTCCTCTACCGCGACCGGCAACGGCTCAACGTGGGGGCGGACGAGGACTTCTACTACACCGACGCGATCAGCGACGCGACGGTCGGATATCTTCGCCGCCACGCGGCGGAACACCCCGGGAGGCCGTTCTTCCAGTACGTCGCCTACACGGCGCCACACTGGCCGTTGCACGCGCGGGAGGAAGACATCGCGAAATACGCCGGGCGGTTCGACCGCGGGTGGGACCGCTTGCGAGCGGAACGGCTCGCCCGGATGATCCGACTCGGGGTCGTCGCGCCCGGCGGCCAGCTCTCGGCGCGCGATCCGGCCGTGCCGGCGTGGGCGGACCTGTCCGCCGCCGAGCGAGCCTGGCAGGCGCGGCGGATGGAGGTGTACGCGGCGCAAGTGGACCGCATGGATCAGGGCATCGGCCGGATCGTCGCGGCGTTGCGCGAGACCGGGCAGTTGGACCGTACGTTGCTGGTCTTCCTCTCCGACAACGGCGGCTGCGCCGAGGAACCGCCCCCGAACGCCGGCGCGGACCGCTGGCAACAGGCGTCCACCCGCGCCGGCGCGACGGTCCGGTTCGGCAACGATCCCGCGATTCGGCCCGGCCCGGAGGACACGTTCCAGTACTATGGCGTCCCCTGGGCGAACGTTTCGAACACGCCGTTCCGCATGTACAAACACTGGACCTACCGGGGCGGCCTCGCCTCGCCGTGCATCGTGCACTGGCCGGCCGGCATCGCCGACCGCGGCGCGCGGCGCCTGCACCACGCGTACTTGCCCGACGGGATGGCCACCGTCCTCGACGCGACCGGGGCGGCGTATCCGGCCGGGATCCCCCGCTGCGAGGGCACGAGTCTGATCCCGGCTTTCCGCAACGAGCCGTTGCCGGCGCGTTCGATGTTCTGGGAGCACGAGGGCAACGCGGCCGTCCGCGACGGCGACTGGAAACTCGTGCTCAACTTCTGCGCCAGCCCGACCGGACGGCGGCCGGAAGGCGACGAGCGGGGGGACTGGGAGCTGTATGACACCGCGGCCGATCCCGCCGATCTGCGCAACATCGCCCGCGCGCATCCGGAGCGCGTCCGACCGATGAAAGCCGCGTGGCATGAATGGGCCGCCCGCGTGGGCGTGATTCCGCGCGAGGAATGGCTCCGCCGGCGGGCGGCAACCCGGGCATGACCATGGCCGATTCCCGACCGACCATCCTGTTGTTCACGGCCGACGAACTCAACCGCGAGGCGCTGAGCGGCTACGGCGCGACGTCGCACCGCACGCCGGCGCTGGACCGGCTGGCCGCGCACGGCGTTCGTTTCGACGCCGCATACACCAGCAGTCCGGTCTGCCTGCCCGCGCGCTGTTCGCTGGCGACGGGGCTCTTCCCGCACCAGAACCTCAATCTCAGCAACGAGACCGGCCGCTCGCTCGAACTCGATCGCCCCAACGTCTTCACCCTCCTGAACGCGGCGGGCTATCGCACCAGCCAGCACGGCAAGTGCCACTTCATTCCCGTGCCGTATGCCTACAACAAGCGAGAGTACACGCGCGAATACGAGCATTTCATCCATTACTACCGCTCGCTCGGGATGCACCATCTGGACCTGATGGACGACCCGCAGGTGTCGGCGTGGTACTACGACGACTACGCCAAGGACCTCGAACGGCACGGCGTGCTGGCCGAGTTCCGGCGCTGTGTCTGGGAGTGCCACCGGCGGACGGACGAGTTCCCGATCGTCGGCACGTTCCGCTTTCCCGGGCCCGACCATCTGCACCCCGACGGTTGGGTGGCGGAACGCGCGCTCGACTACATCCGGCGCTATGACCGCGACGAGCCCGCGTTCGTCTGGACCTCGTTCGGCGGGCCGCACTATCCCGCCTGCGCGCCGGAGTCGTACCACGCGCGGATCGACATGGACCGCGACCGGCCGCGCCGTGTCCGCGAGGGCGAGTGGAACGACGTCACGAAAGCCAACGCCAAGAGCGGCGCGGGCGGCCATGCCGACGGCGACTTCTACGCGCCGGACGGCTGGCAGGGGAACTACGACGACGCCTACTGGCGCGGCTGGCGGCGCGCGTACTACGCCAGTTGCGTGCAGATCGACGAGGGCGTCGGCCGCATCGTGGCCGCCGCCGAGCAACGCTGGGGCGACAACCTGCTCGTCGTCTTCACCGCCGACCATGGCGACATGATGGGCGACCACGGCTTCTGGGGGAAATGCCTCCATGACCAGGGCACGCGCATCCCCCTGATCGTGCGCTTCCCCGGCGGCGCCCACGCGGGCCTCCGATCGGACGCGATCGTCCAGACGGTGGACCTCCTGCCGACCTTCCTCGCCGCCGCCGGGGCGGCGCCGTTCTCCTGCGCCGGCCGGCCGCTCACGGACTGGATGGCCAACGGCGGCCGCCCCTGGGCGCTCTGCGAATATCCCGAGCTGGTCATGATCGCCGATGCCCGGCTGAAGTACATCCATCGCCGGCGCAACGGCGCCGCGTTCAACGAGCTCTACGACCGGCAAACCGATCCCGACGAGTTCGAGAACGTCTGGCGCCGCGCCGCGGACCATCCCGGCTACGCCGCGCTGCGCGCGGCCCTGGACCGGCTCGATCGGGAGGAGCGGCTCGGCGACATCCTGTTCTACGATGGCCGCGGCACGCCGCCGTGGGCCAAGCTCGAGGGACGGCCATGCACGCACTGAAGCGGCACAACGGCGCCGCGGTGACCTTCACGTCTTCGGGTCTCGATCTTCGCCTCGGCGAGCGGACCGTATGGAGTCAACCGTCACCGCTGCGGGTGCAAGGGCTCGGCGCGGATCGCCGCACGGCCTGGGTCGAGGGCGCCTACTCGGATATCGCCGCCGATGGCGATGGATTCCTGGCGACGGGCCGGCTGGACCTGCCCGATGGCAGCCGCGTGCGGTTCGAGGACCGATGGGGCGCGGACGGCGACGGCTTCCGCCTCCGGCGCACGGCGACCGTGGAGCGGGCGGGGGATGGGCGGGGATTCCTGTCGGCGTTCGAGTTGATCTCGTCGTCGCCGGCGAGTCTGGAGACGGTCGAACCGTTCATGCCGGCCCTGATGTACGGCGACAACCGCCGGCTGCCGCCCGGCGCGATCGGCGGCGCCGCGCTCCGGCGCGCGGGCGTGACGGACGTCCTCGTGCGCGAGGACGCGATGCCCGCGCCGCTGGTGGCCGCGCGCCGGCCCGACGGCGCATCCGTGGCGCTGATCCACGCGGACCCGCGCGGCGGAACCGTCCTCGCCGATACGACCGACCTGACCGGTCACACGCTGGTGAATCGCGCGTTCGATTTCGCGTCCCTCGGCTTCCGCGAGACGGACGGCCGCCTGCGCCTGGCGCTCTGGTTCCCGGGGACCGAAGGCGGCGCCGCGCGCGTTCATTTCGACTGGGGCAAGCGCCGCTTCCGGCCCGGCGTCTGGCGTGGGCGGTATCACCCGCTCGTCGAAGGACTGTCGCAGTCCTACGAATGCGTCATCGCGCTGGATCGGCACGAGGCGTTCCCGCCATTCCTGCGCTGGGCGTGGCGCGCGGCCTTCGACGTGTTGGACCCGCCGCTGGTCGAGCACGACCTGGCGGCCGTCGAGGCGGCGATCGTCGGGCACCTCAGCGCGATGGTCGAGGAGCGGCCCGACGGCGCGGTCGGCGTGCCGTTCCTGGTCGACGCCGACACCGGCCGGGTCGACGACGGCTTCTACGGACTGGGCTTCTGCGGCCGCAACGAGGCCGTCGCGCTGCACCTGCTGCGCATCGGCCACCGCGCGGGCAACGCGCGGTACCTGGAGCAGGGCCGGAAGATCCTCGACTTCTGGACCTCGCGCACGGGGCCGGGCTTCACGCCGGTCGCGTACCGGCCCGACCAGACGCGTTTCGGCGGGCAGGACTGGTTCATCCATCAGCGGGCCAACGTGCCGCCGCCGCCCGAGGGCGAGGCCGCGAGCCTGCGCGAACTGGCCGAGGGGCATCTCGGCTGCCTGCGGGCGTGGGCGGTCGAGCGCGCGCGCGGTGTGGAGCATCCCGGCTGGCTGGCCTGGTGCCGCGGCTTCGGCGACTGGCTGCTGAGCCAGCAGCGGCCGTCCGGCGGCTTCCCGCGCTGGTGGCGGCTCAACGGCGACGTGCTCGACCCGTCCGACACCGGAACGTTCAACGCTATCCCGTTCCTCTGTGAGCTGGCCGCCGCGGTTGGGGATCGCCGCCTCGTCGAGTCGGCGGTTCGGGCCGGCGACGTCCTGTGGAGCGATCCCGCGACGCGCGGCATCTTCCGCGGCGGCACGATCGACAACCCCGACGTGATCGACAAGGAGGCCGCGTCGCTCTCGCTCGAGGCTTTCCTCGCGCTTCACGACGCGACGGGCGACCGACGGTGGCTCGATGCGGCGCGCGTCGCCGCCGACGTGACCGAATCGTGGATGTATCTCTGGAACGTGCCGATGCCCGCCGACGCCGATCCCGACGCGTTGGACTGGAAGCCGGGAGCGAGCACCGTGGGGTTTCAGGCCGTCGCCATCGGCGGGGGCGGAGGCGACGAGTACCTCGCCTTCAATCCCGGCGAGTTCGCGCGGCTGGCCGCGCGGACGGGCGACGCGCATTACCGCCGGGTCGCGCAGATCCTGCTGCACAACACCAAGGCGATGCTGGCCCTGCCCGGCCGCGCATTCGACCTGCGCGGTCCCGGCTGGCAGCAGGAGCACTGGAGCCTGACGTTGAACCGCGGTTGCGGCGCGCACCGCGCCTGGCTGCCGTGGGTGACGGTGTGCCATCTCGCCGGCATCGCCGCCATGGCGGACGAGGGCGGCCGGCGGCCTTTCCGCACCATCGAAGGCCAGGAGGCGTGCGGGGGCGCGAAGTGACGCCGCCGCGCCCGTGAGGAGCGATCCATCGTGAAGACCGTGTTCATCCTGTCCGACTCGTACCGCCGCGATCACCTGGGCCTCTACAACCGCGCGGTGCACACGCCGAATCTCGACCGGCTGGCCGCCACGGCCTGCGTCTTCGACCAGGCCTACGTCGGGTCCTTCCCGACCGGACCGAACCGCCGCGACGTCATGCTCGGCCGGGGTCCGGCGCCGGGCTGCGCGTTCAATCCGTGGAAGAACCTCGAGGCGTCGGAGACGCCGTTCGCGCACCGGCTGTCCGAGGCCGGCGTCTGCACGCAGATGATCACCGACGTGGCCAACCAGGTCACGCGAGGCGCGAACCTGATGAAGGGGTTCCAGTACTACCTCGTCAACCGCGGCCAGGAGGGCGACGGCTACTCGTGCAACCAGGATGTGGATGTGACGTGCCGCCTGCCGAAGGAACTCGTCCGCTACGGCGCGCACGGCTACGGCAATGTCCTGCTGAACCGCGCGCGCCGGCGGATCGAGGACGACTGGTTCGCGCCCCGGACGTTCCGCTGGGCCTGCGAGTGGCTCGAGCAGAACTGGAAACGGGATGACTTCTTCCTCTGGGTCGAGACCTTCGACCCGCACGAGCCGTGGGACCCGCCGCCGTATTACGTGGACCGGTATGATCCGGGATACCGGGGCCGCGTCGTCGAGTTCCCGCCCTACGGCTACCATCGCCGCCTCGGCATCACCGACCGCGAGGTGCGGCACCTGCAGGCCCGCTACGCCGGCGAATGCACGATGGTCGACCACGCCGTGGGCCGCCTCCTCGCGACGCTGGAGAAGCTGGGCCTCCTCGACGAGACCGCGGTCTTCTTCACGTCGGACCACGGCATCAACGCCGGCCTTCCCGGCGATGCCGGCCTCGTCGGCAGACCGTGGGTGGTCGAGAAGGACCTGGGCGCCTGGCTCGTGGGCGGTTCCTTCGCCCTGAAGAACCCGCAATGGCTGCCGATGCGCACCGGCACCATGCGGCTGCCGCTCCTGATCAAGATGCCCGGCCAGCGCCGCGCGCGCCGGATCGCCCGCATCGCGCAGCCGTGGGACCTGGCGCCGACGATCCTCGACCTGTTCGGACAGAAGGCGCCGCCGGAGCGGCAGGGCGAGTCGCTCCTGCCGGTCATGCGCGGCGGACGGCGCCCGCCGCGGCCCTATGCGTTCAACGGCCACTACATGGGGAAGACGCACCTCGCGCAGGCGATGAACGCGGAGTGGATCTACGCCGTCTGGCCCGGCGGCGAAGAACCGCCGTGGCTGATCGACCTCCGGCGCGATCCGAAACAGCTCCGCAACGCCGCCGCGCGACATCCCGACGTCTGCCGCCGGATGCACGACGCCGTGGCGCGCTTCGATCCGGAGCCGTTCCGGAACGTGTCCAACCCTTGGACAACCCGCCGGTGAACGCGCGCCGTCGCCGTCCCGTCCCCCTCGGTGGCGCCCGGCGCAAAGGTTTGCCGCTCCGCGCGCGCCCGTCTACGATGCCCGCCGGGCGGAGGCGGCGCGCATGCGGCAGTGGCGTGGACGGAAGGCGGCGGGGCGGGCCGTGGCCGGCGGGGCCGCGGCGCTCGCCTTCTTCGCCCTTGTTGCGTGGGCGTTCCACTGGAAGATGGCGCGCTTCCTCGGCACGCGCCTGGACCACGCGGGCGACCCGGTATTCTGCGCGTGGGTGCTGGACTGGGCGCACCGCTGCCTGGCGGGCCTGGCGACGGACCTGTGGAGCCCGCCGATCTTCCATCCGCACCCGCTCGCGCTCGCCGCGTCCGACAACCTCCTCTGGCCGTCGCTGCTGACGTTCCCGCTGTGGCTGGCGCGGCCGGACCCGGTGCTCGCTCACAACGCGGCCTACCTGGCGGGCGTGGCGCTGTCGGGCTGGAGCGCGTGGTGGTGGGCGCGGCGCGTCACGGGCGACGCGTGGGCGGCGCTGCTGCCGGGCGTCGCCTTCGCCGTCGGGCCGTTCATGCTCTCGCACGGCGGCCACCTGCAGATGCACCACGGCTACTGGATACCGCTGGCGCTGCTGGCGGTCCGCGAGCACGCCGCCGGCCGGCGCGACGGTTCGCCCCGCCGGTGGGCCGCCCTCGGACTCGGCGCGCTCTGCCTGCCGGCGCAGTTCGCGTCGAACACCTACTACTTCGCCATGCTCCCGCCCGCCGTGGGCCTCGCCCAGCTCGCGGAGTGGTGCGGCCTGCCCCGCGCGGCGCGCGCGCGCGGCGCCGCCGAGATCGCCGCGTTCTGGGTCCTCGCCGCCGCGCTGACGGCGCCGCTCGCCCGTCCGTACTTCGAACTCGCCGCGCGCTGGGCGGCCGGCCGGCCGGCCGACGAGGTCCTTCTCTACAGCGCGGCGCCGGCCAACTACCTCGGCTACAACCGGGAGAATCTCTGGTTCGGACGGCGCACGGCGCCCTGGGCTCCGCCGGAGAAGGCCCTGGCGCCGGGGCTGGTCGTCGCCGCGCTGGTGCTGGCGCCCGCGTTTCGATGGGAACGCCGCCGGCGGCGGCATCGCGAGGCGGACGGCGCGCGCCGGGCCGCCGTCGCGACGGCCCTCGCGATCGCGGCCTTCGGCTTCCTGATGTCCCTGGGGCCCGCGCCGCCGCTCGTCGGCCGCTGCCGCGTGCCCGGCCTCTACGCGCTGTTCCAGGCGTTCGTGCCGGGCTACGAGGGCATGCGGGTGCCCGCCCGGTTCGCGGTGCTCGTCGTGCTGGGCCTGTCCCTGCTCGCCGCCTGGAACTGGCGCGCCGTCGCCGCCCGCCGGCGTTCCGCGTGGTCCCGCCGGCTCGTCGGCGCGCTCCCGGCGGCGCTCGCGCTCGCGGAGTTCGCCTCGGCGCCGCGCCACCCGTCCCATGCGCCGCGTCCCTATGCGGCCGGCGCGTGGCTCGCGGCCGCGACGGAGGGCGTCGCGATCGAGCGCTTCTGGCCGATGGCGGAGGACACGTGGAAGGACGACCTCGCGTCGGTCTTCGACTCGATGTCGCACGGCCGTCCCCTCGTCAACGGCTACAGCGGCTACTTCCCGCCGGAATACCGCGCGATGCAGCACTACGCCGCCGGCTTCCCCGGCGAGGCCGCCGTGCGCGTGCTGCGCGACACGGGCGCCGACTATCTCGTCCTGCGCCGGCGCCGCGGCGCGTCCTGGCCGCCCGACGTCCCGCTGCCGCTGCTGGCGGAGTTCCCGGGCGAACGCATCTACGCGCTCGGCGGCGAACGGCCGCCCGCGCCGGAGACGCCCGCCCCGCCGCCGCCGGGGCCGCCGGTCGAGCCGGCGGCCGGGTGGCGCGTGTCGGCCGCGCCGCCGGGCGGCCGCGGGCTCGGCCGCGTCATCGATGGCGACGCCGCCACCGTGTGGCGTTCGCCGCTCGCGCAGCGCGCGGGCATGAGCGTCGAGGTCACGTGGCCCGGCGCGATGACGCCGGCCGCCTGCCGGCTTCATTTCGGCGACCGCGCGAACGCCTTCCCGCGCCATTTCCGCCTGCTGGGCCGCGCGGCCGACGGCGGCTGGCGCCCCATCGAATACGACGTCGACCCGGTGGAGTTCATCCGCTCGGCCCGCGCGTCGCCGCGCGACCCCACGATGACGATCCGCTTTCCCGAGGGCGCGCCGCCCGTCGGGGGCGTGAGGATCGAGCTGACCGAGACCCGCGAGCACGCGCCGTTCGCCATCGCCGAGTGGGAGTTCTTCGAGGCGACGGCGCGGCCGCGGCCGGGCGGGTGACGGGCGGCTTCGATGGCCGCGATTCATGGCGTTCTCTCGCGGCGGAGCGGCCCTTCCCGGGTTCAGCGCTCCGGCGGGTCTCCGCCGGCGGCGCGCGAGGTGAGGACGATCCCTCCGCCGGTCCACACCGCTCCCGCCCGCGCCCCGGAGGACCGGTCGCCGTCCGTCGAGACGATCCAGTACGCGCCCGCGCCGGGGGGCTGCCGCGCGAGCGGCCGGCCGAGCTGGCGCGTGAGTTCGAACGCGACGGCGAAGGGGAGGTCCCGAGCGCCCACGACGGGGCGCCCGTCGGCGGCGCGCGACGCGATCTCCCGCGCCGCGGCGCGCGCGGCATCGGCCCGGGCGGCCCGGCGCGGGGCCTGTCCGAAGGCGTGGACGGCGGCATAGGCGAGTCCCGCGGCGGCGAGCGCGGCCGTCGCCACGCGGATGCGTCGGGCCTCGCGCCCGCACCGGACGGCGTCGCGGCGGCACGCGACCAGCGACGACAGCGCGACGGCGGCGGCCGGCGCGACCGGCAGGAGGTAACGTCCCTTCGCGCCGGGCGCGAGCCACAGGACCGCAAACGCGGCGGCCCACGCGATCGCCGCGACGGCCAGCGCCGGATCGGCTCGCAGGGCCGCGCGCCAGCGGCGCCGGGCGTCCGGCCGCGCGGCCGCCGCGAGCGCGAGGGACCAGGGGAGCAGGCCGGCGGCGACGTCGAGGGGAAACGAGGCGAGGTGGCGGAAGAACTCGGAGGCCGGGCGGCCGGCGGGCCCGCTGCGCAGCGTCTCGGCCGCGGCGCGCGAGGCGAGGGCGGCGGCATCCGATCGGGCCGCGTACGGTGCCGCCCAGGCGGCGACGACGAGGAGGGCCGCGGCGAGGCCGGCGGCCGCGGCCGCCAGGGCCGGTCCCGGGCGCGCGGCCGGCCGGACGCCGGCCTCTCCGCCGCGCGCCGCCGCGGCCCGCCGCCGCCACGCGGCCGCGAGACCGGCGGCGGGATAGAAGAAGAGCGGGGCGAGGCCCTTGGTCAGCACGCCGAGGCCGACGGCCGCCTGCGGCCAGAACCAGGCGAGGGCGGGCCGGCCGTCGCGCGCGCCGCGCGCGTGAAGCCAGAGCGCGAGCGTCGTCCACAGCGAGAAGAGCGCGTCGGTCTCGCCCGTGCGACCGTATTGCACGACGATCCCCTGGGTCAGAAAGGCGAGGGCGGCCAGGCGCCGGTCGAACGGCGTGCCGCGGGCGACGGGCCAGGCGGCGGCGAGCGCGGCCATGGCGGCCACGGCGGCGAGGCTGACGAGTCGCGCGGCGGCGGGCGTCACGCGCCGGGGGCGGAAACCCGCGGCGGCGGCGATGAGCCAGTTCTGCAGCGGCGGCTTGTTGAGGTAGGGCTCGCCGAGGAGCCGCGGCACGACGTAGTCGCCGGTGAGCGTCATCTCGAGCGCGACCAGACAGCGGCGCGGTTCCTCCCAGATCGGCGCGAAGCGGACGAGGCCCCACCCGTAGGCGGCCGCGAGGAGGAGCGCGACCGCGGCGGCCGCGAAGGCGGTCGCTCCGCGGGGGGATCGGGCGGGCGGGATGGTCTCGCGCATCGGCGGGTCGGTCGGCGGGCCGTCAGTCCGCGAGGTCGGCGGCCGCGGCGACGCGCCCCGCGGGCGTGGACCCGGCTCGGACGTCGCGTTCGTAGAGGGCCAGTCGCCGGTGCACATCGGGATACCGTTCCGGTCGGTGTCCGAAGCGTACCATGTCGGACACGACGTCGGCGAGGTTCGCGCCGCGGCGCAGACGGAAGGCCGCCACGGCGCAGCCGGTGCGGTCGGAACCGCTGTGGCAGTGGACGAGGGTGGGGGCGGCCTCGTCGAGCAGCGACTGCACCTCCTTCAACTCGTGCTCCGGGGGCCAGGCGCCGCTGAGCCAGCGGTACACGCGCACATCGAAGCCCATGGCCCGGGCGACCGCGGCGTCGTCGTCGCCGGAGAGCGAGATGACGCGGACCACTCCGTGGCGGCGGCGGACGTGTTCGAGCAGCGCGGCATCGGGGTGCGCGGAGCGGAAGACGTGTCCCGGGTCGACGACGGCGAAATTGGCGGCCTTCTCGGGCAGTCCGATCCATCCGGCCAGGCGCCGCGCGGCATCCGGGTAGGGCGCGCGAAAGACGCGGGCGGCCGCCAGGCCGTAGCCGGACAGCGCGGCGACGGCGACGAAGCCGAGGAGGATCGCTCCCCGCCGCCGGCGGCGCGCGCGTCGGACCTCCCGATGACGGCGATCCGTTTGCATGGGCCGGGCGCATGGAAGGTCATCCGGATTAGCGCGCGATGCGGGGCCCGTTCGGAGTCGGTGAGAACGGGCCGCCGCCGGTCGGGACTCGGTCGCGGCGCGCTCACGCGCGGCGGGTCGCGTCGAGGCGATCCGCGGCCTCCCGCATGAGTTCGAGGTTGCGGCGCGCCCGTCCGCGCAGATCGGCCACCTTCGGCGCGAGCCGGGCGCGCAGGGCGCGGCGGTCGTCCCACGCGCGCGCGAGCACGGCCTCCAGTTCCGGCGCGGCGAGGGACTCGATGTCCAGCAGAAGGTCCCGGAGGTCCATCATCTCCATCAGGCCGACGGTCTTGTCCTCGTAGGCGATGGCCACCGCCGGCGTGCCGGCCGACATGGCGAGGATGTCACTGTGCATGCGCGTGCCCAGGTGGAGGTCCGCCGCGGCGTACATGTCCACGAGGTCGACGGGCCCGTATTCGCCCGCGACGACGAGCGGGGGAACCGGCAGGTCGAGGCCGGCGGCCAGTTCGCGCGCGTAGGGGACGTCGCTGGCGCGGTAGCCGCCGCGGTCCGTCGTCGTGGAGAGGAACGCCACCTGCACGGGCCGCGTCGAGGCGAACGCCCGCAGCGCCGCGCCGACCGCCCGCATGTAGCGCGCGTGCCCCTCTTTCGCGTCCCCGCGGTAGAAGCGCCAGTGACGGACGGAGACCGTGAGGAGCGGCGGGCCGGGGAAGCGGACGCCCTCTTTCGCGAGGAGGTCGCGTCCGCGGCCGGGGTCGGCGGGCCGGAGCGCGAAGGCGGTGTCGGCCGTGCATCGGGCGGCGTCCGCCGGCAGCCCGAGCGCGTCGAGCACCCGCAGCGAGGCCGGCTCGCGCACGGTCAACAGGTCGACGGCGCCGAGTTGCCGCCGGGCCAGCCGGCGCGAGAAGCGGCTGCGATAGGGGCCGAGCGACTGGCCGACGAGCCAGACCGGCTTGCCGAGGAGGCGTCCGAGCTCGAACTGGAGCCAGTAGCCGATGAGGGGCTTGCGGTAGATGTCGTGCAGGTAGCTGCCGCCCGCACCCACGACCGCGTCCGCCCACGCGAACGCCTCCAGGGAGCGGCGCGGGTCGCGCGCGCCGGCGGGGAATTCCGCCGGCGTACGGCCGCGCAGCGCGGCCGCGCGGCGGTGCAACCAGAGTCGCCGCCAGGCGAGGTAGGCCCCGTTGAAGCGGCGGCTCGTCACGGCGTCGACCGCGGCGGGCAGGCCGTGCATCTCCTCGACGGACCCCGGATGCGCGGCCAGCACGCCGATGCGCGCCTCGGGCCATCCCTCGCGCAGGAGGCCGACCAGCCCGTCGAGAATCGCCGCGTCGCCGCGGTTGGACGAATGGTAGTGACCGACGATCAGGAATTTCCGCAGGCCGCTTCGCATGGACGGCAGTATGCCCGCGCCGCGGCCGGGCGTCCATCCGCGTCGGCGCCCGGCCGCCGGACCGGGCGTATCGGCGAGTCGCGATCGCGCCGCCACGCGCCGGCCGTGCCGTGGAGTCACCGGCTGAACGTCAGCAACCCGCAGATGCGCCCGCCGGACCCGCCTTCCGGGCCCGCCGGATCGTCATACGACAATGTCGCAAACGTCCATACCGATGAACGGCCTTGTATCACCGTGGGTTGGGCATGCGCATGGGACCAACACGAGCCACGCATTGTAACACTGTGCGCAGGAACGGCATGTCGGCTGTATCCACGAGCCTGTTGGGGACTGGCATCGACCTTGCTAAGTCCGCCGGCGTGATCGGTGGTGCGATGGAAGTCTGTCGTTCCGGGAGATGCACATGACGACGTCACGGTTTCGGCTGAGTCTGGTGGCGGCGGGGCTGGCGGCGATGCTGATGGCGGTGGCGGCGGCGGCGCAGGACGCGCCCGTGCCGGCGTCGCCGCCGGCGGCGCCGGCCGTCGTGGATACGGGCGATACGGCCTGGATGCTGGCGAGCGCCGGCCTCGTGTTGCTGATGACGCCCGGCCTGGCGCTGTTCTACGGCGGCCTCGTTCGCCGGAAGAACGTGCTGTCGATCCTGATGCAGTGCTTCATGGCGATGTGTCTGGTGACGCTGCAGTGGATACTGTTCGGCTACAGCCTGTCGTTCGGTCCGGACGTCCGGGGGATCATCGGGAACCTCGACTGGGCCTTCCTGCGCGGGGTGGGCGGGGAGCCGAACGCGGACTACGCGGCGACGATCCCTCACTCGGCGTTCATGGCCTTCCAACTCAAGTTCGCGATCATCACGCCGGCGCTGATCATCGGCGCCTCCGCGGAGCGCATGCGGTTCAGCGCGTTTTGCCTCTTCACGCTCCTGTGGGCGACGCTGGTCTATGATCCTCTCGCGCACTGGGTCTGGGGCGCGGGCGGGTTCCTGCGCCGGATGGGGGCGCTCGACTTCGCGGGAGGCACGGTCGTGCACATCTCCGCCGGCATGGCGGCGCTCGCCGCGGCGCGGCGGCTCGGGCGGCGGGTCGGATCGGCCTCGCCGCCGCACAACCTGCCGCTGGCGATCCTGGGCGCGGGCATGCTCTGGTTCGGGTGGTTCGGTTTCAACGCGGGCAGCGCGCTGGGCGCGAACGCGCTGGCCGCCAACGCCTTCGTCGCCACGCACGTCGCGACGGCCGCGGCCGGGCTGACGTGGGCGCTGCTCGACTGGGCCCGCCACGGCCGCCCCACGACGCTGGGCATGATCACCGGCGCCGTCGCGGGCCTGGTGTCCATCACCCCGGCCTGCGGATTTGTCACGCCGATGGATGCGATCTGGATCGGGCTGGGCGCGGGCGTCATCTGCTTCGTCTCGGTCACGTTCGTGAAGGCCCGGTTCCGGTACGACGACACGCTCGATGCGTTCGGCGTGCACGGCGCGGGCGGCATCTGGGGCGCGCTGGCCACGGGGCTCTGGTGCCAGAAGGCGGTCAACCCCGCCGGCGCGGACGGGCTCTTCTACGGCAACCCCGCGCAGTTCCTCATCCAGCTCAAGGCCACGGCCGTGTCGGCCGTCTTCGCCCTGGCCGCGTCGTACCTGCTGTTGAAGCTCGTTGACCGGCTCGTCGGCCTGCGCGTCGGCCAGCAGGAGGAACGGATCGGGCTGGACCTGACGCAGCACAAGGAGTCGGCCTACACGGTGCTGGACTGACGGCGCCGGCGGAGAACGCCCCATGAAGTACATCGTCGCCATCATCCAGCCCGACCGGCTGGAACAGGTGTTGGACAGCCTGACGGAGAAGGAAGTCCACCTGGTCACCGTGTCCAACGTCCTGGGCCGCGGCCGTCAGAAGGGCATCGGCGCGGTCTACCGGAGCCACACCGAGGCCGGCAGTCTGCTGCGCAAGGTGAAGCTCGAAATCGCCGTGAACGAGGACTTCGTCCGGCCGACGATTGACGCGATCCGCGACGGCGCGCGGACGGGGGCGGTCGGCGACGGCAAGGTGTTCGTGCTGGACCTGGACGAATGCGTGCGCATCCGCACGGGCGAAACGGGCGGCACGGCCATCGGGTGAGGCGGCCGTCCGCCGGCCGCGGGGAGGCGGGTCGCCGGCCTCAGGGATCGCGGCGCGCGCCGCGCGGGCCGATGCTCTCGAGGATCGCGCGGAACCGCGAATCGCCGGCGAGGGAACGGAGGTCCTCGTCGCGGCGCATCCAGCCGGCATCGTCATAGCCCAGGGAGACGGCCCGGCGGAGGGCGTCGAGGGCGTCGTCGGTCTTTGCCAGGCGCGCGTAGCTGCACGCGAGGTTGTACCACACGACGGCGTCATCGGGGCACAGGTCGGCCAGCGAGAGGTCGACGGTCAGCCCGTCCTGGTAGCGTCCGACGCGGGTGTAGAGATCACCCATCGCCTTGAGGACGAGTTCGTCGCGGGGCCGGCGCCGGAACACGCCCTCCAGGAACCGGAGCTCGATCAGATCCGATCGCCGGCCGCGCCGGCGCTCGCGACGATCCGACATCTTTGCCTCCCCGCCGCCGTCAGGGCTGTAGGGGCGCCGCGGCCGGCGCCTCCGCCTCCGCCGCCGCCGCCGCGGGGGCGGGGGCGGGCGCCGTCCCGGGCACGGCCATCGGCGCCGCCGTCGACGTCTCGGCGGCGGGCGCGTCGCCGGGGGCGGAGGCGCTCGGGCGGATGTAGATCTCCGTGCGGCGGTTCATCTGCATGTTCGCCTCGGTGTCGTTGGGCGCCACCGGGCGGTCGAAGCCGTATCCCTTGTGCGTCAGCCGCGAAGCCTCGATGCCGCCGGTCTGGACGAGGTAGTCCATCACCGCCTTCGCCCGGCGTTCGGAGAGGCGGAGGTTGTAGTCTTGTTTGGACGTCTTGCGCTTGTCGGCGTGGCCCTCGATGCGGGCGGTGGCGCCGGGGTCGCGCTGGAGGACCTTCGCGACGAGGTCGAGCTGGTCGAAGTAGGTCGGGCGGAGGACGGCCTTGTCGTAGTCGAACTCGATGTTGAGCGTGAAGAGCATCAGGTCGTCCTTCGGATCCAGCGGGTTCGTGCCATCCTCGATGACCTCGTGTCCGTCGGCGACGCCGCCGTTGTCGGTGTCGGCCTTCAGCGGGTCGGTCGCGTAGGTGAGGACCTCGGCGCCGTCCTTGAGGCTGTCCCAGTCGCTGTCGGGGTTGAGGGGGTCGGTCCGGTACTGGTTGACCTCCTGGCCGTCGGTGAGGCCGTCCTTGTCGGTGTCGGGATCGAACGGGTCGGTTCCGTACTTCGGTTCGTCGGCGTCGAGCAGGCCGTCGAGGTCGCTGTCGAGCGCGCCGCCGCGGAGCTGCAGGTCGGCCGGGACGCCGGCGCCCCAGCGCCAGTTCACGCCGACGCTGAAGAGGCCGTTGAATTCCGTGTCAACGCCGGCGATGACGGTCCGGTAGTCGGCGCGCACGGCCCACTCGTCGTCGAAGTGGTACATCAAGCCCGCGCCCGCGAACAGCGCGGGGTCGGTGGCCCCGTCGCCCAGGTCTTCGCCGTAGTTTGCGAACCCGGCGCCGGCCGCCAGGTAGGGATCCCACTGCATGATCTTGGTCATGTGCCGCAGGTGGAAGAGGACATCCGCGCTGAGGCGGAGCATGTAGGTGTCGTCGGGGATCTCGTAGCGGCCGTCGTCGAACGTGCGCTTCTCGAGCTGCGGCGCGTAGTTGAGGTCGCCCTCGAGCGTCCAGCGGGGCGTGAAATCGTAGCCGACGCGCAGGGCGAGATAGGCGCCGGTCTTCACTTCCTCGTCGCCCT
>Ga0233425_10006782_pt1 | contig 16609 bp, 14 predicted proteins | sample Watercolumn_Towu_2_FD_181712 | JGI IMG/M metagenome (GOLD analysis project Ga0233425, IMG submission 181712) | Freshwater microbial communities from Lake Towuti, South Sulawesi, Indonesia - Watercolumn_Towuti2014_140_MG | ecosystem: Environmental > Aquatic > Freshwater > Lake | place... | reverse complement strand
CTCGGCGGGCAGGAACATAGGTTTCTCCTGGGTTGCAGAATGGTCATTCAGCTCTATTCTAACCCAAGAAACCCATATTCCTTCAATTAATACCTGTTAAAGTTCGCGAAACGTACAAAGTCGAGCTGAGGTCAACGCGTTTTTTCGGTAGGCCAAGACTCGTTCAGCAAACGCCGAATGCCAGCAGGTCAGGATCGCCTTGGCTACGGCATCTATACCACAGACGCAGAAGCTGCCCACCTGATGGTCAAGCATTTGGTCCATCGCGCCAAGGCTACCCGCAGCCGCCTGAAGGCGCAACGCCAATACCAGGGGCCAACCTGAAATCTAACAATGTCAAGCTAAAGTGCTATTCTAGCAGAAGCTCACTATATGTCAAACTTGTATTTAGTAATTACGATCAGTCTAATCGTGATTGCCCTATTGCGCAAGCTTGCTTTCCCCATCATTGCCAAGTTTACCATATGCGCCACACCTTCGGCAACGTCCCCACCAACCCAAATTGACCGTTCCGCGACGCGTGGGCTACAATGCGAATCAGCGAATCAGCGAATGAACCCATTATCCAATTTGCAATTTGCAATTTGCAATTTGCCATCCCCCGTCCTCATCACCGGCGTCGCCGGCTTCATCGCCTCGCACCTGGCGGAGCGGCTGCTGGCGGAGGGGGCGCGCGTGCGCGGGACGGCGCGGCGGCCAGAGGCCGCCGGCTGGCTGGCCGAGCGGGGCATCGAGGTCGTCCCGGCGGATCTCCTGGACGCGGCGTCGCTGCGCCGGGCGGCGGCCGGCTGCCGGACGGTCGTCCACGCGGCGGCCTGGACGGGCGGGGCGGAGTTGCCCGACGCGGCCGGGATGCAGGTCAATGTGGCGGGGACGGCCAACGTGCTGACGGCGGCCGGGGCGGCGGGGGTCGCGCGATTCGTCTATCTCAGCAGCGTGGCGGTCTACGGCGTGAACCGGGCGCCGCTGGTGGATGAGACGATGCCGACGCCGCGCGTGGGCCAGGCCTATCCCGATAGCAAGATCGCGGCCGAGCAGCTCGTGCGCGCCGCAGACGCGCCGTGGGTTATCATCCGGCCCGCCTCCACTTATGGCCCGCGCGGGGGCGCGTGGACGGTCGGGCCGATCCAGCAGATCAAGGCGGGCCGGTTGGTGCTGTTGGGGGCAGATCGCGGCCGGGTGACGACCGGCTACATCGCGAACGTCGTGGATGGGTTGCTGCTGACGTTGGCGCATCCCGCGGCTACCGGCGAGACGTTCAACCTGTGCGACGACCGGGCGGTGACTTTCCGCGAGTTCTACCTGGCATATGCGGCCATGCTCGGCAAAACCAGCCTGCCCACCGCGCCCGGCTGGTTTGCGGCCCTGGCCCGGACGCCGCCGGCGCGATTGGCGCGGCGGCTGCTCGGCCGGCCGGCGGTTGGTCCGTGGTCGCTCCACTTCCGGCGCAACCCGTCACAGTTCAGCGTGGCGAAGGCGCAGCGCGTCCTGGGCTATGCGCCGACCGTGGATTTCACCGAGGGGATGCGTCGCACGGAAGCGTGGCTGCGGTCAGCAGGTTATTTGTCCTGATCTCCTCTTTCCGTTATACTTAGCCCATGCGGATTTACCTGGAATCGCTGGGCTGTCGCTTGAACTACGCGGAGATGGCCGCGCTGGGCCGCCAATTGGCCGGCGCCGGCCACGAATTGGCCGCGTCCGCCGAACAGGCCGACCTGTGCGTGCTCAACAGTTGCGCGGTCACGGGCGAAGCGGCCCGGCAAAGCCGCCAGTTGGCGCGCAAGCTGGCGCGCGTCAATCCGGCCGCCCGGCTGCTCGTCACCGGCTGCTATGCGACTCTGGAAGGCGCGACGACCGCGCAGTTACCGAACGTCTCGCTGGTCGTCGGCAACACGCGCAAGGATGAGCTGCTGCGGATCATTGACGAATCTGCAAATCTGCAAATCTGCAAATCACGATTCACGCAATCCGCAATCCGCAATCCGCAATCCGTAACACGCACCCGCGCCTTCGTCAAGGTTCAGGACGGCTGCCGCAATCGCTGCACCTTCTGCATCGTGACGGTGGCGCGCGGGGATGAGCGCAGCCGGCCGATCGCCGAGGTGGTGGCCGAGGTCAACGCACTGCACGCCGAAGGCTATCAGGAGGCGGTGCTCACCGGGGTGCACCTGGGCGGCTACGGCAGCGATCTGGGCGCCACGCTCCATTCCCTGGTCGCGGCATTGCTGGCAGAGACGGCTATCCCGCGGCTGCGCTTGTCGTCGCTGGAGCCGTTCGACCTGGCCCCGGATTTCTTCGACCTGTGGGGCGAAAGCAACGGCCGGCTGATGTCCCACCTGCATCTGCCGGCGCAATCGGGCAGCGATGCCGTGCTCCGGCGCATGGCCCGCCGCAATCGGGTCGCCGACTTCGAGGCGCTCGTGGCGGCCGCGCGCCGCCGCATCCCTGGCCTGACGGTGACGACCGATCTGATCGCCGGCTTTCCGGGCGAAACCGAGAGCGACTTCGCCGACACGGTGGCCTTCGCCCGCCGGGTCGGCTTCGTACACATCCACGTCTTCTCCTATTCGGCGCGGGAAGGCACTGCGGCCGCACGTTTCAGCGGCCAAACGCCGGAGGCGGAGCGCAAGCAACGCGTCCGCGTGTTGGCCGAACTGGATCGCGAGTTGGGCCGCGCCGTCCGCCGCGGCTTCCTGGGACAGACCCGCCCGGTGTTATGGGAAGCCCCCGATGCCGGCCTCCACGCGGCGGACGGCCAGCAGATCTGGGCCGGCCTGACCGACAACTACCTGCGCGTGGCGATGACCACCGCAGCCGACTTGGACTTGCACAACCATATCACACCGGTTTGCCTGGCGCGCCTCGACGGCGACGCCCTGTGGGGCGAGGCGGCAGACGCGTGCGCAGAAGATGAGGAGCGACATGATGACCCTTGAAGAACGTTTGTCCAATGACCTGAAGGACGCGATCCGCAGCAACAACGAGACGCGCAAGCTGGCGATCCGCAGCGTCAAGGCCGCCATCACCCAGGCCAAGGTGGCCGGGCTGGAGGCGCGCGAGCTGAGCGAGGCGGAAGTGCTGGCGATCGTCGGCAAGCAAATCAAACAGCGCCGCGACAGCATCGAGGAATTCACCAAGGGCAACCGGCCCGATCTGGTCGCCCAGGAGCAGGCCGAGATCGAGGTGCTGGAAGTATATCTGCCCAAGCAGCTCAGCGAAGCGGAAATCCGCGAACGCGCCGCGGCGGTCATCGCCGAGCTGGGCGTGACCGATATGAAGGGGCTTGGCCCGGTGATGAAGCGCCTGTCCGCCGACCTCAAAGGGATCGCGGATGGCGGGCTCATCAATCGGGTCGTGCGCTCTTTGCTTTCATGATCGCGCCGGCGTGACAACGACCGGCGGATAGCTGATTGTTATGACACGCGCAACCCGTGAGCCTCGCCCTGCTCAGACGCCGCGCGCACGCCGCGGGGGGACCGACGAGATCCCGTGGCTGGCGCGCGTGCGCGTGTCCATCATTTGGCTCCTGACGGGCATGTTGAGCGTCCTGGCGCTGGTGATGCCGCTGCCTTTCAGCGGGCAAGTGCAGCTTCAGGCAGGCGATGTCGCGCTGGCGGATGTGTTTGCCCCGCGCCAGGTCATCTACGTCAGCGAGTTGTTGACCAAACAGCGTCGCGACCTGGCCGCCAATTCGGTCCCGGAAGTGTATGACCCGCCGCAGGCGCGCATCGGCCGCCAGCAGCTTACCCTGACGAATCACATCCTCGAATTCATCGGCTCGGTGCGCGCCGACAGCTACAGCGACCTGCCCGGCAAGGCCGCGCAGATCAGGGCAATCACGGCGGTAGACTTGCCGCGCGAGGTGATCAGTCGTACGCTGACTCTGTCGAACCCGGCCTGGGAGCGCGTCGCCAACGAGGTGCAAAACGTCCTCGACCGCGCCATGCGCGAGGAAATCCGGGAGAACAACCTGGCCGATGAGCGACGCAAGATCCCCGCGCGGGTCCGGCTCGATCTCTCCGACGAGGATGTCGCGGTCGTCACCGCATTCATCGAAGACCTGCTCGTCCCCAACAGCTTCTTCAACGCCGAACGCACCGAGCAGCGCCGCCAGCAGGCCCGCGACCGCGTGGAGCCGGCCACCGTGACCATCGAGCGCAGCGAGACAATCCTGCGCGCCGGCGACATCGTTACCGCCTCCGAGTTGGAGGCTTTGGAGGCGTTGGGGCTGCGCCAGCCCACCTGGTCGTGGCTGGAAGTGGCCGCGACCGCGGCGTTTGTGCTGTTGCTGGGCGCGATCCTCCTTTATTACCTGTGGTGCGCCGAGCTGGGATTCTGGCTCCAACGCGCTGAGCCGATCCTCCTGGCCGCGATCGTGCTGGGCTTCGTCCTTTCCACCCGGCTGGCGGTGCCGGGTCATCCCCTGTTGCGCTATCTCTTCCCGTATGCCGCGCTGAGCATGTTGATCTCGCTCTTGATCAACCAGCGGGTGGCGTTGTTTGCCGCCGGCCTTTTTGCATTGTTGGTCGGCTGGCTCACGCAGGGCAATCTGGAGTTGATAGCCTATGCCTTTGCCGGAGGTCTGGTGGGCACGCTCAAGCTGCGGCGCGGAGAGCGCATCGCGATCTTTGCGTTGGCTGCCAGCTATATCATCCTGGTCAACCTGTGCGTGGTCATGGCGTTCAAGCTGGCGGGCGAACAGAGCAGCCTGCTGGAGATCGCCGAAGCGAGTATCCTGGCCTTCGCCAACGGTCTCGTGACAATCATGGTGACTCTGTTGGGGGTATACCTGGTTGGCACGCTGGCGGGCGTGGTCACGCCGCTGCAGTTGATCGAGCTTTCCCGGCCCACCCATCCGCTATTGCGTCAGCTCCTGCTGAAGGCCCCCGGCACCTATCACCACACCCTGCTCGTCAGCAACATGGCCGAACGCGCGGCCGAAGCCATCGGCGCCGATTCGCTGCTGACGCGCGTCGGCACCTATTATCACGATGTCGGCAAGACGATCCGCCCCTACTTTTTTATCGAGAACCGAGCCGAAAGCCCAGACCCCCATGCCCGGCTAGATCCCCACACGAGCGCCCAGGTCATCATCAGCCATGTGAGGGATGGTATCGAGCTGGCCCGCAAATATCGCCTGCCGCAACGGGTCATTGACTTCGTCCCGGAGCACCACGGGACTTTGATGGTGTCCTATTTCTACCACCAGGCGACCCGGCAGGCCGGCGCGCCGGACAGCGTGGATCGGGCCGCCTTCCGCTATTCTGGCCCTAAGCCGCAGAGCCGCGAGACGGCCATCGCCATGCTGGCCGATGGCGCCGAGGCCACTGTGCGCTCCCGGCGGCCCGGCGCCGTCGAGGAGATCGAGCAGATCGTCGCCGAAAGCGTGGACAGTCGGGTCATGTCCGGCCAACTGGACGAGTGTCCGCTGACGATGGATGACGTGCGGGAGATCCGGCGGGCGTTCGTGGATGTGCTGCGCGGCCTCCATCACCCGCGCATCTCCTACCCGCCGGAAGCGACCCTTGCGCCGCCGGCCGCGGAGCAATCCGCCGCCGATGAGCCGCCCGACGGCTTAAGCCGTCCGGCCCGGCCCGCGGCGCGCACACCCAGGGAGGAACGTCGTGCCCCACCAGCCAACCGAGACTCCGGAGCCTCGCGCGCCGTCTGAGCCGGGCGAGGAAGAACGTATCAGCATCCAGGTGGACGAGCCGTTCGCCGCTGAAGTGGACGCCGCCGACCTGGCGCAAGTCATCGTGGCCGCGCTCGCGTCCGAAGGCCGCGCCGATGCGGAAGTGACATTGGTCATCACTGACGATGAAGCTATGGCCGCGCTCAACCAGCAATACCGGGGCGTGGCCGGCCCCACCGACGTGCTCTCCTTCCCGGCGCAAGAGCCGGCCCCCGGCTTCGTCAGCGCGCCGGAGGCGGATGCCTACCTGGGCGACATTATCATTGCGCTGCCCTTCACCCGCCGGCAGGCCGCCGAGCTTGGCCGGCCGCTGGCCGCCGAGCTGCGCCTCTTGGCGGCGCATGGCGTGCTGCATCTCCTGGGCTACGATCACGCCGAGCCGGCCGAGGAGGCCGCGATGTGGGCGCGGCAAGACGCCATCCTGGGGCAGATCGGCCAGGGATAGCGGCGCATGACCGGCGAGCGCCTGCGCGCCTTCCTGCGGAGTTTCGGCTACGCCTGCGCCGGCATCGCCTACGCGGCGCGGACGCAGCGCAATCTGCGCGTGCACCTGGCGCTCGCCGGCCTGGTCATCGTCGCAGGGTGGGGCCTGCAGGTGACGGCCATCGAGTGGGCGGTCTTGGCGCTGACGATCGGGGCCGTCTTCTCGGCTGAGCTGGTCAACACCGTGGCCGAGTTGGCGGTGGATTTGTTGACGCAGGAGTATCACCCGATGGCGAAGGCGGCGAAGGATGTCGCCGCGGCCGCCGTGCTGGTGACGGCGTTGGCGGCGGTGGGCGTGGGCATCGCGATCTTTGGGCCGCGGCTGTGGCGTATCCTCTTCGGTTAGCGGTTGTCACGAAACAAGTGTTGCACCACGTTGCATATCCTGAAGTGAGCATCCTGAGCGGAGCACGGATCAGTTCGCCGTGCGCAGTCGAAGGATGCGGCTTTGTGAGTATCGCTGCGTATCCTTCGACTACGTAGCGGAAACTACACCGCTACTCCGCTCTGGATGCTCCGCTCTGGCTGAGTTGCAACATGCAATACTTATCCCGTAGCGGTTCCTTAACGCACGAAACGACTTCTGAAGGAGCGAATATGAACGCACGTATGACTCGTCGCCAGCGCCTGCTGGCGACGGTGGCCGGCCAGCCGACCGACCGGATCGCGGTCGCGCTCTGGCGACACTTCCCCGGCGACGACCAGCGCCCGGCCGACCTGGCCGCCGCGACATTGGCCTGGCAGGCTCAATACGATTGGGATTTCATCAAAGTCTCTCCGGCCAGCAGCTATTGTTTGGTGGATTGGGGCATCGTCACCCGGTTCGGCGGCGGCGACGAGGGGACGCGCGAGTACGTCAACACGGTGATCCAGACGCCGGAGGATTGGGCCAGGCTGCCGCGGCTCGATCCGCGCGCGGGCGCATTGGGCGGACAGCTACGCTGCCTGGAGTTGATCCGCGACGGCGTTGGCGACGAGGTCCCTTTCATCCAGACGATCTTCAGCCCGTTGGCGCAGGCGCGCCACCTGGCCGGGCTGGATCGGCTGCTCGTGCAGATGCGCCGCGACCCGGCCGCGGTGCACGCCGGGCTGGAGACGATCACCCGCGGCACGATCGCGTTCGTCGCAGCGGCCAAGTCGCAGGGGATCGCCGGCATCTACTACGCCATCCAATGGGCCAGCTACAGCGTGTTGAGCCGCGCCGAGTATCGCGAATTTGGCGAGCCGTATGATCGGCGCATCCTGGCCGCGGCGGCCGATTGCTGGTTCAATATGTTGCACCTGCACGGCGCCAACGTGATGTTCGACCTGATCGCGACCTACCCCGGCCAGGCGCTCAACTGGCACGACCGGGAGACGCCGCCTTCGCTGGCCGACGGGATGCAACGCTTCGCCGGCGCGGTCTCCGGCGGGCTGGAGCACTGGGAGGACGTGCTGCGCGGCACGCCCGACCAAATCCGCGCGCGCGTGGCCGACGCGATCAGTCAGACCGGCGGCCGGCGGCTGATCGTCTCCTCAGGCTGCGTCGCGCCGTGCAACGCGCCGTTCAGCAACCTCCGCGCTGTGCGCGCCGCAGTCGAAAATTGAGAATGCCTCAACTCTTCACTTACTGCCCGCGCTGCGCTGCCCCTCTGGCCGACGATTTCGTCTTTGGCCGGGTGCGGCGGCGCTGCCGTTATTGCGGCTTCATCCAATTCCAAGATCCGAAGGTCGCCGTCGCCGGGTTAGTCAGCGACGGCGCGCGGGTGCTGCTCGTGCGCCGGGCGGCCGTGCCGCGCATCGGCTTCTGGGCGCTGCCGGCCGGCTACATGGACGCAGACGAATTGCCCCAGGAAGCAACGGCGCGGGAAGTCGCGGAAGAGACCGGGGTGGCCATCGAAGTCACCGGGCTGCACAGCATCGCCCCGCTGGCTGGCTGGAACGAGCGCCGCGGCATCCTGCTCGTCTACCGCGCCCGGCCCGTCGGTGGCGTGCTGGCCGCCCACGACGATGTCAGCGAGGCCCACTGGTTCGCGCCGGCCGAAATCCCATGGGACGCGCTCGCCTTCGAGTCCACTGCGCAGGCGCTTCGGGAGTGGATAGAAAGAGATCATGTTGCGGATGACGGCGCTACCCTTCAGCAGTCACGGTGAGGGGCGTCTTTTATTGCAGAGCGGGCTCTTGACTGCGGTCATATGCTTCGACTTGGGGTATAATGTGAAGCATTCTTTCGGAAAGCAATGGAGGCAGCATGGCGCGCATCGTCTATTCGACCGATCCCGCACCGACCCATCTTTGCCCGCGTTGCGGCCGCCAGCCCTGCGTCTGTCAGAAGATTGACCTGGCCCCGCGGCAACAGGTGGCCTACGTGAAGCGCGACCGCAAGGGCCGCGCGGGCAAGACCGTGACTGTTATCTACGGCTTGCAGCACACGCCAGCTACGTTCAAGGAGCTGCTGACCGCCCTGAAGGAAAACTGCGGCGCAGGAGGCACGGTGAAAGACAACGAGCTGGAAATCCAGGGGGACCAACGTGAGAAGGTCGCGGGCAAGCTGCAAGAGCTTGGCTACAAAGTAAAGCTCGTGGGTGGATGACCATGCCATCTTACAACCCTGTCACGCCGGACATCGTCGCACAACTCACCGCCATCGTCGGCCCGCACAACCTGATCTACGCCGAACCGGAGCGGATGGTGGACTATGCGCACGACGAAGCCTTTGCGAGCGAGCGTGATTACATGCCCGAAGTGGTCGTCAAGCCGGCCAGCGCGGCAGAGATCTCCGCGATCATGCGGTTGGCGAACCGGGAGCGCATCCCGGTGACTCCGCGTGGGGCCGGGTCAGGGCTTTCGGGCGGCGCCGTGGCGATCTTCGGCGGCATCCTGCTCGCGGTCGAGCGGATGAACCGCATCCTGGAGCTTGACCTCGAAAACCTGGTCGTCGTGGTCGAGCCAGGGGTCGTGACGAATGAGTTGAGCGAGGCGGTGCGGGCGCATGGGCTTTTCTATGCCGGCTATCCGATGAGCGTGGAGCTATGTTACATCGGCGGCAACGTGGCGGAGAATGCGGGCGGGGGCCGGGCCGTGAAGTACGGCGTGACGGGGCGCTACGTGCTGGGGCTGGAGGTGGTGCTGCCAACGGGAGAGATCGTGCAGTTCGGCGGCAAGCGGCTGAAAGATGTGACCGGCTACGACCTGACACACCTGATGGTCGGCTCAGAAGGCACGTTGGGCATCTTCACCAAGATCATCCTGCGGTTGCTGCCTGCGCCTGCCGCCAGCGCGGTGTTGCTGGCGCCCTTCGCCGATGCCTATACGGCCATCCATGCGGTGCCGCGCATCATCCAACAGGGACATCTCGTGCCCGCGGCGGTCGAGTTCATGGATTACGCCGCCATGAAGCTCTCGTATGAGTTCACTCAGGAGAAGTTGCCCCATCGCGCGGCCCAGGCGCTGCTCCTGGTGGAGGTGGATGGCTATGGTGCGGCCGAGGTCGAGGCGCAGGCCGACACGCTGGCGCGCTTGTTGGGCGAGGCCGGCGCGCTCGATATCTACGTGGGCAACACGCCCGCGCTGGCCCGCAAGATGTGGCGGCCGCGTCAGAAGATCGGGGAGGCGTTCAGCTCGATGGGGGTGGATCAACTGGATGAGGACATGGTCGTGCCGCTGTCGGAGATCCCGCCGCTGCTGCCCAAGCTCGAGGCGCTCGCTGCCCGGCATCGCATGAAGCCGTTCTGCTTCGGGCACGTGGCCGATGGCAACATGCACCTGCACACGATGGCCGAGCCGGGGGTCTCTCATGCGGCGTGGCGGACGGCGTGCAAGGCGTTCCTGATGGAGTTGTACACGCTGGTCGTCAGCCTGGGCGGCACGATCAGCGGCGAGCACGGCATCGGCTCCAAGCGCGCCCCCTATCTGCCCATCGCCCTCGACCCGACGGTGATCGCGCTGCATCGCCGGATCAAGGCCGCGTTCGATCCGCTGAATATCCTCAATCCGGGGAAGATTTTCCCCGATACGACCGGCGACGGAGCATCCTGAGTGGGGTCCGGCGGGGTGTGCCGGACGCAGTCGAAGGATGCGGAACGGTCTTCCAGCCAGCGCCGCATCCTTCGACTCCGCCTCGCGCAACTTCCCACGCACCTTTACTGGCGACGCCCGCGAAATGCCAACCCCACCCCGGCGCCGAGACCAAACAACGACAAACCACCGAACGCCCATAGATTCAGCGCGCCGCCGGTTTTCGGCATGGCGGCCGGCGAGGCTGGCGCCGGCGCAGCCGCCGGCTTTGGGGCCACGGTCGGGGTGACAGGTTTTGTGGCCGTCACGGCCGCCGAGGCCTTGATGGCGGCGACCTGGGACTTGAAGTAGTCCGCGATGAGCGCCGCCTGCGCATCCGTCACCTGCGTCGCGCTGAACATCGGCATCGCCCGGGCCGGGGCGCGCAACTGCTTCACGACGACGTCGGCGGTCGGCTCGCGGTTCTGATCCACGAAACGCGCCTTGACAAAGGCCTGCACATTGCCGTGGCAGGCGACGCAGCGCTTATCCACCATCACCTGCCGGCCCGGCAGATCGGTGGCGGCGACGGTCGTGCTGACCGGGGTGAAGGAGGCCGGTTTGGGCAGGGTTTGTATGTAAGCCCACATGTCGGTGAGGAGGGTGTCGCTGATCTGCGCCGCGGTGTAGGTCGGCATGTTCGCGCGCGGGGTGCGCGCCTGCTTGATCCAGTCGGCCGCGGTCTTGCCGTCGCCGGCCCGCGGGCCAGCATATTTGCCTTCGCCGTTGTCGCCGTGGCAGGCCTTGCAGTTGGTCTGCGCCCACGCGGCCTTGCCCTTCGCGGGGTCGCCCGTGCCCTGCGCTGCGACGGCCGCAGCCATCAAGGCGATCAGCAACAGAGGGAGCACTGTGATCAGAAGAATTCGCTTGAGCATGTCAGATCCTCTCCATGGATGGTTGATATGCTGCCCTACGAACGGACAGGCAGCATTGGGATGGTAAAACTCTGTCATTCAAAGGATTTCCGGTGTTTGATACGTTGGCTACTTTCCCCTCGAAGGCCGGGCGCTGGGCGTCATCGGCTCCGCAGCATCCATCCCGAGGCCCCTGCGAGTTTCCTCCTTTCGCGAAGCCTGCCGATTGGGACTACGATCACAGACAGGCATGATTAAGAACATCTATACTGGCGCAGGCTATCAGAGCAATACTGAATTTGTCAGTATAGTACAATAATTATACTTGAATTGTTCTGAAATGCAAAACAAGGAAGGAACGAATGAAGAGAGAGTATGTGTGGATTCGAGAATGGATTATGGGGAAGCCGGCCGGGCGCCTCTTGACGCTGGCTCTGGTCATCACAGCGCTGTCGCTCAGTCTGGCGGCTTGCGCGCCCGCGTCGGCCCCGGTGGCGCCGGCTGCCGAGTCGGTCGCAACTACGGCGCCGGCCGCCACTGCCACGTCGGCCCCACAGCCGACCGCGGCGCCGGCCGCCACCGCGACCGCGGCCCCGCAGCCGACCGAGAAGCCGGCCGCCACGGCGACACAAGCGCCGGCCGCGACCGCGACATCAGCCCCGAAGCCGACTGACAAACCCACTGCCACGGCGACACAAGCGTCGGCCGCCGCGCAACCCGCCGGCGTGAGCTTCGCCAAAGACGTGCTGCCGATCTTCCAACAGAACTGCATCAAATGCCACGGCGGTGAGAAGACCGAGGCGCTGTTGTCGCTTAAGGATCACGCCGGTCTGACGGCCGGCTCGGAAAACGGCCCGGTCGTGAAGCCTGGCAACGCAGCAGATAGCGAATTGGTCAAGCTCGTGGCGCAAGGGAAGATGCCGAAACGCGCCAATCGCCTGTCGGACAGCCAGATCAAAACCCTGACCGACTGGGTAAACGCCGGCGCGCCGAACAACTAAGGGCCTATTGTGCGAAAGGCATCCATGCCTTCTGTCCTGTTCGCGTGTTTGACAAAAGGACGCGTCCTGTTGTATGATCTTGCCCACAATGGCATAGTGCACTACACAGGCTGTGACGGAGGAAAGTAGGCCGGGGGATAGCCTTCAGAGAGGTCGGGCCAGGGCTGCAAGCCCGACCGGCGCAAACCTGACCGAAGTTCCCTTCCGAGCCTGACGGGTGAAAACTGAATGCAAAACGCACAATGTAGAGCGCAAAATTACGGTACCGCGGTGTAGGTTCATTCTGCACTCCGCATTCTCACTTCTGCATTCGGTCAAGTAGTCCGTCACGGCCGCCCACCGTTACCGGGGCCGCCGGTAAGCCCGTCGAATCGGGCCGCCGGAATGAGACGCCTCCGCCCGTGCGGAGGAACCAGGGTGGTATCGCGGAGTTTGCGTGCGCGCGCTTCGTCCCTGCGACGAAGCGCGCGCTATCTTTTTAACACCACAAGCGTATTTGTCATGCTGAGGCCCGTCGTTTGGGCCGAAGCATCTCGTTTGCTACCGCGAGACGCTTCGCTGGTGGCCCTAAAATGCCAGATACACACTGTTCGACCCGCTCAGCGTGACATCTTGAAGGAAGTGCGGTTGTAGTATTAAGTTGCTCGGCAACTCGCCGATTCGTCAATACGGAGGCCATATGTACGAGAATCTGATCCAGCTACAAACCACTGCCCTGGCGGAGTTGGCCGCGGCCGCGGACGCCGCAGCCCTGGAAGCCTGGCGCGTCAAATATCTCAGTCGCAAAGGCGGCGCGCTTGGCGAGGCCGTCAAGGTCCTGGGCACGCTGCCGCGCGACGAGCGCCCGGCCTATGGGCAGGCCGCCAACGAGGTCAAGGCCGCGGTGGAGACCGCGTTTGCCGAGCGCCAGGAGCGGCTGAGGGCTGCCGCGCTGGAGGCCGAGCTGAGCGGCCGCGCGTTCGATGTGACGCTGCCCGGCCGGCCCCCCGCGCTGGGCCGCCTGCACGTGACCACGCAAAACCTGCGCCAACTCTACGCGATCTTTGCCGAGATGGGCTTCCAGGTGTATGACGCGCCGGACGTGGAAACCGACGAACTCAACTTCGGCCTGCTCAACATTCCGCCCTACCATCCGGCGCGCGACATGTGGGATACATTCTGGGTCAGCCAGAGCCAAACGGCGCAGCCGAACGAGCGCGCGTTGGTGATGCGCACGCACACCAGCCCCGGTCAAATCCGGGTTATGCGCGAGCGCTGCCCGGAGCCGATCCGCGTGATCCTGCCCGGCAAGTGCTACCGCTACGAGCAGATCACGGCCCGGTCGGAGCATCAATTCTACCAGATGGAGGGGCTGGCGGTCGGCACGGGGATCCGGCTGACCGACCTGATCGGGACGCTCCAGCAATTTGCCCGGCGCATGTACGGCGCGGGCCGCCGGCTGCGCGTGCGCGGCAGCTACTTTCCCTTCACCGAGCCGAGCATCGAGGCCGACATGGACTGCATCCTGTGCGGCGGCAAGGGCTGCGGCGTTTGCAAATACAGCGGGTGGCTGGAGATCGCCGGCGCGGGCATGGTGCATCCGGTCGTGCTGCGCAACGGCGGCTACGATCCCGATATCTACAGCGGCTTCGCGTTCGGCATGGGGGTCGAGCGGCCAGCCATGCTGAAGTACACGATCAACGACATTCGATATTTCTACGGGAACGATCTGCGGTTTTTAGAACAGTTCGGTTGAGCCGGGGAGAAGACCATGAAGATTCCTCTTATCTGGTTGAAAGACTACGTTGACATCATCCTGCCGGTGGAAAAGCTGGCGGAGCGGCTGACCCTGGCCGGGCTGGAAGTGGAATCGCTGACGCGCATCGGCGAGCTGTGGGAGCGCGACAAGCTCTTCGTCGGGCAGATTCTCGCAGTCACGCGCCACCCCGACGCCGATCGACTGGTGCTGGCGCGCGTCGCATACGGCGCGGCTGAACCGTTGACTGTGGTCACGGGCGCGCCGAACCTCTATGGCTATGTGGGACAGGATCTCAGCGGCGGCCGCGGGCCGAAGGTCGCGTTCGCTGTGGTCGGCGCGCGGCTGATTGATGGCCACAGCGCCGAGCGCAAGATCGCCACCCTCAAGACCGGCAAAATACGTGGGATCATGTCGCAAGGCATGGTCTGTTCCGAAAAGGAGCTTGACCTGAGCGACGAGCACGAGGGGATCCTCATCCTGCCCGCCGATGCGCCGGTTGGGACGCCATTGGCCGACTACCTGGGCGACACGATCCTGGAGTTCGACATCAAGGGCGCGTTCGGCCACCTGCAGTCGGCGGTCGGCATCGCGCGCGAGATCGCCGCGCTGACCGGGCAAACCTTGCGGAACCCGACGCCGGCGGACTATCTGACCACGCCGCGGGTCGCCGACGCCGACTTCACCGGCATCGTGATCCGCGACCCCGACCTGTGCCTGCGTTACTCCGCGGCGCTGATCGAGGGGGTGAAGGTCGGGCCGTCGCCGCAGTGGATGCAGCAACGGCTGGCCCGCGCCGGCATGCGGCCGATCAACAACATCGTGGATGTCACCAACTACGTCATGCTGGAGCTGGGCCAGCCGCTCCATGCGTTCGACTACGACCTGTTGCGGAGCCGGGCTGGCGGCCGACCGACGATCATCATGCGCCGCGCCCGCCCCGGCGAGCATCTGGTCACGCTCGATGGCGTGGACCGGGCGCTCGACCTCGACATGCTGATGATCACTGACACGGCGGGCACGATTGCGGTCGGCGGCGTGATGGGCGGCGCCAACACCGAGGTCAATGACGGCACGACCGCGGTCTTGCTCGAAGCGGCCAACTTCGACTTCCTGAGCATCCGGCGCACCACCCAGCTCCTCAAGCTGTCGAGCGAGGCCGGCAGCCGCTTCGGCAAGCGGGTGGATCCTGAGCTGACGATCGCCGCGCTGGCGCGCGCCGGCCAACTGATGGTCGAGCTGGGCGGCGGCGCGGTGCGGCCCGTCTACGGCGATGTCTATCCCAACCCGCCGGCCCAGAAAACTATCGAGCTTGATCCGGCCTACGTCAACCGGCTGCTCGGCGTCGAAGTTCCGGTCGCGGAGATGGCGCGCATCTTGCGGGCGTTGGAGTTCGGAGTTGAACCCGCATCTGACCGTCTGCGCGTCTCCGTCCCGACCCATCGTCAAGATGTGAGCATCCCGGCGGACCTGGCGGAGGAGGTCAGCCGCATCTACGGCTACGACCGGATGCCGCACACCCTGCTGGAAGACGAGCTGCCGCCGCAACGCCGTAACGTCAGCCTGGAGGGGGAAGAGAAGGTGCGCGATGTGCTGGTCGGCTGCGGGCTGAATGAGGTCATCACTTACTCGATGATTGATCTGCGCGACGAGGCGCGGCTGTGTAGAGACGTGGCATGCCACGTCTCTACCACCGCGTCCCTACAGAATGTCACCATCCTGAATCCACTGTCGGCCGAGCGCGCGCACCTGCGCCGGATGCTGCTGCCGGGCCTGCTGAACACGGCCCGAGCGAACCTGCGCTTCACCGAGCGGGTGGCGATCTTCGAGCTGGGCCGCGTCTTTTACCCGCGGCCCGATGAAACATTGCCGGCCGAGCCGCGCCGCGTGAGCGCGCTGCTGGTCGGCCCGCGCGAGCCGCAGGGCTGGCAGCCGCACGACGCCACGGCGCTCAGCCTCTTCGACCTGAAAGGGGTGGTCGAGACGCTGCTGGCGCGGCTGGAACTGAAGGACGTGACCTGGGAGCGTGGCGAGCATGGCGCCATGCACAGCGGCCGCACCGCCCGACTGCGGGTGGCCGGCCAGGACGTTGGCGTGGTCGGTGAGCTGCACCCGGTCGTGCGCGCGGCGTTCGATCTGCCCAACGTGCCCGTGGCGATCATGGAACTCGACCTGGACGTGCTGCTATCCGGTTGGGGCGCCGCGGAGCCGATGGCCGACATTTCGACGCAGCCCGCGATCTACGAAGACGTGGCGGTCGTCGTGGACGAAGCGGTCCCCGCGGCCCAGGTGGCCGGGCTGATCCGCCAGGGCGGGGGCAAGCTGCTGGTGGGCCTGCGGTTGTTCGATGTCTACCGCGGCGGGCAGATCCCGGCGGGCAAAAAATCGCTGGCTTACAATCTCACTTTCCAGGCGGTAGATCGCACCCTGACCGACGAAGAGACGCGCAAGCTGCGCGGCAAGATCATCGGCCGCCTGGAGCGCGAGCTGGGGGCGACCTTGCGCGCGTGAGGTCGGGAGTTACAGGGCCTATGTAATGCGATGCAAAGCACCCTGAGCGGAGCCTCGCTGTCGTTTGGCGAGGCGTAGTCGAAGGGTGGGGTGTTGGCAAAAGGCGCCCCGGCGTGCTTCGACTACGGCCAGCACATGACGCTGGCCTCCGCTCAGCATGCCTTCGCTAAGCTCGACTTTGTACGTTTCGCGAACTCTCTACTTTCCGCTAAGTTGGGCGTGACATAAAGCGGAAGACATGGCATCATTACGGTTGTCAAATCCAGACGCTGTAATGGAGGAACCATGTCCACCGCTG
>Ga0233425_10006781_pt1 | contig 16613 bp, 17 predicted proteins | sample Watercolumn_Towu_2_FD_181712 | JGI IMG/M metagenome (GOLD analysis project Ga0233425, IMG submission 181712) | Freshwater microbial communities from Lake Towuti, South Sulawesi, Indonesia - Watercolumn_Towuti2014_140_MG | ecosystem: Environmental > Aquatic > Freshwater > Lake | place... | reverse complement strand
TTCCACGTTGCCGGGGCGGTGATGTTCAGCGTGCCCCTGTTCGCGGCGGAGCTGCAGAAGATCGCCGCCGGCTACGGCATCGGCGTGCATTTCAACAGCAATCTGGTCGCCGTCGATGGCGCCGCGAGGACTGTCACCTTCGAGAATTCGGGGGCCGACGGCAGCAAGGCGCGGGAGACCCGGTCCTTCGACCTGATCCACGTCACGCCACCGCAGAGTGCGCCGGACTTCGTGAAACAGAGTCCGCTCGCCAACGCCGCCGGCTGGGTCGAGGTCAACGACAACACCTGCCAGCACGTGCGCTACCCGAACATCTTCAGTCTGGGCGACGCCAGTTCGCTGCCAACCTCCAAGACCGCGGCGGCGGTGCGCAAACAGGTGCCAACGGTGACCCGCAACATCCTGGCGCTGCTCGGACGGCAGGAATTGCAGCCGGCCTACGACGGCTACACCTCCTGCCCCCTGACCACCTCGCTGCACACGGTGCTGCTCGCCGAATTCGCCTACGCCGGCAAGGTCACGCCGACCTTCCCGCTCGATCCGCGCCGGCCGCGGCAGCTCTGGTGGTGGGTCAAGAAGTACGGTCTGCCACAGATGTACTGGAACTACATGCTCAAGGGCATCGACTGGGACATCCCGCACCGCGCCGAGTACATGCAGCGGTTCCTGGGCGAGACCCCGAAATAACAATCAGAAGAGGGCCAGGGCCTCGGTCAGCGCGCTGACGGCATGCACCGTCATGCCGTCGGGGCGGCCACCGCGCGGCGCGTTGGCCTTCGGCACCACGGCGAGCTTGAAGCCGTGCTTGGCCGCCTCGTGCAGCCGCTCCGGTCCGCCCGGGATGGGCCGGATCTCGCCGGCCAGACCGACCTCGCCGAAGGCCACCAGATCATGCGGCAGCGGCCTGCCCCGGAGGCTGGACAGCACGGCCAGCAGCACCGGCAGATCGGCGCCCGTCTCGGTCAATCTGACCCCGCCCACCACGTTCACGAACACGTCCTGATCGTAGGTCACGACTCCACCGTGGCGGTGGGCGATCGCCAGCAGCATGGCGAGGCGGTTGCCGTCGAGCCCCACCGTTACCCGCCGCGGATTGGAGAGGCGCGACTCGTCGACCAGCGCCTGCACCTCCACCAGGAGCGGCCGGGTCCCCTCGCGGGTCACGGTCACGACGCTGCCCGGCACCTCCTGCTCGTGCCGCGACAGGAAGATCGCCGAGGGGTTGGCGACCTCGCGCAGGCCCTTGTCGGTCATCGCGAACACGCCCAGCTCGTTGACCGCGCCGTAGCGGTTCTTGACGGCGCGCACCACCCGGTAGCGGCTACCACCGTCGCCCTCGAAATAGAGCACGGTGTCGACCATGTGCTCGAGCACCCGCGGCCCGGCGAGCGCACCCTCCTTGGTGACGTGCCCCACCAGATACACCGAGGCGCCGGTCTGCTTGGCGAAGCGGACCAGCTGTGCCGCGCTCTCGCGGACCTGGCTCACGCCCCCGGGCGCCGAGGTCAACTCGCCCGTATACATGGTCTGCACCGAATCGACGACCATGACGCGCGGCGCCTCCTGCCGCGCGAGGTCCAAGACACGCTCGACCTGGGTTTCGGTAAGGAGGCGAATCGACTTCATCTCCAGGCCGAGGCGCCGGGCGCGGAGCGCAATCTGGCGGGTGGATTCTTCACCGCTGACGTACAAGGTCTTCAGGCGCGGCGCCAGGGCGGCGAGCATCTGCAGGAGCAGGGTCGACTTGCCGATCCCCGGGTCGCCGCCGAGCAGTACGACCGAGCCGTGCACCAACCCCCCGCCGAGCACCCGATCGAGTTCGTCGATGCCCGTCGGCAGGCGCGGTTCCTCGGTGGCATCCACGGCGTCGAGGGTATGCACGGCCGGCGCCTCGCCGCCGTAACCAGCGAACCGGCCCGTCCGTTTCTCCGACCGTGATTCGAGCGCCACCTCGACCAGGGAATTCCATTCGCCGCAGTCACCGCACTGCCCCGCCCACTTGGGGGTCAGGGCACCGCAACCCTGGCACTGGTACTGGGTCTTGGCCTTCATCCGCCCAGGACCTCGAAGTCGAGGCGCATGCGCATGCTGCACAACAGCTGATACGGGATGGTACCGGCATGGCGGGCCACCTCCTCGACCGGCACGCCCTCGCCCCACAGCACGACGGAGTCACCGACCCGGGCATCGGCGACCGCCCGCAGGTCGACCATCAGCATGTCCATCGACGGCCGGCCGATCAGGGCGGCGCGGCGACCCTTGACCAGGACCGGAGTACCGGCCGCGGCGTGGCGCGGATAACCGTCACCATAACCCATCGCCACGACGCCGACCGGCATGTCCTCGGGACAGGTCCAGGTGCCGCCGTAGCCCACGCGGTCACCGGCGCGCAGGCCGTGCACGGCAATCAGCTCCGAGCGCAGGGTCATCACCGGTCGCAGGCCCTCCATCGCCGCCGTGCTGTCATCGTAGGGCGAAACGCCGTAGAGCATGATGCCAGGGCGCACCCAATGCGCATGGGCGCGCCGATGGCCGATGATCGCGGCTGAATTGGCGATACATCGTTCGCCAGCGGCCGGACCAGTACCCAGACCGTCAGCGAGGCGCTCGAAGACTTCCAGCTGCCGCTCCACGGAGTCGTCGCCACGGACATGGGCGCTGGCCAGGTGCGTCATCAGGCGCAGCGGCTGCCGCACCGCCCGGCACCCGCCAAGGCGCGCCGCCGCCGCCGGCACGGCGGCCGGCGCGAAACCGAGCCGGTGCATGCCGGTATCGATCTTGAGCCAGACGTCGAGGATCGGTGGCCCCGGCAGCGCCTCGATCATGCCGATCTGCTCTTCGGAGTGAACGACGGTGTCAAGCCAGTAACGATGCATCTCCGCCGTTTCGCCGGCACTGAACGGGCCTTCGAGCAGGACCACGGGCTTGGCGACGCCGGACTTGCGCAGGGCGATGGCCTCGTCGAGGCAGGCGACGCCGAAGGCGTCGGCCTCGGCGAAGGCCGCCGCCATCCGGGTCAGTCCGTGGCCATAGGCGTCGGCCTTGACCACCGCCATCAGGCGCGATCGGGGGGCGAGGGTACGAACCCGCCGCAGGTTGTCACGGGCGGCGTTGAGATCGATGACGACCCGGGCCGGACGGCTCATCCCGTCAACCGCCGTAATCGTCGTGGGCGAGATTCTCGAAACGCGTGTACTGGCCGAGGAAGGCCAGTTCGACATGGCCGATGGGGCCGTTGCGCTGCTTGCCGATGATGATCTCGGCAATGCCCTTCTTGTCGCTGTCCTCGTTGTAGACCTCGTCGCGGTAGATGAAGACGATGAGGTCGGCATCCTGCTCGATGGCGCCCGACTCGCGCAGGTCCGACATCACCGGCCGCTTGTCCGGGCGGGTCTCGAGGCTGCGGTTGAGCTGCGACAGGGCAATGACCGGGACATTCAATTCCTTGGCCAGCGCCTTCAGCGCCCGCGAAATCTCGGAGATCTCGGTCGCCCGGTTCTCCTTCGTCCCCGGCACCTGCATCAGCTGCAGGTAATCGACCACCACCATGCCGAGGCCGTGCTCGCGGGCGATGCGCCGGCAGCGGGCGCGCAGCTCGCCTGGTGTCAGCGCGCCGGTGTCGTCGATGAACATCCTGGTATCGGAAAGGATCTGTACAGCCGAGGTCAGCCGTGGCCAATCCTCGTCGGTCAGCTTGCCGGTGCGGACCTTGAGCTGATCGATGCGGCCGAGCGACGACATCATGCGCATCGCCAACTGCTCGCCCGGCATTTCCATGCTGAAGATGGCCACCGGCAGCTTGTCCTTGATCGCGGCATGCTCGGCGATGTTGAGGGCCAGCGCGGTCTTGCCCATGGACGGGCGTCCGGCGACGATGACCAGGTCGGCGGGCTGCAGCCCGGAGGTCATGTGGTCGAAGCGGGTAAACCCGGTCGCGACGCCGGTGATGGGATTCTGTTTCTCGAACAGTTCGTCGATGCGGTCGAGAGCGCCGGCGAGCAGCTGCTTCATCGGCCGGTAGCCGCGACGGCCGCGCGCGTGCTGCTCGGCTATCGCGAACACCTCGCCTTCGGCGGCGTTCAGCAGTTCCTCGGTCGACCGCCCCTCCGGGTTGAAGGCCCGGTTGCTGATCTCGGTGCCGGCACGAATGAGTTGCCGCAGCACCGAGCGGGCGCGAACGATGCCGGCATAGGCGGCGATATTGGCGGCGCTGGGGGTGTGTTCGGCGAGTGCGGCGATGAACGGCAGACCGCCGGCGCGATCGAGTTCGCCGGCGCTTTCGAGCCACTCGGCGACCGTGACCACGTCGCCGGGCTTGCCGTCGTTGTTGAGGGCCGCGAGGGCCCTGAAGATCAACCGATGGTCGTTGCGGTAGAAGTCTTCTTCCGCGATCCGCTCGGCGACCAGCACCCACGCCTCGTTGTCGAGCATGAGGCCGCCGAGCACCGCCTGCTCCGCCTCGATGGAATGCGGCGGGACCTTGAGCGCCTCGGTCCCGATGTCGCCGAACTGTACCGCCACGGCCGCTCTACAGGCCCGGGCGCCGGAACTCAGGCCGCGCCGGCCTGCGCCTCGTTTTCCGGCACCACTCGCACCGTCACCGCGACATTGACGTCGGCGTGCAAATGCAATTCGACGGCATGCTCCCCGAGCAGACGCAGCGGCCCGTTCGGCAGCCGCACCTCGCGCTTCTCAATGGCGTGACCGGCGGCCGTGAGTGCCCCGGCGATGTCAGTCGTGCCGATCGAACCGAAAAGCTTGCCCTCATCCCCGGCGCGCGCCGGGATCGTGACTACGAATCCCTGCAGCGCCGCGGCGCGACTCGTGGCCGCGGCCAGCGCATCGGCCTGGGCCTTTTCCAGTTCGGCGCGCATGGTCTCCAGTTTGGCGACATTGGCCGCCGTCGCCGGCACCGCCTTGCGGTTCGGGATGAGGTAGTTGCGGCCGTAGCCCGGGCGCACCTTGACGCGGTCGCCCAGCTTGCCCAGGTTGTGAACCTTTTCCAGCAGTATGACTTCCATCATGCACCTCGCAATTACGTTGTTCGCGCCATCTTCACCAACACACTCCGGACATCACGCCGGCCCCCGGGATCGCGCCCGGAAATCGACCAGCGTGTCCGCCAGGCCCGCGGCCGCCAACATCAATCCCATCTGCTGCGGCAGCATCAGCAGCAGTACATACACCCCGATCAGCCACCACGCGCCCGCCGATCGCGTCACATTGACCCGGTGGTGGGCGAGTGCCAGACCCTGAAAGGCCAAGATCGCCGCGCCCACCCAGCAGAGGTCGCGCAGGAACCCGGCCAGTTCACCGGCCGGGGTCGCTAGGGTAAGCCCGAGAAGCGCCGCCACCGCCGGCAGGACGACTGCCTTCGGCAGGCGCAGCGCCCTGAATTCACGGCCAAATCCGCCCGGATTATAAAGCAACCCCTGCCACCACCGGGCGATGCTGACAGTCAGCGTCAGGCTCACCGCCATCGATGCGGCGATCATGCTGTTCAGGAGGTTCGCCGCCACCTCCAGTTCGCCCGGGCCGATCGAAGGCGAACTACCGTACTGTTTCGTCGCCGTCAGTGCGTGTTCCAGCAAGGCCTGCCACCAGGCCGTCGCATCGCCAGTCGCCAGGCGGATCCCGCCCGCGAACAGCGCCGCCAGCAACGCCGCGACCACCAGCGACTTGCCCTGATCGCGGGTGTGGCGGAGCACACCCGCGCACAACCACACCGGCAGCCACATCGTCGCGCCCATGACCAGGGCCGGCACCGGCGTGCCATAACCGGTCACGGTGAATACCGCAATCATCACCACCGCCAAGGCGATCACTGCCAGGCCTTCGACGACCCCCTGCCGCAGCGTCGCCAACCCAACCAGCGCGCCACTGACGCAGGACGCGAACGGCAGCAGGAACGGCAACACCCAACCAACCAGCGCGGACGCCGCGATCAACGCCCCGGCGTGGACGCGACCGCGCATGGCGCAGGCCGCCAGTTTTCTCATCAGCATCTGCCGCGGTCCGGCGCCGGGGCGACAGCGGCAACTCCCTCAGTGCGAATCGCTGTACGGCAGCAGCGCCAGGAACCGGGCGCGCTTGATGGCGTCGGCCAGCTGGCGCTGATAGCGCGCCTTGGTGCCGGAAATTCGGCTCGGGATGATCTTGCCGTTCTCGGTGATGTATTGCTTCAGGGTGTTGAGATCCTTGTAGTCGATCTCGGTAACCCCCTCGGCAGTGAACCGGCAGTAGCGCTTGCGTCGGAAGAAACGGGCCATGTTCTATCTCTCTCCAGTCGTGCTATTCGGCGTCGGAATCGCTGTCGACGCCGTTGTCGTCAGCGGGGCCGCTGTCGGCCACTGCTTCTTCCCGACGCGGCGGGCGGGCGCGGTCGTCATCCTCGTCCTTCGGCTTGGCGAGGGGCGAAGGCTCGGTCACCGCCGCAGCGCGGCTGGTGACGAGATTGCGGATGACCGCGTCGTTGAACCGGAAGGCGCTCGACAGTTCGTTCAGGGTCTTCTGATCGCACTCGATGTTCATGAGCACGTAATGGGCCTTGTGGACCTTGGCGATCGGATAGGCGAGCTGGCGCCGGCCCCAGTCTTCCAGCCGGTGTATGGCGCCGCCGCTGCCGGTGATCATGCCGCGATAGCGTTCGACCATGGCGGGTACCTGTTCGCTCTGGTCCGGATGGACCAGGAACACGACTTCGTAATGACGCATTGTGGCTCCTCGTGGTTTGGCCAGCCTCCCGCCGGCCGGACCGGCCGCAGTGAGGCAAGGAGTTTGGAACTACCCCTGGAAAAGGGCGCGTAGTGTAAGCGAGATGCCGGAGGCGCGCAATTTTTCCAGCCTGCTCGTACGAGCGGCGCCGGTTCGCCGCGTTTACCCGTCGGTGGCGGGGATCTTCTCGCGCATAAGGTCGCGCAGATCCTCGGCGTCGGGCTCGCTCAAGCCCAGGAAATCCAGGACGTATGGTCTGGCGCGCTCCCAGTCGTAATCGACGGTGTCGCTGCGCATGCAGTGCTCGGTCCAGTCGGCCAGCTTGAGCGCCACCACCAGCTGTTTGAAGTGCTTGTCGCGATAGACGTTGTCGTCGGCAAATGCCTGATCGAGGTCATGGTGAATCAGGATCGCCTTGCGGATCACCGGCGTCAGATTCCAGGACTGGGTCATGTAATAACCGACAACGGCGTGGTTGGTCTGGAAATGGCGATCCTCGATCAGCGTACATCTCTCGGCGCTGACATTCGCCTCGGCAAGGACCGCCTTGTAGTTCGGAAACCGCTGCGCCATGACCGGGATGCCGCAGTCATGGAACAGTCCGAGCGTGTACGCCTCGTCCGCGCCCCCCAGCCCCAGATGGCGCGCGATCATGGCGCACAGCCGTGCCACTCGCGACGCCTCGTCCCAGTAGCGCGGAGTAGGAACGAAACCCGCGGACTCGATGGCGCCACGCAAGGCGACGCCGGCGACGATGTTGATCACGTTGTTCAGGCCCAGCAGCGCAATGCCGTGCTGGACAGAGCTGACGCGCATCAGCGGCGCGAAAAACGACGAGTTCACGGTCTTGAGCACCGCCGCCGACAGCGCCGCATCCCGGCTGATCAGGTGGGCGATGGCGATGATATCCGGCGAGTCTTTCTGAATCAGCGCATGCGCCTGCCGCAGAATTTCCGGCTGGGGCGGGATATTGATGCCGCGAATCGCCTTGAGTGTTACCTCGTCCGATAGTTCTATCGACATCTCCCATCCCTCCACGACGCATCGTTGCAGTCGGTCAATCCGCCATTTTCGTCATATTAGGATAAAAAACGTCCGGTTTCTCAGCAGTGGCCTTGCGTGCTATTTTGCCGCGACTCATCCCGGCAAATCCATGTACGCCCGAATCGTCATCCGGCCACTGGCGGCAATGCTGCCGATTCTCCTCGCAGTCCGCGTGTTTGCCGCCGACTTCGGGAATGCCATGGCCCTATACCAGGGCGGCCGTTACCCGGAGGCCATCACAGAGTTCCTTGCTCTCGCCAACGGACTCGATGCCGATGCCATGTTCATACTCGGTGACATGTATGCCAACGGGCAGGGCGTCACCCAGGACCCCGTCCAGGCGCACAAGTGGTACAACCTGGCGACCGCACACGGGGCCAAGGGCGCAGCCCAGGTGCGCGACCAGCTGGCGGCGCGCATGACGGCGGTACAAGTCGCGGACGCGCAAGGACTCGCGCGCGCCTGGCAGCCCGGGCAGGACGAACCGGTCACGGAAGCGCCCGCAGAACCGGCCCCGCCGCCCAAACCGGCAAAGGCGAAACCGGTGGCCCCGGTGAAGAAGGCGCCAACAACAGCCGAGCCGCCCACCCCGATCCGGAGCGAACCACCGCCCGCACCAATACCCGCGCCTGATGCGCGGTGGGCCGCGGCCGAACCGCCACCGGCAACCCCACCCATGCCATCGGTGCCGCCCGCGGCGACCGAAATTCCGACGCCCGCACCAGCGGCACCGCCACGGGTCGAGGTGCTGCCCCCCACAGCCCGATCCGCGTCCGTCGCCGTGACCGAAACTGCTCCACCCGCGGTACCGGCACCACCGGCTGCCCAAACCCCGCCGCCGGCCGCCACGACGACGCCCCGATCCGGCGGCTTCTTCGCCAACCTGGCGCGCGGAACCACCGGCCTGTTCGGGCGATCCCCGGCCCCAACCGAGCGCACCGCTACCGCGACGATCGGTATACGCGGCCTGTCGGCCGACGAATTGCGCAGCGCCAACCCGAACCCGGCAGCCGTGCAGCAGATGGAGGCCTATCGTGCGGACACCGTTCAGGCGTCCAGCTTTGCCCGCGATGCGGCCCTGGCCGCACAGACCGTCGAATATCTGCCGTCGCCGACACCCGCCACCACCGGCCAGAACTCGTACCAACCCCTGGGGCCGCGATGATGCACAAAATCGGGCTTGGCCTGCTGCTGCTGGTGATCGCCGCTCTGGCCGGCGCGGAGATGCCGGCCATCGACATCGGCCGGCTGGTGGACCTGACCTCCAAGGTGGCAACGGCGAACGCCCCGATACCGGTCGAGCGCGAAATCGAAATCGGGCGGGGCCTCGCCGCTTCCATGCTCGGCGCGAGCCCGCTGTATCCGGATGACGGCCTGCAGCGCTATATAAACCACGTCGGCCGCTGGCTGGCCGACCGAACCGAACGCGCCTCCCTGCCCTGGCACTTCGCCGTGCTAGACACCGAGACGGTCAATGCGTTCGCGGCCCCGGGCGGTTACATCTTCGTCACCAAGGGCCTGCTGCGGGTCGCCGGCAGCGAGTCCGAACTCGCCGGCGTGCTGGCCCACGAGATCGGGCATGTCCTGCGCAGCCACCATCTGGAGGCCATCCGCAAGCAGGCCATGGCCGGCATCGTCGCCGACGTCGCCGGCATGTTCGCCGGCAATCGCGGCGTCGATCTCGGCCCTCTGATCGGCATCGGCATGCAGGTCTACGCCCGCGGCCTCGACCGCGATGACGAATTCGAGGCCGACCGGATTGGCGTGGTGGTCGCCACCCGCGGCGGTTACGAACCCTACGGCCTGCCGCGCGTGCTGCTCGCCCTGAACGCCATGAATCCGGCGGCCGGCAATCTGTCCCTGTTGTCGAGCACGCATCCTCCGTTTCCGGACAGACTCGCCCGACTCGAGCAGCTGATGCTGGGGCGATTCGACGCCTACGCCGCGCAACCGCAACTGGCCGAGCGCTATCAGGGCTACTGCCGCGCCCTGCACTGATCCGGGGCCCGGCCGCCATGACCGAAAAGACCTACCGCAACGCCCTCGACGCCGGTCGCGAGATCCTGTGGTATCGCATCGATCGCGTGCTGGGTCAGGGCGCTTTCGGCATCACCTATCTCGCCCGCGACGTCAATCTCGATCGCCGGGTCGCAATCAAGGAATACCTGCCGAGCGGACTGGCGATGCGCAGTGGCGATCTGTCCGTGCATACCCTGTCCGACGATCAGGGCGATGATTTCCGCCGCGGCCTCGATCGCTTCCTGAAGGAGGCACGGACGCTGGCCCTCTTCGAACACCCCAACGTCGTCCGGGTTCTCAACGTGCTGGAGGCGAACGGCACGGCCTACATGGTGATGAACTACGAGGAGGGAGAAACGCTGCGGGACCTGCTCGCCCGCCGCGGCACACTGCCCGAGAGCGATCTCCGCCGCCTGTTGCTGCCGCTGCTCGACGGTCTCGATCACGTCCACGCGGCGGGGTTCATCCACCGCGACATCAAGCCCGCCAACCTGTTCATCCGCACCGACGGGACACCGTTGCTGATCGACTTCGGCGCCGCGCGCCAGGCGCTGCTGACCGGCCAGATGCAGACGATGACCAGTTTCGTCTCCAAGGGTTATGCCGCCATCGAGCAGTATTCGAGCAAGGGTGATCGACAGGGGCCATGGACAGACATCTACGGCATGGGCGCAACCCTGTTCCGCGCCATCACCGGCATGCTGCCCGCCGACGCCATCGACCGCAGCGAGGCCCTGAGTCACGGGACGAGTGACATCCTGTCTCGACTCGCGGACATCGCCGCCGGTCGCTACTCGACCGGGTTCCTACGCGCCATCGATCACGCCATCGCCTTCCGCGCCCAGGACCGGCCGCAATCGATCGCCGAATGGCGGCGCGAAATCGAGGCTGCGGTTCCGGAGGCGACGCCCGGGGACACAGAGGTACCGACGCAGGTCATGCCACACGCGGAACCGGGCGTCGCGGCGGCACAACCGCCCTCGGAGGCCTCAACCGTAATCGCCCCGGTCGTTGCCGCCATGCGTAGCGGAAACCGGCGCACTGCCCGCGTTCCCATCTTGGCGATCAGTTCGATATTGGTTACGGTGGTACTCGTCAGCGCCCTTTACACGCTATCTGGCGACAAGACGGCCGCGCCAGCTGAGATGCCGGCGCTGCCTTCGGCTCCACCACCCGGCCCGGACGCCGCACCCGAAATACCTGCCGGCCCGGCAACGACTCTCGACACCGTGCCCGCGGCTGACGCGCCGCAAACGACCGTGGCGGCAGCCGTGGAGGCCGTATCCACTCCCGCGCCAACGTCCGCGGAGGAGATAACCGCACTGCTCGCCCAGGCGCGCGACGACATCGCCGCGTTGCGGCTGACGACACCCAAGGGTGAAAGTGCCTTCGATCGCTACATGAGCGTGCTCGTCCTCGATCCGAAAAACAGCGCGGCCCAGAACGGTGTGGCGGCCATCGCCGACAAGTACGTCGAACTCGCCTACCGGGACATCGCCGCGGGTAAACTCGAACGCGCCCAAGGTTACCTCGACAAGGCCGCCGAACTCGCGCCCGACTCGCCGTCGCTGCGGGACGCCAAGGTAGCGCTGGCCGAGCGCCGGAAACCCGTGGTCGAAGCGGCCGGTACGGAATCCCCCCCTCCAGACAACGCAACAGACTCGCTGAAGGACAAAGCCGGCGCGCTCAAGAAGCGATTCGATGATTTCCTCAAGTCCCAGTACGCGATCCCGCGCGAAGAGACTCGGGCCGACGAGCTTCGTGATCGACTGGGAGGCAGCCGCTAGACCCGGGGAGCCGTCCATTGTCGCGGCGGTTGGCGGGCCGCGGTCGTCGGGTTAAACTACGCGCCGTTTTTTCGGGGATGTAGCTCAGCTGGGAGAGCGTCGCGTTCGCAATGCGAAGGTCGGGGGTTCGATCCCCCCCATCTCCACCACCATTCCAAGGCCAGACGTTGCTCTGGCCTTTTTCTTTTCCGCCTTCGCGCCAGCACTGGCGGGGATTTCGGGGTTCGTGCGAAGGGCGGCTGCGGCCTCAGACAGGCTTGCGCTTCACGCCTTGGTGCGGGGGCTGGCTGCTTTTCGCACCCGGTTACGCAGGCCTTCGAAGTAGGTGGCATCAGCTGGCGCGGCCGGCGCCGACGCAGCACCCGTCAAGAGCAAGCCGCGTAGCTGCAGTCGATCCTGATCCTTGCGGATCAACTCGCGCACGTACTCGCTGCTGGTGCCGTAGCCGCGCTGGTTGACCTGTTCGCCCACAAACGACCGCTTCAATCATTCTTGTTCCGCGATCTTTGCCGACAGGAACAGCAGCAGCAGATTATCCGGCGCTGACTGAAAACCGAAACGGCGGTAGTACCCGGCTGCCTGGTCATCGAGTGCATCGACGAACAGGCCAATCCCTCCTGCCTCGGCGTAGATGCGCCGCGCCCGTGCAAGGGCATCGACCAGCAACAGTTCGCCCAGCTCCTTGCCCTGGTATTACCGTTCGACCGCCAGCCGGCCCAGCCGCACGCCCGGGATGCGGCGCGGCAGCTTCTTGCGCCAAGCATTCGGCAGATAACGGTTGTCCAGTTCGGCCAGGGTCAGCGCGTAGTAGCCGCAGATGCGAGCCGGCTCAATCTCACGGATGGCGACAAAGGTTTTCGACAGTCCCTTGTCCTGATGCTGGCGCGCAACCTGCCACAACCAGTCGTTCAGTTCCTGGCGACCACTGTCGAACCCATGGCGGTCATGGTTCCCAGCCAAAGGTCGTACCTGCATCGTCTCGCTTGGCTTTCTGATAACGCTTCATGGCAGCCTTCAACTTGGCATTCGGCTTGGGCGGGTTTTCCATCAAATCGAGCAGCCAGTTCCAGTCGCGCGGACTCAGGCGGATGACCTCCTCACGCTCGATGACTTCTCGGGCTTCTTTCAGCGCCGCCTGCACCAGAAACTGGTTGACCGTGGCACCCGTCAATTCGGCGGCACGGCAAAGCGTCTCATACACCTCGTGTGGAACCCGAGCGCCGATACGGTCTTGCTTGGCAATTGCGGTACCCATATGAACCTCCAACAACGATCTGAGCGCCCAGTCTATCGCTGTCGCCATTTTGACGCCGCTATGTCATGGCAATCAGAAATGGCTTGGCTTCCTGATCGAACAGCGCGCACAGCCGCCTGTATCCAGTTCCCGCGCGATGTGCTGCCAATCCAGAGCGTCGATGCATGCGGCGACGCTGTCGTCGACCAGCGGTGATAGCGCTTTCTGTTCCAACGGCGCATTCATGGCTTGGCCTCCCGTTCGAGCAAGGCGCGCTTGCGCTCGACGCCCCAGCGGTAGCCGGACAATCCACCATCGTTGCGTACGACCCGGTGGCATGGGATAGCAACGGCCAGGGCATTGGCAGCACAGGCGCCGGCCACGGCACGCACGGATCCTGGAGACCCGATACGCCGGGCGATTTCGCTATAGCTTGTTGTCGAACCCGCCGGGATTTCCCGCAGTGCCTGCCAGACACGTTGCTGGAAGGCGGTGCCGCGAACATCGAGGGGTAGGTCGAGGCCAATTTTCGGCATCTCGACGAACCCCACGACCTTGGCGACAAGTTGCTCGAATTCGGCATCCCCACCAATCAACTCGGCCTTGGGGAAACGATCTTGCAGATTGCGAGCCAAGGCATCGGGGTCGTCGCCCATCAGGATCGCGCAGACGCCTCGTTCGCTGGCGGCGACCAAGATGGCGCCGAGGGAACACTCACCGATGGCAAAACGTATTGTGGCGCTTGCGCCACCGGACCTATAGTTCTTCGGAGTCATGCCCACTGGGCAGGCCGAGCGCGAGGTGGCCGTAGCCTTCGCCGCCGGCTTGTCCGGCAACCGCTGCGGGACCTTCAGTGTGTCTTGACCCACGATAACCACTCCGTTGTGGTGAGCAACCACCAGACGGAACACGAGGACAGCGGCATCGCTTTCATTTCAGCCACGCAAATGACCATGCCATGCCCGTTATCATGCCTTTTCCAGCAGCCTGCCAGTAAGGGTAATAGAGAGGGTAATAACCTGGGGTGTTGTGCGCGATGGCAGGCAGCACCTCAAGTACCCGCAGCAATGCTCATTGCAGAAGAAGAACCGCAGCTACATCTATCAGGGCACGTCAATCTGCTGACACGGTGATGCTGAATAGCCACGGCACCTCGGTACTGCGGCGCGCCTCGTAAGCCCTGATCGCCTCGGCGTGCTGCAGGGTGATGCCGATGTCGTCGAGGCCGTGGAGCAGGCGGTCCTTGAGGCCGGCGTCGAACTCGAACGTGATGCGCTCGCCGGCCGGCGTAGTCACGGTCTGCGCCGCGAGATCGACGACGAGCCGGTAACCGGGCGTCGCGATAACTTCCCTGAACAAACGATCGATGACATCGGCCGGCAGACGCACCGGCAGCAGGCCGTTCTTGCAGCAGTTGCTGAAAAAGATGTCGGCGAAACTCGGTGCCATGACGCAGCGGATGCCGTAATCGGTCAATGCCCAGGGCGCATGTTCGCGTGACGAACCGCAACCGAAATTCTCGCGCGCCAGCAGGATACCGGCACCCCGGTAGCGCGCCTGGTTGAGGATGAAATCCGTGTTGAGCGGCCGCTGGCTGCAATCCTGTCCCCACTCGCCGCGGTCGAGATAGCGCCACTCGTCGAAGAGGTAGGGTCCGAAGCCGGCGCGCTGGATCGAGCGCAGGAACTGCTTCGGAATGATGGCGTCGGTATCGACGTTCGGCCGATCGAGCGGAACCACGAGGCCATCGAGGATCGTGAAGGGTTCCATGATCAATATCTCCGCACGTCGACGAAATGGCCGGCAAGGGCAGCAGCGGCGGCCATCGCCGGGCTGACGAGATGGGTGCGCCCGCCGGGACCCTGGCGCCCTTCGAAATTGCGGTTGCTGGTCGAGGCGCAGCGCTCGCCGGGTGCCAGCCGATCCGGATTCATGCCGAGACACATGGAACAGCCAGGCTCGCGCCACTCGAAGCCGGCATCCTTGAAAACGCGGTCGAGTCCCTCGCCCTCGGCCTGCTGTTTGACGAGCCCGGAACCCGGCACCACCAATGCCTGCTTGATGGTGGCCGCAACGTGCCGGCCGCGGATGACGGCCGCGGCCGCGTGCAGATCGCTCAGACGCGAGTTGGTGCAGGAACCGATGAACACCTTGTCGACGGCGATGCCGGTAATCGGCGTGCCCGGCTTGAGGTCCATGTACCGGAGCGCGTGCCGCATGCCCTCGGCGCGGATCGGATCGGCCTCGGCGGCCGGGTCCGGCACGCGGTCACCGACACCGACCACCATCTCCGGCGACGTCCCCCAGGTCACCTGCGGCGGCAGCGTGCCGGCGTCGATATCGACGATTCGATCGAAGTGAGCCTCCGGATCGGAATGCAGGTCGCGCCAAATGGCGACGGCCCGATCCCAGAGTTCGCCGGCGGGCGCGAACGGCCGGCCGCGCACGTAGTCGATGGTCTTGTCGTCGACCGCCACCAGGCCGGCGCGCGCGCCCGCCTCGATCGCCATGTTGCAGATCGTCATGCGCTCCTCGATAGACAACGCGCGGATCGCCTCGCCGCCATACTCGATCGTGTGTCCGGTGCCGCCGGCGGTGCCGATCCGCCCGATGATGGCGAGGATCAGGTCCTTCGCCGTCACGCCGGGGCCGAGCCGGCCGCCGACCCTGACCAGCATGTTCTTCGCCTTGCGCAGCACCAGGCATTGCGTGGCAAGCGCGTGCTCGACCTCGGAGGTACCAATGCCGAAGGCGAGCGCACCGAGCGCACCGTTGGTCGAGGTGTGCGAATCGCCGCAGACGATGGTCATGCCGGGCAGCGATGCCCCCTGCTCCGGGCCGACCACATGGACGATGCCGTTGCGCGGATCGCGGATGCGGAAATTGGGGATGCGCCACTCACCTACGTTCCGCTCCAGCGTCTCCAACTGCAGGCGCGAGATTGGATCATGAATGACAGTCTGATCATCGGTCGGGACGTTGTGATCGAACACCGCCAGGTTGGCATCGACCCGCCACGGCCGGCGGCCGGCGAGTTTCAGGCTCTCGAAGGCCTGCGGCGAAGTCACCTCGTGGACCAGGTGCCGGTCGATGTAGATGAGCGCCGATCCGTCGTCGTAGTGATGGACGACGTGGGCGTCCCAGAGCTTGTCGTAGAGGGTGCGAGCGGTCATGTCAGCGGCGCGATTCGCGGGGCGCGCAGTATAGCAAAGCGGCCTCAGCCGCCGCCGATGCGCACCACCGTCCGCCCCGTCTGCCGGCCCGCCAGCAGGTCGTCGAATACCGCCGGCAGATCGTCCAGGCCGACGATGCGGGTCACGATGACGTCGAGATGCCGGGGCTTGAGATCGGTCGCCAGCCGCTGCCACAGCGGCTCGCGCCACTCGGGCGGACACCCCGCGGAAGTCACGCCGAGCAGGGCCACCCCGCGCAGGATGAATGGCATCACCGTGGTGTTCAGGTGCGAACCGCCCGCCAGCCCCACCGAGCAGATATTGCCCCAAGGCTTCGTCGTCCGCGTCAACCAGGCCAGCATGTCGCCGCCGACGTTGTCTATGGCCCCGCCCCAGAGGCCCCGCTCCAGTGGTTGCGTGCCGAAGTCGATGGTCGTCCGGTCGAGCACTTCGGTCGCGCCGAGGCCCGTGAGGTAATCGCGATCGCCGGTCTTGCCGGTGACCGCGGTCACGGCGTAGCCGAGCCGCGACAGGATGTCGATGGCCAGCGCCCCCACGCCGCCGGTCGCGCCGGTGACCGCGATGGATCCCAGATCAGGGCGCTGGCCGTTCTGTTCCAGGCGGCGCACACACAGGGCGACG
>Ga0233425_10006780_pt1 | contig 16617 bp, 12 predicted proteins | sample Watercolumn_Towu_2_FD_181712 | JGI IMG/M metagenome (GOLD analysis project Ga0233425, IMG submission 181712) | Freshwater microbial communities from Lake Towuti, South Sulawesi, Indonesia - Watercolumn_Towuti2014_140_MG | ecosystem: Environmental > Aquatic > Freshwater > Lake | place... | reverse complement strand
AGCCATTGGCGAGTTCACGCTCGACGCATCGGCGAAACCGCTGCGAGTTGGCGTCGGCGACCCGATCACGCTGACGCTTACTGTCACCGATCGAGGAGATGGCCGTGCGCTCTCGCACGTTCAGCCTCCGCCGCTCGACACGCCAGAGCTAGCGCGCGACTTCCGGATGCCGACTGCGCCGCTGGCGGGCACCATCGCTGGGCGCACCAAGACTTTCACGCAGTCACTGCGACCTGTTCGACAGGGCATCGACAGGATTCCCGGAGTCGAGTTTTCGTGGTTCGATCCGATCACCGGGAGATATGGTTCGGCGCAGAGCGCGCCGATCCCGATCACAGTTGTCCCATCGGAACACCTTTCGACACAGGCCGTACTCGGTGGCACGGCCACTCTGCCGCAGCCGACCCAGTTACAGAGTGTCTCCGAGGGTCTGCTTGCGAACATTGAGCCGACGCTAGCGGTTGTCAGCGATGGACGAGTCGGACTGCTCTCGATGTCGTCGGCGCTCATTCTGCTCGGGCCACCGGTGCTGTGCGCTGGGGTGCTCTTTGCGAAGCGGAGGCGCGAGAAGCTCGCAGGCGACGAGTCAGGCCGTCGTATCCGCGGCGCCCGCCGCGGCGCGCGCGAACGCCTAGCGACGGGCGATCCGGCGGCCGCGCTCGCAGGATTCATCGCCGACCATGCCAATCGTCCGCATGGAACGCTGACGCGCGATGAAGTTCGCGAGATCCTTCGACACGCGGGGGCGCCGAGCGAGTTGTTGAATCAGGTTGATCGAACGCTTGCCCAGGCGGAGCGGAGTAGGTTCATGGCTCCGGGGGGAGTCGCGTCGGAGTCTCTCAACGCGTCGGAAGTGGAAAAGATGCTCGATGCGCTCGGTCGACTTTCGTGGAGTGCGTCGCGGAAGGGCGAAGGGAGTTCACGATCATGAAACGCACCCGCACAGTCAGGCGCGCGCTTCGGCATCTCATCGGCGTAACGCTTGCGGTCTCGGCGGCAGCGGTTTGCTCTGCGGGCGGGGCTACTAGCAACGACTCGACGGGAGCGGTAACGGTCGAGAAGGCGACCCCGGAACAACGCCTGTCACTGGCGCAGAGCGCTCAGGCAGAGTACGACCTTGCGATGGCATCGCTACCGACCGACCCGGTGAAGGCGAGGGGGCACTTCGCATCGTCGGCGGAGAAGTTTCAGGCGGCGATCCAAGCGGGCGCGGCCACCGGAGCGATCTACTACGACCTCGGCAATGCGCTCGTCCAAGCAGGCGAGCCTGCGCGCGGGGTTGGCGCGTACCTCGATGCGCAGCGGTTGATGCCTGCGGATGCGCGCGTCGCGGCCAATCTTGCCCATGCTCGCGCGCTGCTTGGGTCGTCGAGTGAACAGACGCCGCGATCGGCGGGAGAGAGCATCGCGGGGTCGTGGCGCGGCGTGTCGAGCAGCGCGCGTGGGGTGGTTGCGAGCACGCTATGGCTCTGCTTCTGGGGAGCGTTGCTCGTCGGAGTCTGGACGCGCTGGCCGCAGCGTGTTCCGTGGCGGAGCGGGCTCGCGGCCCTTGGCGCTGCGAGCGTGTTGACGGCCGCGACCTTGGCTGTCGACGAGTATCGCGCGCGCACAGACCTACCGGGGGTACTCGTGACTCCGGATGTCGTCGTCCGCAAGGGAAATGGCGATGGCTTCGCCCCGGCATTCGCCCAGCCCGCGAAGCTCGGCACGGAGTTCACCCTCAAGGAAGAGCGACCCGGTTGGTACTGCATCGAGTTCCCCGGCGGCGAGTCGGGGTGGGTGCGCGCCACGGATGCGATTGTGGCGCGGGGGGCCGACCACTAAACGGAGAGGGTGAGATTCGAACTCACGAGCAGGACAAGCCCGCTACTAGTTTTCGAGACTAGCTCCTTCAACCACTCGGACACCTCTCCAGAGGTGCGACAGTATCGCGAATTGCGCTCAGCCTGTCCAGTTGCTGAGAACCACCGTCATGTCGAGCCCGTCAACGATGCCGTCGTCGTTGAGATCGGCGGCATTACCCGCAGTCGTCGGCCCCCAGTTGGCGAGGATCTGCGTCATGTCGAGACCGTTTACGAATCCATCACCGTTGACATCGCCGGGCACACTCTGCGGCTCGCATTGATCGGCGATGCCGTTGCCATTGCCGTCGGCGCAAGTCGTCCCGGCACCGCGCCAAGCTGCGCCGGAAGCGGCCGCGTCCGCCTCGGACATGATGAGGCAGAAGCCGTTGGGGAAGCACGCAGCTCCCATCGGTAGTGGGCAAGAGACACCCGAGCATGTCGTGCTATTGCCTTGGTAGTTACCGCCGAGTGCGGCGCATGCGGATGGCGACAGGCCGCCAGAGCACGAGCCGTTAGGCAGGCAGCAGGCACCTGTGGGGAAGCAGACCGTGCCAGCGCATGTGCTCCCCTCCGCGCCTGGAATCCCCCCCGCTCCGAGGCATGACGAGTATGGCAGATTCACGCAGCCGCCTGTAGATGCGAAGCAGCACGCGACATTTCCCTGCGGTTGGCAGATGGTCGCCGAGCAGGTCGTGCCGTCGCCGCGGTAGATGCCGTTGGCTGCAGCGCAGTCGGCCGCTGTGCCTAGCGCGCAGTTCCCGTTCACGCAGCACGCCCCCTGTGCCGCAGCGCAATTGACGGGCGTCACAGTCACGCGAATCACCCAGTCACCGCTTGGCCTGCAGAGCGAGGGGAGTTGCGCGAATGACTTCCATCCAGAGCCGCACCCAAATGGACAACTCACCATCCAGATCCAGTTCTGTGAAGACTGCTGCAAGCCTCCCGTGTCGGTCGTCGGGAAGGCGTTGCTATTGCTCGGTGGCGCCGTGACGCATGGATTCGCGGTCTGGTTGTTGTGATCCACGATCTTGTAGGCGATCGAAAATGTGTGTGATCCGTTGTCGTTGATGTAAATCTGCTCGGGGTCCGCGGGATCAACCATGAACTGCACGTTGACGCCGTTGGTTCCGGGCGCCATCACGATGTGCGGGATCATCTTGTCGTCTGAGGCGATGCTGAATATCTGCGTGCCAGTCGCGGGCGTCCCCTCGTAGACATGAATGGACCACTTGGTCGTCGTCTGCACGGTGGCCGCACTCGTGGCGAAGATCATCTCGGTCAGATCGAGGCGCACGGGGAACATCGCGGCAGGAAGCACATACGAAGCGCCCGCCATCTCCTGCTCGGCGAAGCCTGCCTGCACAATGAACGAGCCGCCGGAGAAGTTTGCGTCCGAGTGCGTGCGCACCTCCTGCGGGCACGCTCCCGCGAGCGAACCGCCATCGCCACCACTGCGGTAGACCGCTCGGAGAGTCGGGACATCGCGGAATGCCGTGAAGATCGGTGAGTGTCGATCGCCGAGCACGAGCGCGTCGTCGGCTTGCGCCATATCGCCAGCGTCGGAGAAGCAGAAACTCGTGGGTGCGAGAAGACTTACGAGTGCGGCAACCGCGACGGTCGTCGTGCGCATGGGGCGTCTCCTGATTCGGTTCGAGACCATCGCACATGCGAAATCCCGAGCCGTGCGTTCAAGGTAACCCACTCCCCCGCCAAATCAACCGACTTAGGAGGAATCCTCCGCCAATCCCCCGTTGGCGAGCGCAAACTGAAGAATTGAGTCCTGGCCGATCAGCCCTTGCGGGGCTTGGCTGGGTTCGGGATCCCCGACTGCTCCCAGTTGATCGAGATCTTGTCGGTCGCGATCTCTTCAATAACAACCTCAAAGTCGCTGCGACCGTTGCGCTCCACTAGCGGTCGCGCGCCCTCGAGCAATTGGGTAATGCGCCGTTGAATGAGCGCTGCCAACTTGAACCGGCCGCCGACCTTAGCAACGATGTCATCGCTCTTGAGTGTTTCGATCATTCGGGGTGTTCCCTTTGGGAAGCCGCGCACTTTACACAGAGCCGCATGCGATGGCAACCCCTGTTCGAGGTGTGGGAAGCCGCTCCACGACCGGGATAGGATCGATTCGACCCCATTCATGCCTGCTTCCCAGAGGTTTTCTCGCGCCGCCCGCCTTCCCGGCCCTTCCGCATACGCCGCCGTGTGGGCGGCGAAGATTCGCACGAACCTAGGGTGGATCGCATTCGCAGCCCGCGCTAATGGGTTGGCGCGCACGCGATTGGGGCTCTCGGTTGGGAGGCGTGTGGGAGGCGCGACCGTGCGCGTCCGCGCCAAGCGACTGATCCGCGAAGCATTCCGACTCGAGCGAGCGACGCTTCCACCCGGGCTCGACATCGTCGTAGCGCTTCACACGCCGGGCGAGCGCACGCTTGCTGACTACCGCATCGCGCTTTGCAAAGCCGCAGCGCAACTCGCCGTCAAGGTCGAGGAACGGGATCGTCGCCAGAACCCCCCCACGGATGGCACCTGAGGATGCGCGTGAGCGCGAGCCACGAACCGCGCATGAGCCCATACAGTTCGATCGCCTCGATCGCGTAGTGCGAGCACGATGGGTGGAAGCGACACCGGCCCCCCATGATCGGCGAGAGCACAACCTGATACAGGCCGACAAGCGCGATGCCGACGCGCCGTCCGAGCGTGCGGCGCGGCGCGCTCACGCCGCGTCGACCACGCGATTCGACAGCGAGCCCACGCCGGCGATGTCGATCTCGACGAGATCGCCAGCGCGCAAGTACGACGGGGGCCGCATCGCGTGACCGACTCCTGCGGGCGAACCGGTGAGAATCACCGTTCCTTCCAGCAGCGTCATTCCCCGGCTCAAGTCCGCTATGAGCCGTGCAACCGAAAAGATCATCTGCGAGGTGGATGCATTCTGGCGGGTCTCGCCATTCACGCGCGTGTGGATGATGAGCGCCTGCGGGTCGCGCACCGCCGAGGCGGGAACCGGTTCGCTCAACGGGCAGAATGTGTCGAAACTCTTGCCTCGGCAGAACTGACCACCCGCGCCGTGGTTCTGCCACCAGCGGGCGCTGACATCATTGGCTACTGAGTAGCCAGCGACGAACGACAGCGCGCGCTCGACGGAAACGTCGCGCGCGTTCGCGCCGATCACCACCGCAAGTTCCCCCTCGTAGTCGACCTGCGGCCCCCCTTCGCTGCATATCGCAGGAAGCACAATGTCTGCGCTTGCCCCCGTGATACATGCCGGGTTCTTGAAGAAGACAACCGGTCGCTCCGGCGGCTTGCCGCCCATCTCGCTCGCGTGATCGGCGTAGTTGCGACCGACGCAGATGATCGCGGGTGGAAGCGGGCGCGCGCTCATCTCACTTCACTTCTGCCGTCGAGCGCTTGGATGCGTCGGTCTCGGCTGCGCGCCCAGCCGCTTCGGCGGCGCGTGCCTGACGGAAGGCATCCATGTCCGGGGGCTCGGGGAGTACCTGCGCGAACGGTGCGACCTGCGCGATGGGATCTAGCGCGAACTCGGCCTCGATCGGCCCCTTGATGAGGTCGTAGACCATGCGGCGCTCGGTCTCGCTTGCGCGGTTGTAGATCGTGAGCCGGTCGATGAGCGGTTGCGAGGTATCCATGAGCACATTGGCGAAGACATCCTGGACACTGCTCTTCAAGCTCCCGACAAGATCCGCCATGCGCCGCTCTCCGAACTTGTTGACGAAGTCGGTGTAGCGATTGCCTTGGAAGTATGTCGTGAGGTCGCGCGCGAAATCAAGCGCCTGCTTGAGCACCTGCGGGCGGTCGAGCAGCAGCCCCTCGCGGAAGCCTCGTGAGAGCGCGGCGTAGACATCACTGCGTGCGACATCGGGCGAGCCCTCATACTCGCCGTAGGTCACATTGTGAACGAAGGTCTCGAGTGGCGCCTCGTACTTGTTGTTGGGGATGAGCCCTCCGCGCCCGAAGAGATGATCGAGCTTGGTAAGAACCGCCTGCGCGCCTTCATAGTCGCCCATGCGGAAGAGTTCGCGCACCGCCTGCGACATGTAGTTCTGATAGAAGTCACAGAACGAATCTCCGCCCCCGCCGCGCGTGCCGTAGTGCTTGCGGTAGAGCTCGCCGAAGTACGAGTCGATCGACTTGATCCAGCGCGGATCGTTGAGCCGCCCCGGGTTGTCGTTGCTGAATGGGTCGTACTGCATCAGGCCCGTGCGCGAGAGCGCCTGCATCGCCTGAATGTTGATGCGATCGTTGTTGAGGACCTTGTAGATGTCCTCGACATTGGTGAAGCGCTTCGCGGCAGTCGTCGCCCCCTTACGCGCCCAGTAGAAGGCGTGCGACTGTGGATGGCGCCAGTCGAAGGGACCGAACTCGTTTGTGTACTCCCACATCAGCGCCGCATCCATGTTGTAAGCGTCGCGCAGAACCTTCTTGCGAAGGAACGGGAGGAACGAGGCGAGCGCGGCACGACCCTCGGGTGCGGCGAGCGTGGCATCGAACGCGGCGTACACGGGGTCCTTCGCCCGAAACGCCTCGTCGAGCCGAAGGAGCTTCGCGTAGCGACTCGTCTGCACCGCCTCCCAGCGCCCCAAGTGCATCAGAAAATCGCGATCGAGCCTGAACTGAAAGCGCCGGTCGAAGGTCGAGAGCCCCGAAGTGAGCGACTCCACAAGCTGCTTCGTTTCCGGGTGCGCGACATATAGCTCTTCGATCGTGTCGGGAGCGTCCTTGAGCGCCGCCAACCACGCGACGCGCTCGGCGTGCGTGCCCGGCGGAACCCCAAGCAGGAACTGCCACTCGCGAGCCCACTCTCTCTTGTAGTAGAGGTGCGCATCGTCGGCAACACCGTCGACCTTGTGCGATATCCAGAACGCGAGCTCCTTGTGGAGCGGCAAGTCGTTCGGGTTGTAGCGAAGCCCCTCATCTCGCACGAGGTCAATGCCCGCGCGCACCCACTCCCATCGTTCAGCGGGAGTGTCGGTGAGCACAGAAATGTTGTAGGCCATGTTGTGGCCTTGGAATCCCCACACTTCGCCGAAGCGCGGTTGCAACTTGGTGATGAGCCGCGCGTCGGCCATCGCCTCGTAGAACAGCCCCTTCTCTTTCTGAATGCCCGCCTTCAGCCAGAGGTAGTCGACGATGATGCCCCGGAGTGCGCCGATCGCAGTGCCGACCGCAACGATGGGGGGCGCCCCCTCGAGCGAGACATCTGTGTAGCGCAGTGCTCGCTCATCGCTGATGCGCAGGAGCGTTGGCAACATCGATCCGGCGGTGGCGATGGCGCCTGACGCGATGAGCGCGCATAGCAGTTGAATCAGTCGGTCGCGCATCTCACCCGTTCCCGCTGTAGATAGCGATCTCTTTGCGGCGGAACGCGAGGAGTCCAGCCGTGAATGCGACCGTGCTCCAAGCGACACCGACCTTCCAGAAAGTCGAGATCACATCGGTCCACGACACCACTTGACCATCCACGAGATCGTTCGTGGCTCCCGACTCCGAGAATGGCGCGAACGCCCAGCGCACCGTCTCTGCAATCGCGCGCACAGCGTGCTGGAATGCGCGCGTCATCCAGTCGGACTCGTCTCGGATGTAGTAGTTGCGAAGCGCCATTCCGAGGAACGGCGAGAGCGCCCCGGACATAAGCACAGTGAAGGCGAGCAGGACCGCGACAGGGAACGAGAGCACGCTGCCGGCCGCGACGCCGAGGGCAGAGATGAACGCGAGCTTGGACCAGTCAACAAGCATCGCGCGCAGAAAGTTCCCTTCGAAGGACCCCACTCGATGCAGCACTTCTAGCCCATCGCGATCGAAGTTCATCGACCAGGCGCTGGGATAGAACTGGAGATCATTTGTGAGCCCGCCATTCACAACCTGCACCGTGAGCGTCCCGTCATCAGCGATCGCCGCCGCCGGAATGGGAAAGACATTGCGCTGCACGGGGACATAGTTCACCATCGCCGGCGGCGCCCCGCCGAACACGAACAGCACGGGGAAAGTTTCATGCGAGTCGTCGCGACCGATGTGAAACTTGTAGCGGAGCACCGGATCGGATCCCGCAGCCTTCGCTTCCGCCAGCCCGTGGAAGACGAAAGTCCGCGACTTCCCCGCATCAATCGTGCGCTGCTGGACATCAAACTCTTTCACCTTGTCGGAGGCGAGATCGCGGCGTACCTCGGCCTCGGAGCGCCGCCCCTCGGCGATGTCCGCCCGAAGCACCGAATCCTGCTCAACGGCCCGGTTCACCATGTCGGCGAGCGCTGCTGGATCGATCGTTGCATACTCAGGCTGGGCGGTCTCGCGCGCCACGAGCACCTGATCATGCAGCGCCGCCGCGTCCGCGATGTCGGTGGCTGGCCGCGTGCGAAGAATCTCTGTGTGGACAAAGACCGCCGCGCCGCCCACGGCGAGGATGATCGCGTTGAGCACGAGGAGCCCCGTGAACTTCCCTAGCAGATACTGAAAGCGCGAGAGCGGCTTGGTGAGAACCGACCAGACCTGACGGTCGCGTATCTCAAACGAAACGGTAGCGCAGGAAAGAAAGAGTGTGAGGCACGAGGCAAACACGAAGACGGTAGTTGTCCCCTTCGAGAGATAGGTCTGAACCTGATATCGGAGTGGCTCGCGGGCGTCGATGGTCAGCGGGATCAGCGGTAGCGCGACGAGCAGCGCGCCGATGAAGCCCATCGAGATGCGCTGGCGAAGCCCTTCGAGCATGAATGTGTGGGCGACCGAAAGCGCCGGCTGTGGAAATGAGAGCAGCACCAATGCGAGCCGCGAGAGCAGCAGAAATGCGAACAGAAGCGCGCCTATCCCGCCGAGCGCGGCGACGACTTCGAGCGAACCTACGAGCCATGGGATCGACATCGCAAGCAAGGTTCCGGCGGCGATCGCGAGCATTGGGAAGAAGAGGCCTAGCAGCACCGAGCACGCGCCCAGCGTGACGAGCGCCAACGCAACTCCTAGGACAAGCCATGGTTGTTCGACGATCGACGCCGGAGCCCACGCCGGCGCATCGGCCGCGGCGACGACCGAAGCAACTTCCCTCGCTTCGGGGAGTTTTCCCGACTCGTCGAAAAACTCTGGTGCCATCACGCGGACACGCGCGGATCCGACGGCGCGCCCATCGACGGTGACGGTTCCCCGCTCCATGAGTTCCAGAGCGACTGGCGTGCGCTGCGCGGCGTTCGCGCTCTCAAGGATCGTCCCGATGCGCGTGCAGAGCGCCTCGTACTTGAACGACGAGATGACGAGTGGCGTCGTTAGCGAACATGTGGTGAGAAGCACCAACACGAGGAGCGTGAGTCGCCCCCTCCGCGAGGCCTCCCATGCTGCCAGCTTTGCTCGCAGCGCTTTCGCCGCTCTCACGATCCGCGCTCCGACTCCTTCGAGTCCTTCTCGAGCAGCCCGTCGATGACCGAGGCATCGGGCCCACCCTTCTTGTCCGGAGCAGGATCGTGCCCGTGCGGCGCGCGCGCCACGGGCGACTCCTTCGGGCGAACGAGTTCGTCAACGACGCTCGGCGCGGCGGGTGTGCGCGCGACCTCGTGGCGCGGAGGCGTAGGCGCCTTCGCTGGCGCAGCACGCTCGAGTTCTTCGATCACAGTCGATGGAGTTGCCGCCGCACTTGCGTCTGGTCCGCCCACGAGGAACGCGGCCGTGCGTCCGCCGTGCAACGCGCCGCTGTTCGCGGACTGCTCTTGCCGTGCCCGCTCGACGATCTGTACGAATAGGTCTTCGAGTCTCTGGCGCGGTGCATCGACGGCTTCGATCGCGACCCCCTCCTCGCGCGCGATCAACTGATCGATCTTGGTGATCGTCTCGCTCTTCAAGCGCGGGGCGCGAATCGTCGTGCGATTCGTGTCCGTAAGCAGTTCCTCTGTCGTGCCGGAAGCGCGGATCTTGCCGCCGTAGAGCACGACCATGCGATCGCAGACATCTTCGACATCGGCCAGCAAGTGCGATGAAAGCAGGATGGTCTTGCCTCTTCGACCGAGATCCAACAGCAAGTCCTTCACCTGCCGCGTGCCAATCGGATCCAGGCCCGAGGTCGGCTCGTCGAGAATGAGGAAATCAGGATCGTTGATCAGCGCCTGCGCAAGACCGAGGCGCCGCGCCATGCCCTTTGAAAACTCGCCCGCAACTCGGTGGGCGGCGCCCTCGAGACCGACCATCTCAAGCAGTTCGTCCGTCCGTTTGCGCCTCATTGCTCGCGGCATGCCAAACAACTTGGCGTAATAGTCAAGTGTCTCGCGCGGTGTGAGGTACCGGTAAAGGTAGGACTCTTCGGGCAGGTACCCGATGCGGGACTTGAGCGCGACATCGCCCGGATCGCGCCCGAACACGAGCAGTCGCCCCTTGGTCGGACGAAGCAGTCCAAGGATCATCTTGATCGTCGTCGACTTCCCTGAGCCATTCGGGCCGAGTAAGCCGAAGATCTCGTGAGGGCGGACTTCAAAGGCGATGCCGTCGACCGCTCGCGCCTTAGCTCGAAGCCAGAAGTCGCCGAAGGTCTTTACCAGTCCGATGGCTTCGACGATCGGCGGTCCATCCGAGCGATGACGAGCCATGCCTCGCGCGCTTTCAGTCACGACCGAACCCCTTCTCGCCCGAGGCGTCCAATCGTCTACCCGCCTTGTCAAGCATGATCGTCTTGCTGCCGAGCTGGAATGTCGGACTACCCACGCCGATCATCTCCGCTTCTCGCTTCTTCCGCGCGATCTCCGCATCCCGCCGTGCCTGCATGATCTGCGGCGAACTCTTGATCTGGATCGCGTACTTCGCGAGTGTTGGCGGCACAGAGAACACTTCCGCCTCTTTCCGGCTCACGACTTCGCGCACCGCGTCAAGCCAGAGCTTCTGCACGAGCTGCCGCGGGTTCTCGCGGAAACTCGCAGAGAGACTCTCGATGCGCTGTGCCTCTTTGCCGAGAGTTGACTCGAGCGCGGACTGGTACGCCTTCGCGCGCGCAACGATCATCGCCGCGCTCCCGCCAATGTCAGGCTGTTCGAGTCGCTGACCGATGCCGGTGAGCGCTGCATCCGCCCCCGCTTGGTCGCCGATGGAGAGCACGCGTTCGTACTCCTCGATCATTCCGAGCACTACCGCGTAGTTGGGACCCGCCGCACCGACAAGCGTCGCGTTCGCCTCTTGGCGCGCACGCTCTATCGCGGTCTTTGCATCCTCGCGCGCGGTCTGCACTCGCCTAAGCGCGTTGCGCACAGCCAGAGGAGCGGTGCGCTCTGGCAGGGACACGGTGACGACCGAAACTCCGAGGCGCAGGCGGTCAACCGACTCCTGCAACGCGAGGCGAATGTCCGCCTCGGGCGTGTCCCGCTGCTCGAGCAGCTCCGCGAGCGTGTATTGCGCCACGACCTGCACGACCGCGTCACGCAGCAGCGCGCGCATGACGGAGTCGACGCGTTCAGGGCTGGTGCTCGAGAGCAGCGCGACCGGATCGGCGATTGCGTACTCCGCCGTCACGCGCACATGCACAAGGTCGCCATCCGCAGTCACGAGTGAGCCATCTCTTCCGGGACGGATCGGATTGTTTTCATCGGCGGAGTCCGTCGCCTGCTCGATCGTCATGTCCGCCTGCGGGAAGATTGGGAAGAACGCATCGCCAAGCTCGATCGAGCGTCGTTGCGGGAGCGTGTGAAACTCGCCCACCGGATATGGCCAAAATGGATGTAGCCCCGGCGCGAGCGCCTCTTCACCTTGCCGGCCTGAGACGCGGCCGAAAACCGTCCTGATGCCAGTCACACCTTCGACGACCTGCTGAAAGCCCGAGAAGAGGAATGTCACGACGAGTCCGAGCACGGCGAACTGCAGAAGTCGGTAGGAGAGTCGCAGCGCCTCGCCGAGACTCCGATTTGCGGGATCCATCGCCTCGCGCAGCGACGCAGCATCGCTCGGGCGCGGAGCGAGGTCCAAGTGAGCGCTCTTGCCCTGCCGCGCTGGCCGCGCGCCGGGTTCGGCGTCGCCAGGGTGCGGAGTCTCGTCTGAGCCAGCCGCCACCTACTGACCTCCCCCGCTCGGCGCGGGCGCGACATAGGGAAGGCGCGGCTGCGGGATCGCTCCGCCACCTACGCGCTCGGAGAGATCGAGTAGATGGAATGGCGCGCGGTTGAGGTCTGTCACGAAGGTCGTACTCCCTGAAAGCGACCCCTTGAGCGCGTCGAGCCATGAGAGGAAGATGGCGAGTTCCGCATCCTCCTTCATCAACTGGTAGTACCGGGTCGCCTCGACATTGCCCTTGGCCTCGATCGCCGCGGCCCACTGGTCGGCAAAGTTGCGAATCGTGTCCGCCGCACTTGCGGCCTGGCTCTTGATCGCCTCCGCTTCAGAGTTGCCCTTGGACTCCTCTAGATTGGCGAGCGTCTCCTGCACTGCGGCCATGCGGCGCTGCACCGCGACCGTCGTCTTCGGCGGCAGCACGATCTGTGAAATGCCGACGGCGACAGGCTCAACGCCCACGATGCGCGTTGACTTCAAGTCCGCCAGGATGGCCTGCTCCGCGTCTCCCACCTTGCTCGCCGTTCCGATCAACTCGCCGAAGGCATACTTCCCGACCGCGCGCACCGCACCCTGCAGTTGCGTCTCAAGCTCCTTGCCTGCCGCCTCGGCGGTTCCGTACGAAACGAAGAACTGCAATGGCGCTTCACCAGCCGCATCGATGCGCCAGAGGAGATACGCCTGCACGAGAACCTGCTGCCCGTCCTTCGTCAGGACGGTCTCTAGCGGCGACTCGATGAACTGGAGTCGCGTATCCAATCGCGTCACCTGATCAATGAAGAGCGGTGCCTTCAGATGCAGCCCTGCTTCACGCTCGATGCCCGCTGGCTTGCCGAAGCGAGTCAGCACGGCGATCTCGTGAAAGTTCACCGTGTAGGTAGTGTTGAACAGGACGAGAACCGCGGCGATCACTAGCGCGACGATCACGGGTATGCGACGCATCACTTGCCATCCTTCTTCTCGAGGTAGTCCCCAAGATTGAGCCCGGGTTCGGGCTGCTCCATTTGGACATCGAAGTCGACGCGGTCGGGATCGACCGCGAGCACATACTTGATTCGGGCTTGCGCGAGCGAGCGATTGAGAACGCTCATGATCGCGCGCTCGCGGTAGAGCTCGGGGCAAGCGCGGTAGGCGGGAGCCTGCCCCGCAACATCGCTAGCACTCGAACGCGCGCGCATGAGCATGTCCCAGCGACGCGCACGGGCGGCGCTAACAACGCTAGCCGCCTGAGCCCCAGCGTCGACGAGCGCGCGCTCGATGGAGGCTCGCTTGGCGACAACTGCGGGCGCGTTCGCGCCAAGTTCTCGCTCGAGGGCCCGATACGCGTGGATCGCCTCGACCACACCGATCGCCGCTTGGGGCGTCCCCATGAGCGACGAGAGCGTGGTGTTCTGGATGCGCCTGGCCTCGTCGACGACCTTGCGCGAGTTCTGGACATCGATCGAGAGTTCCTCGAACATGCCCGCTGATTCGCCGGCTGGGGGCCGAAGCGTCGGGATCAAGAGTCCTACAACCTCAACGCCCGCGTGGCTCGCGTCGAACGCAGACTGGATGCGGTCCCTTAGTTGGCGCACCAGCGAGTCGCCGGCCGGAGAAAGCACTTGGTCGATGGAGCGCGTGGAGAACAACTGGCTTGCCTCGCGTAGCGCCATCGCACGCAGGACTCTCTCGCGCATGTCGAGCGGACTAGTGCGAGAACGAGAGTCGCTCGCGAACGAGAGGTAATCGAGCAACCCATCAGCCTTGACTCGGTACTCGAGCACAAGGTCCGCGTCGACGAGTGCAAACTGGTTCGACACGCGCTGCGCGTCCGAGGCGTCGTCGCCGATGCTCGTTGCGACGCTCGCTGGATTCGCAAGCACGATGAAGGGACTCCTCCCCGCATCAGCCTCTCCCTCCACAGGCCAGAGATTCACGGCCGAAGTCTTGTTCGGTTTCGCGCCCAAGACGAGACTCCGCACCTGACCGATGTCATGTCGCTCCACGGTTTCAATGGGCCACGGCCACTTCACGATGAGCGCCCCCTGCGCAACATCGCCGACGACCCGGCCCGAGCGCAGGCGCACCGCCTGCTCGCCTGGCTCGACCACAACGACCATCGACATGAGAAGCAGAATCGCGATACCCAGCAGGCTCAGGCGAACGACGCTTCGCAGAAGCAGCTGATACCCCCAAGAGCTCGTGATGTCGAAGCCAAACTGGTAGTTGACCGCTTCATTGATCGTGCGCACGATCGAATCGGGCGCCGAGGCGAGGCCGAGGAGCTTCGAGTCAAACGCGGGGCGCGGCACTTCGCCTGTGCGCCGCGGCCGATAGAGGTTGAGCACGAAGTTGACGGCGATCTCCGCCGCCACGATGCCGCCGAACACGGCGATGCCGTAGGCCACCGCCTCGAGCACAGCGGGCTTCCTGAACACCTGGAAGACGATCCCCACAGCGATCGCCAGCAACACGATGGCGATGCCAACCATTGCGCCCGCGCCGCCGCGGAGGTTTTGCCAAGAGGCCTGACGAGACATCCCCGCCACAAACCGTGAGAAGATGAAGCTGACCAGCGCACCGGCGATGCAGACAGCGATCTGCCAACCAGCGTGCCCGCCAACGAGGAAACGCGTGGCGTTTCCCTGAGTGTCGTCTAGGCGGCCAAGCCACTCGAGCGTCAACCAGCAGAACCCGCCCAAAAGCGCTGCCACCAGCAGGCTGACCCCAGGCATGAGCCACTGGTGCATGAGTCGCAGCCGATGCGCGGCAGCTTGACTGACTTCGCGCTCACCTTCGAAGACGCTTGCCGCGCCCCCCCGCTGCGCCTCGACTTCTTCGTTCTCGAGAGCCTCGAGTCGCTCTAACCGGTGTTGGTGAAAGACAACCGTGAGCGAGAGCCACACGAAGACCCCCGTGAGCACATAGATGGACGCAATCACGAACGAGGTATCCCCGACGGCGCGCCCGAAGACGAGCATGAAGATCCCTATCGCGGCCTGCAGCAGCAGACCGAATCCGCAAACGCGCGTTGCCTGCTGATGGACAAAGTGGTCTTGTGTCATGCTGATCGTGCGACGCTCGGGGGGAGTCCGCGAATCCTAAGGGATTCGCCGCAAACTCGCCTCGCCTGCCGTACGCCGGGGCGCGCGTCGCGGTTCTGCGCCGACATCGCGTCGATGCTAACTTTCAAGAGGGCATGGCCTTCCTCGAACAACTCTTCGCGATCGCGCGCAACACATTCTTCGAATGCGTTCGACAGGCCGTGACACTAATCGTCGTCATCGCTGCGACGCTGCTCGTCTTCCTATCAAATCAGTTCGCCGCATTCACGATGAGCGACGATCAGAGGATGTTTGTTGACATCGCACTGTCGACCGTGTTCATGGCCGGAGCTGTGCTCGCGGCGTTCCTTGCGACGAGCGTCGTCGACGACGAGATTCGGAATCGCACGGTCCTCACCGTCGTGTCAAAGCCCGTCGCCCGCGGGACCTTTGTGCTCGGCAAGTATCTCGGCGTCTGCGCTGCGCTGCTTGCGTCGATCGCAGTACCGTGCATGGCCTTTTTCTTGGTGGAGGTCCACGGAGTCATTCAGACTGCTGCGACGCCGGTCGGTTGGCCGTGCGTGCTCTTCGGCATTTCGGCCGCGGTAGTCACCGTGGGCACCGCTGGCTGGTGCAATTTCTTCTACGGCAAGAGCTTCGGCGCGCTCACCATCATGCTCGGCGGACCGATGCTGCTCCTCGCATACACGCTGAGCCTGCTGTTTGATCCACAGTGGAACGTGATCGAGCTCTCTAAGGAGTTCCGCGGCGAACTGTGGGCCGCCGCCGCACTCATGTCGATGGCGCTCGCCATCCTTACTGCGATCGCGATCGCCGCGAGCACGCGGTTGGGGCAGATACTCACGATCGGCGTAACCATCGGCGTGCTCGTCCTCGGCTTGCTCTCAGACTGGGTGATAGGCCGACGCATTCAGGCGCTCGAGAAGGCGCTCGCCATCGGCGGCGACGCGGGGAGCGCGCCGACCATCATTGATCAGCTCGGTCTGTTCGCGGCCAAGCTTGCCTACGCTGCGATCCCAAACTTCCAGGTGTTCTGGATGGTCGACGCGGTCAATCAGGCACAGCCGATTCCGCTCGACTACTTCGTGCGAGCTATCGGCTACGGGGCGCTCTTTGTAATCGCGGCGAACGCTATTGCGATCGCGCTCTTCCAGAGGCGCGAGGTGGGCTGACTAATCGCGAGGTCGGCCAACCACAACGCGAAGCGCCTAGGTGCCTACCGCGGCGCCCCCTGCTGCGACTGCATTTCCTTGATCTGCCTGCGCATCTCCTTGATTTCTTCCTCGAGCCCCTCGATGGCTTGCTCGGAGACGCCCAGCTCGTAGATCATTGCGGGCTTGGCCTTCTTGAACCAATCGATGATCTTCTGGGTGTTGCGGATACGCGCCTGCAGGAAGGCAATGCCACCGCCGCTTGTTCCTTCGATGTCGCGCTTCTGGATCAAGAGCGGAACTTCGTCGTGCGCACCCTTGATCGCCTTCTGCCATTTCGCCGCAATCTTCTTGCCAGCATCGTTGACCTCGAACCGCGACTCGTCATCAACCCCTAGTGCCTTAAAGAGCTCCGACTCGTTCGCCGCCGTTCCCTCGGAGAATCCCGAGTGCTCCGCAGTTGCCGCGCTGAAGTCCAGGTTCTCACGGCTATCGGAGAGCTTGTAGGTGTGCTTGTAGTCGTCGAAAAAGGTCACTTTGCCGGTCTTCGGATCT
>Ga0233425_10006779_pt1 | contig 16617 bp, 11 predicted proteins | sample Watercolumn_Towu_2_FD_181712 | JGI IMG/M metagenome (GOLD analysis project Ga0233425, IMG submission 181712) | Freshwater microbial communities from Lake Towuti, South Sulawesi, Indonesia - Watercolumn_Towuti2014_140_MG | ecosystem: Environmental > Aquatic > Freshwater > Lake | place... | reverse complement strand
GCAGCTTATCGATCAATCGGTGTCGGAGGTGCGTTCCATTTCGCATAACCTCATGCCGCGTGCCTTATCAGACAAAGGCTTGCCGGAAGCCCTGGAAGAGCTGGTGCACCAGGTCAATACAGGAAAAGCGCTGCGCATTGGGTTTGAGCAGAAGGGGAGCAAAGGGACCCTGGGTAAAGCGGTGGAGATAGCCCTGTACCGCGTCATTCAGGAAGCATTGCACAATATGATCCGCCATTCGGGAGCTACGGCGATCCGCTTAGAGCTCGACCGGCAGCCTTCGCAGCTGCTGATCCGGATCAGCGATAACGGCAAAGGCTTTGATAAGAAAGTGGCGGAAACAAGCGAAGGCATGGGCTGGAGCAATATGGCCGCCCGCTTATCGTTCATAAATGGTAAATTTGATCTTGACAGCGCGCCGGGTAAAGGCACTGCTATAACTATCGAGGTAAAACTATGACAAGCGAAGGCAAAATAAAGCTGATGATCGTGGACGACCACCAGATGTTCATTGACGGTGTGAAGTCGCTGCTGCGCAAAGAGAAGCAGTTTGAGTTTGTGGCGGAGGCCAATACCGCCGAAGATGCGCTCCGGATCATGCAGGCCTCGCCACCCGATATCCTGATCACCGACATCAGCATGCCCGGCATGAGCGGGAATGAGCTCATCCAGCAGGTGAAGACGAAAAATCCGGACATTAAGATCCTGGTGCTGTCGATGCACAGCGAAGCGGAAGTGATCAGCGAGATCATGATGCAGGAAGCCGAAGGCTATATCCTGAAGAACACCGGCCGCCAGGAGCTCAGCTCAGCCCTCCATAAATTAGCCGATGGCGGCACCTTCTACAGCGATGAGGTTTTGCTCTCGCTTATGCGGCGCGTCAAGAAAGAAGCGAAAAAAGACAAGGAAGTGGTGCAGCTGAGCGAGCGCGAGCTGGAGATCGTAAGGCTCATCGTTCAGGAAATGTCGAATGAGGAAATTGCGGAAAAGCTCTTCATCAGCAAACGGACCGTGGAAACGCACCGCAAGAACATCAACCAGAAGACCAACATGAGAACTGTGGTGGGCCTTATCAAATTCGCAATCCGCAACGGGATCGCTTCCGCTTAAAATACCATTTCATACCGAAGCAATATACCAACTCGTTGGTATGCGGGTTCTTTTCATTCACGGTAATTTTGGATCATAAAATTCAGAATGCCATGAAAAGAATATCCCTGCCGATAGCCTGCCTGTTAGCATGCTCCTCCCTGGCGCAGAAACCCGGAGATATCAAGACCTTTAAGGACAAAAAAGTGAAGTTGAATGTGGATAACCTCTACAGGCTCGAAATAGAGGGCGATAACGAGATGAAAGCCTACACATTCAACAAAAAAGGCCAGGCCGAAGTAACCAGTTTCGACAGCAGCCTGGGATTGAAGGACAGGAAAGATGTGGATTTCGATTTTGACAAAGACGAACAGGAAACGTTTAAAAAGCGCTATGGTAGCCAGGTTCGCATGGAGTATGGCGACAACGGCTATCCCTACCTGGTTTTAAAAGACAATGTGCTGTACATTACTAGCAATGTGCTCGGTATTAAGATCCAGGGCGACATGAATAAGATCGGGCTGAATGTGCAGGCAACAGGAATGTTGCTGCAGAAAGGGCAGATCATTCAGTATACCAGCTCCTATAATCACGGAACCTACGGCTCAGGCAACAGTGTGGAAACGCGCTTTAAAGCCTTGCAGGAAGTACGCCTGAAAAGCGATGAGGAGAAGAACATGGACTTCGAGTATCAGAAGTCGAATGGGGAGGTATTTTCTTTTGCGAATACCTCCGAGATGAATATGACCACCTATAATAAGTCAGGGACGGAGAAAGAGCTGCTTTACTCGGGGCAGTACGCGGATTACTACAAAGTATATGATAAGTACACGGCACATAGCAAGCAAAAAACCGCATATGGTATGATTCGGCGGAGCATGATCGAAGGAGCAACCGGCGACATGCTGATCGTAGGAAAGAGAAGGCCTATCGTCAAATTTGCCAAAAGGCCTGCGCCTGAAGACATGCTGCCCTATTATTATGTGTTCCGGATAGATCCCCTGACGCTGGAGGTAAAAGAGCAGAGTAAGTTCCAGGAGCCGGTGTCGCGTGGCGTGATCTTCAGGCATTGCCTTAATGTGAGCGGAGGAATGCTGTTGGTTTCGGCTCCAACCAAATTTGCGGGTGATAATGTCATGCCAAAGGATGAGAATGGACGAAGGTATGTATTCCGCCACATCGCTGAGAATACGAAGCCCGACTGGCAGGTGGAATATGAAATGCCTTCCGGCTTCACCCGCTTTGTCAACGCCATCGAGCTGCCGGACAGCAGCATCATTCTGTACGGCACCGCTGACAGCAAAAAGGCAGACACCTATTACAACAAGAAGATCGGTCTTTCAGGCGATGTATTTTATTCTATCAAGATCAGGAACGGCAAAGTGCTTGGCGCCTTTGCCACGCCGCTCGACAGTTACCATGCATCGTTCCGTTTACCTGAGGGCCTCAAAGCAAAGGAGGGCTATGATCCTGAAACGCAAACGCTCACCGTCGTGCAGACCAGGTACCTCTCCGACGGGAATACGATGCTTGTAGCCACCGCCACGGAGTTTGACGGAAAGGAGCAGAAGGATAAGATCAAAGGGAATGTCATCCTTGTCTTTAATACGGAAGGGAAGCTGGAACGACAGTTCTGGATTCCATCCGACTCGCCCGTAAAGCCTGGTCTCGACCCTCTCACCTTTCAGCAAAGCGAACATGAATTTCTCTGGCTGACCTTTGAAAGCGGAGACCCCAACGGTAGGTTCATGCATCCTTCCTTCTGCAGGATCAACCTCGAGTCAAACAGTGTTTCGGCTCCCGTGCCTGTAGGAGATGCGAAGCATTTTGTGACAACGAAAAATCCCATGATTATCAGCCCCGATAATAAAGTCCTCAATTTCTTTGGCTTCGATAAGGGTGGGAAAGAGTTCTGGACACAAGCAATAACACTCGAGTAAGCGGATACACAGGTATTAACCATCTAAACGTAAAAACTATGAAAACACAGTATGTAAAATTTATATCCCTGCTGGCAGCGCTTGCCATGCAACTATCGCTGCAAGGTCAGTCTTTCACATGGTTTAACCAGGCGGGCACAGACGGCTCCGGCGTATACAGCGATGGGACGCATGTATACAGGGTCGGTTATTTCAGCACTACCACCACTGCAGGCTCTTCGACCCTGACGTCTGCAGGGAATTACGATATCCTGGTCACAAAATCCGACCTGGACGGTAACGTGATCTGGGCAAGGAACTATGGGGGCACGAACGAGGAAAGAGGCTCAGGTCTGTGCGTAGACCCTGCTGGGAACGTGTATATTACCGGCTATTTTACCGGCACAACAACCATTGGAGCCACAAGTTATACTAACGGTGCCACCTGGTCGGAAGATGCCTATATTGCGAAGCTCGATGCATCCGGCAACCTGCTGTGGTCTAAGCAAATCGCCAACAGCAGCTATTGCCGGGGCCTTTCGGTGAGCTGCGATGCAACGGGTAGCCATGTGTACCTTTTGGGAACGTTCCAGGGAACGCTGACAATCGGCACTTCCACACTCACGCAGCCGGGCTACAACAATAATTTTGTGGCGAAGCTCACATCCTCCGGCAGCGTGGTCTGGGCCAATAATTATGGGCAGAGCGAAGCCAGGAAGCTGAGGATTGATGCCGGCGGGAACGGTTATTTTTTATGCCAGTATTTTGGAAGCACCACCGTGGGCGGCAACACGCTGAGCTCCGGCGGCTCGCTGGTTCCAGGCTCCTTTGTGGCAAAGTTCGATCCCTCCGGTACTATTTTGTCGGCAGTGAATTTCGGAGGCTGCCTGCTGTTTTCATTTTGCCTGGATGGCTCCTCCAACATTTGGGCTACAGGGAAGATCAGCTCGTCGGCAACGCTCGGCAGTTTTTCTCTGACAAGCAACGGAAATGATGATATCCTGGTGGTGAGAGCCAGCCCTGGCGGCAGCATTACGCTGGCAAAAAACTATGGATCTTCGCCATCTGAGTTCGGTGGCGCTATCTGCGCCGATGCCTCGGGTAACATTTACATTGCCGGCAATAAGGCCAATACTGCCGCTCTTGGGAGCCTCTCTGCTGCCGGCGGAGCTTATTTCCTCAGGCTGGACAATACGGGAGCGGAGCAATCCCTGTTCACGATCCCGGGAACGGTTCTTGGAGATCAGGCCAACGACCTGTGCCCGGATAACAACGGTCACGTTTTTGCGACCGGTATGTTTTATGCCAGCGTTTCGCAGCCCATCAGCGTGAACACAACGACCTATACCCAGGGTGGTGGATTTCTGGCGCGCCTCCATTCGGGCAGCGCCTCAGGCATAGCGGAAGGCGGCCATCTGAAGGGTTTGTCGGTATATCCCAATCCTGCTACCGACATCCTATACCTTTCGCCGGATCCGTATGGGGCGGCAACCGGAACCCTGCAGATTCTGGATGCCTGCGGCAGGGTGGTTTTACAGAAGGACATCAGCTCATCAGTTACAGGAACCAGTATTTCGGAGCTTCCGCAGGGGATGTATGTGCTGAGGCTCAAAACGGCGGAGGCCACGTATACCGGAAAGTTCGTGAAACACTAGATTCCATCGCGAGGCGAAGGACAATCTGTAAAACGCGGCTCCGGGCCGCGTTTTTTGTTCCGGGAAGCCCTAAAATTCTCTAAAATCGGCAATTTCTTGTCCTTACTTGGCTATACATTAGTATATTCGTGGATTATTAAAAAAAGACAGGAGTATAACCGTTTATGGGAACCTTTATCAATATTGCACAATTTATCGCAAGTCTTGGACTACTGATCCTACTGCACGAGTTCGGGCATTTTATCGCCGCCCGTGCCTTCAAGATCCGCGTAGACAAGTTTTATTTATTCTTCGACTTTTTATTCCCGCTTCCGGGAGTATTGAACTTTGCCATCTTCAAAAAGAAGATTGGTGATACGGAGTATGGCCTGGGCTGGTTCCCGATGGGCGGCTATGTACAGATTGCGGGTATGATCGATGAAAGCCTCGACACGGAGCAAATGAACAAGCCGGCAGAACCCTGGGAGTTCAGAGCGCACCCGGCCTGGCAGCGGCTCATTGTGATGCTAGGCGGTATCATCGTCAACGTCCTTCTGGCATTTCTCATTTACGCCATGATTCTGTTTACCTGGGGTGAGAAGAAAATTCCGATGAGCAGCCTTAAAGACGGCATCGAATGTTCCGACTCCTTAGGCATGGCTGTCGGCTTCCGTACCGGCGATAAGATTATTTCGGTAGACGGAAAGCCGGTGAAGTACCTCGATGACCTGCGCATTGAAATCCTCCTGGGACATACGGTGCAGATCGACCGTGCCGGGCAGAAAGTGGAGGTGGTATTGCCGAAAGATTTTATCGACCAGATCGCTACTTCCGAGAAGTTCGGGTTTGGGATGCCGCGTCAGCCCTCACAGTTCTTAGCTTTCAAAGAGGATTCCCAGAACAAGATGGTGCTTCTTCAAAAAGGAGATAAGATCACGGGGATCAACGATTCGATCAAGGTGCAATACCGCGACGAATTGGTGACAGGGCTCAAACAGTTTGCCAGCCATAGCGTGAAACTCAATGTCTTAAGAGGCTCGGATACCCTATCTGTTCCGGTGAAAGTGTCGGACAAGGGATTGATCAATGCTTCTATTGGCGTGGAGGATCTTGAGAAGGCCGGAATTATCTCAGTAGAGACCAAAGAGTATGGCTTCTTCGAATCCTTCCCGGCGGGTGTAGCCTTAACCTTCGAAAAGCTCGATTTTTATGTGAGGCAGTTCAAGCTCATCTTTACGCCGAGCACCGGTGGCTACAAGCATATTGGCGGCTTTAAGTCGATGGCGAAAATGTTCGGCGATACCTGGATCTGGGAGGATTTCTGGAACCGCACCGCTTTCTTATCCATCGTGCTGGCCTTTATGAACCTGTTGCCGATCCCGGCGCTGGATGGCGGCCACGTGGTATTTACGCTGTACGAGATGATCACGCGCCGTGCGCCGAGCGTGAAGGTGCTTACCTACGCTCAGTACATCGGTATGGCCATCATACTCACGCTGATGCTGTATGCCAACCTGAATGATTTCCTGCATTTTTTTAAGTAACCTTTCCTCGCTTTTTAAGTTATAAAGGATCAACGATGCCAGCACTGCCATATATACGCCTGTGGGTCCTGATGCTTCTGTCATGCATCCTGTGCCTGCCGCTCAGAAGCCAGGACAAGACCATCAGCACAGGCACTGTCGCTACAGCCAGCAGCGGCCCCAAAAAGCATAAGATCATGATCGTTCCTTTCGAGAACAGGATGTACCTGAGCGAGATCGATTTTCAGATCAACAAGGAATCGAAGCTCAGCGCCCGGCAAATCAAGAGCCTCATGCGCGATGGCATGAACGAGCAGCTGTATAGAAAGCTGAAGCCGCGAATGGGTGTGGTCGATCTCCTGGAAGATACCGTGAAAACCAAAAAAGACCTCGAGGATATCTATCGGTTTTTGAGCTATCAGTATCAAAAGGTCCCTAACCAGGAGCACTACAAGGCACCCGAAAAAGAAAAGCAGCAGAAGGCCATCGAAAAAGGGCAGCTGAACGTAGAAAGCAACAGCGATGCCCGCTTCATGAATGCCAAGATCAAAAGTGCATCGCTGGTGCCTTACCTGTACGGAAAATATAAAACCGATCTCTACCTTTTTGTCAATGAGCTCGACATTAAAGCCCTGAACGGTCCGGCTGCCGACATGAACACGAATGCCGCCCGGAAAATCGTGCTGCATTATACGGTGTATACCTACGATGCCAAAGAGATCAACTCCGGCATTGCGGAAGTGGACCTTCCTCCCTCCGTTAACAATCCCAACAAAATCATCAATTCCTATTTCAGCCAGCTGGCCGACCTGATCGCCGCAAGGATCGACAAAGCCCTGCTTTCTGTTAAATAATTAGGAAAAGGCCGTTGTTAATAAGTCCTGTAACACTGGTTTCCTTTTAAGGCTAATCCCTTTATTTTTGTTTTGTCAATACATCCGGACCCCGGTATCCCAGGAATGGAAAGCCGCAGGCCCTTATGTCAATTTAGTCGAATATGAAACCTATTTTTATAAGCCTGTGGGCACTGGCCCTGATTGCGACTTCCTGCGTGCCACAGAGAAAGCTGGAAGAAACGGAAGCCAAGTTAAGCGATTGTGAAACCTCATTATCGGCAGCCAAAAAATCGGGTCAGGAATGTGAAGCCGCTTTAGCGGAAGCGAAAGAAAAAATAGTGAAGGAGGAAAAGGAGCTGGCCGGCCTGCAAAGGGATACGGCTACCATCGGAAACAACCTGCGTCTTCTTTCCAGCAAATACGATAAGCTGAACATGGTAAACGATCAGCTGCTGGATAAATATAACAGGATGCTGATAGGTTCCGAAAAAGACAATGCCGCCCTCAGCGGCAAGCTGCAAATGACACAGGAACAGCTGCTGAAAAAAGAGGATGAGCTGAAAGCCCTGGAGCTCAGGCTGAACAAGCAGCAACAGGACCTCGATCTGCTCTCTGCCGAAGTGAAAAAGCGGGAAGCGCGGGTGAACGAGCTGGAGGACATTCTGAAGAAAAAAGACCAGGCGACAGCCGACCTCAAAAAGAAATTGCAGGACGCCTTGTTCAATTTTGAGAACAAGGGTTTGACGATTACACAAAAGAACGGGAAGGTATATGTGAGTATGGATGAATCCCTGCTCTTTGCAAGCGGAAAAACCGACGTTCAGCCTAAGGGCGTGGAAGCCCTGAAAAACCTGGCTAAGGTGCTGGAGCAGAATACCGATATCAATATCCTGGTGGAAGGCCATACCGACGATGTGCCGATGAAAGGCGCCGGAGAAATCAAGGATAACTGGGACCTGAGCGTGATCAGGGCCACCTCGGTGACCAAGATCTTATTGCAGCATGCCAAAATAGACCCCACACGCATTACATCAGCCGGCCGCGGAGAATTCTTCCCTCTCGACCCGGCCAAGACGTCGGAAGCACGTAAGAAAAACCGGCGCACAGAAATTATTTTAACGCCCAAATTGGATGAGCTGTTAAAAGTCCTTGAAGGTAACTGATCCAATAACTAATAATTAACTTTTAAAAACTTAGTATTATGGGAATGATGAAAGAATTCAAGGACTTTGCCATGAGGGGCAATGTCATTGACCTGGCTGTCGGTGTGGTTATCGGCGGCGCGTTTAACAAAATTGTCACCTCGCTGGTAGATGACATCATTACACCGGCTATTTTAACGCCGGCGCTGAAAGCCGCAGACCTGACGGACCTGGCACAGCTTACGATTCCGGGAACGGCAATCAAGTACGGTAACTTTATTTCAAATATCATTTCATTCATCATCGTGGCATTTGCGTTGTTCCTGGTGATCAAAGGCATTAACCGGATGAACAAGAAAGAGCCTGTAGCTCCGCCTCCGCCACCGGAGCCAAGCAACGAAGAGAAGCTGCTGATGGAGATCCGCGATGCTTTGAAAAAATAATCAGACCATGCTAAACATCCCTTCGCTTCCCGGCGGAGGGATGTTTTTCTTTGATATGGAACCCTGGAAGCTCTATACGCTTGGCCTCGTGGCCCTGAATACGCTGGCCTACCTGCTGATGTGCTATGATAAATACCGCTCCGTGCGCGGTGGGCAGCGCATCCCGGAGAATACCCTGTTTATGATAGCCCTGGCCTTCGGCGCTGCCGGCATTTATGCGGGCATGAAAGCGCCCCTGTACCATAAAGCCGCAAAGCCTAAGTTCAGGATCGGCATTCCGCTGCTGATCGTTTTCAATGCCCTGCTGATCGGTTTTTTAATTGCCTGATTATTCAGTAACTTGCAGCATGAGAATTCTGCTGTTGTTCTGGCTGCTGTCGTTGTTTGTTGCAGCCCCTGCCCAGACGGGCCTGCAGCCTGGTCCGCCCCTGCCGCAAAAGCCCGATTCGATCTGTTATATTTACCTGAAAGCGCAAAGCGACACAGCCCGGCTGAAAGCGCTGATGGCCCTCACAGACGCTTATGATGATCTGAACGATTTTAAGAACATCCGCCTTTACAATAGCTTAAAAGCAAAGCTCGCCCAAAAGCTGAAAGCCTCGCACGACCCCCGGACGGCGCTACTGGGCAGGCAGGGAGAGGCCTCGTATTTTTTTCAGCTGGGGAGCGTGGCCAAGGACCAGGGAAACTCGAGGCAGGCGCTCAGCTATTTCTTTCATTCATTCGAGCTGTACCGGGCCATCGGGGACGAGCTGGAGGAGGCGGTTCTCCTGTCGCACATCGCTTCCACCTATTCCATGATGGGCAATTACAGCGAGTCGCTTCTCTACTGCTTCAAGTCCCTCAAGAAGAAAGAGAAGCTGGGCGACCTGGCGCAGGTAGCCGGGGAGCTCAACAATATCGGTGCCATTTACTGCGACATCCGGAGCTATTCCAAAGCCTTATTGTACATGAACAGGGCCAAGGACATCAGCGAAAAACAAAAGGACAGGAAATCCACGGCGCTCTACATGGGCAATATCGGCCATTGCTACCAGCTGCTCTGCGATTCGGCCTTTGAGGTGAACAACGTCGGGCTTTCGCTGAAGCTGCAGGACAAAGCGCTCGGCTATTACTTCGCCGCGCTGAAGATGTCGGAGGAAGTGGCCGACATCGACAACGCTTCAATTTGCCTGGAAAACATCGGGATCATTTACTCCAATGTATATGATTATAAAAAGGCCTTGCCTTACCTGTTAAAGGCTTTTGAGCTTTATAAGCAACTGGGCCTGAAAGCCGAGCAATCCTATTGCCTGGTGATGCTGGGTGAGGCCTACCGTGGCACAGGCCAGATGCAGAAAGCGGAGGAGTCTTATACGCAGGCCATCGAACTTGCCGCGCAAACCCACTCCAACTATTACATGATGGAGGCGAGCCTCGGCAACAGCGAATTTTATGAAAAGACAAAGCGCCCGGCCAGGGCTCTGAAATATTACAGGGATTATGTGGCCAACAAGGACAGTATTTTTAACAGCGAAAAAACCAGGGCCCTGGCCCGTACGGAATTGAACTACGAATTCGAAAAAAAAGAAGCGGCCATCAAATTCGAAAACGGAAAAATGGTTTACCAGCTGGAAGCCGTCAACAGGCAGAACAGGCAGTGGCTTCTCTTCTTCATCGTGCTCATCGTTTTGGTGCTGGTTGTTTTGTTTTCGGTGAAGCGCGCCTATGATAACAAAAAGAAGCTGACCCTGTTGCTGGCCGCGGAGGACCAGAGGAAGGACGTTCTATTGCAGGAGGTTCATCACCGCATCAATAATAATCTGCAGATCATTTCCAGCCTCCTGACCTTACAGGCCAATAATGCGGAGGATGAAAAACTTTCGGAGTACCTTTTGCAGAGTCAGAACAGAATCCAGTCGCTGTCGGCCATGCACGAGCTTCTCTATGATACGAACTCGCCCCTGCACATCGACATGAAGGAATACCTTTCCCGGGCGCTCGACTTTCACCGCGAGGTAGCGGCATCCATGCCCATGCCTGTTACCATACAGGAGCATGTGCAGGCCGTGAAGTTCCCGATGAAGCTGGCGGTTCCGGTGGCTCTGATCATCAACGAGCTGGTCACCAATTCCCTGAAGTATGCATTTGCCGGGAGAAAGGAAGGGCAGGTGAGCGTGAGCCTCGGAAAGCAGGAAGGAGATACATGGCTGGTCACGGTATCCGATAATGGCAAAGGGCTTCCGGAAGAGGGAGGAGGCCGTAAGGACAGCCTGGGGCTGAAGCTGGTCAATATCATGACCCGGCAGATCAAAGGGAAATTTGTTTCGGAAAATAAGGGAGGCGCCCGTTTCATCCTCCTGTTTGAGCTGGCAGTTAAACTATAACTTATGAGGCAAAGCATCGGCAGAAAGAATCATGTTTCAGGAATGACGGGGGCCAATGGCTTTCCGATGCCAGCGATCAGCTTCGGCGGAGCCATGCGCCGGGTTCTGCTGTTGCTGTGTCTGTTGGGCTCTGGCTCTGCAGTAAAGGCGCAGCAGGATACAGCCGCTGTTTTAGAGCTTCATAAGAAGATCAGAGGCTTTCAAATGCAGGATCAGGTAGACTCGGTCATGTATTACGAAACCCAGGCGCTTAAGATCTCGGAGAAGATCGGTTATGAGTTTGGCAAGACCCATGCGCTTACTTCTTTCGGATTGATCTATCGCATCAAAGGCGAATACTCCAAAGCCCTGGAGAATTTTTTTAAGGCCTTAGCGATCTATGAAACTAAAAAGGACAGCTTCCACATCCTGGTCCAGATCAGCAATATTGCTTCGGTGTATTATTTCCAGGGCGATATAAAGAAGGCGAAGACCAACTACCTTCAGGCCATCGCGATAAGCCGCCGTATCGGAGACCGGCGCATCGAGTCGGACAACCTGTGCAACCTGGCTGGTGTGTATAACGACGAAGGGGATTATGCCAGCTCGGAGAAATGCCTTAATGAGGCCCTGAAGATAGACCGCGACATGAAGAACGATGTGGGCGTTACCCATGAGCTTGTAGACCTCGGGCAGCTTTACCTCGGCATGGGCGAATATAAAAAAGCGCTGGTCTTTGCAAAAGAGGCGCTGGAGCTTTCGGAAAAGCTCGGTTACGGGGATGTGATCTCCACCTGCTACAAAACGATGGGGCAGGCCAGCTTTAAGATGAAGAGGAACGCGGATGCCGAAAGCTACTTTCTGAAAGCCCTGAAAATCTCGAGGGACATGCACGACATGAACGATAAGATGCAGGTAGAGGGAAATCTCAGCGATTTTTACGAAGCCACAGGTAAGCCGGATAAGGCGCTTCTGCATTATAAGAATTATGTTCAGTACCGCGACAGCATGTATAACGAAGAGAACACGCGTAAGTCGGTAGAAACGGAGATGAATTATGAGTTTGACAAAAAGCAGGCGGCAATCAAATATGAAAATGATAAGCTCGTGTACCAGCTTGAGGCGGATAACCAGCTGCATAAGCAATGGCGTTTGTTCTTTATCGTGGTCATCCTGCTGACCCTCGTGGTGCTTTTCTTTGTGAAGCGGGCCTACGATAACAAGAAGAAGCTGGCGGCGCTGCTGGCAGCGGAAGACCAGAGGAAAGACGTGCTGTTGCAGGAAGTGCATCACCGCATCAATAACAACCTGCAGATCATCTCAAGCCTTCTCACCCTGCAGGCCAATACCGCTGACAATGAAAAGCTGACGGAGTACCTTGTGCAGAGCCAGAACCGCATCCAGTCCTTATCGGCCATGCACGAGCTCCTCTACGACACCAATTCGCCCCTGGAGATCAACATGAAGGATTACCTGCACAAAGTGCTGGACTTTCACCGTGATGTGGCAGGCTCTATGCCTATTCCGGTGACGATAGAGGAAGAGGTGGCGTCCGTGTTTTTTCCGACGAAGCTGGCGGTTCCGGTGGCGCTGATCATCAACGAGCTGGTCACCAACTCCCTGAAATATGCCTTTGCGGAAAAAGAGAATGGGCGGGTGAAAGTGAGTCTTCGGGGAAATCCCGGAGAAGATGAGTGGGTCGTTACCGTATCGGACAACGGCAGGGGCTTGCCTGCAGAGGGCGCCGGGCGCAAAGACAGCCTGGGACTCAAGCTGGTAAGCATTATGACGCGGCAGATCAAGGGAACATTCCTTTCAAAAAATGATCAGGGAGCGTTTTTTAGTCTTATCTTTAGCCTGGTTAACAACAAAAAAGGTTAATGAATTCGTCAAGATTTTTGGTTGTAGAAGATGAGCTTCTGATTGCTGAGACAATTTCTGATTTTTTAAAAAAGGAAGGATGTCAGAATATTGCATTGGTGGAGTCCGTTGAGGAGGCTGTGGAGCATATCGAAGCCAACCCGGTTGATTTTGTGCTGACGGATATTGCCCTTGGAAAAGACAAAACCGGGATCGACCTGGGAAATCTGCTTCATACCAAATACAAAATTCCCTTTATCTATATTACCTCGCATGCCGATAAGACGATGATCGATAAGGCCAAGCATACCAGGCCAAACGCCTACATTGTCAAGCCTTTTAAAAAAGAGGACCTGTTGGTTGCCATTGAGCTCGGACTCTATAATTCCATGAACACACCGGCTGTGTCCGATAGCGAAGAACTGATCGTGAAGGAGGGCAGGGCGATGGTGCGGCTATACCATACCAATATTTTATGGATAGAGTCGGATGGAAATTACAGCACGATCCGTTTGAAAGACGACAAGCGGCGCGTCATCCGCCAGTCCTTGTCTGAATTGCAGGAACAGCTGCCTGCTACCGGTTTTATCCGGATACATAAGTCTTACCTTGTGAACAAAGCACATGTTGTGGAGCTGAATGCGAACAGTCTCGTCATTCATGGCACGGAGCTTCCTATAGGCCGCGCTTACCAGCCGAACCTCGCCGGCGTTTTCAAAAAATAAACCAGTTATTAGTATCTGTTTTTGACTTTTCCTGATGCGGGTATAAATAACCGTTTTTGCATTTTTCGTACACTTAAACACGTCGTTTGCACCATTTTCAATTAAATGGTCGATGAAAGGGGTAATTTCGCTGATGAGAATTAAATTTTAACCCCCATGAAACATTTCCTTATCATGTTATATACCTTGCTGACAGGTGCGGCGATCGCGCAATGTGGCAACGGTAATACGCTTGTTGCCGGATCTCTGACGCCTCCCGGTGTAGGTCAAAGCACTTCGCTCACCTTCAATTCCGGTCAATACGTACTGGCCTATGTACAGGGTGGCGCCAACTACCAGGTGTCTACCTGTGGCGGCTCTACAGGCGGCGGGCCGACTTACGATACCCAGCTCACTGTATACGACGATGCAACAGGGACTTTCCTGGCTTATAACGATGATTACTGCGGCCTGCAGTCTACGGTTAACTTTACACCTTCGTTTTGCGGTTACGTACGCGTGCTGCTTCATCAGTATTCCTGCAACGGCTCTAATCTGCCCTGGATCGTGACCATGACGCAGAACACAGCGGGCACCCTGCAAACCTATACGCTTTCGGCAACTCCCTCACAAACGAATGTTTCCTGCTTTGGTGCGGCAAATGCCCAGGCCCAGATCAACCTCACCGGTACAACAGGAACGGTGCGCTATAGCTGGGCTCCTTCAGGTGGAACAGGTGCGCTGGCAACAGGCCTTTCTCCCGGGATTTATACCGTGACAGCTTCGGATGCCGCTTGCCAGGGAACGATTCAGACCTATACGATCACGCAGCCGGCGGCATTAACCGCTGCAAGCTCCCATACGGATGTCAGCTGTTTTGGCGGATCGGACGGATTGGCTGAGGTGGCCGTGTCGGGAGGAACGCTTCCGTACACCTATACCTGGTCGCCGGCCGGCGGCAACAGTGCTTTGTCTTCCGCCTTGTCTGTCGGAAACTATACAACTGCAATTACCGACGCCAACGGATGCACAACATCGGCAAGCGTTGCCATCTCGCAACCTGCAGCGCTGGCCATCAGCGCTGCCTCAGGCTCTGTATCCTGCTTCGGAGGAAGCAACGGCACGGCTTCCGTATCCGTTTCGGGAGGCACAACACCGTATACCTACGATTGGGCGCCCGGCACACCGGTAGGAGACGGAACCTCTTCTGTAAGCGGCCTGACAGTTGGAAACTGGACCTGCTCCGTTGCAGACGGTAAAGGCTGTGCCATTTCGGAAACGGTAACGATTGCCGAGCCTTCATCGCTGAGCTCCGTGATCAGCGCGACCAATGCGACCTGTTTCGGAGGAGCCAGCGGCGCTGCAGGCGTGTCGGTTTCCGGTGGAACTCCAGGCTATACCTACGCCTGGTCGCCGGCAGGCGGCACAGGAGCAACGGCGGGCAGCCTCACAGCAGGTGACTACAGCGTCACCACCACTGATGCCAATGGCTGTACGATTACCAATACCGTTTCTATTTCACAGCCTTCGTCTTTAATGATCTCTGTAGCGGCTACCAGTGTTGCCTGCAACGGTGGCAGCACCGGCTCCGCCACGATCACGGCTACCGGCGGCACAGCAGGCTATACCTACTTATGGTCGACCGCGGCCACCAGCTCGGTGATCACCGGCCAGACCGCCGGCGTGAAGACCTATACCGTGACCGATGCCAACAGCTGCACCAGCACAGGCTCTGTCAGCATCATCCAGCCAACAGCCTTAGCGACGAGCACAGCGGTGAGCAATGTCTTGTGTAACGGCGGCAGCACCGGCTCCGCCACCATTACAGCCACAGGCGGCACAACAGGCTATACTTACCTTTGGTCGACCGCGGCCACCAGTTCTGTCATCACTGCACAAAGTTCCGGTGTGAAAACCGTCACCGTGACCGATGCCAACGGCTGTACGACCACCAACACCGTGACGATCAGCCAGCCATCCGCTCTTGCGACAACGACAGCCGTGACCAATAACGCCTGCTTCGGCGGCAGCACGGGATCAGCCACAATCACGGCTACTGGCGGCACGGCAGGCTATACTTACCTGTGGTCGACCGCGGCCACCAGCTCTGTGATCACCGCGCAAACCGCCGGTGTGAAAACCGTGACGGTGACTGATGCCAACGGCTGTACTACAACAAATTCAGCTAACATTACTCAACCCGCTACAGGCGTGACTTCCGGCACAACCGCTGTGAACGTGTTATGCTTCGGAGGCAGCACCGGCTCAGCGACCGTCACCGCATCAGGCGGCACAGCAGGTTATACCTATTTATGGTCGACCGCGGCCACCACTTCTGTGATCACAGGTCAGACAGCCGGTGTAAAAACCGTCACCGTCACTGATGCGAACGGATGTGCCACCACTAATTCAGTCAACATCACCCAGCCAGCTACAGCTGTGAGCTCATCAACAGCGGCAGCCAACGTACTCTGCAATGGCGGCAGCACAGGCTCCGCCACCATTACAGCCACCGGCGGCACAGCTGGCTATACTTACCTTTGGTCGACCGCTGCTACCAGCTCTGTGATTACCGGTCAAACCGCCGGTGTGAAAACCGTGACCGTCACCGATGCCAATGGCTGTACAAGCACCAACACCGTGACGATCTCCCAGCCATCTGCTCTTGCGACAACGACAGCCGTGACCCATAACGCCTGCTTCGGCGGCAGCACGGGCTCCGCCACGATCACGGCTACCGGCGGCACCACAGGCTATACTTACCTGTGGTCGACAGCAGCAACCACATCTGTGATTACGGGACAAACCGCCGGTGTGAAAACTGTGACAGTGACCGATGCCAACGGCTGTACGGCAATCAATTCCGTTAACATCACTCAACCCGCTACAGCTGTGAGCAGCTCCACAGCGACAAGTAATGTATTATGCAATAGCGGCAGCACAGGCTCCGCCACGATCACGGCCACCGGTGGTACAGCAGGTTATACCTATTTATGGTCGACTGCCGCTACCACCTCGGTGATCACAGGCCAGACAGCCGGTGTAAAAACAGTCACCGTTACTGATGCCAATGGTTGTACGACGACCAACACGGTTACCATTACCCAACCGGCAACTGCCCT